>Ga0315280_10003873_pt1 | contig 22597 bp, 23 predicted proteins | sample YL17G06_40_MG_FD_203697 | JGI IMG/M metagenome (GOLD analysis project Ga0315280, IMG submission 203697) | Sediment microbial communities from Yellowstone Lake, YNP, Wyoming, USA - YL17G06_40 | ecosystem: Environmental > Aquatic > Freshwater > Lake > Sediment | place: USA: Wyoming | collected... | reverse complement strand
GGTGCGGCCCTGGCGATGGGGATCGTCGAGGCGGCGGTGAAGACGCTGAACGAGATGGCCACCTTCCACGAGGCAGGCGTCTCCGAAGCCCTGGAGGAATGAGGATGTCTGCGGCCGATGTTCGGCGCGAACATGACGGAGACCGACCGGGATTCGGCCGCGAAGGCGGTCTACGATTCGATGCCCAGGGATGATAGCGAGAACAGTTCGTGCGAGCCCTGCTGACCGCATTCAGCTTCCTCACCACCATCCCGGTGCCGACCCGCGCCGACCTCGAGCCGGGCGAGCTGGGCCGCGCCACCGCGTGGTTTCCCCTCGTCGGCCTCGCCGCCGGCCTCCTCCTCGCCGGCGTGGACTGGTGCGGCCGGGCCCTCTGGGACCCCTACGTCGCTTCCGCGCTCGTGATCGGCTCTGCCCTGCTGCTCACCGGTGGGCTCCACATAGATGGTCTGATGGACGCGGCCGATGGGTTCTTCAGCCAGCGCGACCGCGAGGGCACCCTGGCAGTCATGAAGGACAGCCGCTCCGGCGCGCTCGGCGTCGCTGCCGGCATCACCGCGCTGCTCCTCAAGTTCGCCGCCTACGCCTACCTCGCGGGCGCTCTCCACTGGCGCATCATCGCCCTCACCCCGGTCCTCGGCCGGCTTGGCATGGTGCTAGGCGTAGCCTTCTTTCCCTATGCGCGCAAGATGGGCACAGGCCTGGGATTCGCACAGCAAACGCGCGCGCATCACGCCGCTGTCGCAGCGGTCTTCGCGCTGCTCATTTCCTTCTCCCTGTTCCAGTCGCTCGGACTCGCCCTCTGTGCCGGCGCTGCGGCGCTCGCGCTTCTCTGCAGCCTCTACTGGCTGCGGCGGCTCGGCGGGCTGACCGGCGATATCTACGGCGCGATCAACGAAGTGGTGGAGGTGGCCGTGCTGCTGGGCGGGGCTATCCTGCTAGTGAGGTGAGCTAGGCGTATGACCCGAACCGCGGAGACGCGCAAACGCCGAGGCGCACACCGTAGGGGAGCCACTCTGCTGGCTCCCGTCTTTCGGGCGGCAGTGGAATGTCGCCCCTACAACTCCCAGGCGAACCTTCTCCGTGCCTCTGCGCCTCTGCGGTTGCTGGCAGTCTTCTCAGCCGCAGTGATTCTCGCATCCGGCTGCGGCCGGAAGGCGCCTGTCGCGCCTCCGCCGGCGAAGCGCGAAGCCGGTTTCCCTGTGGTCCTGAAGGACGCGCAGGGGGTAACCGTCACCGTCGAGCGCAGACCTCAGCGCATCGTCTCCCTCGCGCCCACCGTCACCGAGATCCTCTTCGCCATCGGCGCGGGCGACCGCGTCGTCGCCGCGGCCGACCCGGCCGATTATCCTCCTGAGGCGAGGAAGCTGGCCCGCGTCGGCGGATGGTTCACCCCGAGCGCAGAGAGGACCCTCGGCGCCGAGCCCGACCTGGTGATCGGCTCCCGCGGCAACCCTCCCGACTTCCTCAACACGCTGCGCAAGTCCGGCTGCACCGTCTTCACCGTTGACCCGGCGACGCTCGGCGACATCATCACCACCATCGAGAACATCGGGGCCGTCACTGGCGCGAGCGCAGGTGCAGCTGCCGTCATCGCCGAGATGAAGAGCCGGCTGAGCGCGGTCGCCGAGAGGGTAGGGGAGGTGCCCGAATCGAAGCGCCCGACGACCTTCATCGTCATCGGCATCAACCCTCTCTGGACGGCCGGCTCGGGCACCTTCCAGGATGACGCCATCCGCGCCGCGGGCGGCCGGAACATCGCCTCCAAGCGCAAGGGCTTCACGCCTTTCAGCACCGAGTCGCTGATGGCCACCGACCCGACCTTCCTCCTGCTCTCGACCATGGAGGGTGATCCCGATCAGATGAGGCGAGACGCGCTCGCCGATCCGGTGATGAAGCGCCTCACCGCCGCGCGCACCAACCGCCTCCTGGTGCTCGAGGCCAACCACATCATGCGCCCCGGCCCGCGCATCGTGGATGCGATAGAGGTGATGGCGAAGGCCTTCTACCCGGACCGCTTCGACTTGTCCGACGTAGCCTTGGCGAAGTCGGATTCGAGGCCGAGCTCATCCGCGACCAAGACGCGGTAGGCCTCCGTCAGCCTCTTCGTCACCTCGCCCGGAGCGCCCTCGCCAACCGCCCGCCCGTCAACCGACGCCACCGGGATGATCTCAGCAATCGAGCTCGTCAGAAAGCACTCGTCCGCCGCCTGAAGCTCTGACAGCGTCACGTCCCTCTCGTCCGCCGGGATGCCGGCCCTCGCCGCGACCTCCAGCACCGCCTCCCGCGTCACGCCCGGCAGCAGTCCCCGCGCCACCGGCGGCGTCACCAGCCGGCCGCCGACCACCCCGAACACGTTCCGCATCGCCGCCTCGACCACGCGGGCGTCTTTGTCCACCAGCAGCGCCTCATCCGCGCCCGCCCACTCCGCTGCCGCGGCCGCGAGCAGCTTGTCGAGGTAGTTCAGCGATTTCACCCGCCTGAGAGCCGAGCCGGGCGCGAGCCCGATCGCGACGGACGCCGCCCTGCATCCCTGGCTGTAATGCTGCGGCGGTGGCAGCTTCAGGGGCCGCACCAGCGCCACGACCGTCTGCGGCCCCACCTCGCCCGTGCCGGACGTCACCGTCACCCGCACGATCGCGTTGCTCATTCCCCCGGCCGCAAGCGATTCCGCAATCCCGCGCTCGAGCAGGTCGCGGCTTGGCGGCGAGAGGCCGATCTCAGTTGCAGACCTGATCAGCCGGTCCAGGTGTCGCGCCTGGCGGAAGACCTTCCCGAGGTAGGCGCGCATCGTCTCGAACAGCCCCTCGCCGTACATGAACCCGCGGTCTGTCGGCGCGATCGCGGGCTCGTCGGCCGCCAGGATCTTCCCGTTGACCCATGCTATCCTGGCCACGCGACCTCCTCCGCACCGGCCTCCGCCGCGAGCGCCACCCCGATGGCGCGCCCTTTGTCCAGTGTCTCCTCGTACTCCGCCTCCGGCTCGGAATCGGCGACGATCCCGCCGCCCACCTGGAAGTACGCGATGCCGCCCTTCACGATCACCGTGCGGATCACGATGTTCACGTCCATGTCGCCGGAGAAGCAGAGGTACCCGATCGCCCCGGTGTAGACCCCCCGCCGCGTTGGCTCCAGCTCTTCGATGATCTCCATGGACCGGACCTTCGGCGCGCCCGTGATCGAGCCTCCCGGGAAGCAGCTTCTCAGGCAGTCGAGCGCCGTGCAGTCCGGCCGCAGCGTGCCCCGCACGGTTGACACCAGGTGATGAACGGTCGCGTAGCTCTCCAGCGCAAACAGCTCGGGCACGTGCACCGAGCCGAACTCGCACACTCGGCCGATGTCGTTCCGCTCCAGGTCAACGATCATCACGTTCTCGGCGCGGTCCTTCTCGCTGGCCACCAGCTCGGCCGCCAGCCGCGCGTCCTCCGCAGGCATCCCGCCTCGCGGCCTCGTCCCCTTGATCGGGCGCGTCTCCACCTCCCGCCCGCGCACCTCCAGGAACCGCTCCATCGAGCAGCTCACCACCGCGCCATCGGGCGTCTCGAAGTAGGCCGCGAAGGGCGAGGGATTGCTGTCACGCAAGCGGCGATACAGATCGAGAGGCGTCGTCGCCAGCGGCGCGCTCAGGCGCTGCGAAAGGTTCACCTGGTAGATGTCCCCCGCCGCGATATACCCCTTCGCCCGCCGAACCGCCCGCAGATACTCCTCCCGCCGGAAGTTCGAGGCCACCGCAAACACTGGGTCGGGCAGGCCTGCCCTGAGCGAAGTCGAAGGGAGCTTGCCTCCTGCCTTCCCGTTGCTTCGGCACTCACGCCCTACGAAGCCTCGGCGAAGGAGGGTCAGTGCCGAAGCGCCTCCGGGCCGAGTCATCCGCTCGGCCAGTTCCCCCACCCGCGCCTCGGCCAGCTTCCTCGCTGCCCCTGCCTCCCCCTCCGGCGCCCCGATCGCGCTCACCCAGGCACGACCATCCACATGGTCAATCGTCAGCACCGCCCCATAAAACCCCATGTGGCAATCGGCCACCGGCATATCGTCAACCGTGGTCTCGGGAATGCGCTCCACGAACCGCCCGAGGTCATACGCGAAGTACCCCATCGCGCCCGCGATCAGCGGCGGCGAGCCCGGCGTTCGCTCCACCTGGAACTCACGCATCAGCTCGGCCAGCATGTCGAACGGGTTCCCCTCTCGCTCTTCCCGCCTCTCCCCACGCTGGATCTCGACCCGCGACCCCTTGCTGCGAAACGTCAGGAATGGCCGGCAGGCGACGAAGGAGTAGCGGCCAAGCCGCGCGCCTCCGCCGCTGCTCTCGAGCAGAATAGCCCCCGGCTCAGAGGCAACGGCGGAAAACGCACCAAGCACTGACGAAGGACACCGAACCTCGCGGATGACGGGAAGAAATCTGGGCACCGGATGAACCCGCAGACTCGTTCAACATCGCACGAGCGGGGTCCTGCTGACGGTGACACAGCGGCGCTAGGCAACCATCTTCTCGGCCCAGCCAACGACCAACTCCGCGGTTCCAATCGCCTTCGCGAGGTCCTCTTCGGTGATCGGTTCCTCGTCGCTCGGGTAACGGAAGATCACCGCATAGTCGCTCAGGAGTGTCGCCTGAATGAGGAGCGGTACGCGCTCGATCGAGCATGGCAGGAGGTCGACCAAGCGCTCGATGTTATGTGTTTTCGGCACGGGAACACCGACATGAACCAGGACTGCCTTGATGGTTTTCTCTGTCGCCTGCTGTGCGTGGAAACAGAGGGTCTCGGGGAGCACTTCCGCGCCTGGTTTCTGCCGCGCCACCGCCAGATCGCTCCGCGCAAACCGCAGCCACGATGTCGGGGAACCGGGATCATGCTGCATACAGCTCCTTCCCCTCAGCGAGGATCGTCCTGTAGATCAGGCCGATGTTCTCGCGATGCTTCTCCAGCAATGACGGCGTCGTGACGAGGATATCCACGGCGAACGGAATCCCGAACAACTGCGTGTGCAGGTATTGAGCCGTCTCCCTCCGGCGCGTGCCCTCGGGCATCACGACCAGTACGTCCACATCGCTGTCAGGCCCCGTCTCTCCCCGCGCGGCCGAGCCGAACAGGATGATCCGCAAGGGATGCACGGCCTGCACGATACGCCGCACAAGCTCATCAAGCTCGGTCTGCGTCTGGTTCTCGGCCATGTGTTCCATTACCCCAGTCGCCTGCCACGGCATTATACCATATGACGCTCGACGGCCTTCCCGCTAGGCCTGCCGCGTCTCTGGAGTGCATCAACTTCCTCCCGGCAGCTCAAACGTCATCCCGTCCCGCGCCGCGATCACCTCCACCCCCGTCTCCTCGCTCAGCCTCGCCGCCACCTCCCACGGCTTCGCCCGCCACACCGTCATCCCGAAGTGCGTGATGATCGCCGTCTTCGGCTTCGGCTCCATCGCCTGGATGATCCGCTTCGCATCCGGGATCGAGAGGTGATAGATCTCGCTCTCCTCCAGCCGGACCGTGTGCATGACCACCACCTCTGCTCGGTAATGCTCCGCCAGCTCGGGGAAGTACCGCGTGTCCACGATGTACGACCACCTGCACCCAGGCGACTCGAACACCAGCCCGTACACACCGCTCGGGTGATCGTGCCGCACCGGCGCCCGGAAGCGCACATTGCCCACCTCGTACTCCCCGCCCTCCTCGATCACGTACGTCGCCTTCGCATAGCTTCGCACGTACTGCAGGATCACCGGGTCCTCGTCGTAGGCGTCCCGGGGCGCGAACACCAGCCCCCGCTTGTTGAACCCACCCGTCGTCATCGCCTCGATCATCACGTTCACGTCGGCCGAGTGATCGAGGTGCCTGTGCGAGAGCACGATCGCGTCCAGCTTCGTCGGGTCCAGCTTCCGCTTCGTCGCCTGCACCAGCGCGCCCGGGCCCGGGTCGAGGTGAATCCGCGTGCCCTCCATCTCGATCCACAGGCCGCCCGAGGCGAGCAACTGCTTGAACACGAGCACGCGCGCGCCGCCCGTGCCCAGAAAGATGATCTGGTTCACCAGTCCATTGTCCGCAAGCGGCCTGGGCGTGGAGCAACCCTCACACAAAGCTTGATCGTCATTGCGCGGCCCGCGCCCACACTGTCATTGCGAGCCGTTCCGGCCTCAGCCGGAACGAGCGCGGCAATCTCGCCTCCTGACCATCGCGCCCGGGCCTATGACTGCACGGCATTGGCTGCCTCTCCGATCCCTGCTGTCATCCCGAGTGGCTAGGCATCCAGAGATGCCGCCATGTGGCTAAGTCGGCAGAGCCGACCGCCATGGCGGTTCCCCTAGCCAGCGGCCCGCTAACGGCGGGCCTAGCCACGCAACGAGGAGCACAGCTTGAACCAACGATAGGCGGTCACACCCAACAATCCATACACCTTGACATCCGAAAACCCCACTACTATACTCGGACCCAGCGACCATGCTCAAGATCCGGCAGCCAAGGAACGCCTACGATCTCCTCGGCCTACCCTGGAGCGCGACCCCCGTACAGATCCGCTCGCGGTACCGCCAGCTTGTTCGTCACCACCGGAAGGACACCCCGGCCGCCGAGCTGCTCAAGGACGAGAAGTTCCGCCAGTGGACGAACTCCTACCTGCTGCTCACCGGCCCCGATCGCAGGGAGTATGACCGCCGCCTCCGCGAGAGCAGGGGAATGGAGCAGCCCTCCGACCTGATCGATGCCATGCCGGGCCCGAGACTCATGCTCATCGAGGCCGAGGTCAGCTTCGTCCGCCGCCGCCTCAACGAAGCTGCCGAGCTGGCGAGAGAAGCCCTGAAGCAGGACAAAAAGAACGCCGAGGGGTACGCGCTCCTCGGCGACATCCTCAGGGAACAGGGCAACTACCAGAACGCCCTGACGATGTACAACTACGCCATCCAGTTCTCCCCCAACAACCGCCGCTACTGGCAGTTGCTCGAGGAGGTGACCGCCCTCCGGGAGGGGAGAGCCGTCTCCCGCAAGTACAGCCGCGAGCGCCCCTCCGTCTTCAATCGGCCGGCCTCCGCCTGGGTTGGCGTCGGCCTGGCGCTCACCTTCGTCGGGCTGAGCATCCTCTACGTGCAGCAGCGGTGGGGCGACCCCATCTTCTTCAACGTCCCGCGCAACCTTCTCTACCTGGCCATCGGCGACGGCTTCCTGATGGGCCTGGTCCTCGCGGCCACCGCCGTCATCGGCCCGGCAGACGACGAGCTTCTCTGGTACCAGATCACCGGAATGGGCGCCGAAACGACGCCCGTCGGAGTCTTCGTCGCCCTCCCGGGCATCGTCTTCTTCTGGGCCGCCCCCGTGTTCTACGCCATCATCGGGATGATGGATGGGTACTTCTCCCTCTCCATCATCATCGCACTCGCAGTCACCGGTCTCATGACCCTGGCCTTCGGCGCGCTCGCTCCGCCCCAGAGCCGCATCTCCGTCTACCTGCTCGCCGGCAACTTCGTCTTCCTCGGCTTCATCTTCGGTTGGCTCCTCGGCAGCATGCGCCGGAGGGTCTTCGAGCACTAACCACGCGGCGGAGCCGCTTCCTTTCGGACTTCGCCGCCTCCGTTCTCCAACTGCTGGCCCCGCCTTACCCTCCTCCCAGCAGCTTCCCTGGCGCCGCCTTGATGACCATTTCCCCCTCGCCCCCGCCGTCCGACTCCCACGCCGTCAGGTCCATCTCCTCGATGCCGCCCATCGTCCCCGATACCCGGGATGGCTGCGCCCACATTTCGAGTTCGCGACCGCTCCCGTGAGAGCCGGGCAGCCGCTCTCCCTTCTGCTCGAGCGCCCGCCGGCACTGGTCCAGCGTTTCCTCATCGGTCGCCAGGACGGAGAACTCGCCGATATCCGCCGAGACGGACTTCCGCAGCAGCGCCGCGAGGAACAGCCGCGCCGGCGGCGTCATCTCCTCCGTCGGCGCCGCCACCACGATTGCCCGGTCCCTCGCGATACCTGTCTGTTCCCCGTCCGGCCGCGCCACCGCCACCGCCACCACCAGCAGGTTCTCGGGCAGCGATCTCGCCCCAGCCATGGGGCCGAGAAAGGCGAAGGGGAACATGGAGGGTGATCTTCCCTCCCTCTCACCATGCTGGCGCGGCCCCGCCGGCATGAGGCGTCGCACTCGGTGCGCCAGCGCATAGGCGACCGTCGTCTTCGGGAGCAGCGACGCCAGCTCGCCCAGCCGGTTCCGCCCGCCCGGCTTCTCGGCGGCCGCCTTCGCCCCGGCATACACTGCCTTGAGACGCAGCCCGTCCTTCACTGGCGCCGCCGCTATCGCCAGGCTCCCCGCGTCCTTCTGCTCGCCGTCCTCGGCCTCGAACAGCGACCCCCGCGAGAACTGGCGGAGCACCTGGAACCACCCCCGCTGCAGGCCGGTCACGATGCGCCGCGCGACCTGGGCCGCCTGACCCACGTCCAGGTACATCCACATCACCGTGTCGCCCGGCAGTCGCGCGAAGCTGCGCCTGAAGACATCGCCCGCGATCAGCCGCCCCTTCGGGTTCCGGGCCGCCAGCAGGCACGTCTCCACCGCGTCCAGGCTGGGGCTGGCGATCACGCAGCCATCTCGGGTCGCGTACGCCATCTTCGCCTCATCCATCGGGTCGCGCCACACGATCACATCGCTCCCGGCGCGCCTGGCGATGAGCCGCCTCCATTCCAGCTCCTTCGCCATCGGCTTCACCGCGCGATCCAGCGCGTTGCGCGCCTGCCTCATGCTCGTCACGCGCGCGATCATGACCATCGCGCGCGGCGCGAACGCCGGCGTGTCCTCCCCCGCGAACGTCCCCACCACCACCTCACCCCCAAACCAGGGCGAAGCGTCCTTGCGCACATCCAGCTTCAGCCCGGTCCAGTCTACCATCTCCTGGCTGAGATCGGTCGCCCGGCGCGCCAGGCGCTCCACGTCCGACTTGGACCATACCTGCCTCATCGTACGCATCGCCGGGCCATCCGGCCGCAGATCAATGGCGACGGCCGCCTGGGTCGAAGAGGGGAGGAACTCCGCTGGCGGCCGCTCAACCCGCGGGCGCAGCAGATTGTGCACCAGCGCCGCGACCACCATGATCGCGATCAGGCCGAGCGCCGCGATCACGTAGCGGCCGATAGGCCTGCCCGTCGGGGAACGGCTGCTCTGCGCTGTCTGCTCGCCTCCGGTCATGGCCGCCTCACCCTCGCCCCAGGGCCGCGGCGAACGCCGCGTGCGCCTCGCGCCCGAAGAGCACGAACTCGACTACCCCCGCGCCACCATCCTGAACAGCCACCTCGTCCCGTCGCGGATTGCCCGCACCACCCTCTCCGCCGGCCCGCGGCGGAACGCAAACTGCGCGTCCCGCTCGTTCCAGAGCTGTCCCACCAGCAGCCGCGCTTTCATCACTCCCCGCAGATCGTCAATGCGGAACCGCTCGAACGCGAACCTTCGCAGCACGTTCAGCCGCCGCCCGCGCGTGAAGGCCGACGCGAAGTCCAGAACATACGGCCGGCCCTCGGAGGTGACCACGATGTTGGCGCGATTCTTGATGTCGCAGTGAACTACGCCCCGCGCGTGCATCCCCTCGACCACCTCCAGCAGCCGGTCGAAGAACTCGGCAGAAAGCTCGCCATCCGCGTAGTCGGCGCAGCTTCGTCCCTCGATGTGCTCGACCAGCAGCGCGCACCGGTCGAGCCGGCGGATGAGCCGCGGCACGCCCGCCGCGCCTGCCAAAATCCCGTAGATGCGCGCCTCCCTGCCGATCAGCCAGGGGCCGGCAAGCACCCGCATCAGCCGGCCGCTCTGCCGGTAGTCCTTCAGCACCGCGCGCCGGCCCTCGTCCTCGAGCAGCAGCAGCTCCGGCCGGCTGCCCCCGCCCGCGCGCAGTCGCCGGCTGACATAGCGCGACAGATTCTCTCGTGTCAGTTCGCTGAACGGCTCGCGTCCCACCAACGGGTGTTCCTTCGCCGACTGAATCGCGTGCGTGAGTCCGCGCGTACCTTTCCCGTCCCGCCGGCCTGGTCCCTGCCGCTCGCGCGCGCTGCGGCCGATGAGGCAATAGTGCAACAGAGGCCCACCGATTGCCAATTCCGTGGCTCGCCCGACGAGCAAACATTGGGGTATAATCACGGCGGACACAGGGAAAGGAGTGTGATCAGATGAGACCGCATTACAGATTGCCGCTCGTGCTGGGGCTTGTGCTGCTCGGCGCGCTCGCGGCCGCAGCCGCATTCTCGGCCGCCTCCGTCGCCACCCGCGCAGTCGAGTACGACGGCCGGCCCGCGGCAGAGGTGCTCGTGGGCGACATGCCGGTGATAGAGCTCCGCACCTCCGCGGGTGGGCTCACCCCCATGAGGCGAGCCGGGATCGTCGCGGAGCGCCTGCAAGCCGCCATAGATGCCCAGCCTCAGGGCGCCAAGATCCGCGTGGCGAGCATCTCTCACGGGCAGGGGCTCTACGCCGACAACCGCCTGATCGTGGCAGTCTATGACGCCGAAGCCTCCGCGCACAACAGCACCCCGTTGGGGCTGGTGCAGACGTGGCGGGACAACCTCGTTCGCGCCTGGGGCGGGAGCGCGCAGAGCGTGGCTCCCCCGGCGCCCGCTGCCGCGGACAGCGCGAGCGTCGCTGGCGAAAGCCAGCCGGCCGCCGCCGACCCGAAGCCGGCCCAGACTGACTGGACGGGCACAGCCCAGAAGTGGGTGCCGATCGTGAGCGTCGAGCAGAGCGGCCTTTCCATCGGTGCAGCCCAGGTGGCCGGCCCCACCGCGCAGGTCGAGAAGGTCAAGGCTGTCGCCGAACTGGGGCTTTCGTTCCAGAGCGTAGCTCGCATCTACGCCTACATCCCGACCTCCAGCCTCAACGTCACCACATTGGATCGCGTCCAGGGCGTGAGCGTCTGGGCGACCGGCGACGTTCGGCTGGTGAAGTTCTAGGCAGAGAGGAGCGAGACCATGAAAACACGCACGAAGACCATAGCCGTCTTCCTGATCGCCGGCCTGCTCTGCCTGTCATTGGGCGCGACCGTGGCGTTCGGGATCGACCTCGGGAACATCCTGAAGGTCGGCGGCATCGCCCTCCTGGTGAACCAGTTCGGCGGCCAGATAGACAGCTTCATCACCAAGACCCTGGGCGAGCGGAACGCCGCCGCGCAGGGAGCGACCAAGGTGGTGCCGATACTCTCCCTGGGCGCGGGCGGTTACATCGGCGCCGCCCAGATCGTCGGCAACCCCGACAGTGTGAGGCGCGTCAAGGCCGTCTTCCAGGTCGAGGGCAGCATCGGCAGCTTCCGGCCCAGGATCTTCCTCCCGGCATACGTGGACAAGGCGACCACCACGCCCGAGAGGGCCAAGGGAGTTGGCGTCTCGGCCGTGATCGAGTTCCGGATCTAGCGATCCGCACCCACCCTGGCGGCGTAGGTTCGTGGTGAGCTTCAGCGAACGACAACCTGCGTAGCGGGCGCAGCCCGCTCGCATGGCCAGAGCAGGAGTCTGCCTTCTTGTTGCTTCGGTACTTCAGTGCCGAGGCCGCGGAAGTGCGCAGGACAGGAGCTTGTCGCACACCCGCCGCGTTGTGTCGCGGGCCTCCTGCTCGTGCTGTCATCCTGACCGACCTGTCCGACGTAGCCTTGGCGAAGTCGGAAGCGAGGAATCCATTCGCATCGTGGGGCAGGCTGCCTGGCCTGCCGATGCCCCGCGTTGTCATTGCGAGGGAGGTAGGGCGACGTTAGGAGCCCGACGACCGTGACAATGGCTAGGTCTACGCCTATGCGGAGACCGCCATGGCGGCCTTTCGGGCCTAGCCATCTCGCCGTTGCCCTTTCCGTTGCCTCCGGTACTTCAGTGCCGAAGCCCCTCCGATCTGCGGGTTGGGCAGGAACGGGTCGCAGACCCGCCAGTCCGTGTAGCGGGCCTCCTGCCCCAGGCTTCCCCGTAGGCCTGGTTCCGTCTCACAACGCCGCCGTTTTGTGGAACAGAGGCGATGTAACCGTTCACTGCCATCGCGGTCGCGGTTACTGCACCCCCCTGTCCATCGGTATGCAGGGGCCCCGCCCGGGGCCCCTGCCGCCATTTACCAGGCGGCTTCGCCGAAGGCGAAACGCCTGGAACACGCCGGCCCCGTCTGGGGGCCAGACAAAACGCCCGTGCGCCAGCACGGGCGGATCATCTGCGCGATGTGCGGGTCGAGTCGCCTAGCCCACCACGTACACCTGCACCTTGCGCCGGCCCCACCGCATCGCCTCCGAGTACGTATCGAAGCACAGGTCAATCCGCTGGCCCTTGATCGCGCTCCCGCGGTCGGCCGCCACAGCGAACCCGTAGCCGGGGATGTACAGGCGCGTCCCCATCGGGATCACGCGATCATCCACCGCCGCCACGCCCTTCGTGGCCTTCACGCCGGTCGCGGTGAAACCGCTGGCGTACCTGCCACAGCTCCTCGGCCCCGGCTCGTATGCCGTCGCGTGCATGCGCAGAGGCCGGCGGTAGCTGCCCCCGCGGCTGGGCGCGCCCCGCGTGCCCCTCAGGACCACCGTGTCCCGCGCCGGGACGATCACCTTCTCCTCGATCACGTCCTTCTGCGTGGTCTCACCGTCCTTCTCCCAGATCCGGACCGTGCGGAGCGCCCACCCGTCGTTGCCGTGTTCGAGCACCTTCATAGAGCTTGGCGGCTGGTCCGGGTCACCCAGCAGGATCGTGCGCGCCTCGACGAGCACATCCTCCGTGACGCGTCGCTTGGTCACTCGCTCGACGCGGATCTTCAGACCGTCGGCGATCATCGTATCGGGGGAAGGGAACACCCGGTCCAACGGGCCGAGGGCCACGCCCACCTCGTCCAGTGCCTGTCCCACCGTGTCGGCCGCCGTGCGCACCGCGCGGCTCTCGCCATTAGCCGCGATGACGATCGCACGAACGACGATAGTAGGCTCCGGGGACTGCTGCGCGAACGCGCCGAACCCGATGGCGCACAGCACAGCCGCGATTGCGATCAATGGCACAACGAACTTCAGTCGTCTCAAGAGCTCACTCCGTGCGGTGCGAGCGCTGTCCGCGGCTCGCATCCGCTGCCCGGCCGACGCCCGCGTTCGCCGACCTCAGGTCCGGCCGTGCCGAATAGCAGTTGCACGGCCGGCCAGGGTGCTACTGCGTGGTCGCTGCCATGGGAGTGCTGCTGTGACGCCAGGCTGCAAGTGCTGGTTGTGCGTTTACTGTGACGGAAGCGATTTCTCGCCTCTAGAACGACCCGGCATTCATACCACAATCCTCCGGCCCAGTCAATGCAACGCGACACGCGGCATGGGCCGGAAACCGCCAAAACGCCCCTACGAGGCCTTCAGGGCGCCCTCAAGCGGCAGCGAGCTGCCTCGGAAAGGCCGGGAGCCCCCTGCGAGAAAGCTGTGCGGCCATCCGAGACAGCCCGCTGCCCGCGCAACCAAGCGCATCCTCTTATTCCACAAATCGGCTCACCCGCCGGAAAGTGCAGCCCCATTTCGCCTCTCCTTCGCCCTCGCCGCTCCCGAGAGGAAGCGCAGGATTCCCCGATGACCCGTGAGAGCGGCGGCCGCCGGCTGCTGCCTGCCAGGCGGCCGCCCGACCCCGTCAATACTGGATCGCGAGCGCAATCGGGAGGTGTTCCGCCTTCCCGCGAAGCCTCGGGTCGGTCACGACGCCCACCGACTTCAGATTCGGCCGCATCTTCGTGTTCACCAGGAAGTAGTCGAGCCGCTCCCTGGGGCCCGATGCCGGGTATGTGAGCTGCGGCTTCCGCAGCGCCACCGCGGCGTCTTGCAGGCCCGCTCGCCCCCACGCCTTCACCGTGTCCATCGCGTTGGAGTCGAACGACGCCATCAGCACCAGGCGGTGCTTCTGCGCCTCCCTCACCAGCTTCGCCACCGCGGCCTCCGAGAGCTTCGCCTCTGCCTGGTCTCGCGGCCGGATCAGAGCAACCTTCACCGTCGCGCCCCGCACTTTCAGGTCAGCCTTAAGCCCGGCCAGCTTGTTCTCCGCCGAGGCCGAGATCGGGGCGTGCTTCGCGATCGGGTACCTGGAAAGCAGAGCCGACCCGAAGTCCGCGCCCGGGTAGGCCGGCTCGTAGGCGTAGTACATCCGCAGGGACTTCGCCATGCTTGCGACCGGGCCTGGCGCGCCCGCGATCTCAGGTCGGTCCCGCAGGCTCTGCAGGGCCAGCACGTCCGGCTGGAGGTACATCAGCGCGGTCCTCACCTGCTGCGTGTTCACCGCACTCAGGGTCGTGTCCAGGCTGACGATCTTCACCCGCACCGGCGCCGCCAGGCAGGCCGCCGCAGTCAGCAGCAAGAGGCACAGCGCGAAAAGGATGGCCCGGCTTCTCATCGTCATTCAAACCTCCTGAAGGTCCCGCGCCCCCACTGCCTTCAGCCGCATCAGCGGCAGACCCGGCGCGGCTCGTTGTTGTTTCCTTAGACACCTTCACCCGCGATGCGGCCCGCGTCGAGCGGCGCCGAGTTTCACGAATGCACCTGAAGGTCCGCGAGCATCGCGGCGCGCGGATCGCCTTGACGCGGAGGTGCCCCGGGGACGGCGGGAGTGCCCCGGGGCACCGGTTCCCCCTGGCGTAGGAGGGAGGGCGGCTATGTCATTGTGAGCGCGGCAGAAACGCCATCCGGTGCTGCTTGCGTTGGTACCGGTTGCCTCTCGTCTCTACCCCTGTCCTCACATGTGTTTAGACGCATTCGCACCCGAAAGGTTCCGCCCGGAGCAAAGACGATGCCGCGAATCTTTTGTGTCGGAATCATGACGGCGGTCGGACCCCCGGCCTCGGGGCGGCGACCCCCATCGCTTCGGCGGCGCGGCTCGCGGCCACCTCGTTCCGGTCCCCGCGCCGGCATGCTAAGATGGGAGCCATGAAACCGTTCGTCCTCCTGGTGAACCCCAACCGCCTCCGGCCAGCCGTCGCCCCCATCGCGCTCGACTACATCGCCGATACCCTCGCCGATCGGGACATCGGCGTTCACCTCCTCGACCTCTGTTTCGAGGATGACCCGCCCGCGGCCATCGCGCGGTGTCTCGAGGAGATCGAGCCCACGCTCGTCGCGGTGACGCTGCGCAACACCGACGACTGCTTCCTGGCGAGCTGCGAGAACTTCATCCCCGGCCACGCCGGTATCGTCGCCGCCATCCGCCGCGGCGCCCGCGCCCCCGTCGTGGTCGGCGGCAGCGGCTACTCCGTCGCGCCGCGAGCGATCCTCACCGCGGTGGGCGCCGACTACGGTATCGCGGGCGACGGCGAAGAGCCGCTCGCGCTGCTGGCAGCAGAGCTTGCTGGCGGCGGGGACATCTCGCGCGTCCCTGGACTCGTGTGGCGAGACGGCGACGAGGTCAGGCAGAACCCGCCGTGGCGCGGCCCCGTCGAGTCACTGCCCCCGCGCCGCCGCGCTCTGCTCGATAATCGCCGCTACTTCGCGGAGGGCGGCCAGGCCGGGATTGAGACCAAGCGCGGCTGCGACTGCGCCTGCACCTACTGCGCCGACTACCTCGGCAAGGGCCGCCGCCTCCGCCCGCGCACGCCAGCCCAGGTGGCCGACGAGTTCGAAACGCTCCTCGCGCAGGGCGTGGACCACTTCCACCTCTGCGACAGCGAATTCAACGTCCCCCCCGACCACGCGGCCGCGGTGTGTGAGGAGCTCGCACGCCGCCGCATCGGCGAGCGGGCCCGCTGGCACACCTACGCCAAGCCCGGCCTCGCGCCCGAGCTCGCTCATGCCATGCGCCGCGCCGGCTGCGTCGGGGTGAACTTCGGAGCAGACAGCGCCGACGCCCAGATGCTCGCGCGGCTGGGCCGCGACTTCACCGCGCGCGACCTCGAGGAGACGGCCGCCGCCTGCCGCAGCGCGGGCCTGGTGTTCATGTACGACCTGCTGCTGGGCGGGCCGGGCGAGACCCGCGAGACCATCGCCGCCACCATTGACGCCATGAAGCGCATTGCCCCGGACCGCGTCGGTGTGTCGCTCGGTGTGCGCGTGTACGCCGGCACCGCGTTCAGTGAGCAGGTGCGCCGCGAGGGATCGATCGACGCGAACCCAAATCTGCGCGGCGCGACGGAGGACAACGACGACTTCGCGAAGCCGCTCTTCTACCTGTCAACCGGGGTAGGGGAGGACGCCGTCAGCTATGTCGCCCGGCTCGTCGGCGGCGATCGGCGTTTCCTCTTCCCCACCGCCGATGCCGGGACCGACGCCTACAACTACAACGACAACGACCGCCTCGTGGACGCGATCAGGCGCGGCTACCGCGGCGCCTACTGGGACATCCTCAGGAGATTGGCGGAGGAAGAGCCGGTCAGATGACTTCGGTCGTGGGCACGACGAACGCCCGCAGCCCGTGCCCCCGGCGCGTGCGCAGCTCGCGCAGGTTCGCGACGATCCGCGCGATCGTCGTCGGGTCACCCACGACCATGATCATGCGGTTGCGCCGATCGGCCAGGTACCCCGACTGCTCCTCCTGCTGCGCCATCCGCGCGCCAATCACGTTGTCGAGCCGCGAGTAACGGGCCACCACCATATCGCGCTCGATCACCCCACTGATCTCCTCCTGAAACGCCTCGTCGTAGATGACGAACAGTGTTTCCATGGCGCGCCAACTTCGTGACAGGAGAGTATAGGTCCTGCTCGTTCCCGTCGGCACGCCTCCCCCCCAGTGGCGTAGGTTTGTGGTTCGCCCTCGCGGCGAACCACAAACTGCGTAGGCACCCCGCAGGCGGGCCTCCCGCCCCTGTTGTCATCCTGACCGACCTGTCCGACGTAGCCATGGCGAAGTCGGAAGCGAAGCATCCATTTGCACTGTGGGGCAGGCTGCCTAGCCATGCCGAAGCCCCGCGTTGTCATTGCGAGGAGGGTAGGGCGACGTTAGGAGCCCGACGACCGTGGCAATGGCTAGGTCTACGCCTATGCGGCGACCGCCATGGCGGCCTTCATCGGGACGGTCTGGTCGGACGCGGACGACAACAGTCTGCGCGCCGGCGCCCCGGCCACATGTGAGCCGCCACAGCGTTTGCCACTCGTCCCGCGCCCTGCTATCATCTGGCCGTGCTTGCCATCGCCATCATCTTGCTCGTTCTGGCATTCATCTTCGCCGCTCTCCTCATCAACGAGGTGAGGCGGTTCAATACCGGCCGGCACCTGATCTCGCCCCGCCGGCTGGCGCTCCGGCTGGTCGCGGGCTTCCTGCTGTTCGTGCTGCTGGCGATGGTGTTTATGGGCCTGTTCCTCTTGCGCCTGAAGGAGCCGGGGCCGCGGCCCCAGTTGTTCGTCGTCTTCTGGTCGGCCTGTCTTGTCATCGCTGTCGCCCTGATCGTCGTGATGCTGGCGGACTTGCGTGAGGTGGGGAAGCGCTATCTCCAACGGCAGAGCGATCTGTGGCGTGATTTCGCGGCCTACCTCGCAAAGAACCCGACCGACCCAGAGACCGCGCCGCCTGACAACAGGCGGAAGCAGTGAGAGCGGCACGCGCCGTGTCCACGACTGTCGACGAAGCTTGGATGCGCCTCGCTTTACGGCTGGCAGCGCGGGGGCGGGGATGGACGAGCCCCAATCCCATGGTGGGCGCGATCATCGTCAAGCGCGGCCGAATCGTGGGAAGGGGGTATCACCATGAGGTCGGCGGGCCGCACGCAGAGGTCTGGGCGCTGCGCGAAGCAGGCGACGCCGCGCGCGGCGCGACGGCCTACATCAGCCTCGAGCCCTGCTGTCATCAGGGCCGCACGCCGCCGTGCACCGAGGCGTTGATCGCCGCGGGGGTGAAGCGTGTGGTCGCGGCGCTCCTCGACCCCGATCGGCGGGTGAGCGGTGAAGGTGTGCGACAACTGCGGGAGGCGGGCGTCGAGGTTGACGTGGGCGTGCTGGAAGCCGACGCGCGCCGGCTCAACGAGGGCTTCTTCAAGCGCGTCACCACCGGGCTGCCGCTCGTCTCGATGAAGGCCGCGATGAGCCTGGACGGCAAGATCGCAACCGCCGGCGGCGAATCCCAGTGGATCACAGGAGAGCCGGCCCGCAGGCTGGCCCACCGTCTTCGCGGTGAGCACGACGCGATCATGGTCGGCGTCGAGACCGTGCTGGCCGACGACCCGCAGTTGACCGTGCGCATGGCGCGGGGCCGGAACCCCCTGCGCGTAATTGTGGACAGTCGCGGTCGCACGCCGGGGGCGGCGCGCCTGCTCACCAGCGATGAGCGGCCGGCGATCGTCGCTGTCACCGGCGCCGCGCCGGCGGCGAGTCGGCGCCGGCTGGAGGCGGCAGGGGCCGCGGTCTGGGTGGCGCCTGCCGCGGGCGGGCGGGTTGACCTCTGCTGGCTGCTCCGACGCCTCGCCCAGCAGGGGGTGAACAGCCTGCTGATCGAGGGTGGTGGCACGCTGGCCGCGGGCGCGCTAGCCGCGGGAGTCATGGATCGTGTATACTTCTTCGTAGCGCCCCTGATCCTGGGCGGGGCCGGCGCTCTCACGCCCGTCGAAGGAGAGGGCGTCCGCAAGCTCGCGGTCGCCTGGCGCGTCCGACAGATGCGGGTGCGACGGGTAGGGGAGGACCTGCTGATCACGGGGGACGTGACCGGAAGCGCGGGTGCATGTTCACAGGGATCATCGAGGAAGTAGGCACGATCGCTGAGGTATCGCGCTCGCGCGGGCTGCGGCTGGGCGTGCGGGCAGAGCGCGTGCTTGGCGACCTGAAGCCCGGCGACAGCATCGCCGTGAGCGGACCGTGTCTGACAGTGGAGAGCATCGCCGGCGACCGCTTCTACGCGTCGCTTCTGCCGGAGACGGCCGAAGGCACAACGCTCAGCGGGGCGCAGGTCGGCGACCGGGTCAATCTGGAGCGGGCGATGCGGGTCGGCGACCGCCTCGGCGGCCATCTGGTGACGGGCCACGTTGACGGCATCGCCGAGGTCGCGTCAGTGCAGGATCGCGGCGAGACGCGCCTGGTGGAGCTGACCTGCCCGGCAGGCCAGGAGAAGTACCTGGTTGACAGGGGCTCAGTGGCGCTCGACGGCGTCAGCCTGACCCTGCGCAGCCCGGTCGGCGGTCGCTTCGCGGTGTCCCTGGTCCGGGCGACGCTGGGGGCGACGACCCTGGGCGATCTGCGGCCCGGCGATCGCGTGAACATCGAGCTGGATCTCATCGCCAAGCACATCGCCAGGCTTGTGGGAGAATCGCCGGCGAAGAGTAAGCTGGCGGCATGGTTAGCGGAGGCAGACGTGCAGTGACGAAGGAACACGAGGACAATCCGATCATCACGGTCGAGCAGGCCATCGAGGAGATCAGGCAGGGCCGCTGCCTGATCATCGTTGATGACGAGGACCGTGAGAACGAGGGCGATCTCACCGTCGCCGCGGAGTTCGCGACGGCTGAGATGGTCAACTTCATGGCGCGCGAGGGCCGCGGGCTGGTCTGCGTCGCCATGACGCGAGAGCGCCTGCACGAGCTCGACCTCTACCCGATGGTTGCTGAGGAGAGCGCGCTCCACGGAACCGCGTTCACCGTGTCGGTCGACGCCAAGGCCGGCACCACCACCGGGATCTCGGCCTACGACCGCGCCCGCACCGTGCAGGCGCTGATATCGCCGGACACGCGGCCGGAGGACCTGGCGCGGCCCGGGCACCTGTTTCCGCTCCAGGCCAAGGAGGGCGGCGTGCTCGCCCGCGCGGGCCAGACGGAGGCGTCGGTTGACCTGGCGCGCCTCGCCGGGCTGTACCCCGCAGCCGTGATCTGCGAGATCATGGCGGACGACGGCACCATGGCGCGCATGCCCCGGTTGGTGGAATTCGCGCGCGAGCACGATGTGCCCATCGTGACGGTCGCGTCGATCATCAACTACCGGCGCATGCGAGAGCGGCTGGTGCGGTGCGCCGCGACGTCGCTGATCCCGACGAGGTGGGGCACGTTCACGGTCCACGCGTACGAGAGCATCGTCGACACCAAGCCCTATCTCGCGCTGGTATACGGCAAGATCGGCCCGCAGCCGACGCTGGTGCGAGTGCACTCGAGCTGCCTCACCGGCGACGTCTTCCACTCGATGAGGTGCGACTGCGGCGAGCAACTCGAGCGCGCGCTCCAGATAATCGTGGACGAGGGATCGGGCGTGCTCCTCTACATCCAGCAGGAGGGCCGCGGGATCGGGCTGGTCAACAAGATCAAGGCCTACGAGTTGCAGGAGCACGGGCATGACACGGTAGAAGCTAACCGGCTGCTCGGGTTTGCGCCCGATATCCGGGACTATGGGATCGGCGCGCAGATCCTGCACGATCTTGGCCTGCGGAAGATCCGCCTGATGACCAATAACCCGGGCAAGGTGGTGGGCATCGAGGGGATGGGCATCGCGGTTGTGGAGCGAGTGCCCCTCGAGGTGCCGCCGACCCGGGACAACCGGGGCTACCTGCAGACTAAGCGCGAAAAGCTCGGGCACCTGCTCACCGGCGTGCCGGACCAGCGGCCAAATCGGGGAAAGGACGAGGGACAGTGACGACCACATACGAAGGCAATCTAATCGCGGAAGGGCTGCGCTTTGCCGTTGTCGTCAGCCGGTTCAACGAGATGATCACGCGGCGCCTCCTGTCGGGCGCGCTCGACGCGCTGGCGCGCCACGGCGCGGATGAGGACCAGATCGACGTGGCCTGGGTGCCGGGCGGGTTCGAGCTTCCCATGGCCGCGCAGCGCCTGGCCGAGTCCGGGCGCTACGACGCGGTCATCTGCGTCGCCGCCATCATCCGGGGCGCCACCCCGCACTTCAACTACGTCGCGGGGGAAGTGTCGAAGGGCATCGCGAAGGTCGCGCTCGAGACCGGCGTGCCGACCATCTACGGCGTCGTCACTGCGGACAACATCGAGCAGGCCATCGAGCGTGCAGGCACCAAGGCCGGCAACCGCGGTTTCGACGCCGCGCGCTCCGCCATCGAGATGGCGAACCTGATGAAAGCTCTGCCCAAGTCGGGCAACAAGGGCCGGGCGAGCCGCTAAGTGCGGGCCGTCGTCCAGCGCGTCAGCTCCGCTTCGGTGGCGGCGGACGGGCAGACCGTCGCCTCCATCGGCAAAGGCTTCCTCGTCCTGCTGGGCGTGGCGAACGGCGACAGCGACCGCGAGGCGGAGTGGCTCGGCGACAAGATTGCCGGCCTGCGCATCTTCGAGGATGACCCGGGCAAGATGAACCTTTCGGTGCAGGATATCGGCGGGTCCATCCTCGTCGTGAGCCAGTTCACCCTCCTCGCCGACTGCCGCAAGGGCCGCCGCCCGAGCTTCACCGACGCCGCCCCGCCCGCCGAAGCCGACCGCCTCTACCAGGTCTTCGTTTCGGCCCTCCGAAAGAGCAGCATCCCCGTCGAGACCGGCGTCTTCCAGGCGCACATGGACGTGAGCCTGGTGAATGACGGGCCGGTGACGGTGATACTGGATACAAGACAACAGTAGTCCACCCCGCGCAGCGGGGTGGCGGAGGGATTGACGGCATGCCGCCAATCGCGGATCAGAAGTCGCGCGACGCTGTCATCCGCGGCGCCGCCGGCATCTTCTGGAACCCCCGCGCTGCGAAGGCGAACGATGGCAGGGGCAAGTGACTGAGCCGGCTGCGCCGGCCGCCATCCCGGTCGCTACGCGACCTAGGGGCCCCTGCCTAACGGTCGGCAGCCGCAAGGTTGTCATTCTGAGCGCAGCGAAGAATCCCGCCGTTACCCAGTTGCATCCGTCTTCGCGGCCAACGCAACCGGGAAGGGACTCAACATGAGCACAATCCGCATCGGCCTCATCGGCGCAGGTTACATCGGCGCGGTTCACGCGAGGGCGCTGGGCGCACTCAAGGACGCAACACTCGCCGCGGTCGCCGATCCGCAACAAGACCGCGCACGCGCGCTGGCCGCGCCGACCGGCGGGAACGCGTACGCTGACTACCGCGAGATGATCGCCAGGGAGAAGCTCGATGCGGTGATGGTCGCCACACCGGATAGCATGCACCGCGAGCCCTGCGTCGACGCGGCGAAGGCGGGCCTGCACATCTTCGTCGAGAAGCCGCTTGCGACATCGCTGGCCGACTGCGACGCCATCGCGGCCGCGGCCGGGGAGAGCAAGGTGCGCCTGTTGGTCGGCCACACGCTTCGCTGGGAGCCGCGCTATGCGCTCGCACAGGAGGCGATCCGCAGGGGCGACCTTGGGACGATCAGCTACCTCTACGCCCGCCGCAACAACATCAAGGCGGTCGCCCGGCGCGCAGGCGGATACACCAATGTGGCGCGCTTCCTCGCGGTCCACGACATAGACTGGATCCAGTGGTCGCTGGGCGAGCGCGCCAGCCACGTCTTCGCCCGCACCTCCAGCCGCGTGCTCAGCGACCTGAACACTCCCGACGCTTACGTCATCGTCCTTCGCTTCCCGAGCGGCGTTCTCGCCTGTGTCGAGGCAGCATGGATTCTCCCTGATGACGGGTCGGCCGCAAACGACTTCCAGGCGGAGGCGCTCGGCAGCGAAGGCGCGCTCTACATCTCCGTCCAGGACCAGGGCCTGCGCATAGATCGCCGCGGCGGCCTCAAGTTCCCGGACATCATGTACGCGCCGGTGGTGCACGACCAGACCCGGGGAGTCTACGTCGAGGAGCACCGGCATTTCCTGGACGTTGTTCGCGGCGGCG
>Ga0315280_10003872_pt1 | contig 22599 bp, 16 predicted proteins | sample YL17G06_40_MG_FD_203697 | JGI IMG/M metagenome (GOLD analysis project Ga0315280, IMG submission 203697) | Sediment microbial communities from Yellowstone Lake, YNP, Wyoming, USA - YL17G06_40 | ecosystem: Environmental > Aquatic > Freshwater > Lake > Sediment | place: USA: Wyoming | collected... | reverse complement strand
CCGGATCCGGAGTAGCTGCCGGCTGGCCGCGGAGGTTCTGGCAGCCATCGCTGCCTGGCTTGAGCCGGGCCTATCCACCGCGGAGCTGGACCGGCTGGCGGCGGAGCGCATCCGGGCCTGCGGAGCCGAGCCTGCCGTGGCCAGCCGCTTTCCGGGCAGCGTCTGCCTCTCGGTGAACGAGGTGGCCGCGCATGGGGTGCCTTCCGGCTACCGGCTGCGTCCGGGCGACACGCTCATCGCGGACGTGGCCCTCTGCCTGGAAGGGTGGTGCGGGGATGCCGCGGCCACGTTCGCCGTCGGCCCGGCTCCGGAGCAGGTCGCCGGGCTGCTGGCTGCCGCCCGGGCGGCTACCGCGGCGGGCGTGGCCGCGGCCCGGGCGGGGGCGCGGATGGGGGACATCGGCTCGGTGATCGAGTCCACGGCCCGGGAATTCGGCTGCCGCGTCCTGGCCGACTTCACCGGCCATGGAATCGGGCGCCGCCTGCACGAAGAGCCGGCAGTGCCGCATACCGGCCTGGCTGGAGAGGGGCTGCGCCTGGTCCCGGGCATGGTGATCACCATCGAACCGGTGCTCAGCCTCGACTGCGGGGCGGTGCTGCGCGGCGAGGATGGCTGGTCTTACCGTGTGGCGAATGGCGGCCGGGCGGCGCAGTTCGAGCACACGGTGGCCGTGTTCCGCGACTCGAGCGAGGTGCTCACTGCGATTGACTTTTGACCGGTCAGGCGCTACCCTGAGACAGCCTTTGGCCGCCACCTTAGCTCAGTCGGCAGAGCACGTGACTTGTAATCTCGTGGTCCCCGGTTCGATTCCGGGAGGTGGCTGAGAAATTTGCTTGACGGCACTCGCCCTCAAGGGGTAAGTTTTATGAAATTTACAACATCCAGGAGGAACGAATGAAGAAACCGGCAATTCTCGTAGTTGTGGGAGTGCTGCTTCTGGCCATTCCAATGTCCGTCTTCGCCGCGCCCAAGAAAGTGAATTGGGTAGGGCTGGTGCACAAGAACGATTTTGCGGTATTCGCTGGAGTCGGATTCGGCTATGGCTTTACGATAGCTCCCGGAGTGGAATGGGCCTTCGCGGATTGGAAAGCAGGGGATGTTGTGCCGTTGGCCTTCGGGCTCACCGGCAAGGGCATGATCAACTTCTATTCCGGCTTCTGGACCTCCTACGGGATCGGCGCGCTGGCTACGGCGCACCTCGGCTTGAAGGGCCTGGACATCCCCGATTTCCTGCAGAACTTGGACTTTTACCTCAGCCTCGGCGTCGGCCTTTCCTGGTTCAGCTATAACGCGGGCGTGTCCACCTACGGCGCCATGAACGTCGGTTTCGCCACCAGCGACGGCCTGGCCTACTACATCAATAAAAATTGGGCTGTCTACGCCGAATACACCTATTGGGGTTTCGCCTCAGGGGGCACTATAGGCGCACGGTACACCTTCTAATTCGAGCACGAGTCGAAACTGCTACGCCGGCTTCCCGGCCGGAGTTCGAGCTTCCCGGCCGGGAAGCGTTTATTGACAAAGCAATAGGCATTTGCTACGTTTCTTCACACGGGGAGATTCCCGAGTGGTCAAAGGGGGCAGACTGTAAATCTGTTGGCTCAGCCTTCGAAGGTTCGAATCCTTCTCTCCCCATGAACCTTTCCCAGCCGGGGAAGGTTTTTTTATGAGCGATTGTTTCTACGCGGAAGGCCTACGGTTCGAGTGTATGCGTTGCTCTCAGTGCTGCCGCGGCGCTCCGGGATACGTGTTCCTGGGCCAGGAGGACATCAAAGAGCTGGCTAGGGGGCTGGGCATCTCCGAGCGCCGGGTCCAGGCCCGCTACTGCCGGACGGTCGGGGTCGGGGGTTTTCAGCGGGTCAGCCTGCGGGAAAGAGCGAACTACGACTGCATCTTCTGGCGAGACGGGGGCTGTATGGTCTACGCCCACCGGCCGCTGCAGTGCCGCAGCTATCCCTTCTGGCCGGCGAACCTGGTCGGTGCTCAGCGCTGGGAGGAGCTGAAGTCCTGCTGCCCCGGGGTGGGCCGGGGCAGGCTGCACTCCAGGGAGGAAATCCAGGAGTGGTTGCGCCGCAGCCGGGAGCAGCGCTACCTGAGCGGGGCGGGTGAAGGGGCGTGAAGGTCAGCTTCTGGGGCGTGCGCGGCTCCATACCGACCCCGCTGCCTCCTGAGGCCCTGAAGCGCATGATCGCGGCCGTGCTGATGAGGGCGCAGCCGGCCGATTTGGCCAGCCCGGAAACCCGCGAGGCCTTTCTGGGCAGGCTGCCGCCCTGCATCTTCGGCACGGTGGGGGGGCAACACCACCTGATCCTGTTCACCCACTTCCACTGGGACCGCCTCCAGGGGCTGCCGTTCTTCTCCCCGTCCGGATACCAGCGCGGGAACCGCTTGATCTTCTGCGGCCCGAGGGAGGACCTGCCGGAGATCCTCGAAGGCCAGAGGCGCCCTCCCTGCTTCCCGGTGGGGATGGAGGCCATGGGGGCGGAAAAACGCTTCGTGCGGCTTGCCCGCCCGGGGGAACGTATATGCGGCCTGGAGGCATATTGGAAGGAGATGAAGCATCCTGGCGGCTGCCTGGCCTACAAGATCGAGAGGTACGACTGGGGGCATACCTCGTACAGCATGGCCGTGGACTCCGCCGCCGAGTGGAACATCCGGACCTTGGCGCTGTTTCACCGCGATCCGTCGTATAACGACCGCAAGATCCACGGCATCCTGAACTCCGCCCAGTGGCATCGGGCCCGGCTGCACAAACGGTCCTTCGAGGTGATCCTGGCTATGGAGGGGAGGGAGCTTGAGCTCTGAGGCGGCTCAGGACCTGTTGAAAATATCAAAGAGATATATAAGAATAACATTTGATTTTCCACCGGCTTCGGAGTAAAATTCTTTTATCCGCACTGAACGACTCGAGGGAGGGCTGCGATGAACAAGGTTCGTTTCGCGTGGGTGATGATTTTTTGTCTCATCGGGGTAGCGGCATTCGCCCAGTACAACCCGCCCCCCGGCTCGAGCGTCCTGCCGGATCTATATTCCCCCCAGTTTCTGGGCTGGGGAGCCAGCACGGTCGGACAAGTGTCGCCGGCCTCCGATATCTTGAATCCCGCGGCTTCCGGGGCCAAGCAGCGCCTAACCTTCGACCTGAGCGGCCTGGTGCTCTTCGGGACGGTTCCCGCCGAACAGGGATTGAACCTGATCCTCAACGCCGGGGCCACCTGGCCGACCAAGGCCGGCGTGTTGAGCGGCAGCTTTCACCTGATGAGCGCGGATTTCCCCAGCCTTCGCCTGGGGAACATCTACGACCTGCACCTATCGTTCGCCAAGGACTTGTATCCGACGCTGCTCGTCGGCCTGGGCCTGGGGGCGCAGTTCGGGCTGGACTGGGGATTGGGGGTGGACCTCGGTTTCGTGCATCTTCCCGGTGACGTTGGTTTCATGAAGGACCTTCGCTGGGGCATCGCGGTGCGAAACCTGGGCAAGGGTTTCGTCCCCGTCAGCGGCTACACCGCCATCCCGGAGCCCTTCACCCCGGCCCTGGGCCTGGCTTTCGATCTGGTCCAGACCCCGAAGCTGGTCTGGTCCGTGCATTCGGACTTGAGCATGCCCAGCTTCCAGAACTTCCGCCTGGCGGCGGGCACCGAGCTGGGCTTCGCCGATCGCGCCTTCCTGGACCTGGGCACGGGTTTCGACCTGCACGAGATGCTGGCCGGAGGCGGGCGCGGCATCCCCATTTCCTTCGGCCTGTCGCTCAAGTTCGGCACTTCCGTCCGGCAGGACAAGAGCGAGCTCACGACCACCGTGGCCGCGGCGCCGCTGCAGAACGGAATCTGGGCCGCGGGCTTCGGGGCCAACCTGCCCATAGGCATGCGGGACAAGAACCCGCCGGCGATCGAGCTGGAAACGACGCTGCAGTACATCTCCCCGAACCTCGACGGCGTGCAGGACGATCTGGTGCGCAGCCTGGCCATCACCGACCAGCGCTACGTCAAGGGGTACCGTTTCCTGGTTTTCGACTCCGCGGGATCGCAGGTGCGCGAAATCGTGAACAAGGATGAGCGCCCCGAAAACGTCACGGTGAAAAACATCCTGGCCCGCCTGGCCTACGTGAAAAAGGGGATCACCGTCCCGTCGCAGGTCCGCTGGGACGGCCGCTCGGACCAGGGTGCGGTGGTCCCCGACGGGACCTACACCTATTACGTGGAGGCCTGGGACGACAATGGCAATAACGGCAAGAGCGCGGTCGGGACCGTGATCGTGGACAACACCCCGCCCAGCGCGGAGCTCAAGGCGCCATACCTGGTGTTCTCGCCCAATGGCGACGGGAACAAGGACACCCTGCCGGTCGGGCAGCGCGGTTCGGTCGAGGCCCTTTGGACGGGAGTCATCCTGGACGCTGCGGGCAAGGAGGTGATCCGCTTGCAGTGGGAGGACAACTCCCCCCAGAGCTTCGAGTGGGACGGCAAGAACAGCGCCGGAGCCCTGTCCCCCGACGGGATATACGCCTACAAGCTCGCCTCCACCGACCGGGCCGGAAACTCCTTCGCCACCCAGCTGGAAAACATGCTGATCAACACCATGGCCACCCCGATCAACATCACCATCAGCGATTCCTTCTTCTCCCCCAACGCTGATGGAATCAAGGATACCGAGCTGTTCGAGCTCGGCGTGCCGGTGACCACCGGCATCGAACGCTGGACGCTCGCCGTCAACGACGACAAAGGCGCGGCCCGGCGAACCTTCAGCGGCGGCTCCAACCTGCCGCCGACCCTGGTGTTCGACGGCAAGGACGATTCCGCCAAAGTCCTGCCCGAGGGCACCTATCGCGGCAAGCTGGCGGTGACCTACGTCAATGGCAACAACCCGACCGCCGAGTCCCCGCCCTTTACCATCGACCTTACGCCCCCTTCAGCCTCCACGAGTTCCGACCTGTCCATCTTCTCGCCGGACGGGGACGGGATCAAGGACGCGCTCACCATCTACCAGGAGACCTCCAATGAGGCGCTCTGGCAGGGGACGATCGAGAACGTCGACGGCCAGCCGGTGCGCAGCTACAGCTGGCGCGGGGTGGCGGACGCCAAGTTTCAGTGGGACGGGCGAACCGACAGCGGGCAGCCGGCCCCCGACGGCATCTACATATACGTGTTGAAAGCCGCCGACCGGGCCGGGAACTCCGGGGAGTCCAAGCGGATCAGCTTCGAGCTAAACACCCAGGCCACCGAGGTATTCCTGTCCACCGACGGCGATATCTTCTCCCCGAACGCCGACAAGATCAAGGACACCCTGGCCATTCGCCCCCGGCTGAAGGTCAGCGAGGGGGTCGCCTCCTACGCCTTGCGTATCCTGAACTCCTCCGGCCAGACCGTGCGCGGCCTCCAGGCGCAGAACAGGGCGCCTCAGGACTTCGTATGGGACGGGCTGGACAACCAGGGCCGGCGGGTCCCGGACGGGCAGTACACGGCGGAGCTGATTCTCGATTACCAGAAGGGCGACCATCATGACGTGAAAACCGCCCCCTTCACGGTGGATACGCACCTGCCCGGCATCGAGGTGACGGCGGAGTATGCGCTGTTCTCCCCCGATGGTGACGGAAACAGGGATGAGCTGCCCATCAAGCAGGTTTCCAGCACGGAAGAGCTTTGGGAAGGGACCATCCTGAGCGCCAAGGGCGAGACGGTACGCAGCTATTACTGGAAGGCCCAGGCCGCCTCATTCCGCTGGGACGGCAAGGACGAGAACGGCAACCGGCTGCCCGACGGGAAGTACAGCTACCGGGTGCGCGGCACAAGCCGCGCCGGTACCTTCATCCTAAAGGAGCTGAAGGGGCTGGAGATCGACACCCGGCCCACTTCCGCTTTCCTGACCGTGTCCTCCGACGGATTCTCGCCCAACGGGGACGGGGTCCTGGATACCATCGAGCTGAAGCCGGTGATCACCCTGGAGCAGGGGATCCAGTCCTGGACCCTGCAGCTGGTTCACGAGCAGGCCGGCGTGCAGAAGACCTTCTCGGGTTCCGCACCGGTGCCGGCCGCCATTTCCTGGGACGGCAAGACGGACAAGGGGGCCCCGGCCGCGGAAGGGGTGTATGCGGGCCTCCTGCGCGTGGATTACCTCAAAGGCAACCGGCCGCAGGCCCAGAGCGCGTCCTTCAAGCTGAACGTCAGCGGCCCGCAGATCGAGCTGGGCTTGAGCCCGCAGCCGTTCTCGCCGGACAACGACGGGGTGGACGATGAGCTCGCGATTTCGCTGAAGGTGAAGGACATCTCCCCCATCTCCGAGTGGACCCTGAACATCGATGACCCCGAGGGGCACCCGTTCGTGGCCTTCAGCGGAAAGGGAGCGCCGGCGGAGCGCATCATCTGGAACGGTCTTTCGGACTCAGGTGAGCTGGTTCAGGCCGCCTCCGACTACCCCCTGCGCCTCAGCATCCAGGATCGGCTGGGCAACACCCGGACCGCGGAGAAGCTGATCGCCGTGGACGTGCTGGTGATCCGGGAGGGGGACAAGCTGAAGATCCGCATCCCGAGCATCACCTTCCCGCCCAACTCGGCGGACCTGAGCCTGGTCACCGACGTGGAGCGGGCGGCCAAGAACGAATGGGTGCTCGGGCGGCTGGCCCAGATCCTGACCAAGTACAGCGCCTACGACTTCCGCATCGAGGGGCACGCCAATCTGGTGTACTGGAACGATCCCGTGAAAGGCGCGGCCGAAGAGAAGGAGGTGCTGCAGCCTCTTTCCCTGGCCCGGGCGGAGGCGGTCAAGAACGCGCTGGTGGCCCTGGGGCTCAAGGCGGAGCGGATCTCGGTGGCCGGATTGGGGGGCTCCAATCCCATCGTGCCGTTCAGCGACGAGGAGAACCGCTGGAAGAACCGCCGGGTGGAGTTCATCTTGCTGAAGAAGTGAGGCTTGCCCCGCGGCCCGGCCGCGGGACATTTTTGAAGGATAGCATGTTCAAACCGTTGCTGCGCGCATTCGCCGCCGCCGCTGCGGCTTTGGGCGTCCTGGCCGCGGCCGGGGGCCTGTTCTTCTATTTCCTGAATTCCCCCTCGCCTGCCATCCCGGCCGAGGGGCGATTCTTCCGGGTCCAGAAGGGGGAGAGCCTTTCCGCCATCGCCGCCCGCCTGAAAGGGGAAGGGCTGATCCGCTCCCCGCTGCTGCTCAAGGTTTTGGCCCGCCTGACCGGAAGCGAGCAGAGGTACAAGAGCGGGTATTTCCGCATCCGACGCGGCGACTCCACGGTGGACGTCCACACCCTGCTGGTGTCGGGCTACCAGGAGCAGATCAAGGTCACCATCCCCGAGGGCTGGACCCTGAAGAAGATAGCCCAGCACCTGGAGGACAAGGGGGTGGCCAGCAGGGACGCGGTGCTCGAAGCGGGCTCATCGGCCCAGCTCCTGCGCGGCTTCCGTGTTCCCGGGGGCAACCTGGAGGGCTACCTGTATCCGGACACCTACTACTTCCCGGCCGGCTATCCGGCGGAAGCGGTCGTGGAGCAGATGGCGGCCAACTTTTTCGATCATCTCAAGCTGCTCGCCCCGGAAGCCGCCGAGCTGAGCCCGCAAAAGCTGCACGAAAAGGTCATCGTGGCTTCGATCGTCGAACGCGAGTACCGGCGGGCGGAGGAGGCTCCGCTGATCGCCTCGGTGTTCTACAACCGGCTGCGGTACAACATCGGGCTGGAGTCTTGCGCCACCCTGGAGTACATCATCACGGATATATGGAACCGACCGCACCCCGCCTTCCTTACCGAGGAGGACAAGCGGATCAATTCCCCGTACAACACGTACAAATGGGCCGGGTTGCCGCCGGGGCCGATATCCAACCCGGGCCGGGTGGCCCTCGAGGCGGCGCTGCGGCCGGCCAGCACGAGGTACTTCTATTTCGTGCTCAAGAACCCCGAATCCGGGGCGCATTTCTTTTCCGAGAGCCTGAAGCAGCACAACTGGGCGAAGTATCTTTACCTGAAACAGGTCGGTACCGGCAGCTAGTGGATGCATTCGTATGAGGATCCCCGACGGCGTTCTGGCCCAGATCACGGATCGGCTCGACATGGCCGAGGTGGTTTCGGCCTACGTGCGCCTGGAGAAGAAGGGCGGGAGGTACTGGGGGCTGTGCCCGTTCCACACCGAGAAGACCCCCTCCTTCACGGTGACCCCGGACAAGGCCGTGTTCTACTGCTTCGGTTGCCAGAAAGGGGGCAGCCTGTTCACCTTCATCATGGAGATGGAAAAGCTGTCGTTCGTGGAAGCCGTGCGCTTCCTGGCCCGGAAGGCGGGGGTGGAGATCCAGCTGGAGGAGGAGCAGGATTCGGGGCAGAAGAACGCCTACCTCGAGCTGTACCGCCGGGTGGCGGGCAGCCTGCACTACCTGCTGCTGAACCATGCCGAGGCGGGCGCCGCCCGGGCCTACCTGGCCGGGCGGGCGATTCGGCGGGAGACTCTCGAGCGCTTCTCCGTGGGTTACGCTCCCCCCGGCAGGGATTGGCTGTACGCCTTCCTGCGGGAAAAGAACTTCTCGCCGGATTTCCTGCGCGCCTCCGGCCTGTTCTTCATGCCCCGCTCCGGCGAGCCGGTGGCCCTGTTCAGGGATAGGATAGTGTTCCCGATAGGGAATAGCAGGGGCGAGTTGGTGGGCTTCGGCGGGCGAATCCTGGGAGGCGGGCGGGGGCCCAAATACCTCAACACCCCGGAAACCCCCTTCTTCCGCAAGGGGGAGCTGCTGTTCGGCGAGCCCGGCGTGTTCCAGAACATCCGCCGCGAAGGCCGCTTCCTGCTGGTGGAAGGCTACATGGACGTGCTGGCGGCGAGCCAGGCCGGTTTGAGCAACTGCCTGGCGCCTCTGGGCACGGCGCTCACCGAGGAACAGGTGCGGCTGCTCAAGCGCTTCGTCCAGTCCGGGCTGCTGGGTTTCGACGCGGACGAGGCCGGCCAGCGGGCCGCCGAGCGGGCCATACTGCTTTGCGAGCGGGCGGGGATGGACGTGGAAGTGCTCAGGATGCAGGGGGGCAAGGACCCGGCCGAGATCCTGGAAAAAGCGGGGCCCGAGGCGTTGCATAAAAGTCTTAAATATTCTATAAATAGCTTCCGATTCTTCGTCGAAACGGCACGTGCGCGATACGATCCAAGGACCCCGGAAGGAAAAAAGGCAATCATCGCTGCTCTGAGCCCGTACCTGACGGCGGTCGACTCGCAGGTCAAGCGGGATGGCTATTTCCGCCTGCTCGCGGAAGAGCTGGAGGTGGAGTTCGACTCCGTGCGGGCGGACTTCCTGCGCGGCGCCTCCAGGACCGGAGCGTCCGGGCGGGGTCCGCTGCCCCCCGCCGAGCGAGGGCTGACCGCGGACTATTTCTTCATGCTCGCCGTCGCAGTCCACCGGGAGTTCTTCGCGCAGATCAGGAACCTGGTCGGCGCCGAAGACTTGGAGGACGCCAGGGCCCGGAAGCTTTACGTCGCGCTGGAGGAGTGCTTTCGGGCGGAGGAATCCACGGAGCAGGCCCTGCTCGCCCGCATCGAGGACCCGGCCCTGCGGACCGAGGTGCTGGCCAGGACCGCTTCCGGCGAGTTCGCCGGCTCCCCCGAGCGCCTGATCCAGGACGCGCTGGCCAGCGTTCGGCGCCGCAGCCTGGAGCGGAGGCGCAACGCCCTGAGCGCCCAGCTGGTCGGCACGGCAGCCAAGGAGCCCGGGCGGCTGAAAGACCTGCTGGCGGAGAAGATGCACATCGACGAAGAGCTGGAGAGGCTGAAGGTGGGTGGGGATGAGCGATCTGGCGAATGATCCTGCCATTCAAAAGCTGATCGCGTACGCGAAAAAAAAGAAATCCGTAACCTATGACGAGGTGAACGATTTCCTGCCCAGCGAGATCGTCAGCTCGGACCGCATCGAAGAGGTGATCAGCATCCTCGAGAAGAACGACATCAAGCTGGAGGACGAGGAGATCAGCCTGGAGGCCGAGGAGGAGAAGCCCGCCCCGGGGAAGCAGAAGCTGATCTACGACGACAAGGAGAGCGCCGTAGACGACCCGATACGACTGTACCTGCGCGAGATCGGCAAGGAGAGCCTGCTCACCGCCGAGCAGGAGGTCTATCTATCCAAGAAGATGGAGGATGGGGAGAACATCATCAAGAAGGTGATCAAAACCTCCGGCCTGTTCATCCCTGAGCTGTACCGCCTGGGGCAGTCCATCGGCTCGCGCATCGACCCGCGCGAGCTCAACCTCTCCAAGAAGGAGATCTCGGAGTATCTGGCCGAACGCCGCCGGGTGACCGCCTTCTACCGGGAAGCGCTGCGCCCGCACTACGCCGCCATCAAGCAGTTCATGGAGGCCAAGCGCAGGCTGGAGTCGGAGTTGGGCAGCATCCTGGGCGACGAGGCCCTGAGGCAGCGCAAGGACGAGTTGATCCAGCGCCTGGCGGAGATCGACCTGCACCAGGAGGAGATCGCCGCCATTTCGGAAAAGTTCATCATCGCGGCCAACCGCATCCGCAAGCTCCAGAAGGAGAAGCAGAAGATAAAGAAGCGGCTGGCCGCGAGCGACCAGAAACAGCTGCGCTCCCTGGGGCGCAGCCTGGCCCTGCGGGCGGAGCGGACTCGCATCGAGCAGGAGCTCGGCCTCCCGGCGGACCGGATCAAGGAGCTGATCCGCCAGATCCAGACCGACGACAAGAAGCTGGCCAAGCTGGAAAACGACTTCCACAATTCGGTGAGCGAGATCCTGGCCATGGCCAAGGAGGTCGAGCACGGGCGCAACATGATGAAGAGCGCCAAGGACCGTTTGATCAAGGCCAACCTGCGCCTGGTGGTGAGCATCGCCAAGAAGTACACCAACCGCGGGCTGCACTTTTTCGACCTGGTCCAGGAAGGCAACATCGGGCTGATCAAGGCGGTGGAAAAATTCGAGTACCGCAAGGGCTACAAGTTCTCCACCTACGCCACCTGGTGGATCCGTCAGGCCATCACCCGCTCCATATCCGACCAGGCCCGCACGATCCGGGTGCCCGTGCACATGATCGAGCAGATCAACAAGGTAGTGCGGGAAAGCCGGCAGCTCATGCAGACCCTGGGGCGGGAGCCCACCGACGCGGAGGTGGCCGAGAAGCTGGGCTGGACGACCCAGCGGGTCAAGTCGGTGAAGAGCGTGGCCCGGGAACCGATCTCCCTGGAAACGCCGATCGGCGAGGAGGACGACTCCCTGCTGGGGGATTTCATCGAGGACAAGGACATCGAAAACCCGGCCAGCCAGACCGCCTTCAAGCTGCTGCAGGAGCAGCTGGAGCAGGTGCTGTACACCCTGCCGCCCAGGGAGCAGGAGGTATTGAAGATGCGCTTCGGGCTGGAGGACGGCTACTCCCTGACCCTGGAGGAGGTGGGGTTGTACTTCAACGTCACCCGGGAGCGGATACGCCAGATCGAAGCCAAGGCCCTGCGCCGCCTGCGCCACCCCAAGAGGAGCCGGCGGTTGAAGGATTATCTGGAGCATTGACAGTGAGGTGCTGAGAATTATGGTGATGCAGGAAGTATTCGAGAAATTGCGCTCGTTGCAGGATGTGCTCTCCAAGAAATTCGAGCTGCAGCTGGAGATGTCCGAGATCCCCAAGGTCCTGGCCACCAAGACCGAGCTTCTCAACCGGATGAAGAAGGGCTACCTGGACAACAGCCAGGAATACAAGCTCAAGACCCAGTTCATCGAGGAGCTGCGCAAGAAGGCCATCGAGGCGGAGAAGGCCCGCGAGGGATTCGAGAGCCAGATGGACCTGATCCAGACCCAGCGGGAGTACGAAGCGCTGGACAAGGAGATCAAGGATTCCGGCGAGCGGGAGCAGGATCTGCGCAAGGACCTGCAAAAGGAGGAGCAGCTTCTGGCCGAAATGAAGGTGGGCCTGGAGAAGGAAGAGGCCATGATCCGCAAGCAGGAGGAGGAGGTCCAGAAGGAGCAGGCCAAGATCAAGGAGGCCCTGGGCGAGAAGCAAAAGCAGATCAAGAGCCTCGAGCGCAAGGAAAAGACGATCACCCCGGACCTGGACGAGGAGATCCTGTTCAAGTTCGAGCGGATCATCCGCAACAAATCCGGCCTGGGTATCGTACCCATCGAGCACGGGGTGTGCAACGGCTGTCACATGATCCTCACGGTCCAATTCGTGAACGAGGTGCGCAGGGGCGAGGGGATCATGTTCTGCCCCTACTGCAGCCGAATCCTCTTCGTCCAGGAGGAGAACGAGGGGGCTTCTTCGTTGCTGTTCGAGGAGGGGGTCGAGGAGCCCGTAGAAGAAAGCGAAGAGCTGGAGTATGATGAGGATGAAGGGGACGGCGGCGAGGAAGAGGAATAAACAGCCGATATTGATAGTGATGGGGGAGGCGCAGGCCAGGCCACCGCTGCCGCCGGAAGCGGCAGAGGAAAGTCCGGGCTCCGCGGAGCATGATGCCGGGTAATCCCCGGGCGCCTTCTGCCGCAAGGCAGGGGCGACAGACAGTGCCACAGAAAAGATACCGCCCGGTTCCGTCTGGAAACGGGTAAGGGTGAAAAGGCGGGGTAAGAGCCCACCGCCCGCCCGGCGACGGACGGGGCACGGAAAACCTCATCAGGAGCAAAGTCGAGCAGCAGGCAGGCCGGCTCCGGCCGCTTGAGCCTGCGGGTGGACTGCACGACAGCGGGGCGCGAGCCTCGCTCCAGATAGATGGTGGCCCATCGACAGAACCCGGCTTATGAGCCTGCGCCCCCTTTTTAGAACGCTATGATCCTGAACGTCGAGCGCTACCGGTACCAGACAAGGAGGCGCAAGCCCAGGCGCGGATGGCTCCTGCTCATCCTGGTAGTCGCCCTCGGGGGAGCGGCCTTCCTCGCCTGGCGGTTCGGGCTGGGCGGCGCGCTCGCCCGAATGCTGCGCCCCCAGGTCAGGAGCCAGTCGCTGGCTGAGTTGTGGAAGAACAGGCTGTACGACGAGGTGATCGCCCGCTGCGACCGGGCCCTCAAGACCGATCCCCTGCGAGGAGAGGAGTTGGTTTACCGGGGTTTCAGCTATTTCTACAAGGCCGTTTCGGAGGCGAGCCTGGAGGACCGCATCCCCTTCTTGGACGAGGCGATCGGCAGCCTGCGGCGCTCGCGGCTGGCCAGAGCCAGCCCCTGGCCGGCGGAGACCGACTACGTTCTCGGCAAGGCCTATTACCACAAGGGCAAGTATTACTACGACCTGACCCTGGAGTACCTGAAAAAGGCCCTGGCCGCCGGGTTCGAAAGCGAAGACATCTACGATTACCTGGGCCTGGCCGCGACCCAGCTGGACCAGCCGAAGCAGGGCCTGGAGTTCTTTCAAAAGGCCCTGGCCAGGCATCCGGCCGACATCCTGCTGCTGATGATCGGGCAAAGCTACTTCGAGCTGGGCGACACGAAGAGCGCCGAGGAATACCTGCTGCGGGCGATCAACAAGACCGAGGACCAGGCGGTCGAAAAGAAGAGCCGCTTCCTGCTGGGCCAGATCTTCTACGACCGCAAGGAATACCTCAAGGCCGAGGATGAATACCGGGCGATCCTGGCGCTGGATCCCAACTCGGCGGACGCCCATTTCTACCTGGGCGAGATCTATTACAGCCTGAACGACGGGGTGAAGGCCCGGTCCGAGTGGCGCAAGACGCTGATCATCGACCCCTCGCACTACGGGGCGAAACTTCGATATTATAGGTGACGCCGCATGGAGGAACAGTATGGGGCTGCGTGACGTGTTCGACTCCTTTTCCACGGATATCGGCATCGACCTGGGCACCTGCAACACCCTGGTGCACGTGAAAGGCAAGGGGATCGTGCTTTCCGAGCCGTCCGTGGTTGCGGTGGAACGGGGCACAAAGCGCGTCATCGCCGTGGGCACCGAGGCCAAGAAAATGCTCTGGAAGACCCCCGGGGACATCATCGCCATCCGCCCCATGCGCGACGGGGTGATCGCCGACTTCGAGACCACCGAGAAGATGATCCGCTATTTCATCGCCAAGGTCCTGCCCCGCCGCTGGCTGGTGAAGCCGCGCATGGTCATCGGCGTCCCGAGCTGCATCACCGAGGTGGAGAAGCGGGCGGTGCGGGAAAGCGCGGAGCAGGCCGGGGCCAGGGAGGTCTACCTGATCGACGGGTCCATGGCCGCGGCCCTCGGAGCCAACATCCCCATCCTGGAGCCGGCGGGGCACATGATCTGTGACGTGGGGGGAGGGACTACGGAGATCTCCGTGATCTCGCTGGGCGGGCTGGTCGTCTCCAACTCGATCCGCGTCGGCGGGGACGAGTTCGATGAGGCGCTCATCAAGCACGTGCGCAACATCCACAACCTGATCATCGGGGAGCAGACCGCGGAAAACGTGAAGATCACGATCGGCAACGCCTCCCCGGAAAAGAAAATCGAAAAGATGGAGATCAAGGGCACCGACGCCATCACCGGCCTGCCGCGCCGGCTGGAGATGGACTCCGTGGAGGTTCGGGAGGCGCTGAAAGAACCCACCTACCAGGTCATCGAGGAGATCAAGAAGACCCTGGGCGAAACCCCGCCCGAGCTGGCTGCGGATATCGTGGAGCGGGGAATAGTGATGGCGGGAGGCGGCTCCCTGCTGAAGGGCTTCCCCAAGCTGGTGGCCAAGGAGACCGGAGTCCCGGTGATCCTGGCCGAGAACCCGCTGCTGTGCGTGGCCCTGGGCGCCGGCAAGTTCCTGGAGAACTCCAGGGACATGGGCAAGCGGTACTACAATCTCAACTACTAAATGACCGGCGTCCCTGGCTTCTTCAGGCGGCACAAGACCGGGGTCACCTTCTCGCTACTGCTGCTCGCCTGCCTGATCATGATCCTGTTCTCCAATCAAAAAGTGGTGCTCAGGCCCAAGGAGGTGGGCCAGTCCTTCTTCTCGCTGTTCCAGCTTGCCCTCAACTCGGCGGCGCGCTGGTTTTCCGGCACCTGGAACTCGATCGGTGAGCTGCGCGAGATGCGTGCCGAGCTCGAGCTGGCCCGGGAGCGTCTGGTGGAGTACGAGCGGGCCTCGCGGGACCTGAGCGAGCTGCGGCGGGAGAATCAGGCCCTGAGGGAGCAGCTCGGCTTCGCCCAGACCCTGGCCTACCGCTACACCCCCGCCCAGGTCATCGCCCGGGATCCCGGCAACATCTTCTCCACGATCGTCCTGGACCGGGGTTCCCGCCACGGCGTGCGCAAGGGCATGCCGGTGGTCGCCTTCCAGGGCGGGCTGCAGGGGCTGGTCGGACGGGTGGTGCTCACCGCGGCGCTCACCTCCACGGTGCAGCCCATCACCGATCCGAACTCTTTCGTAGCGGCGCGCCTGGCTTCGTCGCGCTTCGACGGTCTGGTCTCGGGCGGCGCGGGCAGGGCAGGCACGCTGATCATGAGCTATGTCAAGAAGCTCGCCCTGCAGGAGGTGCAGTACGGCGAGCTGGTGATCACCTCGGGAATGGGCCAGGTGTTCCCCGAGGGCATCCACATCGGGCGGGTGCGCCAGATGCAGGCCAAAGGCTACGAGGCCTCCCTGGAGCTGGAGGTGGAGCCGATCGTGGATTTCTCGCGCCTGGAGTACGTGTTCGTGCTATCGTACGGCAACTGATGGACAGGGATCTGAAGGTCATCCTGATTCTCTCGGCTCTCCTGGTGGCGGCGGTGCTCCTGCAGAGCACGCTGCTGCGCTGGGTGTCCTTGAAGGGGGTGAGGCCGGATCTGGCCCTGGTAGTGATGGTCTTCGTCGCCGTCCGCAGGGGCAGCCAGAGCGCCCAGGTCGCCGGTTTTCTATCCGGCCTGACCGAGGACCTGCTCAGCCTGTCCCCCCTGGGCTTTCATGCCCTGGTCCGCACGACCCTGGGATTCCTCTACGGGCTAACCGAGGGCAGTATCTTCATGGACCCCATCCTCATCCCAGTGCTGCTCACCCTGATCGCCACGATCCTGAAAGGGCTGCTGGCCAGCCTGCTGGTTGTGGTCTTCGCCCTGCCTGCGCCCGGGTTCGGGGTGTTCGCCGGGCCGCTATGGATCGAGGCCGGCTACAACCTGGCGCTGGCCCCCTTCGTGTTCGCGGCCCTGCGGCTCATCAAGGCCTTCCGGCCCAGGGAAAAGGAGCGGGTGTGATCGGGGAACGCGCTTCCTCCGGGCAGGGGCAGCGGCAGGTGCGCGCGCGTTCGATCGCCATGGCCGTATTCATCTCCGCCGTATTCCTTCTGCTCGCGAGCCAGCTGTTCTACCTGCAGGTGATCAAGGGCTGGGAGTACAAGCGCCAGGCCCGACAGGTCGCCAGCCGGGAGCTGCCGATCCCCGCCCAACGCGGGGAGATCTACGACCGAAACTACGATCTGCCCCTGGTGGTGAACCAGGATTCCTTCGCCGTGGACCTCATGCCCGCCGTGGTGCCGGGCGGCCAGCGCGGCGCGCTGGCCGCGCGTTTGAGCGAGGTGCTGCACCTGCCGGTGGAGGAGATCAGGAAAAAGATTCCGCCCAAATACTATCACCTCTACCAGCCGATCGAGGTCAAGGGCGGGGTGGATTTCCAGACCATCGCCTACCTGGCCGAGCACCTCCAGGATTTCCAGGGGGTAACCTGGCACAACAAGCCGATACGAAACTACCTGTTCCACGGCTCTCTAGCCCACATCATCGGCTACGTGGGCGACATCACCCGGGAGGAGATCCAGATCCTGTACAACCAGGGCTATTCCTTCGGCAGCGTCCTGGGCAAGAGCGGGATCGAGAAGCAGTACGACCAGCTCCTGCGGGGCAAGGACGGGAAGCGCTTCCAGACGGTGGACGTGCGGGAGCGCTATCTGCAAAAGAAACCGGAGGAGGACTTACCCCCGGAGCCGGGGAAAGACCTGGTGCTGACCATCGATCGGCACATCCAGACCCTTTGCGAGAAGGCCCTGGGGCCGCGCATCGGCTCGGTGGTCGTGCTGAGGCCGGCCACCGGCGAGGTGCTGGCCCTGGTCTCCTATCCGTACTTCGACCCGAACCTGTTTTTCACCGACGGGGCCACGGTGGAGTTCAACCGGCTCTCCCTCGATCCCACCTTTCCCTTCTTGAACAGGGCCATCCAGTCCGCCTACCCTCCGGCCTCCTCCTTCAAGATAGTCATGGCCACGGCCGTGGTGGAGGACGAGGCCTTCCCCATCACCCGCAAGGTCACCTGCACCGGGCAGATCCAGTACGGGGACCGGATCTTCCGCTGCCACGAGCGCAAGACCGGGCACGGACCCCTCGATCTGTTCGGCGGCCTGGCCCAATCCTGCGACGTGTACTTCTACACCGTGGGTGACGTGCTGGGGGTGGAGCGGATCGACTACTACGCCCGCGACTTCGGCCTGGGCCAGCCGGCCGGCATCGACCTGCCGGGGGAGGTCGGAGGGTTCCTGCCCACCCCGGAGTGGAAGGAGAAGGTCCAGCATATGAAGTGGCTGGGCGGGGACACCTTGAACCTGTCCATCGGCCAGGGCTTCCTCACCGTCACCCCGCTCCAGCTGGCCAACGTCGCAGCCATGATCGCCAACGAGGGCAAGCTCTACCGGCCCTACCTTCTATCAAAGGTGTGCGACTCCGTGTCCGGAGCGGTGGTGCAGCAGACCGTGCCCGAGGTGCTGCACGTATCGGCGACCCGCAAGGAGACCTTCCGCACGGTGCAGCAGGCGATGCGCCAGGTGATCACGGCGGGCACGGCGAGCGTGGTGATCACCACCAAGGCGACCGAGGTGGCCGGAAAGACCGGAACCGCCGAAGCGGGCTACGAGGACCGCTGGCACTCCTGGTTCGTGGCCTACGCCCCCTACCAGACCGACAAACCGGAGGAGCGGGTGGTCGTGGCGGTCATGGTCGAGGCCGAGAACAAGTGGGAGTGGTGGGCCCCCAAGGCCGCCGACGTGATTCTCCAGGGCATTTTCGCCCACCAGGCCTACGAGGAGGCCGTGGAGACCCTGAGGCCCTGGTGGTACCTGCAGCAGAAGGCGAAGGCCGCGGAGGCCGCCCGACAATGAAAAGGGTCACCATGTTCGGCTTCGACTTCATGCTGCTCGGGGCCACCCTGCTGCTGATGCTGTTCGGCATCCTGTTCATCTATTCCAGCGGGGTGAGCTTCGCCGGAATCCGGTTGGCCAATGATTTCCTCAAGCAGCTGATCTGGGCCGGCACGGGGCTCCTGATCATGACGGGGGCGATCCTGATCAACTACAGCCGGTTGAGGGATGTTTCGATCTACCTGTACGGCCTCACGATCCTGCTGCTGCTGGCCACCCGCTTCCTGGGCCGTGAGGTCCACGGGGCGAAATCCTGGCTGGGTTTCGGGGAGATCGGGATCCAGCCCTCGGAGTTCGCCAAGATCGCCACGATCCTGCTTTTCGCCACCTATCTCACCACGGTGGGGAAAGGCATCAGGGAGCTCCCCCGCTTCCTGCTGGGCTTCGCCCTAGTGGCCCTGCCCATGGGCCTGATCCTGCTGCAGCCGGACATGGGCACCGCCCTGGTGTACATCCCCATCTTCCTGTTCATGGCCTACACGGCCGGCGCCAGGCTGCGCCACCTGGCCTACCTGCTGGCCGCCGGCTTGGGCATGGTGATCCTGGCCGTGGCCCCGCACTACGCGAGGTGGGTCCTGGGCCGGGAGCTGGTGCTGCTCGGCTTGATCAACAACTTCGGCCTGGCCAGGTACCTGCTGGGGACTTTGGCCCTGATCGCGGCCCTGGCCGCCTGGGGCTACTGGGGGTCCAAGCGGCGCTATTTCTACTGGATCTTCTACGTGGTTTCGCTGCTGCTCGCCTGCTTCCTGGGGGCGCTGCTGATCGACCGGACCCTCAAGGACTATCAGATCATGCGTTTCGTGGTCTTCCTGGAACCCAAGGTGGATCCCCAGGGGGCGGGGTGGAACCTGATCCAGTCGGTAACGGCGGTGGGCTCCGGGGGGTTCGGCGGCAAAGGCTTCCTGAAGGGCACCCAGAGCCACTACCAGTTCCTGCCGCAGCAGAGCACGGATTTCATCTTCTCCATCCTCGCCGAGGAGTGGGGCTTTCTCGGAGGGCTCCTGGTGTTCGGCTTGTTCCTGGTGATCATCCTGAGAGGCATCCGGATCATGTACGTGGCCCGGGACGATTTCGGGCTGTACGTGGGATCCGGAGTGGTGGGAATGATCTTTTTTCACGCGGTGATCAACATCGGCATGTCCATGGGCATCATGCCGATCACCGGCATTCCCCTGTTCTTTCTATCGTATGGAGGTTCTTCGCTGTGGACCGGCCTGATCGGCGTCGGGCTGCTGCTCAACATCTACCTGCGCCGGTACGCCCACTAGGGCGGCGGTGAAACCCCGCTGTTCTGGTAGGGCCGGGCCGCCGAGGGTGTAGCTATCGAGGAAGGGAGGATGGACCGCAACCCTCTGCTCGCTCGAATCGAGACCTCGCGCAGCCTTCCCACCCTTCCGCACATCCTGCTCTTCCTGATCGAAGCCTGCAGCCGCCGGGAGAAGGGCATCAAGGACCTGGCCAAGATCATCGGCCAGGACCCCGCCCTGAGCGAGCGCGTTCTGCGCCTGGTGAACTCCGCCCACTACAACCTGAAGCAGAAGATCGGCTCGATCGAGCAGGCCCTGCTGTCGCTCGGAATGGACGCGGTGAAGAACATCGCCATCAGCTCCTCGGTCTGCCAGGTGTTCGGCCGTTCCCCGCGCAAGAACGGCCTCAACCTGAAGCTGTTCTGGTGGCACTCGCTGGCCTGCGCCGTGCTGGCCCGGCTTCTGGCCGCCAAAACCCAGTACCCCTCTCCGGAGGAGGCCTTCCTGTCCGGGCTGATGCACGACATCGGCAAGATCGTGCTCTGGACCAACTTCGAGGAGCAATACGCCCAGGCCCTCAAGGCCCACGGCTTCAAGAGCGCCGAGCTGCTGGCCGCGGAGCGCGGGCTGGGCCTGACCCATCCGGAGGCGGGCGCCTGGCTGGTCGGACGCTGGGATCTGCGCTCCTTCATGACCGACGCGGTGCGCTACCACCACGACCCGCCGGACCGGGTGGCCGACTCCTTTCCCCTGGTGCGGATCGTATATGCCGCCAACTTGCTCTGCCCCGCGGACCCCGCCGCGGAGCCGGGATACGCCCAGGCGGCGCGGATCATGGAGCTGGACCTGCAGGACCTGCGCGCCCTCAGGGAGAAAGCCGAGGCGGAGGTGCGCGCCACCGCTCGCAGCCTGGAGATCGAGATCGAGCCCGCCGAAGGGCCGGCCTCGGCCGCCAGCGCAGCCGATCAGCGCAAGACCAGGGAGCTGGTCCGCCTGGTGCGGGACTACTCGCTGCTGCAGGCGATCTGCGAAGGATTTCTCAAGGCCTCCGGGGCCCAGGCCATCCTGGACGCCGTCCGCAGGGGCCTGGCCGTGCTGTTCGACCTGTCCCGGGTGCTGTATTTCCGCCTGGAGGGGCGGACCCTGGTGAGCGATCCGCTGAACGGGCTGGGCGGCGGCAACGGGCTGGTGATCCCCTTCCAGGAATCCTCCAGCCTGGCCGCCCGGTCGCTCCAGCGCGGCGAGGTCATGGACTCGCTGGATCGCGCGGTTGGTGCGCCCCCTGCCATCTATGACGAGCAGCTGGCGCGGCTGCTGGGCGGGGAGGGCGTCCTGCTCCTTCCCCTGCAGGCGGAACAGGAGCGCCTCGGAGTGCTGGCCGTGGGCATCAGAGCCGAAGATCGCCAGCGCCTGGCGGCGCGGAGCACGCTCCTGCGCCTGCTGGCCAACCAGGCCTCCCTGGCCCTGTACGCCCGCCGGGTCCAGGAGCAGCGGGCGGAGCACGTCCGCGAGGAGCGGCTGGCCGCCTCCTCCGCTCTGGCCCGCAGGATCGTGCACGAGGCGCAAAACCCCCTGGGCATCATCAGCAATTACCTCAGCATCCTGGGCACGAAGCTGAAGAACAACGCCTCGATCCAGGACGACCTGCGCATCGTGCGCGAGGAGATCCGGCGCGTCTCCCAGATCATCAGCGAGCTGGCCAGTTTCGCCGCCCCCGGCCAGGTGGAGAAGGAGCCGGTGGACTTGAACGGCCTGATCGCCGACCTGGCCAAGATCTCCCAGGAATCGCTCTGGGAGATGTCCCGGGTGCGCCTGGAGCTTTCCCTGGACCCCCTGCTGCCCGCGATCCACTCCGAGAAGGACAAGCTCAAACAGGTGCTGCTCAACCTGATCCGCAACGGAGCCGAGGCCATGTCCGCCGGGGGCACCCTGAGGCTGGAGACCCGCTACCGGGAGGAACAGCCCGGCCGCATCGAGGTCCTGGTCCTGGACCAGGGACCGGGCATCCCCGAGGAGGTGCGCGCCCGCCTGTTCGAGCCGTTCTTCAGCACCAAGGGGCATGAAGGGCTGGGTCTGGCCATCGTTCACGGCATCCTGAAGGAGCTGGGAGGCTCGATCGACTACGAAACCGGCGGCACCGGCACGGTTTTCCGGATCGGGCTGCCCCTAAGTTAGCGCGATTGCGCTACGCTAACGCGGAGAAGCGCGCCATGCAGTTAGTAACCGCGGCGCTCCTGGAGCGTGACGGCAAGATCCTCCTCGCCCGCCGCAAGGCAGGAAAACACATGGGCAACCGCTGGGAGTTCCCCGGGGGAAAGCTCCTCCCGGGCGAGACCCCGGAGCAAGCCTTGAGCCGGGAGCTGCAGGAGGAGCTGGGCATCGAGACCCGCATCGGGGAGTACCTCGGCTCGGCCCGCTTCGCGCAAGGCAGGGTGGAGCTGGAGATCCTGCTGTACCGGGCCGAGCACCTGTCCGGGGCCTTCACCCTGCGGGAGCACGAGGCCCTGGCCTGGGTGGAGCCGGCAGACCTGGAGCTCTACGACCTGGCCGACTCCGACCGCGAGCTCGTGCGGCGGGTCGTGCGCCGGGACGCCTGAGCCCGGCCCGCTTGACGGGGCCGGTCCCATATACTAAACTTTTGTTTAGTATGTCGGTCCCGATCCACGTGCACTCGTACTTCTCGCTGGGGCGCGGCGTCCTGTCGCCCGAGGCGATCTGCCGGCTGGCGCGGGAGCGGGGCGCCGCCGCCGTGGGTCTGACCGACACGGACAACCTCTACGGGCTGGTGCGTTTCCTGGTGGCCGCCCGGCGGGAGGGGGTGCGGCCGGTGGCCGGAGCGGTGCTGAGCGCGGCCGCCGGCGGCGGGACGGCCGGGCAGGCCTCGGGCGCGCAGCCTTTCGGCCGGCCCGGGGGCCCCGGAGGCCCGCCCGGCGGCGGATGGGAGGCCCGCGAGCTGGCCACGGCGTACGTGCTGGACCGCCGGGGCTTCGGGCGCCTGGCCAGGCTGCTCAGCCGCCCTCCCGGCGCCCCGCCGGCGGACCCTTTGGCCGAGCTACGGAGGGACGGGTGGGAAGGGCTGGCCCTGCTCTGCGCCGACGAGGAGCTGCTCCGGGAGCTGGCCAGCCGGCGGGGCGGCAGGCTGTACGCCAAGCTGGTCTACGGCCGGCCCTTCGGCCGCCTGGCCCGGGCCGGCCGCGCCCTGGGGGTCCCCCTGTGCGCCGTGAACGACGCCTGGTACGTCGAGCCGCCGGAAGCCGCGCTGGGCGACCTGCTGTCCGCGATACACCGCCTCTGCCGGCTGGAGGACCTCGCCTCGGCTGAGCGCCTCGCCCCCGAGCA
>Ga0315280_10003871_pt1 | contig 22607 bp, 21 predicted proteins | sample YL17G06_40_MG_FD_203697 | JGI IMG/M metagenome (GOLD analysis project Ga0315280, IMG submission 203697) | Sediment microbial communities from Yellowstone Lake, YNP, Wyoming, USA - YL17G06_40 | ecosystem: Environmental > Aquatic > Freshwater > Lake > Sediment | place: USA: Wyoming | collected... | reverse complement strand
AAACGCAAGATGTCATCCCGCGGTATCTTTTTTGAATCGGGCAGGCACACCACACTTAAGACGCGGATTATCGCCGGCCATCAACAGGTAGTCAGGGTCGATTGGGAACATACGAATGCGCTCTCTAAGGAATTAAACCAGAAAATCATAAAATTTATCCAAAACAATATTAATAGGTTTGACGCCATCATTATTGAGGATTACGGTAAGGGAGTAATAAATCCCCATTTATTAGAGGAACTGATTTTGCTGGCGCAGAGAACCAAAAAGATTATTACCGTCGATCCCAAAGAAGAAAATTTTCAGTATTATCACGGAGTTACCTCCATAACTCCCAATCGCAAAGAACTGGAGAATGCGATAAGGAATTTAAAGATTAAAGATACCACTAACCGGTTTAAACTGAACAACGACAAAATATTCACCAACAAGGACGTCGATTCGGCAGCCCGGCAGATTCTGGAATATCTGGACCTGGAGTCGGTCTTGGTAACTCTGGGCGAGCACGGTATGCAGCTGTTTGAGCGCAGCGGTCGTGCAACACATATACCAACCGTTGCTCAAGAGGTCTTTGATGTTTCCGGAGCAGGGGATACGGTAATTGCTACTTTGACTTTAGCCCTTGCCTGTGGGGCTTCCAAGCTTGAGGCGGCGCATATCGCTAATTTTGCCGCCGGCATTGTCGTCGGTAAAGTGGGAACCGCAGTTACTAATAGAAAGGAATTATTAGAAAGGTTGACTAAAAGATGAATCCCGTTAGAAACTGTTTTCTGACGGGTACAGGGAGGTTTCTAACAGGATGAACGTAATCGGAGTAATCCCGGCAAGGTATCAATCCACGAGATTTGAAGGCAAGGTATTGGCGGATATATTAGGTAAGCCGATGATTCAGCACGTCTGGGAGCGGGGGAAAGAATCGCTTCTTTTAGATGATTTGATTATTGCCTGCGATGACGAACGGGTAGCGGCTGTGGCTAAGGAATTCGGGGCAAAGGTAGTTTTAACTGCCAAGGCCCACGCCTCGGGCACCGACAGAATTATCGAAGTAGTAAATCCGCTGGACGTAAAAATAGTCATAAATATACAGGGTGATGAGCCGTTAATCCATCCTACGATGATTGATACGGTTGCCCAGGCATTGCTCGACGAGAATACGGTCTCCATGGCCACAATTATGAAAAAGATAGAAGACCCTAACGAGATCAATGACCCCCACGTGGTTAAGGTAGTGGTGGATAAAAATAATTTTGCCCTCTATTTTTCGCGGGCGGCGATTCCTCATCATGCGCAGAATTCAGAAGCAAAGGCCGTGGTTTATTATAAACACATCGGCCTCTACGGCTATACCAAGGATTTTCTCTTCACCTATAAGAATCTCCCAGTTTCTGACTTGGAAAGGATCGAGTGCTTAGAACAGTTGCGTGTTTTAGGGGAGGGTTTCCGCATCAAGGTTATTGAGACAAAATATGATACGGTAGGAGTGGACACGGCCGAGGACTTAGAAAAAGTAAAGCTGTGCTTACGCAAATCCGCCTTAGGGTATAAATAAAGGAAAAGACGATGCAGCAGGTAAAGGTCAATAATATAAAGATAGGCGATAAAAATCCTCTGGTCTTAATTGCCGGGCCCTGTGTCATTGAATCCGAGGCTAATTGTCTGCAGACCGCCAAAAGAATAAAAGAGATTACGGCAAAATTGGGCATACCGTTTATTTTCAAATCCAGTTTTGATAAAGCAAACCGCTTATCAATCGATTCTTATCGCGGCCCGGGAATAAAAAATGGCCTGGAGATTCTCTATAAAGTAAAAAAGAATTTAAAAATCCCCGTCTTAAGCGATATCCACTGCCAGAAAGAGATTGAGGCAGCCAAGGCGGTGTTGGATATCATCCAGATCCCGGCATTTTTGTGTCGTCAGACGGATATTGTGGTGGCGGCAGCCAAGACAAAGAAGGTAATAAATATAAAAAAGGGCCAGTTCTTAGCGCCCTGGGATATCCTGCCGATAATCAAAAAGATTGAATCTACGGGCAACCGGCAAATCCTGATTACCGAGCGCGGAGTTTGTTTCGGTTATAATAATTTGGTTTCGGATTTTAGAAGTTTGGCGATAATGCGGCAGTTCGGTTACCCTGTAATTTATGATGCTACACATAGTGTTCAGCTTCCCGGCGGGAAAGGGACTGCTTCCGGCGGCCAGCGGGAATTTGTTGTCGGACTCTCGCGGGCAGCGGTTGCCTTTGGCTGCGACGGATTATTCTTAGAGGTCCATGTTGAGCCGGATAAGGCGTTATGCGACGCAGCGACGATGATCAGTTTAAAAGAATTGGAGAACCTCTTAAGACAGATTAAGAAAATTGAGGCAGCGCGATGAGAATTAATGTGATTAAACGGGGAAAACAAGTTCTGGATATCGAGGCAAAAGCGGTTCAGACACTTAAATCCCGCATCGGCATTAGTTTTAAACGCGCTTTGGAAATAATTTTAAAGACCAAGGGCAGAGTGGTGGTAAGCGGAATGGGCAAAACCGGCATTATCGCCCAGAAGTTTTCCGCGACTCTTGCCTCAACCGGAACTCCCAGTTTATTTTTGCATTCTGCCGAAGCAATTCACGGAGATTTAGGTAAGGTTACGGCAGAGGATGTGGTAATTATTCTTTCTAACAGCGGGCAGGGCGAAGAAATTAAGCAGCTCTTACCTTTATTAAAAAAGATCGGCTCAAAAATTATTGCCTTAACCGGAAACAAAAATTCGCTGCTTGCAAAATATAGCGATGCGGTTTTAGACGTATCGGTAAAAAAAGAAGCCTGTCCTTTGGGATTGGCTCCTACAGCTTCTACCACCGCAGCATTAGCCATGGCCGATGCTCTGGCAGTTTGTCTCCTGGAACTTAAAGGATTTAAAGAAAAGGATTTTGCTTTTTATCATCCGGGCGGAATATTAGGCAAGAAACTTCTCTTAAAAGTTGAAGACATTATGCGCACGGGCGAAGCCAATCCGATAGTCCGCGAAGATAAAAAAATTTCCGAGGTTTTGTTTAAGATTACCCGTGCCCGCGCAGGGAGTGCTACGGTAGTAAATAAAAACGGCAGGTTAACCGGGATATTTACCGACGGAGACTTACGCCGTCATTTGGAGGCGGATCCTAATTTATCCGTGCGCCGGGTCAAAGAGGTAATGACTAAGAATCCTATGACCGTAGGCCCCGAGATGCTGGCAGCTGAGGCAATGCGGATATTAAAGGATAAAAAGATTGACGAGGTGCCGGTGGTCGATAAACGCCATTTGCCGGTAGGTTTATTAGACGTGCAGGACATTTTAAAGGCCGGCGTGGTATAAATGAGCGAGATCAAGCAGGAATTAGTCGAGAAAGCCAAGAAGGTTAAATTGTTTTTACTGGATGTAGACGGAGTTTTGACCGATGGCAGGATAATCTATGATTCCCGCGGCCGTGATATGAAGTTTTTTGATGTCCATGACGGCCTGGGGGTTTATATTTTAAAGAAAGCAGGAATCCCCACCATCCTGATTACTGCCAAGGGCTCACGGGCAATCCGGCCGCGTGCGCGGGATATGCAGGTTGAGACAATCTACGAAAATATATCCCCCAAAACAAAGGTTTTGGATAGGATATTAAAAGAATACCGTGTGAGCCGCGAAGAGGTTTGTTTTGTGGGCGATGATCTGGTGGATTTATGCCTGATGCAAAGTGTGGGTTTTCCCGTTGCCGTGTTTAATGCCGCAGCCGAGATTAAACAAGTAGCCGATTATATCACGGTAAGAGAGGGTGGCCGCGGCGCGGTAAGAGAGGTTGCCGAATTGATCCTTAAATCCCAAGGCAGATGGAATGAAGTAATCCTAAGTTACAATAATACAAAATAAAAATAAGCGAATGAAAAAATTTTTTTTGGTCGTTCTTTTTTCCTTAATTTGGATAGGTAGCGCTATCTATGCAAATAACCAACAGGAAGCTGACCAGACCATCAATGATTTTAATCTGGCGGGCTTCGGCGAACAGGGAAAGAAGAATTGGGAGTTATCCGGCAAAAGCGCGGATATATTCTCGGATATCGTAAGACTTAAAGATATCACCGGCAACCTTTACGGCAAGGAAGAAGATATTAAGCTGACCGCCCAGGAAGGCAGTTTCGATAAACAACAGGCATTGATACATCTGCAGAAGGATGTGGTAATCACAACGAGCGGGGGTGCCAAGTTAACCACAAATTCCCTTGACTGGGATAGGAAAAATCAGGTTATTTCCACGAACGATGCGGTTAATATAAAAAAGCAAGATATGGTAACCACCGCAGAAGGTGCCGTGGGCCATCCGGATTTAAAGCAGATAAGCCTCACAAAAGACGTTACGGTAGAAATTAATCCCCAGAGCGAGCCAAGCAAAGAAGCAGATCCTAAAAACAAAACCGTGATTACCTGCGACGGGCCCCTGGAGATAGATTATCAGAAGAACCTCGCGGTTTTTAATAATAATGTCAAGGTAGAACAAAAGGATGTGGTTATTTACAGCGACCAAATGGATGTTTATTTTGCGGTGTCGGATAAAAATAAGTCGGGAGAATCAAAGGAAGCAACTTCGGCTATGGACGCAAATATGATGGGCGCTAATTTAGAGAAGATTATTGCCAAAGGCAATGTCAAGATCGTGCGCGGCGAAAATGTTTCCTACAGCGATGGGGCGATCTATACCAGTAGCGATAAGAAAATAATTCTTACCGGAAAACCCAAATTGGTAATATTCTCTACGGAGAATTTTAATGCGACTTCTGGAAACTAAAGGCCTGTCAAAATCTTACGACGGCAGGGAAGTGGTTAAAGGTGTGGATATTGTAATCAAGCGCGGGGAGATTATCGGGCTCTTGGGCCCTAATGGTGCTGGCAAAACCACCACCTTTTATATGATCATCGGAATAATTGCGCCTAACCGGGGAAAAATCATCTTTGATAATAATGATATAACCAAGTTACCTATTCACGTACGTTGCCGTTTTGGCATCGGATACCTTTCGCAGGAACCATCCATCTTTAGGAAGCTAACTGTTGCGGAAAATATCTTGGCGATATTAGAGACTTTGCCTTTAAGCCGGATAGGAAGAAAAAGAAGATTAGAAAGTTTGCTGGAAGAGTTGAAGATTTCGCATCTTGCTAGAGCCAAGGCCTATACCTTATCGGGCGGAGAAAGAAGGCGGCTTGAGATTACGCGCGCCTTGGTAACCGACCCCTCCTTTATTCTGTTGGATGAGCCTTTCTCCGGGATAGACCCCATCGTCGTCAATGAAGCGCAGGAGATCATCAAGGAATTAAAAGATAAAGGGTTAGGGATATTGCTTACCGATCATAACGTCAGAGAGACCCTTTCGATTACGGACAGGGCTTACTTGATTGCTGATGGTAAAATACTTATTTCGGGAACCGCCGAGGATTTAATCAAGGATCCGCGGGCACGCGAGATATATTTAGGCGAGCGGTTTAGGATGTAGAGGGTTAAGACTGTGAAGATTAATGTTAAAAAGATTGATCAGAATAAACGGCAGTTGACTGTGGAGGTAAACGGCGAAGTCGTAACTAAGAAGTTCGAAGATGTCTATGGCGAGATCGCCAAAGATGCCAAGGTCCCCGGCTTTCGTCCGGGCAAAGCACCGCGGGAAATTTTAGAAAAACATTACAGCGGTATTGCCCATGAAGAAGTTTTAAAGAGCCTAATCCCCGAGATCTACGGACAGGCCGTTGATTCCCAGAAGTTGGATGTCGTGGATTTGCCTCAGGTCTCCGACGTAAAATTAGACAAAGATAGCTTATCTTTTACTGCTACCGTCGAGATAAAGCCGCAGATACCAATCAAAGATTATAAAGGAATAAAAATAAATTACAAAGATATAGAGGTAACTGCCGAACAGGTAAAGGCAAAGTTAGATTCGATTAAGGAATCAAGAAAAATAGAAACTATCGACGATTCCTTGGCCAAGAGTTTAGGGTATCCGACGGTCGCGGATATGGAGAAAGCATTGGAAAGCCAGATTTATCTGCAAAAAGAAAATGAACAGCGCATTAAAACTGAGGAGGAGATTATCAAGCATCTAATTAGCGCAGCCAACTTCAATCTGCCGTCTTCCTTGGTTGAGCGGCAAATCAGCGAAATGGTATCCCACGCTAAGGTAGAACTTGCTTTAAGAGGGGTACCTCAAGAAGAAATAAAAAATCAAGAGAGTAAGCTAAGAGAGCAATTAAAGCCCGAGGCCCAGGAGCGGGTTAAGATTTTTTTGATTTTAGAGGCAATTGCCAAAAAGGAAAATATCGCTTTAACTGAACAGATGCCAACACGGACTTTGGAATTTTTGTTGAGAGAGGCAGACTGGCACAAACAAGGAGGTTGATATGACCGTAAAACAGCAGACATTGGTTCCCATGGTAATCGAGCAGACCTCGCGGGGCTACGAACGTGCCTATGACATTTACTCGCGCCTGTTAAAGGACAGGATTATTTTTATCGGCACAGCCATTGATGACGCAGTGGCAAATTTAATTATTGCCCAGATTTTATTCTTGCAGATGGAGGATGTCAATAAAGATATCAGCATTTACATTAATTCTCCAGGCGGTAATGTTACTTCGGGTCTGGCTATTTATGACACGATACAGTTTGTAAAACCCGCAGTTGCTACCTATTGCGTGGGCCAAGCCACAAGCATGGGTGCATTATTGCTGAGCGCCGGCATAAAAGGAAAACGTTTTGCTCTTCCCAATTCCCGGATTATGATTCATCAGCCCTGGGGTGGTATTCAGGGTGCAGCAGAAGATATTTCCCGGCATGCCAAAGAGATTTTGAACCTGCGCGATAAAATCAACGGGATATTGGCAGTTCACACCGGACAGCCAGTAGAAAAAATTCAGAAAGACACTGACCGCGATTATTTTATGTCCGCTCAGGAAGCAAAGGAATACGGCCTTATAGATGAAGTTATTATTACACAGAAAAAGAAATAACAGTTCGTTATAGGGTTATAGTGTTTAACCCAAGTAACTCAATAACCCAAGTAACGCAATAACGAAAGGATCTTACCATGCGCAAGAATTATTTACTTACACCTGGCCCTACACCTTTACCGCCGCAGGTCTCTGAGGCCCTCGGCAGGCCGATCATTCATCATCGCACACCTCAGTTCCAGGCAATATTAAAAGAAGTAGCTGGAGGCTTAAAATATGTCTTTCAGACAAAAAATGATTGTTTCATTCTTGCTTCCTCCGGTACGGGTGCTATGGAGGCAGCGGTATGCAATTTGCTTTCGCCCGGTGATAGCGTAATTACCGTGCAGGGAGGAAAATTCGGCGAAAGGTGGACAGGGATTGCCCAGGCCTATGGAATAAATACCGAGGTTATTGATGTAAAGTGGGGTGAGGCGGTTTTCCCGTCGGAGATAGAGAAAAGATTGAAGGCAAACCCTAAGATAAAAGCCGTGTTTACAACTCTCTGTGAGACTTCCACCGGTGCTGCCTCTGACATAGAAGCAATCGGTAGGAAAGTTAAAGATTCCGCGGCTGTTTTAGTAGTCGATGCCATAAGCGGCCTTGGTGCTATTGATTTAAAGACCGATGATTGGTCGGTAGATGTTGTGGTCTCGGGTTCTCAGAAAGGATTAATGCTGCCACCCGGCTTAGGGTTTATTTCTATAAGCCCCAAGGCAGCCAAATTAATCGAGAGTTCAAAATGCCCAAAGTATTATTTTGACCTCAAGGAAGCAAAGAAGGCCCTGGATAAAACCGACACACCCTTTACTCCAGCGATAGGCTTGATTATCGCCTTGAATGAGGCTTTAAAGATGATGAAGCAGGATGGGCTAGAAAATATCTTCGCCCGCCATAAAAAAATGGCTGATGCCACAAGAGCGGCAATTAAGGCATTGGGCCTGGAATTGTTTGCCCCGCGCGCAGCATCGGATGTAGTTACTGCGGTTGTGGTTCCTGCCGGTATCGACGGAGAAAAATTGGTTAAGACCATGCGGGATACCTACGGAGTTACCATTGCCGGCGGCCAGGCAGAATTAAAAGGAAAGGTTTTTAGGATTGCCCATATGGGGCATATTGAAGAGTTTGATATTATTGCCTGTATTTCCTGTTTGGAAAAGGTATTAAGTCAGATGGGTTATAAGTTTAGCCTGGGAGTAGGGGTAAAGGCAGCAGAGGAGGTATTTTTAAAATAAGGGGTAAATATGATGAAGATACTTATAAGTGATCCGTTATCCGAAAAAGGCCTCAAGATAATGAGGGAAGTCAAGGAATTTGACGTCCATATTAAAACCGAACTCAAGCCGGAAGCATTAAAAGAAATAATCAAGGATTACGATGCCCTGATTGTAAGAAGCGCGACCTCGGTGACCAAGGATGTTATCGCCCAGGCAGCGAAATTAAAGGTAATCGGACGGGCAGGTGTCGGGTTGGACAATGTAGATTTAGAAGCCGCCACAGCCAAAGGCATAATTGTGATGAATACCCCCGCCGGGAACACGATTTCTACGGCAGAGCACACCGTAAGTATGATTTTGGCGCTCTCCCGCAACATCCCTCAGGCCAATGCCTCGGTAAAAAAAGGAGAGTGGAAACGTTCTAAATTTATGGGGGTTGAACTTTATAATAAAGCGCTCGGTATAGTCGGCTTAGGCAAGATTGGTACGGAGGTAGCAAAGCGGGCGTTGTCCTTCGGGATGAAGGTGTTGGCGTACGACCCGTTTTTGTCACGGGAAGTCGCAGAAAATTTAGGAATAGAAGTCGTAGAATTAAAAGAATTGTTGCAGCGTTCGGATTATATTACCGTCCATACCCCCTTAACCGATGAAACAAAGCATATGATATCCACGGATGAATTCGCGATGATGAAAAAAGGAGCGCGGGTAATTAATTGCGCCCGTGGCGGAGTAATCGATGAGGCGGCCTTGATAAATGCGGTTAAAGAAGGTAAGGTGAGCGGCGCTGCCTTGGATGTTTTTGAACAAGAACCGCTACCGCCGGATAGCGAAATCCTCAAAGTGGATAATATCATTACGACCTGCCATTTGGGTGCCTCGACGGAAGAAGCGCAGATAAATGTGGCAATTGAGATTGCCGAATGTGTCCGCGATTATTTACTGGGTCGTGGTATCCGTAATGCGGCAAATTATCCTTCTCTGGAGGCAGAGGCATGTAAAATCGTTGAGCCGTATATAAACTTGGCAGAAAAACTGGGCTCGTTTAGCAGCCAGTTAGTGGAAGGAAGGCTTCAGGAGTTAAATATAGATTATAGCGGCGATATTACCCGTCTAGGGTTAAGCCCGGTCACCTTGGCCTTGGTTAAAGGGATACTCTCCCCGATATTGCAGGAGACCGTAAACTTTATTAATGCCGCTACCTTAGCAAAAGAAAGAGGAATAAAGATTAAAGAAGTAAAATCCTCCAAAGAAGAAGAGTTTATAACCTTAATTTCCGTCGAGATAAAAACCGACAAAGAAACCAAGAGAATAGCCGGAACGCTTTCTCCCAATAAACAACCGCGCATTGTAAAAATCGATGATTATTATGTGGAAGCGATACCTCTGGGCGAAATGATCGTAATACAGAACTGGGATCGGCCCGGCATCATTGGCAATCTCGGAACGCTTTTAGGGGAGCACAATATCAATATTGCGGCAATGACATTCGGCCGCCAGACAGCCGGAGGCAAAGCCATCAGTGTTTTAAATATAGATAGCCCCGCTTCCCCCGAAATTCTGAATAAGATAAAGAAATTAGAAAATATCTTAGCGGTGAAGATAATAAAGTTATGAAAAGGTTAGCGTTATTGCTTATTGCTTATTGCTTATTGCTTAGTTCGTGTAATTACCTTTATGCGGAAGAGATCACCATACTTTACACCGGAGAAACGCATGCGATGCTTTATCCCTGCAGTTGCCCGAAGGAGCCGGACGGCGGAGTTAGCCGCCGGGCCACCCTGATTAAGCAACTGAAGAAGTCCAATCCCGATACGCTGGTTTTGGACGCCGGCGATTTCTTTGGCGGTGGAGTAATGGATGAGTATACGCAGAATACCCAGCTTGATATTAAACGCACAATCATAAATCTTAAGGCGATGGAATTAATGAAATATGATGCGCTCGCTGTGGGAGACGATGAGTTTAATTTTGGCAAAGAGTTTTTGCAGGAAAATATAAATAAAACAAATTTAACCTTTCTCTCCGCTAATTTTAAATCCGATAAGGCCTTGCCTTTTTTAATTAAGGAAATCGCCGGTATCAAAATCGCGATTATCGGCGTAACCACGCTAAGAGCCATGGATAAGGCCGGGGGGATTAGATTTATTGATCCTAAGGTAGCGGTTAAACAGGCAATCGCAGAGCTTAAAAAAGCCGGGGTAAATATTATTGTGGTTTTAGGCCATCTAAGCGAGGGAGAAGATTTAAGTTTAATAAATTATGTTGGGGGCATAGATATTCTTATCAGCGGTTATGCAACCGATAAAGAAGGCCCTGCCAGCAAAGTGGGCTCTACTTTACTCCTAAGGCCATCCTGGCAGGGCCGGCGCCTCGGGAAATTATCCCTGACGGTGAAGGATAATAAAATAACCGGCTATAAAGTAGAAGAGTTGCGCCTTTCGGATAAGATTAAGGATGCGCCGGAAATAATTTCTGTAATGCCGCGCTGTTTTTCCGATGCTAATTGCAGAAAAAAGGATTACCTTGGCAAATGCCTTGACCCCGCTACGCTTAATTCGCGTTGCGTATTTAGCGAAGCCGCAAAAGTAAGCCTTTTGATTATCGCGCCTAAGAACTGCCGGGTATGCGATACAGAAGTTATGGTGAATTATTTAAAGGCGCAATTCCCCGGTTTGGTTGTCTCTTACCTCTATTTTCCCAATGCGAAAGCCGATAAAATGATCAGGGATTTCGGTATTAAGAGCCTGCCGGTTTATTTTTTAAATAAAGATATAGAAAAAGAAAAAGCGTTTGCTAATTTAATAAAAAATACAGAGAAAAAAGGCGATTTTTACCTGTTAAAGCCTCAATTCAGTGGCATCTCTTATTTTCTGGAGAGAAAAAATTTAAGCGGTAAATTAGATTTATTTTTAAGCCTCTATGATAAGGATACCAAAGAGTTATTGGATATGATAAAAGAATTTAATCCTTCTATACATTTCTTGGCAGTTGAGCAGGAAAATAAATTTGATGCTGCCAAAGGCAATCTTGAGGTTGAAGATTATCTGCGGGCAGTCTGCGTTGAAAAATACTTTCCCGAATATTTCTGGGATTATATCGGTTGCCGGGCAAAAAATATCAGTAGTTCCTGGTGGGAAGATTGCGCCTCGGGATTAGATACGAATAAAATAAAAAACTGCGCTCAATGTGAAGAAGGGAAGATGTTGTTAAGGGAAAATATTAGTCTTAATAAAGAATTAGCGGTTATGTTCGGCCCCACCTATCTTTTGGACAATCAAGAGGTATTCAGTTCCCGGGGTGTGCCCGCAAAAGAAGAATTTAAAAAATTATCAAGAGGTAAACCCCGTTAGAAATCTCGCTTTACAAAGTAGTCAAGAAGGTATTTCTAACGGGGTAAAGAAAGGAAATAGCCATGGCAAAACCCAAGATTTATATTATTGATGTTACCAACCGCGACGGTGTGCAGACCTCCCGGATTTGTCTTTCTAAGTTGCAGAAGACAATGATCAACCTCTACCTTAATGAGATGGGCGTATTTCAGTCGGAGTTTGGTTTTCCGGTTACGCGCCATGAGACCAATTATTTAAACGCCAATTTAGAACTTGCTAAAACGGGCGTGCTTAGTCCGATGAGGCTGGGCGGTTGGCTCAGGGCAACCAGGGAAGATGTAAAAACAGCTTTTAAGTTAGTACCGGGGATAAAATACCTGAATCTTTCCATCTCTACCTCCGAGCAGATGATTGTGCATAAGTTTAAAGGCAAACTTGACCATGCTTCAGTAATAAAAGAAATGGCGGAAGCGGTAAAAGAAGCCCGAGAGCGGGGAGCGGAGAGTGTGGGCGTCAATGCCGAAGATGCCTCCCGCACGAATAAAGAATATCTTATTGAGTTCGCCTGCCGCGCAAAAGAAGCGGGCGCAGAGAGGCTCCGTTATTGCGATACGTTAGGTTGCGATAACCCTTTTACCATCTACGAGCGGATAAAATCACTCGCCGAGGCAATAAAAATTTCTATTGAGATTCATTGCCATAACGATCTCGGAATGGTCGTGGCTAATTCTATTGCCGGAGCCAAGGGAGCACTGGATGCCGGTTGCGATGCTTATATCAATACCTGCGTAAACGGTATGGGCGAGCGGGCGGGAAACGCGGATTTAGTGAGCGTCGTTTTAGCCTTAAAGTACAGCAGTGGTATGCACGATTACGCTCTCGATAGCAGAATTAATCTAAAGTGCGCTTGGAAGATATGCAAGTATGCCTCGTATGCCTTTGGGGTGCCTATACCGATAAACCAGCCGGGAGTGGGTGCTAATGCCTTTGCCCATGAATCGGGGATTCATGCCGATGGCGCATTAAAAGACCGGCGCAATTACGAACTTTATGACTTTGAGGAATTAGGCAGGGGCGAGCCGGAAATAATCGAGACTGGCCGTAAGATTACCGCTGGCGAATATTCGGGCATCAAAGGTTTCAGAAATGTCTACGAGAAATTAGAGATTGAGTTTCACGATGATAAAGAGGCGACGGAAATCTTGGAGCTCGTCCGTTATGCCAATGTCCATAACCAGAAACCTCTGGTGGACGACGAATTAAAATTTATCGCTAAATATCCGGATATCGCGAAGAAGATATTCACGATGAGTCTATAGGTAACTTCCTACAACATCAGACACAGCCTTTAGATAACCTTTTAAATTAAATGGCTAATACAGTAATAGTCGGTGCGCAGTGGGGCGATGAAGGCAAGGGTAAGATAATCGATATCCTCGCTCAGGATGCGGATTATATTATACGCTATCAGGGCGGCAGCAATGCCGGCCACACCGTAGTCGTTGACGGAAAGGAATATATATTCCACCTTATCCCTTCCGGCATGTTACATCGAAATAAAATCTGCGTTATCGGAAACGGTGTAGTGGTAGATCCGGAAGCACTCCTCACTGAAATAAACGATTTGAAAAGCAAGAGCGTTTACATCAATAATAAACAACTTAAGATATCCCAGAACTGCCACGTTATCTTTCCTTATCACCATATCTTAGATAAACTGCGCGAGTCCAAAAGGACGTTTAAAATCGGCACCACCGGCCGCGGCATCGGGCCTTGTTACGCGGATAAGATTGCCAGATGCGGTATTAGAATGATCGACCTGCTTAACCCCGCAGTGTTTAAGATTAAATTAAAAGATAATCTTAAGGAAAAAAACGAAATATTTAAGAAGGTTTATGCTTATCGCGGTTTTTCTTTCGAGAAAATTTACCGGGGTTACTTAAAGATGGCGGATAAACTTTCTAACTATATATGCGATACGGTCTTGCTAATAAATGAAGCAGCAAGGTTAAAAAAATCCCTGCTATTTGAAGGTGCCCAGGGGACTTTTCTGGATATTGATTTCGGTACGTACCCTTACGTTACTTCTTCTTCTGCTACGGCAGGCGGTGCCTGTATAGGTAGCGGTCTGGCGCCCTTAAAAATAGATAAAGTTATAGGTGTAGTAAAAGCCTACACGACAAGAGTAGGCGAAGGCCCATTTCCTACCGAGTTTTCTAAGTATTTCGGAGATTTTATCCGTAACCAAGGCAGGGAATTTGGCGCAACTACCGGTAGGCCCCGCAGGTGCGGTTGGTTTGATAGCGTTTTGGCCAGGCAGGCAGTTCTAGTTAACGGCATATCCGAACTGGCAGTAACTAAGTTGGATGTATTGGATACCTTAAAGACCATAAAGGTGTGCACGGGGTATAAATATAGAGGTAAGATATTCCGTAGTTTTCCCTACGATGTCGATGTTTTAACCAAGAATAAACCGGTGTATGAAGAGTTTTCAGGCTGGCTTAAAACCACAAGCCGCATAAGAAGTTATAAACACTTACCCGCTAATACGAAAAAATACCTCAGCCGCCTTCAGGATTTACTCCGTGCTAAGATTACCATGGTATCGGTGGGGTCGCGCAGGGAAGAGACGATTTTCGTCCCTCGCGACTGAAAAATAATGTATGCTCGCTCGGGGTTTTTTCCTAATCCCGAGTAGCCATTTTTTAATTTCTATCTACGGGGGATTTCGCTTGACCCCGCATCTTTTTTGTGATATCATCTCTTTATCCTAGAAGGTGCGAAATAGGTTTAAAGGTTGTGTTTAATAAAAAAGTTATACTAAAATAAAAAGGGGGAGGATATGAAGTTAAATACAGGATTAAAACTATCAACGGTATTTTTTATAAGTATAGCTCTGGCCGGCTGCACTTTTATTTTCCAGAAAGGCAGACGTTCAGACATGGAAAAAATACATGTTTTATCAGAGCAGCTTGACGAACTAAGCAGCACCAAACGTCTGCTGGAAGAGAGGCTAAAGCAGGAGATCGCCGATAAACAGGTTCGTTTAGAGATGGCGGAAAAGGGCCTGGTCATTACTTTTGTAGCGGATGTATTGTTTGACTCGGGCAAGGCAAAACTAAAGCCCGATTCATTCGCGGTTTTGGATAAGGTAAGCAGGGTTCTCTCAGAAAACGTTCCGGAAAATAATATCGGCATCGAAGGCCACACCGATAACGTTCCGATTAAATTTTCCGGCTGGAAATCAAACTGGGAATTATCCACTGCCCGCGCGTTAAGCGTTCTGCATTATTTAGTGGATAATAAAGGCATCGTGCCAGAGCGCATCCAGGCAATAGGTTTCGGAGAGTATCGACCGGTTGCCTCTAACGATACAAAAGAAGGACGTAATCTTAATCGCCGCGTTGAAATTGTTATTTTGCCTCAGACGGAAAAAGTAAAAAATACGGGGGGTTCTTCTGTTCCCTCCCTTAAAGAGCCCGAAGAAAATTTGAAATAATCTAACGTTAACGGGAGGCAGCAATGGAAGAAGGCGTAAAAAATAAATTAATTTTAGCGCTGGCAATATTGACGGCGATATTTCTTATATTCAGTATCAGTTCCTGTTTTAGCAGTTGCCGGCAAAAAGCGGAAATAGGCCGTGAGATGGCCTTGAGAATGGATTTGGAAGAAAAGATTAGCAGGTTCAACCAGGAAAAGGTTAAATTAGAAAATAAAATAAAGGAATTGGACCAGTTAATAGCGCAAGAAAAGAAAGCGCATGAGGCAAGTAGAAAAGCGCTATCAGAAGAACGGTTGGTAAATAAGAGCCTTAAAGAAGAATTAGATAAGGTAATTAAGCTAAAAGAAAAATTAGAAGAGGATCTTAAAGAAGTGCTGGTAACCTCGCCTAAGAAAAGGTAGATACCAGCGGTTCAAAATACAGCGATGAATTAGCCACAGTTAAGAAAAAAGCGGAGGTTGCGCGAGGGGATGTAGTGTCCCCTTTTTTGTTCAACTTATGTCGCTCTTGCAAGGTTCATAAGTTGTCTGCTCTATTCAAAGGAGGTGTAAAATGCCTGCCCGAATATCAAAGAAGAATAAAAAAGTAATGAAGAGTAAAGTTAAAAGGATTGGAAGAGAAAGAATAAAAATCTCTGTTCAGAAAAGCGAAGTTCCTTTACAGGTTGCGGTAGGAGAGTCTAAATTTTATTTAGGCGAACAGCCATCCCGGGCTTATCATCCTGCGCAGGAGCTGCCTGCTGGATACGGCCGGGATAAGATAGTGCTTATGGCCCGCGATCCCTGGTGGATATATGCCTATTGGGAAATTACATCTTCTACTATCGATAGGTTAAGGGAAAAACTTGGGCATGCCTTTGTGAGCAGCAAAAGAGTGCTTAGGGTATATGATATCAGCGATATTATATTTGACAGAAAAAATGCCCATCGGTTTTTTGATATCGAAATCCCGCCAGAAACAAATAATTGGTATATCGATACGCAAGGCCCGGGCAGGTCTTGGTGCGCAGATTACGGCTTAAGATTAACCAACGGAGAGTTTATAACTATAGTGCGTTCCAATACCGTGCACACACCACTAGAAGGTCCCTCTTGGATTACTGACGAAGAATGGATGATTCCCGAAGATTTATTTGCCCGACTTTATGGTATGGGCGTTGGATTTGGGAGCTCGCCGTTAAAACTTAAACGCCTTTGGCAGGAAAGACTAAAGCGGGAACTTGGCTCAGGCGCAGTTTTTTCTATTTCCAGTCCGATGAAGAAAGCCCAAAAGAGAGGCTTCTGGTTGGCGGTTAATACAGAACTGATTCTCTACGGAGCGACTGAACCAAATGCCACTGTCACTGTTCAGGGGCAACCCGTATCTTTAAGGCCGGACGGCTCTTTTACTCTGCGGTTCGCCCTTCCCGACGGAAAGCAAGCCATGCCCGTAAAAGCAAAATCATTTAGCGGAAGCGAAGAAAGAACAATTACGCCTGTTGTAACTCGGGAAACAAAATAAATTCGTTATTGTGTTATAGCGTTATAGGGTTTAAACTCAATAACGCAAGTAACGTAATAACCTTAAGCCACGAGATTATATGAATAAAGGATATCTTTGTATAGTGTTGCATAGTCATCTTCCTTTTGTGCGGCATCCCGAGCACGAAGATTTTCTGGAGGAAGATTGGTTCTATGAGGCAATCACCGAGACGTATATTCCCTTGATTCTGGTCTTTGAAAAACTAATCAACGATAAAATTGATTTTAGGATTACCATGTCTTTAACTCCGACATTAACCTCAATGTTTTGCGATTCGCTCCTTCAGGAGCGTTATATAAAGCACATCAATAAATTAATCGAACTGGCACACCGGGAGGTTGAGAGAACCCGTTGGCAGCCGGAGTTCCATAGTGTTGCTAATATGTATCTGTCGCGTTTCTATGAAGCGCGCAGCACCTTTGAAAGGTACGGGAGAAATTTAGTCAACGCCTTCAAAAGTTTTCAGGGCCTGGGTAAGTTAGAGATAATCACCTGCGGGGCAACGCACGGCTTTTTCCCCCTCATGGAGGTATGCCGGGCGTCGGTAAAAGCTCAGGTTAAGGTTGCCGTCAGCCATTATGAAAGATTATTCGGCAAACACCCCATCGGCATATGGCTTCCCGAATGCGCTTACAATCCAGGGGACGATGAAATATTAAAACAGGCGGGCATTAAGTATTTTTTTAGCGATGCGCACGGAGTTTTACACGGTACACCCCGGCCGAAATACGGCTGTTTTGCTCCCGTCTATTGTAGATCGGGCGTTGCCTGTTTCGGAAGAGACCTCGAATCATCCAAACAGGTTTGGTCTTCCATCGGAGGTTATCCTGGCGATTATAATTACCGCGAGTTTTATCGCGATATAGGTTTTGACTTAGACTACGAATATATAAAGCCCTTCATTCATCCCGATGGCATTCGTATAAACATCGGCATAAAATATTATCGCATAACCGGGCCGACCAATGACAAGAGCCCTTATGTTCCCGACTGGGCCAGGGATAAGGCGGGGGAACACGCCGGAAATTTTATCTTCAACCGGCAAAGGCAGGTTGAGTATCTCTATGATTTAATGCGCAAGAAACCCTTAATTGTATCTCCTTATGATGCGGAATTATTCGGCCATTGGTGGTTTGAGGGCCCGATGTGGCTGGATTTTCTGATAAGAAAAATTTATTTCGACCAGGATATAATACGCATGGTGACACCCTCGGAATATCTGAGTGAAAATCCGCGCAATCAGGTTATAACACCTTCAATGTCCAGCTGGGGGTGGAAAGGTTATGGCGAGGTTTGGCTGCAGGGTTCTAACGATTGGATTTACCGGCATCTCCATCAGGCATCGGAGCGCATGAGTGAATTAGCAAAGGCATTCTCTTCTAAGAATACCGATGGTCTCATGCAGAGGGCTTTAAATCAGGCATTAAGAGAATTGCTCTTGGCGCAAAGTTCTGATTGGGCGTTTATTATGGCCACCGGCACCCATGTAAATTATGCGGTGCGCAGGACCAAAAACCACCTTTTAAGTTTTACCCGGCTTTATGAAGAAATAAAAACTAATTCTATAAATGAGGGTTGGCTTTCCGAAATAGAATCCAAGGATAATATATTTCCCGAGATAGATTACCGGGCACACCAATAAAAAATCATAAACTACCGACATCGTTATAGTGTTATAGTGTTTAACCCAAGTAACTCAATAACGCAAGTAACCCAATAACGAAATTGAAATGCTAGATAAAAACAATATACCTAAACACATTGCAATAATCATGGACGGTAACGGCAGATGGGCCAAAGAAAGGGGCCTACCGCGCACCGCCGGCCATCGTAAAGGGCTAGATAGGATTAATGAGATATTAAAGGCGGCTGATAAGTTAGGCGTTAAATATATCACTTTTTTTGCATTCTCCACCGAGAACTGGCAGAGGCCAAAAAGAGAAGTTGATATGCTGATGCATGCTCTGGATGATTTCCTTCGGAACCAAATTAAGGACCTAAATAAAAATAATATCAGGTTGATTGTTATCGGGGAAGACGAGCCTTTGCCCGGATATCTTCAGAAGAAAATAAAGGATGCCGAGGAGTCTACCAGAAACAATTTGGGTCTGGTAGTTATAATTGCTTTAAATTACGGCGGGCGGACTGAGATAATCAATGCCGCAAAGAAATTTGCTTTAGATGTTGCTTCGGGCCGAGAGACGGCGGATAATCTCACCCCCGAACTTTTTAGCGGTTTATTATATACGGCAGGGATTCCTGACCCTGATCTTTTAATCCGCACAAGCGGAGAAATGCGCATCAGCAATTTTTTGCTCTGGCAGCTTTCCTATGCCGAACTTTATTTTCCCAGGAAATATTGGCCGGAATTTAGCCCCAAGGATTTGGAGAAGGCAATAAAGGAATACCAGGGTAGAGAGCGAAGGTTTGGTGGCGTAGATGCTGATAAAAAGGATAATTAGTTCCCTAATTTTAATTTTTATCGTAATCGTAACGGTAAGATATGACTGGCTGGTCGGATTGGTGGTAGCCGCATTGATTATCGGCGGATTATATGAATTCTTCACGATGCTGGAGAAAAAAGGCATTATTATATTTAAATATTTCGGCATCGGCATAGGCGCAATTATCCCGCTTTCGATATTATTCAGGTTTGAACTTACCAAGAGCTGGGAACTTTTCTTTATTGTTTTAGCACTCTTGGCCCTTATGCTTATGCAGTTCCGGCGTAAAGAACATGACGGTGTGGTGGTGGGAATTTCTACCACCATATTCGGCATACTTTATATATCCTGGTTTTTGAGTTTCCTGATTAAGATTAGATATCTGCCCGAGGGCATGGGGCTGTTAATTACGCTTTTATTAATTACAAAATTGGGGGATATCGGAGCGTATCTGATGGGGACGCGTTTCGGCAAGACTCCTTTGATACCGCGGATAAGCCCCAAGAAATCCGTGGAAGGAGCATTCGGCGGCTTTGTGTTTAGTATCCTGGGGGGACTCTCCAGTAAGATTTTCGTTCCTTATTCCTATTCCCATCTTCTTTTCCTTGGTGTTTTTCTAGGCATCCTAGGACAGCTGGGAGATTTATCCGAGTCATTAATGAAACGCGACTATCAAATAAAGGACTCCAGTAATATATTGCCCGGGCTGGGAGGTATTCTTGATTTAGTGGATAGCCTGCTTTTTACGGCACCGGTGTTTTATTTTTATATGAATATCATGCTGGTAAAATGAAGCGGATTGCCATATTAGGTTCAACCGGGTCCATCGGACAGAATACGCTGAAAGTTATCGAACGGCTACCCCGAGAATTTGAAGTCGTTGGTTTAAGCGCTAATTCTAATATCAATATTTTATATCAGCAGATCAGAAGATTTTCACCTAAGATAGTAGCACTGAGAGATAATTTTTCCGCGCAGGCGTTAAGAAAGAAACTGGATTCGCGGATTAAATTATTAGCAGGAGAAGATGCGGCAGTAGCCATTGCTTGCGATCAGCGAGTAGATTTAATTGTATTAGCGATAAGCGGGGCAGCCGCATTGTTGCCTTTGATTAAAGCAATCGAAACAGGCAAGGATGTTGCCTTGGCCAATAAGGAGGCATTGGTAATGGCGGGCGATATCATTATGCGCAAGGCCAAGGCCAAGAACGTAAAGATCCTTCCCATAGATAGTGAACAGTCAGCCATCTGGCAGTGTATCGACGGTAAAGAAAAAAAGAATATAAAGAAAATTTACCTTACCGCCTCCGGCGGCCCACTTAGGGATTTGAACCGTTCGGAATTTAAGAAAGTTTCCCTGAAGAGGGTGCTTAAACATCCCTGTTGGAAGATGGGCAGGAAGGTAACGGTTGATTCGGCGACTTTAATGAATAAAGGGCTGGAAGTTATCGAGACGATGCGTTTATTTGATGTTGATGTAAGTCAGATAGAGATTGTAATCCATCCCGAATCAATAATTCATTCGATGGTAGAATTTATCGACGGCTCAATTTTAGCACAGCTTTCTATTACGGATATGCGTATTCCTATACAATATGCTCTTACCTATCCGAAGCGCTGTCCTCAAGACCTGGCGAGCCTCGACTTTTTTAAATTGCAGAAATTGACTTTTTATAAGCCAGACACGAATAAATTTCTCTGCCTTCGGCTTGCTTATAAAACGGCGCGGGAAGGCGGCTCTGCGCCTTGCGTATTAAATGCCTCTAACGAGGTTGCCGTCGATGCTTTTTTGAATGAAAAAATAGATTTCGTAAGCATACCCAAGGTTATTGAAGGGATATTAGAAAGACACAGGGTTGTTTCGCATCCCAAATTAGAAGACATATATTATAGCGATGCCTGGGCGAGAGAAGAGGCGAAAGATTTAACCGATAGCTTTTCCAGGGGATAACTATGTTTCCATTGCTTATCTTTATTTTTGTTTTAAGTATTTTGATCATTATCCACGAATTCGGACATTTTATTGTCGCGAAAAGATTGGGTGTTAAGGTTGAGCGTTTCTCCTTAGGGTTCGGGACAAAACTTTTTTCCCATAAGAAAAACGATACTGAGTATTTAGTCTGTGCCATCCCCCTGGGAGGTTATGTAAAGCTGGCGGGAGACACACCCGAGGACTACAAAGGAAAACCCTTTGAATATCTTTCCAAAACGCCGGGCGGGCGGGCAAAGATACTTGTCTCGGGAGCGCTCCTAAATTATATTGCGGGGTTCTTCTGTTTATGGGCAGTTTTCTTTTTGGGTTATCCCACTTTAACTTCTCGCGTGGGTGCTACCCTTGACGGATTCGGCGCCCAAGAAGCCGGAATTATCAAAGACGATAAAATTATTACGGTTGACGGAAAAAATATAGAATATTGGGAACAGTTGCAGAAGATTATCTATACGAAGAAAGCAGGCGAAGTCGTCAAAGTTTCTATTTTGCGCAATAATACCGTATACAATAAAGATGTCAAAATTAAAGAAGATACGCTGCCGGGTATATTGGGAGAGAAGAAAAGCGTTGGCTTGATCGGAATACAGCCTTCAGGCGAAATAGTAAAAATTAAACATGGGGCTAGGCAGTCTTTTTTGCTGAGCATAAATAAACTATTTGATTTAACGGTTATTACTTACAAGGCAATCTGGCGTATGGTAAGCGGCAGGCTCTCTATGCGTGAGTCAATAACCGGGCCGTTGGGCATATTTTATATCACCACCAAAGCAGCGGAATTGGGTTTCATCGCGATAATCCACCTGATGGCGGTTTTAAATGTGAGCCTGGCGATATTTAATCTTTTACCCATACCTATATTAGACGGCGGACATATCTTTCTTTTGGTTATCGAGAAGATTAAAGGCCGGCGGTTTAGCGAAAAAATAGATAGGATAATTACACAGGTAGGACTAACCCTGATTGTATTATTGGCTATCTTTGTGTGTTATAACGATTTAGTAAAATACGGCATCTTTGAGAAGATGTCCAAATTTATCAGCCATACCCGATGATCATAGACAGGCGCAAGTCCAGGACAATAAGGATCGGCCGTGTTTCTATCGGCAGGGATAACCCTATCGCGATACAGTCTATGACTAAAACACGCACAAAAGAGGTAGGGGCTACCCTTAAACAGATAAAAGAATTGGAGTCAGCGGGGTGCGAAATTATCCGGCTCAGTATTACGGACTTTGAGGACACATCTGCCATAAGAAAGATAAAATCAGCCACACGGCTGCCCTTAGTTGCGGATATACATTTTGATTTCCGCTTAGCATTGGCGGCGATAGATAACGGCATTGATAAAATTAGATTAAATCCCGGTAATATCTATAAAAAAGAAGAGATCCGGGAGGTTGCCCGAGCCGCCAAGATGGCGCATATACCGATAAGGGTAGGAGTAAATTCAGGGTCGTTAAGAAAACTTAAAAACCAAAACTCAAAACTCAAAAATATTTCCGGCGCTATGGCTAAGAGCGCATTAGATTATATAAAAATTTTGGAAGGTTTTAAATTTTATGATATCGTTGTTTCCTTGAAGGCATCCGATATTTTTGACACTATTCAGGCCTACCGTCAGA
>Ga0315280_10003869_pt1 | contig 22615 bp, 15 predicted proteins | sample YL17G06_40_MG_FD_203697 | JGI IMG/M metagenome (GOLD analysis project Ga0315280, IMG submission 203697) | Sediment microbial communities from Yellowstone Lake, YNP, Wyoming, USA - YL17G06_40 | ecosystem: Environmental > Aquatic > Freshwater > Lake > Sediment | place: USA: Wyoming | collected... | reverse complement strand
AGATAGTCGGGCAGAACGTGACGGTTCGCATTCAGAAGCCCGTGGACAACCAGCCGCGGTACTTCAACGGGATCGTCCGCCAGTTCTCGCAGGTCGGCGCCAGCGGCCGGCTGACGAACTACAAGGCTCTCGTGGTTCCCTGGCTGTGGCTGCTGACCCGCACGAGCGACTGCCGGATATTCCAGGAGATGACCGTTCCGGACATCATCAAGAAGGTTTTCCGCGACCACGGCTTCACGGACTTCGACGACCGGCTCAGCGGCTCGCACCGCAAGTGGGAGTATTGCGTCCAGTATCGCGAGACGGACTTCAACTTCGTCAGCCGGCTGATGGAGCAGGAGGGCATCTACTACTACTTCACGCACGAGAACGGCAAGCACAAGATGGTCCTCGCCGACTCCAAGAGCGCCCACGAGCCTTTCGGCGGCTACGAGGAGATCATCTACCGCCCGCCGACCAGCGAGTTCCGCCAGAAGGAGGTCATTACCGACCTGTCGGTCAGCCAGGAGGTTCAGCCGGGCACGTACGCGCACACGGACTTCGACTTCAAGGCCCCGGCCAAGGACTTGCAGGCCAAGTCGCAGGTGCAGCGTCAGCACGCGGCCGCCGACTTCGAGATATACGACTACCCGGGCGAGTACGACCAGACCGGCGACGGGCAGAATTACGCCAAGAGCCGGATCGAGGAGTTGCAGGCCGGCTTCGAGGTCGCACGCGGCTCCGGCGACGTCCGCGGCGTCGCCACCGGCTGCAAGTTCACGCTGAAGGACCACCCGACGTCGAGTTTTAACCGCGACTATCTGATCGTCGAGACGGACATCGAGGCCAGCACGGACGAGTACGACTCGGCCGCGCCGGGCACGGTCCGCAAGGGCGTGTCGTTCAAGAGCGGCATCGTGGCGATAGACTACGGCACGCAGTATCGCGCGGCCCGGACGACGCCGCTTCCGATGATTCGCGGCCCGCAGACGGCGATAGTGGTCGGCCCGGGCGGCGATGAGATATACACCGACAAGTACGGGCGGGTGAAGGTGCAGTTCCACTGGGACCGATACAGCAAGGCCGACGAGAGCAGTTCTTGCTGGATTCGCGTCTCGCAGGCGGTGGCGGGCAAGAAGTGGGGGCACATCTTCCTGCCGCGGATCGGGCAGGAGGTGATCGTGGAGTTCCTGGAGGGCGACCCGGATCGGCCTATCATCACCGGGCGGGTGTACAACGACAAGGTCATGCCGCCTTACGACCTGCCGGCCAACAAGACGATGTCCACCCTCAAGTCCAACAGTTCCAAGGGCGGCAGCGGGTTCAACGAGATCCGCTTCGAGGACAAGAAGGACAGCGAGCAGATATTCATCCACGCCCAGAAGAACATGGACGAGCGGGTGAAGAACGATTCGAAGGAGTTCATCGGCAACGACCGCCACCTGATCGTCAAGAAGAAGCAGTACGAGAAGGTCGAGGAGGAAAAGCACCTTCTGGTCACGCAGGATCACGTCGAGAAGATTTCCGGGGACATGCACCACCACGTGGTGGGCGACCGCAACGAGAAGGTCGACCAGACCCTCAGCATGACGGCGGGCATGAACATCCAGGAGAAGTGTGGGCAGAACTACGCGATGGACGCCGGGATGGCTATCCATCTCAAGGCCGGGATGAACTGCGTGATCGAGGCGGGCATGAGTGTGACGATCAAGGCGGGGGGCGGATTCATCGTGGTGGGCCCGGCAGGCGTGACGATATCGGGCACGCCGGTGTTGATCAACAGCGGCGGCTCCGCCGGCAGCGGGGCGGGCTCTTCGCCGGAGTCTCCCAAGGACCCGACCGAGGCGAAGGAAGCCGACGATGACAATGCCGGCCAGGTCGACCAGCCGCCGCCGGCGCCCCAGCCGCCCACGCCTGTTACCTACAGCGCCCAGGCGACGGTGCTGAAAATGGCGGCCCAGGACGGCACGCCGATGGTGAAGATCTGCCCGGTTACGGGCGAGCCGATAGAGTGATCCGCGGCAGGTTTCAGTGCCGCGGGAAGGAGTTGCCAAGATGGGTGACGACGTTACAGCAGAGGCGCTTGCCGAGCAGTTGTTCGCCGATGAAGGCCTCAACGTTTACGCCATTCTGGACGGGGCGTCCGTGGACGGGCTGCTGATGAGGATGTGGGAACTCCGCCAGCCCAACGTCTGCCTGTTTCCCGGCGAGCTGGAGCCGGACATGGCCGAGGTCGCCCCGTACCTGGTGCCGCTCAAGCGAGGCGAGAAGTTCACCACATGGCTCCTGTCCGAGGGATGGGGCATGCACTGGGGCATCTTCGCGTCGAGTTCGACCGACCTCCGCACGGCGCGCGGGCACTTCCGGTCGCAGGTGCAGGTGCAGGACGAGGACGGCGAGCCGATGTACCTTCGATTCTACGATCCGCGGGTCCTACCGCCATTTCTTGCCACGTGCAGCATTGGGCAGGTCAAGAAGGTGTTCGGCCCGGTCAGCGCGTTTCGCCTTGAGGCAAAAGACCCCGCGGTCATGCTGTGCATCCGCTGCGACGCGGGCGAACTGAAAACCAGTGAGATCAGCCTGGCCGGGCCCGCCCGCCGCCAGGCGGGTCCGACAGGACGATGATAAGATGCTCGTCATCAGGAAGAAGCAACAGGAAGCGTTCACCAAGGCCGTGGCTCGCGGCTTGGAGTGCATTCTCCTGACGCACGCGACGAGGCAGTTTCCCGTTCCCGTGCATCGGATGGGCGAGCCTGTGGCGCGGGCGATGACCCGCAAGGCCGTGGCAGCCTGCGGCAGGTTCGGCATCGAGGACGAATACGAAATATCGCGATACCTGGACCTGATGTTCCTGCTGGGCGAGGATTTCGACACGGACGCCTCGCTTACATGGGCGGCGGCGGTGCTTGGCGATGAGGCCCTGTCGGCCAAGGAGAGAATGGACCGGCTCTGCGAGCGTGTCGGGCAGCACCTGAGCCGGGACCGCCGGTGCGAGGGCGGGCAGGCCCCGGCCGCGGCGGCGGCCCCAATGGAGCAGAAACCATGGTGATAATACGAAACGAACAGATGGACAAACTCGGCAAGGACGAAGCCAGGAAATTCGAGGACAAAATGGTTGCGCACCTCAAGGAGTTTTTTCCGGACACGTGCGAGGAACTCGGCGAGCCGGGGGTTCGCAAGTCGATTCGACACGGGGTGGAGCGGGCCGAGTCATACGGCTTGGTGGACGAGCAGGACGTCTGCACGTACATTGACGTGATGTACGTCTTCGGGCAGGACTTCGACCGCGACCCGGAGTGCCCTTGGGCGTCGCGGATACTCAATGACAAGTCAATCGACGACCCGGGCGACCGGGCCGATATGCTTCACGAAGAAGCCCTGACGCAGGTGGCGGCCCTGGAAGGCCGCGCCCACGAGGAGGGTTGACCATGGTATTCGGATGGTTCAAGAAGAAACAAGAGCCCGCACCGCAGGGTACCTCGCCGAAGTGGGACATGACCAAGACCCTCAAGGAGGCCCAGAAGAAGAACAAGGACACCAACGCCAAGAAGCCTGTCGATAAGCCTTGTGCCAAGTGCGAGGCCAAGAAGCAGGAGGTCAAGCTCGTCGAGTTCGTCGAGGTCGTCACGCGCGACAAGGAAGGCTCGGTGGTAAACCCTGGCAAGGAGGCCGCCAAGAAGTACGCCAAGGTCTTCACGCGGACCGACAAGTGCGGCGCGACCTGGAAGCAGTACATCAACCTCGACAAGGACCTGGACGGCAAGACGGCCCTGGCGACCGACGCGACCAAGCGGCGCCCGGACTACGACCAGTACATCGAGTTGCGAGCCCGCGTGGAGTGGGTCGCGGGCGATAAGGACCGCTCGCTGGCCGGCAAGACGGTGTATTTCAACAGCGAGTTGACCAAGGGCAGGGAGGCCCGGCCGGCGTCGTTGAACGCGGCCGAGGACTACGGCTTCGACAGCGCTGGCGGGACCAAGGAGAAGTATACCGCCACGACGGGCGCCGACGGGTGGACCTCGGTGGTCAAGTTCTACCTGTCCAAGTACGCCGGGGACGAGTTCGTGTTGACGGCCCGGGCCGACGAGAAGAACACGGGCAAGCCCTCGGGTACGAAGCTCACGATCCGCAAGTACATTGTATGGCGGAAGTTCTGGTATCAGACCACTCGCCTCAGCGGCGCGTCCCTGCCGGACCCCAGCAAGGCGGTCGCCTGCTACAAGGAGGTCTGCGCCGACATGTTGGGCGGCACCCAGACCGACGTGACGTACACTAAGACTCAACTCGACGCCAAGGAGGCGGGCATCAGCGACCACACGCTCTATCCAGAGTACATGTGCATTGAGGGCAAGACGGCGACGACCAATCGCGTGATCATCGGCCGGCACAACGAGAAGGCCATCCGCAAGTTCCTGGTCGCCGATCCCAAAGAGCCGGTCAAGATGCACCTGATGTACTGCGACTGCCAGTGGGACCCCGAGAACTGGTCCAACGCGATCAGCAAGGACGTCCCGCACGGTCTGGACACGACCACGACGACGTCGTCCGGCGCATGCGTCAAGCCGGCGCTTCAGGGCAACCTGCTGTCGGACGCGGAGTGGGTTGCCCTCGACGCCAGCGGAAATCCCAACGGCCAGCACGGCAACATGGACGACACCTTCATCGTAATTCCCAAGAACCGCAGCGGGCAGTTCAACGAGATCGAGTTCAAACTGCCGGCCAACGTCGTCAGCAAGTCCACCGGCGGGGGGATTCGGCTGACGTTCAAGATCGCCAAAGCCGGGGTGTACCTCGGCGACAGCGACGGCTACCAGATCACCGTGGCGTACGACAGCGACGCCACCCGGGTGAACGCGACGATCTCCCACGAGATCGGGCACGCCTTCTGGCAGTCGCCGAAGTACGAGGAGAACGCCGCTAACCTGCCCAAGAGCTTCAACAACACCGAGAAAGCCAAGCTGAAGGTTTACGCGGACGCCGGCTACCACTGCTCCTACCAGGCCGTGGCCTGGGGGACGCTCTACCAGCAGGGCACCTGCACCATGGCCACCCGGTCAAACAAGAACAAGGGCAAATACTGCGTGCTGTGCAAGCCGTTTGTGCGCCTCCAGGACATGAGCGAAGCCGGGATGAAAAAGTCCTCACGATAGGGTCGAGCAATCGCCCGGCCAGCGATTGGCCGGGCCTGGGAATAAGCCATGAGCAACAATGAACAAGTCGCCGCCTCGATCCTGAAACTCCGGACCGACCAGTTCTTCGCCACGGACGTGGACCTGTCCAAGAAGGAGTTCGAACTCCTGAAGGTCGGGTTCCAGGGCGTGGCCGTCAACGCGCCGGAGTCGATCGACGTGGACAAGCAAACCAAGCTCCCCCTGGTGGTGGGCATCGGCAAGACTACGCGCCGCCAGTGGGAAGTCTACGAGCCGAAGAACCTCTCGCTGGTGGCCTGGGCGCCGGAGACGGCCAAGGTCTTCCTGGCCGACGCCTCGCCGCCCCGCATCAAGCGCCCGCCGGTGGAGATCGTCAGCCGAATGCCCCCCGAGCCGAATGAGAAGCCCCCGTACGGGCGGACCGCGTCGATCCGGCGCATCGAGGACGTCCACGGGTCGCTCTCGCTGCCGTGGCAGCCCGGGCGAGTCCGGCTGGCGGTGATGCACTACGACTGGCTGTCCAACGTCGTTGAGGTGTCGCTCACCGGCCAGAAGGAGCCGGCCGATGGCTCACAAGTCGAAGTGCGGCCGGAGCCGCCGACCGACGTCCCCGAGGCCAAGAGCGGATTGATGGGCAAGGTTTTCGGCCAGGCCAAGTTCGCGCTGCCGTGCTACGAGTCCACGCCCCTTTCGCCGAAGCTTGCGGGCGAGGGATTGGCCATGGCGGTGGGCGCCAAGTCCGTGTCCTCCGACCGCCTGCCGGTCTACGGCACGCTGGCCGTGCGGGCGCGGGACTGGCACATCCGCGAGTCTGGGACCGTTCACCTGGGCATGGGGGGCAAGAAGCTCCCGGTCGTGGCTGTCGTGCCGGTGACGCTGCTGGTAATCGCGCTGGACCTGCCCATCCCGCACCGGTTCGACTGGGGCGCGCCCGTCTACGGCGAGGCGCCCGCCCACAAGGGCGACGTGCTGCGCGGCAACTTCGCAATTGACGCCCTGGCTGGAGGTCAGATGCGCCTGAAAGCCGGGACGTACCAAGCTTACACGATATGCGATACGTACATTCAAGGCCCGCGGCCATTTACGGTGTAGCAGCCAGGTGAAGAGACCCGAGGCGCCGAACTGGCCGGGCTGATCGACCGAGCCGGCGTATAAGAGAGCTCCGGCAAGTTTGGAAAAGTAATAAAGGGCAAAAAATGCCTCCCGCGGCAAGAGTCAGCGACATGCACACCTGCCCGATGGTGACACCAGGCACGCCGCCGGTCCCGCACGTCGGCGGGCCCATTCTGCCGCCGGGCTGCCCCACCGTCCTCATCGGCTTTCTGCCCGCCGCGCGCGTCGGCGACATGTGCACCTGCGTGGGCCCGCCGGACAGCATCGTCAAAGGTTCGGCCACGGTGTTGATCGGCAACATGCCGGCCGCCCGAATCGGCGACAACACCGCCCACGGCGGGGTCATTGTGGCGGGTCTTGCGACAGTGATGATCGGCGGCTGAGCTTCATGCCCAGAGGCCTCGCTCAGCCGGTCTTCCTCATGTCATGGGCGCCGAACCGGCGGAGGTCACCAGCGAAAAGCTTTGACAGCGGGGCCGGGGGAGCTTATCTTGGCGCAACAGTGGACGTGCTTGGTACCTCTGTGCCCCGCTCGCTCGTCGGCGCTTTGCGCAGGCGCAGGGGCCACAGGGGCTTGCCGTCGAGTGTAAAGGTGGTGCGCGCATGTCCGGATCGGATGTAAGAGACGCCCTGCCGGGAATTCCAGCGGAGTACGCCGCTGTGCCCGTTGCGGCGGACCAGGTCGGGCGGCCGCTGAGCATCTGCGTCATGGTCCGCCGAAAACCCGACCCCGTGGCCGGGCACCTGGTCGTCCTGCGAGACCTCATCGACGGGCGGGTCCTGCTCGGCTGCCTGCTCGATGCCGGGGGGGTAGTCCAGGAATGGCTCGAACTGTGGATCCAGGACTCTCAGGGCCTGTCGGCCACCACGGCCGCGTGCCGCGAGGCGCTGACCAACGCCGTCCTGGACGACCGCTGGAAGAACTGCTTTTTGGCCATGTCGCAGTCCGACCCCGCCGCGATCATCCGCGCGGGCTGGGAGACGGCCAATCCACTGCCGACGTACGTGGACCTGTCCGCCATGTCGCCGATCCACCCGGTGGACCCACAGTCCGGGAAGAACTGGGAGCTCTGCCGCGACGACGTGCTTCTCAAGGGCAAGAACCTGCCGACCTATAGCGGCTCGCTTGTCCGCTACCTGTACATCCCGTCGCTCTCGGCCGGGACGCCCCTGATCCCCGTCACGCCGGACGCCCCCGGCGGCGAGGGCGTGCTGTCGATCACGGAGATCACCGGCGGTCGTCGCGGCCTGCTCGCGCTGAACCCCGGGGCCGGTCTGACGATGGTCCGCCGGCACAGCCCGATTGGCCTCGAGCCGTTCATCGATCTGCTTTCCGGCGGCTCGTGGGACGGCGTGTTTCACGGGCGGAGCATCCTGAACCTCGGGTCAACCGGCGAGGCGTTGAAGAACAGCAACCCGGACCTGACCAGCAGCGGCTGGCTGTTCCTGGGCCGGCACGGACTGGCTGGGCGGATCGTCGAGGCCTTGCACCTGAAGCTCCGCCTGCTGGCCGACGCGGCCGAGGCCGTGAGGCGGGTGTCGGCGGCGACCCAGAGGCCCATGCTGAACCTCTCCGCCGACAGCTTCCAGGTGCGCCTGGCGCCGCCTGGCGCGGGCCTGCCGTTCCTCTGGACGGCCAGGGCCATCGTGTGCCATCCCGGCGAGGCCGTCACCTTGCCGATCCGCACATCGACGGTGCAGTACTTCCTGTCCGGCGGGCGCGTCGGTGTACAAGCCCGCATCGGCGGGGCTCTCCGCGCGCGGGCGAGCCAGCGTGCGAATACGCCAGGTCCTGCCCGAGTCCGGCGGGCAGACCATCGTCGAGGGCACTCTGGCCACCCAGGAACGTTTCGAGGCCGCGCGGCTGGACCTGGTCTGGCTGAGGATGAACCTCGCGTGCGGGCGCGTCGACCTCTACGGGCAGTTGGAGCAGGCCACGGCCCTTGCGGCCGGAGAATGGCGGTTCCGCACCGTCGGCCAGAGGTTCGGCGAGGAGGCGGTTGCGGCCCTTCGTTCGGCCGAGGGAGTGCCGGTGAACGACACGCCGTTCGAGATCATCCCGCTGCTGAGCACCCCGTGCGACCTGTACTCGCTTGCGGTCCTGGCCGTGCGCACGCTGCTGGTCAACGACAAGACGACCCTGCCGGTGGCGCTGGACGAGATGCTGAGCCTGGCCCGACAGGTCGCGGCGGGGCATGACGAGGCGGCGGCCCTGCCGCAGCGGATGCGCCGGCTCTTCGAGTCCGACGGGCGGTGGGCGGAGTCCCTCGGCCCGCAGCGGCTGGTCAACCAAGAGCTCACGCCGGGCGAGGCGATGGACCTCATCCCCGCCGAGGTGTGGTTCGACGTGCTTGCGGCGGTGGTCCGCCTGTTTCCCGGCATGGGCCCCGACAGCCTGGCGCGGGACTACGGCGACGCGCCGCAGGGCGGCATTCACAAGATATTCGACGCGGTGATCGAGGCCCTTGACGACCTGGTGCTCCGGACGCGGAGCCTTATAGTCATCGACTGGCGGTACAATCGCGAGGTTCACGCCGTCGTTCGCAAGTGCCTGGTGGGGCTTGGCGGCGAAGGCTGACCGCCCGGCGCCGCTCAGCCGAAACGATACGACAGGGCCGCGGCGCTGTGGCGCCGGACGGCCAATAAGACAAGGAGCGACTTATGAGAATCATGACGCGAGTTCTGGTTGGCGTGGCGGCCGTCTGCCTGGCGGGCCTGGCCGGCGGATGCGAGGGCTTCAACGTTCATGTCATGCTGGACAAGAACGATCCGGGCATGAAGGACGCAAAGGGCACCCTGAAGTCCATTGAGGTCAACATCGTGGCGGTCAACGAAACCGAACTGCCCCGGTGGGAGACGATACCGATGAGCGAATACTGGGATCCGGAGAATCCCCTCCGCAAGAGTGCGGTCAAGTGTGTGATGACTTTCGGCGAGAAGTTGCCGGAGGAGCAGCTATTGAAGAAGGATGATCCGATCTGGAAGACCTGGAAGGATCGCAAGGCCACGTGGCTGATCATATTGGCGAATCTGCCGGGGATCAAAGACCAACCAGGCTGGGCCGACCCCAGGCGCATCCATATGACTCTCGACTCGAGCAAGTGGGAGAACCGCTATTGGGGCAGTGACACAATCAAGATCCAGATCGGCTCCGGCGGCCTGACGCCCCTTAGGCAACCCAACAGGTAGATAAGCAAGTCCCAAACGACGAGCACCAAAACTCAAACAAGGGCCAAACGGATAAGATCCAAGGACCAAACGGAACGACAACCGAACAAAGCCGGCGGACAAGACCGGTCAGAGGATTTTTTCCATGGCGTCGTATGGCGGCTATGAGACCGTGCGGGAGCTTTATCACAGCGGCCTGGCCTCGAGTTTTTCCGCTCGAGGGGCCGGCCAGACCGCGGAGCGATACACGGTCAAGCTGTATCAGCCGTTCCTGGCCGACGCCATGGCCGATCGGTTGCAGGCGGAGATCGACTGCTTTCTGGACGGCGCTCGCCTCCAGCAGAAAGTAGCCGCCTCCGGCGCGCAGCACTGGTCGGGCGTCCGTGAGATCGGCGCCGTCCAGGGCGGGGCGTTCTACGTCGGGGATTATCATGGCCGAAGCGTCCAGCAGCTTGTCACCGGGCGCGTCAAGCTCAGCGGCGCCGGGCTTTACCAACTGATCCACTCGATCGTCCAGGGCCTCCGCGAACTCAAGAATGCCTGCAACCGCCCGCATGGCAACCTCAAGCCTTCCAACATCCTGCTGACAGGCAAGGGCAAGATATCCAAGGCCCGCCCGCTGCTGGCGGACCCGGCCGGGGCGGCCAGGCTCGATCCGCAGATGGGCGACGTGGTGGATTTCCACGCCCTCGGCGAGATCATTTATCAGCTTGTCCTGCACCGCACCGGCAAGGCCATGGGAGGCTGGCCTGCGCCCGAGGGCCCGGAGTGGAACCGCCTCGGCAAGAAAGGCGAGCAATGGCGGCAATTGTGCAACCGCCTGCTCAACCCCAACCTGGCGCCGAACCTGCTGACCTTCGACGACCTGCTGGAAGACCTCCAGAAACTCCGCCAGACCGAAGGCATCCCCTGGCTGATCGTCGGGGCCGCCGCGGCAGTGGTCCTGCTGGCGGTCGGGGCGGCCTGGATGCTCTGGCCGGAGACCGCGCTCCCGCCGTGGGGCCCCCAGGAGGCCGCCCGGTGGAAGTCGGTCTGCGCGGGCTTCGGCAACTGGGTCGAGCCGCTGCTGAGCGACCGCGAGGAAGGCCGGCTAAAGGCATGGCAGGACGATGAGTTCCTCAAGGCCAATGTCCTGCCGGCGTTTGACGAGGTGGTGAAGGACGCCAATCCGCGCCGGATTGCCGGGCAGGCCTGGGGCGACGTGTTCAAGCTCGGCGACAACCCGCCCGACCAGGCCAAGAGCCGCAAGGCCATCAAGCAGACCGAGTCCGCCGCGGCCACCTACCGGGCGCTGCGCGGATACCTTGCCAGCGACAAATGGCCGGCCTACGCGCAGGTGTGCAAGTCGGCCAAGGCCTTCGCCGCCCGCGGCTGGTCGTCGCAGGCGGAGTACCTCCAGTCGCTCCAGCAGTCGGTCGACCGCGACCTGGCCGCGAGGGTGCAGGCGATACTGAAGGTCCAGGCGGACCTCAAGAAGATCGACGCCCTCTCGGCGCAGGTGGACGAGCTCGTCTCCGCCGCCCAGGATTGGCAGGCGGGGGGGCTCAAGGGCCTGGACGAATACGCGGCCGGCAAGCTCCGCGCCCCGCCCGTCAGGTCCGGCGCCGACGGAATAGCCGACTTGGCCGACAGGCTCAGCGATCTCCAGGACGCCAAGGGCCCCCTGGGCAGGCTCGTGCTGTACATCCAGAGCGACCAGGTCAAACGCCTGGACATGGCCCTGATGCGGCACCGCCCGCCGTTTGCCGTCGCCGAGGGCGCCGCCATTACCGAGGACATCCTCCGCGGCGGACTGGTCACGCTTGAAAGCGGCAAGTACGACGTCAAGCCCGACCGGCGGAGCATGGCATGGAAGGCCGCGGTGTCGGATGCCCTGACCGCGCGCCGCGGCGACCTCCAGAACCTCAACGACGCCGTCGCAAAGCTGCTCAATGGCGAGGCCCCGCCCCCGGCCGAAAAGCAGGCCCTCGAGGCCGCCGCCGCCAAGATCGCCCTGCTGCGAAAGGCGGCCGAGCAAGTCCAGGCCCGCTTCGCTGACGCCGGCCGGCAGACGGCCTACAACTTCGACACGCGCGAGAAGATCGACCAGGACATCGAGGCCATCGATGCCGGCCTGAAGGACCTGGCCCGGAGCGTCGGCTCGGCCGGAATGGAGGTCGAGGAGGTCCGCAAGCGGATGCTCCGCACGCGGGCGGCGACGCTGGCGGAGTACCAGAAGGCCCTTCGCAGCCGGTCCCGGATTTCCGTGACGGCCCTGGCGGTGATCGACGAGAAGTGGCTCGCCCAGCGCGACGCCCTTCTGGCCGCGGAAACCACCGTCGAGGGCCTGGCAGAGAAGGTCGACCGCCTGGAGAAGTTCCTCCGAGACATCGAAGGCGGCTTCCAGAGCGAACTCGGGGCAAAGCCCCAGCAGCGCCCCTGGAACCGGGCGCTCCTGGCCGACGACCTCGATTCCAGGCGGCAGAGCGCCGTTGCCAGCACCCTGTCATACGTGGACTGGCCGAAGGTCTTGGCCGGCCAGACCGACGAGGGCTTCAAGGCCCGCAAGGACCAGTTGACCGCCAACTACGACAAGTGGCGGCACGACCTGACTGCGCTGGTTCCGGCCGTCAACCGCATCCAGGATCTCCTGGCCGAGGGGTACATGCCTGACGAGAAGCCCGCCGACGGCCAGGCGACCATCGCCGAGACGTACCAGGGCGTCAAGGACAGCGTGGTCCTGGCCGACCCGATCGCCAGCCGGTCGGCCGGGACGATCCTGGCCCGCGTGACCAGGCTGGGGCAGATCGGGCAGTTGACGGCCGCGGGGGAACTGCTTGCGGCGGCGGCGTCGGGCAAGCCGGGCGGCTTCGAGGCCGCCAGGGCCGCCTGGCTGCGGCTGGGCAAGCTGACGCCCGCCTGGCCCGCCGGCCCCGACGACCTCAAGCAGGAGGTCGAGGCCCGCAAGAACCTCGACACGCTCTACGGCCTGCTCATCAACGACGCGCGCAAGGTAGCCCTTCGGGCTGAGCTCGCCGGCGAGAGCCGGCGGCGCTGGCAGGAATACTTCCTCACCCGCGGCGACCCGCGACAGATCGAGAACGCCATCGCCCGCATGGGCGATTTCGGCGTCGCCGCCTCCGACGCCTCGCTGCCCGCCCTGGCGAAATATCGCCTGGCAATGTGGGACTTCCGCCAGCAGATGTTCGCCGCCAGGCGGGACCTGGACGACGCCGCCGTCAAGGCCGCCATCGCGGCGTTCCAGGACAAGATCAAGGCCATGCCGTCCGAGCTTACCCAGAGGCCCGAGCTTGCGGCCCTGCTGGCCAGGTTTGACGAGATGCGTCTGGCCAAGAACAACGCCATCGACCTTACCAAGGCCGGTCCCGGCGCGGCCGGGTGGGCGATGACCGAGCAAACCGCCAGCACCGTCACGTACACCTGGACCGGCCGCGACCAGAAGCTCACGTTCGCCCGCGTTACGCCCAAGAACGGCGAGCCGTGCTTCCTCTGCACCACGGAGGTCTCGGCGGGGCTGTTCATAAACGTCGTGATGGGCATGGCGAAGTGGCCGCAGATGCAGCAGTCCCTGCCCGCCGAGGAGGATGTGCGCGGCCCGCGAAGCTGGATTCGCGGCGGCGGGTCGATACAGATCGATCCCAACTGGTTTGCGATGATCCCGCCGGTCCTGGCGGGCAAGCTCTACGCGCCGGGCCTGAAGGTCGATGTCCCAGGCGCGCCGCATCCCGTCCAGCAGGTCCCGGCGGCGTCGGCGGTGTATTTCGCCCGCCTGCTCAACTGCCGGCTGCCCACCTCGACGGAATGGCAGGCGGCCTACGAGCAGGACAAGGCCTCCGCCTCGCGAAAGGCATATAATCTCCGGGACAAGACGTGGTTGGCCCAGAAGGTCCACGACATCGCCCTGGAGGACAGCGGCGACCTGGTGGACCCCGAGTTGTTCTACCCCGACGCGGGGATTTACTGGCCCGCGTCCATCCCGGCCGCCCAGCGCAAGGTCGGCCGCGACGGCGAGGCCTGGCCCAACGCCGCCGACGACGGCGTGCTGTGGTTCGCCAAGGTCGTTGACGACAATCAGCGGGTGTTCCAGCATCTGGTCGGCAACGTGGCCGAGTACGTCTACGAGGACCCCAAGGCCCTTGCGGACCTGAAGGACCCCACGATTGCCCAGGTGCGGCAGTTGTTGCAGACCGGCGGCAACGCCAAGGTGATCGGCGGCTCGGCAATGTCGCCGCCGCAGGTGCCGGTGGACCAGCCGCAGGCGCTGGCGAGCCCGGCCGGCAACGAGTGCTATTCGGACGTCGGCTTGCGGCTGGCGTTCCTGGCCGGACGAGAGCGGATTCAGACGACGCTCCAGAGGCTGCTGGGCCAGATGGCCGACGAGGGATATCTCCCTGCCGCCAAACCGTGATGCGGAACATTGTCGCCCATCAGGCGATGCCTGAGGGAGCACCGGGCTTGTAAGCCCCGGCCCCGATGATGATAATGGGCCGCGAACGAACAAACTGGAAGACTGGGTCGGCAGGACCCGGAAAGGGCCAGAATGGTGGGCAGCACATCTGACAACGCGCAGAGGCACGTGGCCGCGACGGCCAATCGGCTCCGCATGGTCCAGATCGACTTCGCCGATCAGGCCGCGGACGTCCGCAAGGAGTACCTTTCGGAGGAGGTCGAGCGGGCCTTGTCTTCGGTTGCTCCCGAGCAGCGGAAGGACTTCCTCAAGGCCCTCATGCAGGAGTTTCCATCGTGGGACGCCAAGGTGGAGGTCCAGCTTCGCAAGGAGGACACCACCGAGCGCAGCACCACCGACCAGCGCGAGCTTCAGGACCCCAATTTCCTTGTGGCCAGGCTGATAGAGCGTTCGGCCGAGCTTGGGCCCCAGGAGCGCAAGGTGCTCGTCGAGCGGCTCAAGGAGGCCGGGCTGGCCACCGTCAGCCGGGGCGCCTGGCCGAGCGAGGCCGAGACCCAACTGCGCCAGGCCCTGAAGCTGACCGAGCCGACGGTCGATCCCGTCCGCGCGCTGGAGCAGGTTGGGATGCTGGCGGACTTCGCACTTCGGCTGGACCAGTTGTGCTGGGGAAGCTGGCGGCGCATCAGCCCCAAAAGCAACATCCGCCAGGACAAGAAGCTCCAGGACATCCTCAAGCGGAACATCGTCGGCGATCAGGACGTGCCGCGCGGGCAGGTCGCCGCGGACCTCGAAAAGCTACGCCAGCTCATCGCGTCGCTAGTCTCGGCCGTGGGGCAGGCCGGCAGGCAGTTCGCCAGCAGGCACATCGCCCGCTTCAGCCCGCACGAGATCGAGGCCCTGGCATCAATGGAAGGCGGAGGCTTCCTCGTCGGCAAGGACACCAAGTGCTGGAGGAAGTACGTCGAGTTGGCCGGCGCGCTGAACGAGGCGGCGATCGAAAACGAGATCATGGAAACCATCGCAAACTACGCCGAGAACCTGATGAAAGGACTCGGCCGATGACCCCATCGGCCGAAGGTGGCATCATGCCCGGACAAGTTCATTGGCACGAAGGATTGTTTCTCCAGCCGCACCACCTTCAGTGCATGCAGCGGAACCTGATGGAGGGCACGGCGGCCGAGAGGAAGCTCGCCTACGCGTATCCCTACGGCGTGATCGAGTCGAAACTCTCCAGCGACGCCCTGGAGAACATGCTGCTTCAGTTCGACTTGCTGCGGGCGGTTATGCCCAGCGGGCTGGTGGTGGACTGCCCGGCCTCGGCCGAGATACCGGCCCTGAACGTCAAGGCGGTCTTCGAGGCCTCCAGCGCCGCGTTCGACGTCATGCTGGGCGTGCCGCTCTGGTACGGCAACCAGGCCAACAGCCTCTCCGCCGGCGGCGACGACTGGCGGGCGAAGCGGATCTACCGCGTGACCGAGACGCCCTGGAATGACGAGAACACCGGCGAGAACCCCCAGCCGGTGCTCACGCGGAAGGTCAACGCCCGGCTTCTTCTGCCCAACGACGACCGGACGGACCTGGAGGTCATCCCGCTGCTGCGGATAGCACACGCCACCGGCGAGGACGTGGGCCTGCCCAGGCAGGACCCGGGTTTCGTGCCGCCATGCCTTGTGCTGGGCGGCTCGCCGACGCTGCGGGAGATGGTCCGCGACCTGGGCAACCAGGTCGAGGCCAGCCGGACCGAGTTGATCCTCCAGATCACCCGCGGCGGCTTCAGCATCGACACGATGCGCGGCCTGCAATTCGAGCAGATGATGCGCCTGCGGACGCTCAACTGCTACGCCGGCAGGCTCGGGCACATGGCGCTGGCGGCCAACACCACGCCGTCGGACATGTACCTCGAGCTTCGCGGCCTGCTTGGCGAGCTTGCCGCGCTGGTGCCGGACCGCGACATGTACGACGTGCCGGCCTACGACCACGACAAGCCGCTGGTGTGTTTCGCCGAACTGTGCACGCGCATCCGCAGGCTGCTTCGCGGCACGGTCGCCCCGAGCTTCATGAAGCTCGATTTCACCCGCGAGGGCAAGCTGATGGTCGCCGAGCTGTCCGACGAGCATATCAACCGCCCCAACGAGTATTTCCTGGGCATCAAGACGCAGATGGACCCGCGACAACTCGCCCAGCTCGTCGAGGACTCCGACAAGTTCAAGTTCATGGCCAAGACTCTGGCCCAGCAGCGGATCTGGGGCATCCGCCTGGCCGAGGAACGCCACGCGCCGCTCGAGCTGCCGGGCCAGGTCGGCCTGCACTTCTTCAGGCTCATGCGGGCCGAGAGCACGAGAATGTGGGAACGCATCAAGCAGGAAAAAGCCATCGCCGTTCGGTGGGAGGGCGTGGAGACCTGCGACTTCGAACTGGCGCTGTACATGACGGTGCCTGGAGGTAACTCATGACGCTTCTGGAACTATGCGAGCCGCTGCTTCAGTACGTCTGCCGGCTCAACCGGTCCGGTCGAAAGGGCGGCAGCTTCGAGCCCGCCCGCGTGCGAAGCGAGATCGAGGGCATACTCGACGACATGAAGGCCAAGGCCTCCGCCGAGGGCAACCTTGTCAGCCAGTTCGACAAGATCGAGATGCCCCTGATCTTCTTCATCGACTTCATGATCAAGGAAAGCAACCTGTCCTTCGCCAGGCAGTGGCAGGAGATGGCCTACGAGCGAAACGAGCTGGCGGGCGACGAGAAGTTCTTTGACCTGCTTGACGAGACGCTCGCCGACCCCAGCCAGGCCGCCACGGAGCGTCTGGCCGTCTTCTACACCTGCATCGGCCTGGGGTTCACCGGCTGGTACACCGGCCAGCCGGAGTATCTCCGCAAGAAGCAGCTTGAGATCAGCGCGAGGATACGCACGCAGATGGACGTCGACGAGGGCGCCCGCATCTGCCCGGAGGCATACGAGAACGTCGACACCTCCGACCTGGTCCAGCCGCCGGGGTTGAAGCTGGCTGGGATCGCCATCGCGCTGGTGGGCATGGTTATCGTCGTGTTCGTGGCTAATTTCATGCTCTTCAACTCGGCGTCCTCCGGCATTCAGGCCTCCACCAGGCAGATCATCGAGCGCCAGCAGTCGGCCGGCGTGGCGGTGAAGCTTACGGCGGCCCCGGCGGCCCCGGCCGCCAAGGACCCGAACAAGGAGTAGCACGATGGCTTTAGATTCCATGACTCCACAGGCCAAAATGGGCGCCATCGGCGGCGGCGCCGCCGTCGCCAGCAGCGCCGGGTACCTGCTCTACAGGGTCGCCTCGCCTCAGCTTCTGTATTACATCAGCATCGGCACGCTGCTGTTGGGCGTGCTCATGGGCGGGCTCTACTGGCTGGTCCAGAAGTACCGCCAGCGCAAGGCCAGGCCCATGGAGCGGAGCCTCCGCGACAACCTCGCCGCGACTCCTCAGGGCGTCACCGAGCCCGCGCGCCGCGCCCGCCTGGACGACCTCCGCAAGAACTTCGAGGACGGCGTCGATAAGTTCAAGGCCGCCGGAAAGAACCTCTACTCGCTGCCGTGGTACGTGCTGGTCGGCGAGCCCGGCAGCGGCAAGACCGAGGCCGTGAGGCACTGCAACGTCGGCTTCCCGCCAGGGCTACAGGACCAGCTCCAGGGCGTCGGCGGCACGATCAACATGAACTGGTGGTTCACCAACCACGCCGTCGTGCTCGACACGGCCGGCAGGCTCATGTTCGAGGAAGTGGACCCCGGCGCCACCAACGAGTGGCGCGAGTTCCTCAAGCTGCTGCGGACCAACCGCCCCAACTGCCCGATCAACGGCATGCTGTTGTGCATACCGGCCGACTCGCTGATCAAGGACACCGCCGACACCCTCGAGCGCAAGGGCGCGAAGATCGCCCAGCAGCTCGACCAGATCCAGCGGGCCCTGGGCGTGCGGTTCCCGGTGTTCGTGATGGTCACCAAGTGCGACCTGATCAACGGTTTCCGCGAGTTCTTCGAGGACATCACCGACCCGACTCTCCAGCACCAGATGATGGGCTGGTCGAACCCGGCCCCGCTGGACGAGCCGTTCAACCCCGAGCTGGTGACCGACCACCTCCAGACGGTGGCCGTCAGGCTCAAGCGCCGCCGGCTGGGCCTGCTGCTGGACCCGGTCAACTCGGACGATCCATCGGCCAGGCGGACCGACCAGGTCGACGCGCTGTACGCCCTGCCTCACTCGATGATGACCATCGCGCCGCGCCTGAGGCGGTATCTGGAGATGATCTTTGTCGCCGGCGAGTGGTCGGCCAAGCCGCTGTTCCTTCGCGGCATCTACTTCACCAGTTCGATGCGCGAGGGTTCGGCCCTGGACGCCGAACTGGCCGAGGTGCTCGGCGTGCCCGTCGAGAGCCTGCCGGAGGGCAAGGTCTGGGAGCGCGACCGGGCGTACTTCCTCCGCGACCTTTTCATGAACAAGGTCTTCCGCGAGAAGGGCCTGGTCACCAACGCCACCAACGCCAAGCGCCACCAGCGCCGCCGCAAGGCCGTCGTGCTGGCCAGCGGGTTCCTCGCCGTCGTCGCCCTTGGGCTCTTCACGTGGTGGGGCGTGAGCAGCTTCCAGAAGACCATCGGCGCCGAAAGCGAGTACTGGGCCGCCGCGGCGGGGAAAGACAAGTGGGATGAGAACAACTGCTGGGTGCCGATCGTCTCGCCGGAGTTCCCCGGTTCGCCCAACTACCCCTACGGGGGCAAGAACGAGATCAAGCTGGCTGACGGCTCCAAGATATTGGTCGGGAAGTTCCATTACGACACGATGAAGCTCGTCCAGAGCGACATCAAGGTGCCGTGGGTCTTCAGCCTCGCCGCCGTGTTCGGCTCGGACATGAACGCCAATCGCCGCAAGGCCCAGGCGGCTCTTTTCGAGGCCGGGGTGCTTCGGCCGCTGATAGACAGCGCCCGCCGGTTGATCCTCAAGCCCGGCGCCAAGTGGTCGCCCCAGGCCACCGGGGCCCTGGTGCAGTTGGTCCGGCTGGAGAAACAGGGCGCATATCCCGCCGAGTCGGACGGGATCGATCCCAACGCCCTGTTCCGGTACGTCCTGAAGGACCCCAACGACTACAAGGACTACAAGCAGAACGACCTGCGAAATTTCAAGGAAGTGATGGATTGGACGTACGGCGCCAACCAGCAGCCCTGGCCGCCGCGAGCGACCTGGCCGGGGGCTGACTCGTCTGTCGGCGCCGTGGACAGGGGCGTCGAGTCGTTCATCGAGTTCTGGAAGTCCGGCGGCGGCATCGAGGCGGGCGAGATACTCGGCGCCATTGCCAAGCTGAAGGACGCGCTGGTCCGCTTCGGCCAGGCCGAGGATGAGCTCATCCGCGTCGACGACCGATACGCCAACGAGCCCGCCCAGCCGGACAACAAGGAAACACTCGACAAGGTCGCCGGCGACTGGACCGCCCGCCTGGCGTCCGTGACGCAAGAGGCTGGGCAGATCGACGCGGCCATGGATGCCGTCAAGCTCGGCAACCGCACGCTGGTCCAGGCCTACGACGTTACCATCGCCCAGCGGATGGCGAGCGCCCAGAGCCCGCACGATGCCCTGATTGCCGCGGCCAAGCCCAAGAAAAGGCCCGCCACCGAAGCCGCCGAGAGCGACGACCTCAAGGGCGTCCGCAAGCACCTTGTCGCCGTCGAGGACAAGGTGGGCAACTCGCTGGCCACGCTCCAGGAGCAGTTGCAGAAGGACAAGCAGCGCCAGGAGTTGGCCGTGCTGGACCCGCTCCACCTGGAGATGGTCGATGTCCGCGACGAGGCCCTGCGAAAGGCCCTCAAGGGCGAGCGGGCCCGCCTGTTCGCGGTCCGCTGCGAGATGTACAAGACCTCCAATGCCGAACTGGCCAAGCAGGACCCGGTGCCTGAGATGGCCGGACTGGCGCCCACGGCCGCGGCCGTGCAGCAGGCGGCCGCCGGCGCCGACAGGCGAATCGGCGACCTCTACTCGCTTGCACCCAAGGGCTTCAGGTTTGACGACGCCCAGGCGGTCTCGAAGTTCGTCACCGACCGGCTCGCCATGCGAAAGCAGATCTATGCCCTGCTCAAGGGCGTGCTGGAGAGCGCGCCCAAGAGCGCCGAGGCCGTCGCCGCCGAGGTCGCCAAGGCGGTCAAGGAAAAGAACATCCCGCTGATAGCCCGGCCATTCATTCCCGGCACGAAGTTCAAGAAGGACGAGGTGTTCCCGGACAAGTTCCACCCCAAGGCCGCCGCGGCCACGTTCAGGGGGTGGGCCACCATCGGCAACTTTGTCAGGACCTCGGCCGGCTCGCCGACCGCGGCGGACGTGATCAACCGCGGCGAGTTGGCGGCGCTTTACCAGTCCCGCCAGGACGCCTACACGGCGTACCTCGACCAGTACCAGTCGTACTGGACCAAGGACGTTCTGGCCGACCTGGCCTACGGCTCGGCGAGTTGGAAGGACTTCCAGAAGGACCTCATCGGCATGCAGGTCCGCACGGTCACCGAGGACCTCGAGCGGCTGGGGCGGACTATCGTCTCGTCGCTTAGCGAGATCGAGCCCGTCGTGCCCCCCGACGGCAAACCCAAGTACGACCAGGTGGTCGCCGACCTCACCAAGGACATCAGCCGCTTCGGCCTGTCCACGTATGGCGGCTTCTGGGAGGGCTGGCTGCGGCGATGGAAGGACCTCGGTGACGACGGCGAGGCCGCCAGAAAGGTCATCCTCGCCAAGACGCCAAGCCAGTTCATCGACGATTACATTCCCTTCTCGGCCGGGGTCGACACGATGGTCTCGGAGAAGTACTGGAAGGAACTGGCCTACACCGGCCTTGGCCTGCTGGCCAAGGAGGTCGACATCAACGTGCAGGCCCAGTACGAGGCCGTCCGCAAGTACGGGCGGTTCCCGCTTGGCAAGCCCAACGAGACCGAGAAGGAACTGACTGCCGACGAGGTTGCCGCGGCCCGAAAGGCCATGGCGACCGTGCTCGGTTCGGCCCAGCTTTATGACGGCAAGACCATCGGCGGCGGCGCAAGGACGCGGACGTTCGAGGTCATCGACCAGCAGCTCGACCGCCTCTGCGGGCTTGGCCTGGAGCCCAGCCGGCGGGCGTGGTGCATGAAGGCCAAGGGCGTGCTCGACGGCCTGCCGGCGGGCGCCGACAAGCTCGCCTGCACCGTGCGGATCATCGACGATAAGAACCAGAAGATCCTCGACGTGGGCGCACAGAGCGTTCTGGGCATGTGGGCGGTGCTGGAGATTGCACAGGGCGGCACCCGGACGGGCATAAAGAACATCATCCAGGCCGAGCCGGCCGAGGTCGGCAAGGTCAGCTACCCGGACAATTCCGTCGTCCTGAAATTCTACCGCTTCCCGGACGACGTCCGCGCCGACAAGGTCGACCGCGCAATGACAATCCCGGGCGCATGGGCGGCGATTCGCATGATTCACGTGCTGACGGCGCGGCCCGCCGACGAGAAAGGCCTCAAATGGAACGCCCAGGTGGTCATCCAGGACACCGAGTCCAAACCGCGGTCCCTGTGGCTGGAGCTCGAGTTCGCCAAGCCGCTGCCGAAACTCGACCAGTGGCCGTAAGTGAGGAATAACCGTCTGGTGCTCATTCACAAGAGGTGCGGAATTTGAACCTCGCACGGGGCAATAAAGACGATCGCGCGGGCGGCCAGGTCTTCCTGGCGGCCTTCGGCAAGCACCCCGGCTGGAACGACCACATCGAGGACATCGGCATCGAGACCGAGCACCTGGCCTCGCTCAAGCAGTTGCTCTACGTGCAGGGAATCGGCGGGGTCATAGATGCCGGCGCGTGGGAGAACCTCAGCGGCGCCCGGCGCGTGGCGGGTTTTGACCACGTCCTTCTCTGCCGGACCGCCGGCGACGTCGTCGTCGGGCGGCTGTGGTCCAGCACCGACGGCAAGGGCCGAAGCCGGTATCCCATGGTTGTCTGTGCGCAGTGCGCCAACCTACCGCTGCAATGGGTCCTGCGCGAGGTCCTGCCGCGGCTGGCCGAAGTCGAGACCCGCTGCAAGGCCGTCGCCGCCGCCGACGAGGTGATCGCGATCATCGACCGGGCGCGGCGCGAACTGCGCGAGTTGGCCGAGTCCGCCGGCGCGGGCGACGGGACCTTCGTCGTGTCCCCGGCGGCCGTGGCGGACCTTGCCGACCGGCCCGAAATGCTCCCCGGCCACGAGGGGCTTCTGCGGATCCTCTACCAGATGGAGCGAGAGACCGGCGTCTACGCACGCGGGAACTACGCCGCCGCGGCGAGGAACGGCTCGCCGCGGCCAGTACAGATGCGAGTCCCGGCCTGCGGCGACGGCCCGGAAGAGGTCATCCCTCGCTGGCTGAGCTTCCTGTTCACCCTACTGGACCAGGCCACGGAGGTCTGGGCGATATGCCGCGCCGGCCAAAGCTGGCTGGACATCATCATCGGCGAGCCGGCGCCGAACCAGTTCTTCTGCTTCCAGGCGTCGAAAGAAGCCCTGCCGCTTGCCAGCGAGATTCCGTACACCCTCGACGACGCCTTCCGCACCCGCGCCAAGGAGCTCATCGACGACTCCCGTACAGGCGAGCTCACGCAGATTGTCCTTCGGCCGGCCGCCCTGGCGCCGTGGAGGCCCCGCAAGGACGCGGGCGAGGCCCCCGACAGGATCTCGTCCATCGGCCGAAGCAAGGCCCTCCGCACCGCCCTGATAGTCTTGGCGATCCTTGCTCTTCTGGCTGGATTGGCGGCCGCGCTGATCGCATTCTGGCCTGTGTCCGGCCCGCACGCGGCGGCGCCCAGT
>Ga0315280_10003868_pt1 | contig 22617 bp, 20 predicted proteins | sample YL17G06_40_MG_FD_203697 | JGI IMG/M metagenome (GOLD analysis project Ga0315280, IMG submission 203697) | Sediment microbial communities from Yellowstone Lake, YNP, Wyoming, USA - YL17G06_40 | ecosystem: Environmental > Aquatic > Freshwater > Lake > Sediment | place: USA: Wyoming | collected... | reverse complement strand
CACAACGCAAACCCTCGACGAACTTCCCGGAGCCAACCATGTCTAATCCTTCTACCCAAAATCAAACCCAAAAACCACCACCGGGCTCCTGGGGATATTTCCTCCACATCCTGTGGATAACCCCTTCCACTTACGTCCAAAAAAACTCTTGCTTTGCCCCTAGGAAATATCCTGTTCTCTTGTCCCTGACTCAGAAATTTCGATCTTTCTCTGGAGCTTTCCGTGGAGGTCATCGTCACAGAGTCGCTGACGCGGCGGTACGGCAGGCGCATCGGAATCAAGGAGATGAGCCTTTCCGTGCCGGAAGGGTCGCTCTTTGGTTTTCTCGGTCCCAACGGAGCGGGGAAGACGACCACCATTCGCGTGCTGCTCGGGTTCCTCCGCCCCACTCGCGGCCGGGCGAGCCTGTTTGGCCTGGACTGCTGGCGGGACAGCCGCCGCATCAAGGCCGAAGTGGGCTACCTGCCGGGCGATCTTCGGCTTTACTCATGGATGAGCGGCGCCGAGGCGCTTCGGCTTTTCGGCTCCATCCGGCGGCGCGACCTGGTGCGCGAGGGGCGCGAACTGGCCGAGAGCTTCGACCTCGACCTCGGCGTCAAGGTGCGGAATATGTCGCGCGGCATGAGGCAGAAGCTCGGCTTGATCCTCGCGATGGCTCACCGGCCGCGGCTGCTCATGCTGGACGAGCCGACTGCGTCGCTGGACCCGCTGATGCAGGAACAGCTGCGGCTTCACCTTCGCGCCCTAGCGAGGGCTGGGCACACGATCTTCTTCTCCAGCCACACGCTGAGCGAGGTGGAGCAGTTGTGCGACCGCGTCGCCATCCTGCGGGAAGGACGGCTGGTGGCGGATGCAACCCTCGAAGAGATGCGTCGCTACTCTCGCCGCGAGGTCACGATCCGGTGGAAGAGCGGCACCGAGGCCGCGCAGGACCCACCACCGTTCCTCGAACTCCAGGAGCGTGACGGCGAAAACTGGACCTGCCTTCTCGCCGGGCCCGCGACCGATCTGGTGCGCTGGGCATCGAGTCAGCCCATTGAAGACCTCAGCATCGGCCGGCCGGACCTTGAGGTCCTGTTCCGCCGCTACTACCAGCAAGGACGAGATCCGTCATGAACCGCGGATTGCTAGCCAAGGCGCTGCGGGAGTCCTGGCCGGGCACGCTTCTTTTCGGAGCGGGCCTGGCGCTCGTCGAGGCGATACTGGCCTTTGTGCTGCCGAGGTTCCAGGACCAGATCTCCATCCTCTGGTCGCAGGTCCCTTTCATTCAGTACCTTTTTCAAGCGCTCCTCGGCGCAGATGTGGGCGGGCGTCTCGGAACGGAAGTGCTCACCTGCATCGCCTGGCTACACCCGGCGGTCCTCGCCCTGGTCTGGGGGCATGCGACCGTCCACTGCACGCGCGTTCCGGCGGGCGAGGTGGATCGCGGGACCGTTGACGTGCTGCTGGGCATGCCCCTGTCCCGGTGGCAGATCTACCGCACCGAGGCCGTCCTGTGGCTTGCGTCGGGCATCGCAATCCTGTTAATGGGAGCGGCTGGCAATATTCTCGGAAGCTTGGCCGTGGCAGGCGTCCTGCGGCCCGATCCGCGGCGGCTTGCCGGCGTCATCGCCAACCTGTTCGGCCTCTACTTTGCGGTTGGAGGCCTGGCCTGGCTCGTGTCCGCGCTGAGCGATCGCCGCGGCTGGGCTATGGGAGTTGTCTTCGCTTTTGTGCTCGGCTCGTTCCTGCTGAACTACCTTGCGCATTTCTGGAGCCTGGCTGACCACCTCTCTTTTCTAAGCGTCCTGCATTACTACAGGCCGTTGCCGATCTTTCGCGACGGGGCCTGGCCCGTCCGCGACATCGCCGTCCTCTTCGCCTCCGGCACCACGCTCTGGACAGCCGGCGGCCTCATCTTCGCGCGTCGGAACCTGTCCACGCTTTAACCGAGGCCCTCAAAGGATAAGAAATGACAAGTGGTTTTTGTGCTTGGTCGCGAGTCATGATTGTGTACACGATTGAGGGATTATGCGCCAAGTTGTCTTCTTCACCCGAATTCTTCAATGGGTTTTCGCCGGGATGCAAACATGAGGCTCTGGCTTGGAATGTGCACGCGTAGAAGCGAGGCGCACTGATCGGACTGCAAGCCCCTCACCGTCTCGACTCCGCGTTGAAATGCACGGGAATGCAGGATTGAGTGATGCGTCGCTTGCCGCCGGGAGTCAGATCAATTTTTTCGACATACTCGAATTCGATACAAACGCCTTCTCCCATCTCGTGGCGGATCGCTTGAACCAGCGTTCTCTCGGTTTCCGTCGAGTAGTCGGGTTTCCGCACCACCCGAATTCGAAGGCGGGCGATCTCATCCTGAACGATCTGGAATCGAGAAATGGTTGTTTCCCCGACACGCCGAAACAGTTGAAGAAAAACGTAGGGTGGCAGGAAATGCCCATCGGGCGTACTGATGATGTCGAGCATGCGCCCATGCGTCATCCGCGCGAGGGGCAGCGTGCGGCCACAAGAACAGGGTTTGTCCAGCGGCGTCAGCGCATCGCCCAGGCGATAGCGGATCAAGGGCATGGCAGGGTTGGTCAACACCGTCACGAGAACCTCGCCGACCTCGCCGGCTCGGGCGGGACGCCCGTTGGCGATGACTTCGACCACGAACGACTCGCTCGCCAGATGGAGACCCTCGTGCGCCATGCACTCAAACGCCAGTCCGGGCGCCTCGTGCGCGCTGTAGAAGTCGAGCACGTCCCTCCCGATGCGGTCCAGGAAGCGCGCTCGATCGTCGGCAGTCATCAGCTCAGCGCCGCTGATGACGCAGGGCACCTCGAGCCGCTCGTTGGCGTGCTCCAGATAGGCGGCCAGCAGATTGAACACCGCGACGTTGCCGCGCAGGAATTGCGGCTGCCAGGCGCGAATGGCCGTTGCGACCCGCGCCAGACCTTGCTCGCTACAGTCATCAACATTCATGCGCTTGTCGCGTGACAAAACGGCTCTCACCCAGTCGCGAATCGGCGTTGACCACGAATCGCGGCCCGGGATGCGCAACAAACGCAGAATCTTGTCCCCCGGCCGATAGCCCCACGCCAAATGCGCCCGCCAATACCGCGCGGAGGCCACTTTCATGGCGGGTGCGTCAGAATAGACCCGAAGCGGCATACCTGTTGTTCCCGCTGTTCGGCTGAGATGAAGACGATCGCGCGCAACGTTGTCGGCGATCAGTTGATCCACCTGATCGCGAACCGTCTCGCGTTCCAGGACGGGAAGAGCCGCAAGATCGTCGAGCGACCGCATGTCGGACGGCGAAAAACCGATCGTCCGAAACAGATTCCGGTAATAGGGCACGTGGGTGGCGGCGTGGGCGACGATGGCGCGCAGCCTCTCCAACTGAAGCGCCTCGAGCTGCTCCCGGGGCAGGTATTGCTCACGCTCGAGGCGGGCCAGGTCGTCCGCAACGCGATAGCCCGTTGCCCATTTATAGAGATACCAGTGCCATCGCTCGCGCAAAGTGCTCTGAGATGTGTTTGCCGAAATCGAGCTCGTTGCCGTCATTCTACACCCGTTCTGACTGACTCGCTGCGCTCTGCGAAGCCGGCTATTTCACCCCACCTGCCACATTCTTCCGTCCGCGTTCCCCCCACAGTCAAGTCCTGCATTTGGCCCATCGGAGCCAAAGATCTGGCACATGATATTCTGAAGCCCTGGGTTGTGCGCCGTCAACGATTGTGCCGCTCTCCTCTTCGTGCTGCCCGTTTTCGGCGTATCGTAATAGAAGAGAGATAGCACGGCCAGCGGCAAACCAAGAGACAGACCGGCGAGTGAAACTTTCTCTGCCTTGCTGAATCAAGACGATAGGGGTTTTTTTCTCTTTGCGCCCTTGGCGTCCTTTACGGTGAGGTAGTTTTCTTAGGGGTTTTAGAACCCGACTTTACGCTTGCTCCATCTCTTCGACAAAGGCTTTCATTCTCCGAAGCCTTGTCTTGTATGCTTCATACAATCCGTCGGAGGTCGCTCGGAGCGTTCTTTGTGAGTTCGTGTATTTGTTCAGACTGGTTGCGTAATCCACCTGTTTGATTATCTCTCCGCGCAGAGAGCCTCCCCCAGTCAGAGCGCCCGAAATTCCTGCCGCTATGGAAGCCAGACAATCCGTATCCGGTCCCATGTTCACGCTCGCGATCATCGCATCCATCGCGTGGCCTTTCACCATTTTGAACACACAAATGGCCTTGCTGACCACCTCATTCGCGTAGCTGTGGGCATAAGGAATTCCACGGCCACTATATATGCTATCAAACACTTGTCTCATGTCTCTGAAATCCCTGCAATTCGCCGTGGCTTTCAGTGCCCTTTCGATTTCCCTCACAACACCGCCCCCCTTGACGAACCGTTTGTCAGTCTTGTCAAAAGTATCAAAGATCGTTCCGATTACGCTATCCACGGTTGCTCCAGGTTTCGTAGCGGCGGCAATGGCTACGGCAGTGACCGCTCCCCATAGAATTCCTCGACTATTCGTCGTCTGATAGAGCTGTCCCACTTCATAGACGTCTGCCATCGCGCCATCAACATCGCCGGCATTGATCAGGCCGATGGGATGGCAAGAACGTGCGAGAGAGACCAGACCCGAATAGTCACAATATCGCCCGAGATCAATGGCCGGCATAGGAGTCTTTGCCATTGCCAGTAAATCCGCCTCAAAGGGTTCAGAAACTTTTCCTGCCGATTCGGGCTTAATATCCCTCACCCAAATCTTTCGGATATCTTCCGCGTTCACCCTGTCCTGCTTCTCGATGATTGCGGTGATCATCAGTTTCTGTCTCTCGACACCATCTTCGGTCGTTCCGGGTTCGCGAAGCCAGCCGCTTCCGTATGCTTGATAGGGCATCAGCTTATCCAGTGTACCGTATTTCTTCTCGATGTTTTCCCACGACCAGCCTTCCACAGCCGCTCCCATGGAAGATCCAACATGGCAACCTGCAATGCACCCGAAGAATTTCTCTCGTAAGCTAACGCCTTTGGTCGAGGCTGGCGAATTCTTTTGCATCTCGCTGGGATGGTTCGAAGCCATTCCTGCTGCCACGGCCATTGCCGCATTACCTTTCAAGAAGATTCGGCGAGTGACGGCGTTTTGATTGGCTTTCATGTGTCAAGCCCCCTTTATTTGGTCATTTTGCCGCCCAATAGGGTCTTGCCCCCACATCCGAGTCAATTGAAAAAGTCCGTTCCTTCGAGACACGGGAGCACCTGTTGAATTCGAGCAATGCGGGAACTGTAGGGGCGCAGCCCCTACTGGTATATCGAAAATCTATCCGCCGGACTTGGGACATGCAGCCTTGAGAAATGCCCACCGTTGCGATGTGGAACCTCTCGCCGTTATCCCGATTTCGGCGGAACTTGGGCGATTCCGGCTGACGCAGAATATGCAAACGCGCTTGCCGGATATTCCCGACAAGCGCTTGTCGAAAACAGCTGGCGCGCCCGGGGCGGCTCGAACGCCCAACCTACAGATTCGAAGTCTGGCGCTCTATCCAATTGAGCTACGGGCGCGCTTTCTCGCCGTCGCTTGCGTGACTTACAAACAGGTTCTCTTTGGCATTCCCTTGCCGCTTCTTCTTTGACGAGGCTGTCTGTTGAGATCGTCTTTTGTCAAGATCAATGCCCCTGCAATCCTGGAAACGGGGCGTATCTTGACAGAGCTAACACGATCCGGGTTCCACCCTTTTGTTTGAGTCGTGACGGACGCCCACAAGGGGCTAAGCTACAGCGGGAGGATGTGTCCGCCTCCGGCGGATTGAAGTTGTAGCTCAGGCCCTCGTGGCTGTCGTTCTCTTTGCAGCCAACACACGCGTTCGGTAGCTTTATCAAGATGCGCCCCCTGGAAACGCAGCTCAATAGCGGCGGTGCCTTCCTATTTCCATTTGCGCGAGTGGATCAATTCTTGTGCGTCAGCGAACCTGGAATTCCCATTGCGCCGGAGGACTTCGCTGGCTGTCGCGGCTTTCGGCTTGCACCGTCACGCGGTGTTTTCCGACGGCCAGGTTTTCCCAGCTATGATAGGGGCGCCGGGCCGAGACTCGCGACGGCTTTTCGCCGTCGAGCGAGACGAGATAGTTTTCGATCACACCTGCACCAGAAACGATGCGACTATCCCATTCGATGTAATAGAGCTTGCCGGCCTGGCCTTCGAGCGGGGCTTGCTTGAATTGCACTTCGATCTGGAGAGCGGGCTTTTTCGATCGGGGCAGCCACCCGCGGATTCGTTCGCCCAGCGTTGGCTTGCGTGGCAAGGCCGCTGCAACCGGTTGCGCTTTTTGCCCTTGGACGAGAGGCGCCTCGACGAAGGATCGCTGTACGGCCGTGGGATCGCCAGTGGGTGTCGGGGTTGCCTCCGGCTTTAGGGGGGCCTCATCGCTCCTTTTTGGCAGCTCGAAAGGCGGGCCTTGGATGGAGAACCCATGCCCCCGGACGACGAGCAAGTAGGCGATTGCCAGAACGCCGAGAAGTGCGGTCAACGCTTTCGCCCAGCGCGGCAATCGTGCAAAAATCCATACTAGCGCGGCAAGACTGCGCCATACGCCTTTCAAGATCGCCTTGAGCGCGAGCAAGCCGAGGTTGGGAACCGCATGGGCTCTGGCGTGGGGCGCGGTAATTTCGGGCGTGGCGGTGATCACCGTCGAAGCACTGTGTAAAGTTGCGCGTCCACCGGCATTGGCGAGCGTCGTCACGGAGAAAATGGCGTCCAAAGCCGATACTTTGGCCTTCTCAGGAGCGGACCGTGGCGGGGTCGGCTTCGCGGTTCCAGGGGATTCCGAAAGAATCTTTGTTGCCGCAGCCGCGTCGGGAATGAGTTCGGTTAGCGGCAGGTGGGCGATAGGAACCGTGGCCTCGCGTAATTCGTCGAACAATTCGACGGTGGTTTGATACCGGCGGCGCGGGTCCTTTTCGAGTCCCTTGAGCAGACAGGTGTTCAGCGATTCGGGCAGACGCGGGTTGATCCGACGCGGTGGCGGGGGTGGTTCGGAGACGTGTTTGTAAATGAGCGTCGTCACTTCGCCATCGAAGACCAGGTGATTGGTGAAGATTTGATAGATTACGATGCTCAGCGAATAGATGTCAGTTGCCGGCGTGACATTTTCGCCGCGAATCTGCTCGGGCGCCACGTAATAGGGCGTGCCGATGATTGAACCTTCCACGGTCAGAGCCGTGGCTTCGGAGACGCGCGCGATGCCGAAGTCCATGATTTTGACGCGGCGTTTGTCACGCGTGATGAAAATGTTTGCCGGCTTGATGTCACGGTGAACGATGCCCTCCTGATGCGCGCGGTGAAGGCCGTCACAAATTTGCCCGATGAGGTCCACCATGTCGGCCACAGCCAGTTCGTCGAAATGCATGGCCTGGAATCTATCGAGCGGGTCGCCGTCCACGTATTCCATGCAAATGTACGCGAGGTTTTCCGAGACCATGACGTCATGGATTGTGACAATGTTTTCGTGGGTGAAACGGGCACAGGTGCGCGCCTCGCGCTCGAACCGGCGCATAAAGGCCGAATCCGCCAGCCTGGAAGCATTGGGAACTTTGAGTGCGACGAGACGGTCGAGCTTGATCTGGCGTGCCCTATAGACGCTGCCCATACCGCCCTGTCCGAGAATGCCGAGAATCTCGTAGCGGCCGTCCAAAATATCGCCGACTTCAATCGTTCGCACGGTGGGATGCTCTCGGCGGAAGGGTCTCGACTCCTTGTCTCACCGCCCCTGGCAACGAACTCTATTCCGGCGAGGCCGGGATGTCAACTTCGGGATGATTCGGTGTGGAAACCAAGTCGGCAAAAGAATCAGAATGTGGTTGGCCTACTGGGTACGTAGGCTCTTTTTTCGTCACAAGTCACTCTTTCCAGAAAACGGGCCAGCGAGGCCTCGTCGGCGATTCCGCGCGCAAGTGCCTCTCGAGGGGCGAGAAATGTCCGCGCGAGAGTGAGTGCAAGGGCGGCGGTCGTCAGAATGTCCTGGGCGTTGTGGTCAAAAACGGCGGCGAGGCGTTCGGCGCGCCGGCCACCCAAATAGTCTCGATAGACCTGCGGGATGCGGTTGCTTTCGATGTCGCGGGTGCGATGAAAGCCAAACACCTCCGCTTCGAGGCCAATCAGCGAGCACGAGCGCACCCGTCGGCTCCAGAGACAACGCGCCGTCGGCAACACATCCCAGTGGGGCCGTTTCCAGGCGTTCTGGGACATGCGTTGCAGGCCAAAGCGCCGGCGCAGGAGCGGCAGATCGAAGGCGCTGCCGTTATACGTGAGGATCGCGCGAAAACGGCGCATCTGCCGCGCCAGCATTCTCATCATCGCCGGTTCGCTTTCGTAATCTTCCATGAAGAATTGCTCAATGAGGAAAGCCTTTTTTTCGAACTGGCCCAGTCCGACCAGAAAAGCGACCGTTCCGGGTTCGTCGAGAAGGCCGGTCGTTTCGGTGTCGAGAACAACGAGCCGGTTGAGCGTGGTGCGAGAGAGACCGGCCACACGTATGACCTTCGACATGGCTTTGAGATCACTAGGCCGTATGGGTTCGCCGCCGGGAAAGATCAGACCACTGGCGGCGTTGGCCGCGCCATACGAAATGCGGACTTTCAGTTGGAGGACATTGCCTGCACTTGAAACGACCCGCTCGCCATGACAGGCAAGCGAGTCGAGCAGGTGGCGGCGCCTCCAGGGCGTATCGGGCTGGTCGAGCAGCCTGGTTGCTCGAAACAAGCGGCCCCGCAGACGGCGGAGCAGTTGTGTTGTCCGCCGATCCTTTGTCTGCGATTGGGTCATGGGCTTCACGTTTTGTATCCGGTCTTTTGCAGCAGATGTTGCCAGGCGCGAAGGCGTGGGGCCAACACACATTCGAGTTGGGCGGAAATCTCGGCGATTTTCTGTCGGCGCGCCGTGGGATCGGTTGCACGCTCGACGCGAATTGGCCAGTGGTAGATGACCTCGATCCGGCGGCAGAGTCGCGGAAGCAGGCGAGTACGCGGCCAAGCCTCGAATGTGCCGCAGACCGAAACAGGAACAATGGCGGCGCCCGTTTCGACGGCCAGCACCGCCACGCCCGACTGGATCTTTCCCAACAGACCATCGTGCGTGCGTGTGCCTTCGGGAAAAAGAACAAGCATCCCACCGTCTTCGAGTATGCGGCGTGCCTGGTCGTAGGCGTTGGAATCGAACCGCCGCGTCAAATCCACCGGGAAAGCACCGAGATAGTGGATGATCGGTCCGAGTGGGAATTTGAAGTAATAGTCACGGGTAAGGAAATAGGCGCGCCGCCAGATGGGAACGTTGACAAGCGGGGGATCATACAAGCTGGCATGGCTGGGAGCGAGAATGAGGGGTCCTGAGGGGGGAACACGTCCGCAGTAACGCCAGCGCGCGCGATAGAAAACCTTGAAGAAAATCCACAGGAGAGTGCGTAGCAGCGTGACGGGAAGCCGTCGCTCACGTTGCCGCCGATCTATGTCACGTCGGTTCGTTGTCGCAACTGAACTTTCTCTTTCACCCACAAAGGCACCAAAACACAAGGAATCGGAAGAGGCAAAAGCAGTTGCCCTTTTACTTTTTGGGGACCAGCTGGCGCGGGTGGAACAGGAACATTCGGATTGTGACGACGATCACCCCCGCCGCCAGAATCGCCATGAAGATGGCGCTCCCCTCATAAAGCGCATTCTTCGTTTGGCCCGGCGGATAGGTTCCGAAAACCTCGAGCAGCAATGCAGTCATTGTCGTTGCAAGCATCAGGATAGTCGGGATCAGTGTGTAGAGAAAGCGACGGCCATGCGAGAGCAGCCATGCCGTGATGACGATCAGCGCGAGTGCGGAGACCAACTGGTTGGCTGTTCCAAAGAGTAGCCACTGGAGAACTAGTTTGATTTTCATGGCGAACAGGAGCATCAAAGCAACCGAGAGGCCGGCATTGAACCAGTAATGCTTCATGTAAGCCGGCGCTTTGCCGCCAAAGAGGACGTCCCAGAGTTCTTCGAACAGGTATCGGTTCAGGCGCACCGCCATATCGAGTGTCGTGATGATGAACCCTTCGACCGTCAGGATCCCGAAAACGCAACCGATCGCGAGTGGGATCCGGAACGTGTTGTGAAAAAGGTTTCCGGCCGCCAGAGCGAACGCGAAAATCGGGTTCGATTTTGCCCCTCTTGCCACTTCTTCGAGGGTTGGCCACACAATGCTGCGATACTTGGTCATTTCGAGGCTCGAAGCCAGCGCCAGGGTGACGAGAATCGCCAGTAGCGATTCGAGCAACATGGCATTGTACGCGATTCGGCGAGCGTCGCTTTCGCGGGCCAACTGTTTCGACGTGGTTCCCCCGGCAACCATGCAATGGAAGCCCGAGATCGCTCCGCAGGCGACCGTGATGAACAGGAACGGCCACACCATACCGATCTTCTCGATCCCAAAGCCGACCGATAGGGCCTCGTGTTTCAGCGAGAGGCCATTCACTCCTGCCCCGATGAGCGAAGCAAACAACAACAGCATTCCGCCGTAAAGAATCTGAACATTGATCACGTCGCGCGGCTGAAGAATGAGCCACAGGGGCAAACCGGCCGCAATGAGCGTGTATAGGCCCAGAGTCCACCTCCAGGCGTTCTCGGAAAGCCTCACTGGAAAGGTAAACCCCGCCACGATCGAGAACACGCAAATGGCTGTTCCCAGCAAATAGATCCAGAGGGGTCGAAGGATCTTGTGCCGGTGCATCCAACCGAGCGGGATCGCCAGAAAGGTGATGACCAGAACACTGGTCGAGGCGATGCCGCCGATGATCCCCCATGTTTCTCCCGAAGGAGTTCTTATCGTACGAAGCAAAGTCTGGTCGGGCGACAGTTGAAGATCTGCGAGCGAATACTTGCTTGTCAGCGCCGTCGCCGACAGATTGAGAAACGCCGATGTCACAAGGATGATCATCATGAGAAAGAAAAGGATGAACAACACGTAAGCCCCCCGGCCGAGCGTCTTGCGCGCGATCACCGGAATGGATTTTGCCCCTTCGCGGACACTCGCGAACAGCGAACCAAAGTCATGTACGGCGCCCAGGAAGATACCCCCGATGATCACCCAAGCCCAGACGGGGAAATAGCCATAGACCAGAGCCATCACCGGACCGACGATCGGCCCCGAGCCTGCGATGGCGGCAAAATGGTTGGCGAACACGATGTCCATGCGCGTGTGAACCAGGTCGCGGTTGTCGTCGTGAAGCGCGGCCGGCGTTGGGCGATTGTCGTCAATGCCGAAAACCCGCTCGAGGTGAACCGCATAAGTGCGGCTGGCCAGGATCAGTATGGCGATTGCTGGAATGAGCAGCCAGAGAACGTTCATTGTTCAATCTTTATCGGGCGGCCTTCGCGGGACGATTGATAGATGGCCAGAATGATCGCGACGGCTTTGCGGGCGTCGGCGCCGGAGATGATCGGTTCGCGGTTTTCGAGAATCGCCCGCGCCAGGTCGGCAACCAAAGTTTCGTGGCCAAGACTCGAGATGGCCTTGGGATCGCCCGCGCCACCCACGCCGGGTCCGCCGCCGATAGCAAGATCGGCGGGCTTTTCCTGGCCCATGATGTCCCACGAGACGATTCGCGCATCTTCCAAACAGATCGAGCCTTTCTCGCCGTGAATCTCTATGCGTGTCGGAAAGCCGGGATAGGCGCAAGTCGAGCCGATGATCGCCCCGCGCCCGCCGCCGGCCAGTTCAACGATGGCATAGGCCGAATCTTCGACTTCGATCTTGTGATTCACCGTGGCGACCTTGCCATACACGGACGTCACCGGCCCAACCAGCCACTGGTAGAGATCAACGCCGTGGACGCCCTGGTTCATCAGGCAGCCACCGCCATCGAGAGCAAAAGTCCCGCGCCAGGCACCACTGTCGTAATACGCCTGAGTCCGATACCACTTGGTTCGGAGGTCAGCCTGGAGAATTTGGCCGAGCAATCCCTGTTCGATCGCATGCTTGGCGCGTTGGGTGTCGGGCTGAACGCGCGACTGAAAGATGGCGCCCATCTTGATGCCGTTGCGGCGAACCGCAGTGATCATGGCGTCCACCTTTTCTAACGTCACATCGAGCGGTTTCTCGCAAAGAATGTGCTTTTTGGCATTGGCAGCCGCGATCGCCGCTTCGGCGTGGAAACCGCTCGGCGTGCAAATGCAAACAACATCGAGTTCGGGCAAAGCGAGCATCTTGTGATAGTCCTCGAACCAGCGGGCCACCCCATATTTGGCTGCAAATTGCTCGGCCCGCTCGGCCACGCTATCCGAGACGGCATAGAGTTCGGCTTGAGGGCATTTCTCGATTCCTGTGCGATGAAAGTCGGCGATCATCCCGCACCCGATGATGCCGAAGCGAACTTTGTCCGAAGCCATGGTAAGGCCTCCTTTATTGGTAGAATAAGCTTCCCGCCTGTCTTTGAACTTCCACCTGATTGTCCCCAACTACACTGACTGAGCTCAGTGCAATGCGGGGGACACACTGGCCAGACTCATCATATATGTAAAGTGAAAAGGAGTCGGTAATGAACCCGCAGGTGATGTGTTAGTTATCCCCACTGACGGTCATAGATTCCAACGGCACAAGGCCGGTGGTGAGTCACTCTCGGCGATATGCTTGCCCCTGATTCAATAGTGCTCTTTCACCAGCTACCGGCTGTTTAGCTTGAGGGGCAGCAAAGAAGGGCTCAACAGTCTCAGTTGGCAGACTCCGAAGGGCGGCACAAGCGGAACCCAAAATCTCGGCGTTTATCCTGACTGTACGATCCCCACCGCCAGCTCGATCGACAATACGAGGCACCCGCTTGGAACGCGCCGCCGCGCAAAACCGGAATATCACCGAAGAGTGGACCTGTGGGGTCTGTCACATCTCAATTGGGATAAGCGAAGACTTGCCAGTTGTAGCGCTCTAGCGTCATAGGTGTAAAAGCAAAGCCGGCCGGGTTGAGGGCATACCAGTCCGCGCACCATTCGAGCACGTTCCCATGCATGTCATGGAGTCCCCAGGCGTTGGGCTTCTTTTCGCCCACAGGGTGGGTCCGATCGCCTGAATCGGCCTCATGCCTTGCATAGTCTGCCAAAGCCGTTTCGGTGTCGCCATAGCAATAGTCGGTCGTAGTGCCTGCCCGACAGGCGTATTCCGATTCAGCTTCGGTTGGGAAGCGAAACCCCTATTCGGAAAGGAATCCCTCACGAGTCAAATAGCCCTCAACTTTCTTGAGAAATTGCTCGCTCATTTCGAGAGCAGAAACGGCGTGCTCCATCGGGACGGGTTCGACTCGCTCGTAGTCGTCCTGAACTCTGACTCTGTAGAGATCGTGCAGCCATTTCGAACACTCGCGGGGCAAACGATTTGTTTTAACAAACAGCCGATCAAACGAGGCTATAGCCCCTCTATGTTTCCTTGGGATCTCGCCGACGGTCTGAAGGAGTGCAAGCACGGTGTAGAAAGCAGTGTAATAGGCACGGTTGACAGCGGTGCGCGTTCCGCGAGCTTCTCGGAGAAGGACATGAGCATCCCGAAGTGCTTCCTCAGCCTGCTGCATTCGCAAGAACACGAGCGCCTTGACGTCTTCTGGATTCATACCTTCACCCCGTCGCGCCGAACCGCCAGCATGAAAAGGGATGACCTCTGTGGTGTGTTCTCCACCTCATGTCGGGTCTTGACGACAGGCTGAACGAGGATATCGAGGTCGAACCCCACTTCCCACGCGCAATCGCTGACCGTTGTTTCCGTTTCCCAGTTAGAGCGTTCCAGGATGACCAGCACGTCGAGATCGGAATCGGGGTCGGCGTCGCCGCGGGCGCGCGAACCAAACACGATCGTCTCCAAAACAGGCACGCCGCGTTCGAGCATCAGGCTCTTGAATCGCTCGACAAGCTTCCGGTCGGATTCGCGAAGCATGCTATGTTACCCTTGTTCTCTTGAAACCCACTCTATTCGACCCTCTCAGACGCCGCAAGCACAATCGCCGTGACCAGGGTCAAAGAATGACAATGGAAGATCTGCGAATGGCGGTCGCAGCACAGCGGAAGATGTTGCGGGAAACGTCTCGCTTTCACCCGACTTGGGGCAAGATGCTGGTGCTGCAACTCTTTTGTAGGTGCTACTGGCCCGCCGTGTCGGTGCAAGTGACGTGCGTTGCTTCGCGGGCGTGTTTGTGTTGCTTGGCCGCTGTGATGAAGTTCGCGAACAGGGGGTGGGCATTGAGCGGGCGCGACTGGAATTCGGGGTGAAACTGGCCGGCGACAAACCACGGATGATCGGCCAGTTCGATAATCTCAACCAGGTTCCCGTCGGGCGATAGTCCTGAGAAGATCAACCCCTTTTCCTCGAACTGAGCGCGATACCTGTTGTTAAACTCGTAGCGATGGCGATGGCGCTCGCTCACTTCGGTGATGCCATAGGCTTTGTGGGCTTTGGTCCCTGGTTTGAGAACACAGGGATAGGCTCCGAGGCGCATGGTTCCCCCCATACAGGTGATCGTCCGCTGAGTGGCCAGAAGGTCAATCACCGCGTGAGGTGTGTCGGCATTGAACTCCGTGCTATTCGCATCCGTCAGACCGCAGGCATTTCGGGCAAACTCGATCGTGGCGCACTGCATTCCCAAACAGATCCCCAGAAAGGGAACGCCGCGGGTGCGGGCATAATGAACGGCAAGAATCTTGCCCTCGATGCCGCGAGTGCCAAAACCTCCCGGCACCAGAATGCCGTCGAGATGGCCCAGTTGTTCGTCGAGATGAGCAGCATCAAGGCGTTCGGATTCAATCGCCTCCACGATTGTGGCGACATCATTGTGATAGCCGCCGTGAGCGAGCGCCTCGAAAATACTCTTATAGGCATCGCGAAGGCTGGTGTATTTGCCGACCAGACCGATGCGAATTTCCTCGGTGAGACTCTTGATTCTTTCGACGAGCGCGGTCCACTCGCGAAGGTCCTGCTTGCGAGTCTTGAGGCCAAACCGCTTGAGGATCAAATCGTCGAGTCCCTGTTGATGGAGCATGATGGGAACCTCGTAGGTGAGCGGGAGATCGCGGTTTTCAAAAACGGCTCGCGGTTCAACGGTGCAAAAGAGGGCGATTTTCTGGCGCACATCCTCAGTGAGCTCGCGTTCGGTTCGACAAATCAGGAAATCGGGCTGAATGCCGATTTCGCGCAAGGCGCTGACACTGTGCTGCGTGGGTTTCGTTTTCATCTCGCCCACAGCGTGCATGACAGGCACCAGTGTCACGTGACCGTATAGGACATTTTCGCGTCCGACGTCGAAGGGCATTTGGCGGATCGCTTCCAGAAACGGCTGGCCCTCGATGTCGCCCACCGTGCCGCCAACCTCGGTAATGACGACGTCGGGATTGTCCTTCTCGGCGACGCGGAGAATGCGCGATTTGATCTCATTGGTAATATGAGGGATGACCTGGACCGTGCCGCCCAGGAAGTCGCCACGCCGTTCCTTCTCGATGACACTGAAATAGACCATGCCGGTCGTGACATTGTTGACCTTAGACATTTTCGCCGTGGTGAAACGCTCGTAGTGGCCGAGGTCAAGGTCGGTTTCCGCCCCATCATTGGTCACATAGACCTCGCCGTGCTGGAAGGGACTCATGGTTCCAGGGTCCACATTGATGTAAGGGTCGAGCTTCTGGAGCGAGACCTTTAGGCCCCGTGCCTCGAGCAATGTTCCAATGGAAGCGGCCGTAATGCCCTTGCCAAGCGAAGAGACCACACCACCTGTGATGAAGATGAATCGCGTCATGATTTGTCCTGCGGGATTAGGAGGGTCCGCACCCGTTCGAGTTCTTCCGGTGTATCCACACCGATGGAATCATAGCGAGTTTCTGCCACGCGAATCCGATAGCCGTGATCCAGGAAACGCAATTGTTCCAGTTTCTCGATCTGTTCCAGATGGGAAGGCGGCCAGGAGACAAAGTCCAGGAGTGCCTGACGACGATAGACGTAGAGACCCAAGTGCTTGAGGCCCCAAACGAGCCGCGAACCCGGCTTGGCTCCATCGGGTCCGGATCGCGAGTGGTTGGGGATAGGGGAGCGGGAGAAATAGAGCGCATAGGCACGGGCGTCCGTCACGACCTTGACCACGTGTGGCGACTCCCACTCCGCGCGATCGTGCAGGGGAGTTGCGGCGGTAGAGACCGTGCAGTCAGGATCGCGCTCGAGCGCCTCGACGGCCAGATCAATCGTCTCGGAGGCCATCATTGGCTCATCGCCTTGGACGTTGACGATCAGGTCGCACTCGATACGGTCGAGCGTTTCGGCGATCCGGTCGCTGCCCGAGTGGCAACGGTCCGAGGTCATCAAAGCCTCGCCGCCGAAGCCGAGAACCTCGCCCAGGATGCGCTGATCGTCGGTGGCGACAACGACGCGATCAACTCGCGAACAAGCCGCGGCACGCTCCACGACCCATTGGATGAGCGGCTTCCCGCCAATGTCCGCCAAAGGTTTGCCCGGCAGTCGCGTCGCACCATAGCGAGCAGGAATAACGGCCACAGTGGTCATGAAACATCGCTCGGGAGATCGGTCGGCTTGAAAAAGACGATGTGCTTCAGATCTTCAGTTTCTTGCAACATGCCGAAAGCATTCCTTGAGGAGGCGATTGCTCTCAGACCGAGGTCCAACATAAACTGCACGATTATCGAATCCCTAACGGTAAGCCCATGCGACTCCCGCAGATTCTGCGACTTCTCGATGTGCTCGCGTTTAAGAGATAGCACCCGTCCCTCTGTCCACTGAAGAGTGTCTTCAAGAGCTTTCGCGTATTTCTTCAGACCACGAACCATCAACGGGTGCTTCTCTAACCAGCTCGCGCTCATCTCTTGCCATCCATGCATCTGGGAGATATTCTGCGCCGCCTCCATGCACATCGCTCTATGGCAGAACTCTTGGATGGTAAGGGCGGACAGCAGGGCCTGGACTTTTCCTCTCTTGCAGCGATTCACTAAAGCGCTACATTGGGTCGATCTCCCTGAGAAATGCCAGAGAAGGATAGGGGCGTCCAGGTAAACCGCCGTGACGTCGGGCAATTCTTCGAGACTTCTAATCAAAGTCCGCACTCTCCGCGAAGTACTTTACTGCCTGAGGTGGCAGCCCCTCGCCTAAGACAACAGAAGGTCGGCTGTCAGTGGCTACCGGGATTGCCACTTCCTTGCTGCCCTCTGCGGTCAACTGTTCGATTATCTCTCGCAGCACCGGTGACCATTTCGAGGGGTCGGCCAAGGTTGCCAACTCCTCGCGTTCACGCTCTGATAGCGGCCGCAACGGCATATCGGCCCGACCACCCTCCATACGGTCTAGGTCACGGATTGGCTCTTCCCTACCGATTGAGCCCAGGCTTTCCTCAGGCCGTTTCTGGGGTGCGAGAGCCAACGGGTCAGCGCCGGCAACTTTTCGAGCCCGCGACTCAACGTCGGGCAAGTGATATGCATCAGAGAGGGGGAGGGAGGTGTCGACCCCACAATCCTTGGTCTTTGTCCCTCTGGCGACCTCTTCCTCAAGGTGCCATACGATGCTAATTCCGAGGGTGTACCGATCCCTAGTTCCCGGCGCCACCTCCAATCTCTTGTGAGTGATGTCCGTCGGCAAACCGTTATGCTCCACTATCTTTGGGTGCTCCAAAGCGTGTTCGAGCGGATTACCAGAGTACGTCTCCTGGAGCTCTGGGTCAGCTTGCTTCGCCATGGCTGCCTCCCTTCCCTGCCCGTTCGTCGAAAGCTCTCTTCGCTGCTTTCAGATCCTTCTGCGCTGACACGAGCGCAGCAATCAACCTTCCGAGGGAATCCTCGTCCGCCTGGAACGTGACAGATGCTATATGGTCCTCGAAATCCTTTACCGACAGAGAGATAATGACCACAGGTGTGAAGTCGATGCACGTCGGGTCGTATAGCTCCACAGGGTCCGAAATCTTATAACTGTTCGGAATCACCGCTCTGAGGTCAACAACACTGGAAATCGAGTTCCACCACGGCAGCGTCGCTGTGACCGCCACTCGTTCAATCAGCCTCGGTCGAACCCTCTGCTCCCACGCCGTTTGGATTTGCCGAAAGTAGTCGGCCAAGGCTCCGCGCATTTCCCCCGGTACAGCACCCGAGAGAACGATATCGTCAAGAACCGTTTCTATGGCATCTCCATATCGCCTTAGCCCACGCCGAATGAAGTCAGTCGCGGCAAGGCATGCACGGGTCTTCTCCAAACCAAGGCCCCGGACCAAATCGCTATCAGCAAGGACCTTCGCCTCATCGACTGCCCGTGGGGCCGCCGCTATCTCCAGCGTCAGTGCAGCAAGGGCTGATATTTCACCGGGGGCAAGTGAAGCGAGCAAACCCATGTCTTTCTTGAATGCTTCGGGCAATCCCTCCGCTGCAAGGAACTTTGATGACATAAGCGACCTCCTAGATCGGAACAATCCAAACCACGCGCACTGTGTGGCTCCCTGAGCTGCCAACCGCCTAATGGCCAATGTACATTCGATCCAACCCCGTTCCAGATGATCTATTTCCCAAGCCCCGGTTGCGCGTCAACGGAAAAGGCATTCTCGCTCTTTCCGCGATCTGCCGAATGTTGCGCCGGCCGTTATCTTCACTCAACTCAAAGGCCCCCCCTTCAATAAATCACCTTGTTCAATGGATACTCAATAATCCCGACGGCCCCGGCGCGGCGGAGGTCGGGAATGATCTGCTTGACTGTCGTTTCGTCGAGAATGGCCTCCAGTGCCATCCAGTTCTTGTCGCTCAATGTCGAAATCGTCGGCGAAGTGATGGCCGGCAGGATGCGAAGAACCGCCGGCAAATCCTTCTTGCGAACGTTAAGCTTGAGGCCGACCTTGCCTTCGGCCAGAATGGCCGCTTCGAGCAACATCGCCACGTTCTCGATCTTCCATCGTTTCCATCTGTTGGTCCAGCTGTTGCGATTGGCAATCAGCCGCGGGCTCGACTCCAGGACCGTCTCCAGGATTCGCAGCTTATTGGCGCGAAGCGACGAACCCGTTTCGGTCACTTCGAGGATTGCATCCGCCAGATCGGGCGGTTTGGCTTCGGTCGCTCCCCACGAGAATTCGACTTCGGCCTTGACGCCGTGCTTGCGCAGGTACTTGCGCGCCACCCGAACCAGTTCCGTGGCGATGCATTTGCCCTTCAGGTCGGCGACCGAACGAATCTTGGAATTCTCGGGAACCGCCAGAACCCAGCGCACAGGTCGCGCCGACTGTTTGGAATAGGGCAGCGCGCAAACTTCGACCACTTTCGCGCCGCTTTCCAGGACCCAATCGAGGCCGGTCAGTCCGGCATCGAAGACACCGTCTTGAACATAACGGGCGATTTCCTGGGCGCGGATGAGCTTGGCTTCGATTTCGGGATCGTCGCACGAGACAGTGTAGGAGCGTTCGTTGACGGTGAAGGCAAATCCGGCCTTGCGCATCAGGCCGATCGTGATTTCCTGCAAGCTGCCCTTGGGCAGTGCGAGTCTAAGGACGTTTGGTTTCACTCGTAGTCTCCGTGGAGGAGTAAGCCATCTTCGGTCTTTCGCCAATGATCGTCACGGCCGTTCGGCGCGGGACGAGCTCGAACAGTTCTTCAACATCTTCTTTGAGCATTCCAATGCACCCACGCGAGGCATACTGGCCGATGGATTCCGGGTGAATCGTCCCGTGGATGCCGAGACCAGGATGATTGAACTTCAACCAGCGCGTGCCCAGCTCGTTTTGGGGATCGCCAGACTTGTAAATCTTCCCTGTTTCGGGGTCTTCCCATGGCGGACTCTTCAGCTTGTCCTCGATTGTGAATTGGCCGGTCGGGGTCAGGCCGCTGAATCTGCCTGTGCGAATCCGGTATGTTTTGAAGAACTTGCCTTGATTGAGCAGGGTGAGTGAATTGTCGCTGATGTTCACCAGAATCGAGAAATCCACCTTGGGGATCTTGAGTCGCCGTCCCGCCCGCAACAAACGGGCATCTTTGATGCCGTTGCAGTGCAAAATGAGGTCGGGTTCGACGTGAAAACGTTTCCCGATCCCGATGGGGGTGTCGCCGGTCTTGACGTCGTAAAATTCATCGCCAGGAAGAAGGTGGCGCGAGTAGAGAATCGCGCTGTTGACCTGGCCGAGCAGGTTTTCGACGCTCGACCGCAGCTCGCTGTCGAGGGCCATCTCGATCAGCTCGTCCAGTCGCTTTTTCGCCGAAAGCAGGTCGCCCGGCACTTCGAGATTGGCCAATCCCAGCACAGCACCGGGAGAAGATGGGTCGCTGGAGTATCTGGTAAGAACGGTTTCGAAATGTTGCCCAGCCTTCGGGCGATTGTGTTCTTGTTCGAGCGCGATCTTTCCTAGAACGTAGTGGATCATTCCGAGATTGGGGTCATCGGGATGGGCTTGGAGAAAAGCCTCGGCCCGCTGGCGAGCTTCGTCGGTCCTCTTGGCCCGCATGAGAATCTGGATGGTCAATCGCTCAAGGCGACTCTGCGTGGCGGGCATGGGGACGCGCGGTGTCAACGCCTCGATCTGGGCGAGCGCCTCGTCATAGCGTTTTTCGGCCTGAAGCGATTCGATCAGGGCGATCTGTTGCGCGGTGTGCTTTTCGCGAGATTTCTCACGAAAAGTGTGAGCGCCAATGGCCAGTCCAACCGCCACTACCAAAACGCCAATCAAGTAGGCCCACCATTCGCTTTTCATCGGCTACGATCTCCACGAGCAGGAAGTCGAGTATTAAGCTCTCACGAATCAATGCTTTAGGTGCTGCGTTGCAGCTTTGGCCGGCACTTTCGCACACCCTGACGTGGGGAGAAACTACCGGCCGGTTCGGAGAACTGTCAACCCGAAAAGGAGCATCGTTGAATGCATAGGTATGTCCTCCGTTTCCCGACTTCCGAACCTATGGATCGCTCCTGGACTCTCACGGCTTCATGGCCGCGGGGGCTGAGCTACAATTTGGATAACGGAACAATCCCAGCGTGGTGTGGATCAGCTCCTTGGGACCGTTTGTGGTTTTCGAGCCGAGGCTTTTTCTGGGCGTGATCATGCGTTGCGAGTGGGAGCGAGATGCGACCTCCAATAGGGCTTTTGTTCTGTTGCCGTTGACATGCGAGATCATTCGGAGCATTTTGCCGTGCATGCTGAGGAGGCGGGCGGGACCTGGCTTGGAATAGCGCGAAGAAACCGTGGGTCGCGCTTCGCTTGGTTGGGTGGAGCGAGCGACACGGCCCGCAGGCGCGGCGCGACGGTAAGGAGCATGGAAATGGGCAAGCATTTCGCTCGATTTCTTTGTATCACGGTCGGGTTGATGGCCTTTCTTGCGCCGCTCGAGGCGGCAAAAGGGGATGGGAAAGGAAAGAAAAAAGGCAAAGACAAAAAAGACAAACCCGATTATGCAATGATCTTTGAAAGCCCAACGATTCATTCGTTCCAGATTACGCTGACGGTGGAAAACTGGGACAAAATGTTTCCCCGTGAGCCTCAACGCCCTCAGCCGCTCAAGGAAAACGCCGCAGGGCTGCCAGTGTTCCCACCGCCGCCTGGCCCGCCGGACCTGGACTTCGAATATGTCCGCGCAAGGGTTCGTTTCGGCGACGAAGTGTATCGCGATGTCGGTCTTCGTTTCAAAGGGCATTCCTCGTTTCGGGGCGCCGGTCCCGAATCGCTTCGCAAGCCTTACAAGATTGACTTCGACCGGTTCGTGGACAATCAGAGCTTTCACGGGTTTCGGAAACTAAATTTCTCGAATGCGTTCAAAGACCCGTCGCTGCTGCGCGAGAAACTGGCCTATGACCTTTTCGCGAAAGCCGAAGTTGCAGCCCCCCGCGCCTCTTTCGCCAAAATCTACCTGACGGTCGAGGGGCGATTGGACAATGAATACGTCGGCCTCTACACCATGGTCGAGCAGGTGGACAGCGTTTTTCTCCAAGATCGCTTCGGCAACTCCCAGGGGCTTTTGGTCAAAGTCGAGACGGTCGAGGACTTGCCCTATCGCGGCGACAACTGGGCTGCCTACTCGCGCGATTTCGAACTGGAAAGGGGCGACACAAGCGACACCGTCGCGCTGATCCAGTTCCTTAAGTTTCTCCATCAGGCCAGCGACGAGCAGTTCGCCGCCGAGATCGAGCAGCGACTCAATGTCGAGGGATTCCTCGCCCAACTGGCCGTCAACACTCTCCTAAGCAACCTCGACAGCTATGCCGGAACCGGCCACAACTTTTATCTCTATCGCAATCCAACGACCGGTCGTTTCGAGTTCATTCCCTGGGACCTCAACGAGGCGTTTGGCAATTTTGCCATGGGTAGTCCCGAAGATATGATGGACCTCGACGTCTATCGGCCATTCGCGGGCAAGCGCGTTCTGATCGAACGGCTGTTGCGGATTGAAAAACACCGCGAGCGCTATCGGGCCATTCTGAGACAATTGATTGAGGGTGCTTTTGATCCCGACAGAATGTGCGCCGAAATCGTCCGGCTTCAGGCGCTGATTCGCACCGACGCCCTGGCCGATTCGAAAAAGTCTTAGAGCGTGTTTTAATATTCTTGATTTCGGTGTAGCGTACGGTGCAGCGTCCTGAAAGCGGACACGTTGTAGCGGAAGGAGATGTTGCTGATGATACTCAATTCCCAATCCTGTTGCCGCTGG
>Ga0315280_10003867_pt1 | contig 22618 bp, 15 predicted proteins | sample YL17G06_40_MG_FD_203697 | JGI IMG/M metagenome (GOLD analysis project Ga0315280, IMG submission 203697) | Sediment microbial communities from Yellowstone Lake, YNP, Wyoming, USA - YL17G06_40 | ecosystem: Environmental > Aquatic > Freshwater > Lake > Sediment | place: USA: Wyoming | collected... | reverse complement strand
AACGCGGGTTGTTGACATCGCCTGAACTGTTCCGTAAAGTTATGATATGTTTTTACGCATAGTAAAGGCGCGGAGTTCAGTCCGCGGATGACAAGCCCCGCACTTCAGTGCGGGGGTAATAGAAGGGAGAGCGGTCGTGAAAAGAGTTATTTTATGCATCGCAGCGGTCGTGGTTCTGACCTCAATCTCCTACGCGCAGGAAGAGGTCAAAGCGACCAAAGAGTATATCCCCCTCGCAAAAGGTAATTTCTGGGAATATAAAGTGACAGAGATGGGCAAAGAGAGAACTCTCAAAGAGGAAATCACGGAAAAAGTCGCGGAAGGCAGGTTCAAAGTGGAGACCACGGAGGCGGCTGCCGGATTTAAAGGTGAACATTCGCTTGAATTTTGCATAGAGGGAGACTTCTTCTGCCAGAGGTTTGAGATGGGGCCAGACTCAGTGAACTGGCGGATGCTGAAGGTTGGCGCGAAGAAAGGCGATTCCTGGACAAACACATTGGCCCCTTCAATAACTTTGACTTCCACTCTTACTGCGGTGGAGGAGGTTACGACTCCCGCAGGCGTATTCAAAAACTGCCTCAAAGTTGTTCATTCGTCATCAACGAATAGCGGCACATTCAGTATGTGGTTTGCAAAGGGCATTGGAATGGTCAAGTGGGAGCGGCGTTCCTCTGAAGGGGAGGTTGAGAGTTCCTTGACTCTGACAAAGTATAAGATTGTTCAGCAGGGGCCAGATGCGGAACAGATTTCAAAATACCTCGGTGAGAGCGAAACCGCACTTTTGGTTGAGGTCACTTCTGTGACTGATGTGAAGCCGGAAAAAGAAGGCGAAGCGGTGACGAAGGTAAAAGTTGCGGCGAAAGTGGAGAAGGCGTTCAAGGGCAAATCTTCGCAGACAGAATTATCTCTTGAGATGGCTGCCGGCTCAATCAAGGTCGGCAAATATGTGTTATTCTTCAAGAAAGGCGAAAAGAGCGAGACACTTTTCGGCGAACCTGTTGAGGCGACTGAAAGTAATCTGAAAGTAATTGACGAGATACTCAACCCGCCGCAGTTCAAAGATGCGATTTCCGGCGCATCGCTTGTCATCGCGGGCAAAGTCGTCACCTGCGAGGACAGAGGGACTTTCAAATACTATGTTGTGGAAGTAATCAAAGTGTTCAAAGGCGAGAAGAAGGATTATATTGATGTTTACAAGACAGAAGGTCTTGATCTGGAGAACGGCAAAATATATCTCTTCGCGTTGAAATCCACAGTTGTGAGTGGACGAAGTTATTTTGAGCCGGCAAGCAAAAACGCGGTTGTGCCGCACAGCGAGGAGATTGAGAAGCAGATAGAAGTAAAAAGTATGAAGTAAAAAGTCAAAAGTATGAAATTCCAAAGCCGCGGGGTTCATCCCCGCGGTTGGCAAGCCCCGGCGAAACAGTAGCGAGTAACGAGTAGCAAGGGCTGAGTGATGTTCCAAAGCCCCGGCATTTATGCCGGGGATGAAGAGGTGAACACGGATGAAGAAGATACTTTTTGCCGCTGCGGTTATTTGCTTTTTTCCGGCGTTGCTGCTGGCTCAGGAAAATGTGGTTGAGTTGGCTGAGAAAGTGAACAACGCCAATAGAGCCACCGCGATGAAAATGTTTCCTGACCTTGAGAAGCAGAACCTGCTCGGTTTTGAAGAGTGCCAGGTGCTCATTGAGGGAAAAGTGCAGAAAGTGACCGGATTGTTTTTCCACCTGCCGCTGTCGGAGAAGGCGAAGTCTTTCTATTACTCCTATGTTCTGGAGACTGGAACTGAAGAAGGACGCCTTATCGCGGCTGAAAATCTTCGCTCATATCCCGGCGAGGTTGGCGCAACACTTGAAGAACTGGCAACGCAGGAGAAGTTGGACAATTTTGACCTCGCCGCTTCCGCGCTGCTCTCTTTTGCCTCAATCGGATTGAATGAAGAGTCGCCTTCATCCTGCGCGCTTTACTGGGAGACGGGCGATGATATTGCGTTCCACTTTCTTACAAAGAGGATGCACGGACTTCTCGCCACCGCGCCAACCGCTTTGCTGGACAGGTCTATAGCGCGCGGCGATGCGGGGGACCAACTCGTGCGCAATGTCATAGTTGCCAAATCCACGGGCGACACCAAAGAGTTTGCGGAAGTCCTCAAAACGCGTCTGGCAAACGCGGTATCGGAGGGTGTCAAATCTGATTTTGCGCTCGCACTCGCGTCTGTGGAAGGAAATATTGACAGAATTATTGAAGTCCTTTTTGACAAGAACGCGGACAAAAGTTTCAGAAACTCCGCGCTTCGCTATCTTGAAGAATGGGAGAAGCCCGAGGTTGTTGAGAAACTGCTTGCTGTTCTTCCGAAAATAGAGAATTCAGATACTCGCGGCGCTGTTCTCTCCACACTGCGCATAGTGGCGTTGAAACACTATCCTGAAAAAAAGAATTGCGAAATTGCGTTCGCTATTCTCTTTGACAAAAGTGCTCCCAAAGATTTGAGAGTCTGGGCTTTGGAGTTATACACCTCCTGCGCCGACTGGGAAGCGCTGCGAAAACTCGCTTCCACCATCGCCTCTATTGAAGATGAAGAATTGCTTCAGAAAACGCTTGAAAGTTTGCAAAATTGCGCCCGCCGGAAACTTGAGCCTGAAGAGAAGGCTGACCTCGTGCTTGCTGTTTATTCACAACTCGGAGAAAAAGCATCGGAGTGGGTGAAGAAGGTGCTCATTTGGAATGCGGAGCGCAGACTGGCGCAACGCCTATATGACAGAGCGAGAGAGGAACAGAATGAACCCAAGAAATCGCTTTACGAGAAACTCGCGTTAGAAGTAGTAAAGGTATATCAGGCTGAAGAGAGGGGGGAACAGGTCGAGGGCAAGTGGCCCGAAACCGCTGTCAGTGCCGCGCTTCGGTGGTCATATTTCCACCAGAGCAAAGACGGCAGTTGGGACTCTGACGGCTTTGACAAGAACTGCGACCCCCAATTGGGACCTGCTTGCAGCGGTAAAGGACTTCCGGACTACGATATTCAAATTACCTCACTCTCGCTTCTATGTTTCATCGGCAGCGGGAACACGCATAGAGATGGCGTTTTCAAGAAGACAGTTACAAAGGGTCTTGAGTGGCTAAAATCTCAGCAGCAGACAGATGGCTCATTTGGTTCTCGTGGTGTTTTCTGGAAAGGCAATCAAGCGCTTGCGACACTGGCGATTTGTGAAGCGTATGCGGTGACGCGGGACCCCAGATTGAAAGAGTATGCGCAGAAGGCGGCACAATTTCTCATCTCTCTGCAAGAGAAAGATGGCAGGTGGAGGAAGAGCGAGAAAGATTCACTCTCAGATGTGATTGTGACGGGTTGGGCGGTGTTAGCTTTGAAAGAGGCAAAACTCGGCAAACTGGATGTGCCGGAAGAGTCTTTTGCCAAAGCGCTTTCTTTCCTTGACTCAATAAATCTGGAAAGTGAGAAAAAGAATTACGGAGTGTTGGGGGGAAGCAGAATTCAGGTTGTGGCGGCAAGCGCGGTTGCAGCATTCCTGTGCGGGCGACCAAAGACAGATGCGCGACTGGCAAAACTACTTGAGATTCTTGATAAGAATCCTCCGAAGTGGGATGACAGCGGCGGACCAATTTACTGGTATTTCGGAACATACGCGGTATCCCTTACTGAAGACAAAGAGAGATGGCAAAAGTGGATTGAACCTTTAAAAAAGACACTACTTGACACTCAGCGGGTTGGAGGTTGCGCTGATGGTTCCTGGGACCCTGTCGGACCTGAGAAAACACTGTTAGGAAGTTTACAGCAGGTTCCAGACGCTGCACAAGGATGACAAGTAATATTTCGCTTTGTTCCCGCATTCAAAACGTAAGAGATACGCCGAGGTAGGCGGCGAAGGGGAGCACATACGGCGCGCTCTGAGATTCCTTGTATCTCTCATCAAGAAGGTTTGTCAGTTTCAAAACAATCTCCGCCTGCTCAGACGCCTTATACCCGACCGCGAGGTTCACCAGTTTCGCTTTAGCCGCGTCTGGCTGAGTTCTGCCTTTCTCGTCAAGAGTACCTTCCGACGGAATCGCTTCGGAAAAATAGCAGTCAAGAACAGCGGTCAATCTTTCTCCCGAGTACACGAGTTTCACTCCGCCGAAATGGGGAGAACGCCCGGGAAGTTGGGAGTTATCAGAAAGGTCTCTCGCATTCTGATAGGTATAGGAAAGACCTGCCGACAAACGTTTGACCACGTTCCAAGAGAACGCTAACTCGGCGCCTTCAGTCTCTGTCTTCTTATAGTTCTCAAGAATAAACGTGGACGGATTCCAGGCGATGAGGTCTTTGACGCGAATCTTGAAGTAGGTTGCCTCAAGTTTGACTTTCCCTCCGAAAAATGACTGTTCTATTGAGCGGTCGTAAGAGCGGCTTCTTTCCGGTTTCAGATTCACGTTTCCGACCCAGGGGTCGAAGAACTCTATCGGACTTGGAGCGCGAAAGCCTTCACCGTAATTCTCCTTCAGCACGGTGGTTTTGCTAATGGCGAACCTGGCTCCGACCCTCGGCAGACACTCGGTCGCCAGAGACCCGTATCTGTCCAGTCTCATGCCAGTAGAAAGCGTGAGTTTCTCGCCAAAGACGAGTTCGTTATGGAAGTAGAGCGCCTTGTCTTCGGTTTCGTCTTCAAAGAGCGTGGTGGTGGTCGGTGGCGGCGGGAAAAAGTTCTGAGAAACAGCGAAGTTGAGGGTGGTGATTCTCTTCGCCTGCCCACCAGCGATAAATTGCCAGCCCAAATCACCGGCTTGCAGAAGTTTCGCCATATCAGTTTCAACCTGAGCCTGAATTGTTGAAACTGAACTCTCGCTGGTGCTTGTCAACTCATCCGGGGCACCCGGGGTGTCGCCTCTGTTTTCAAAGTAACTGTCTGTGTCAAAGAATGAACTTTTCACAGAGTAAGATAAAACATCAGAGACTCTGTGACTCAGTTTCGCGCCTAAGACATACTGGTCGCGCTCTCTGGTGATATTCTTATCCAGAGGCAGCGGACTGCCGTAGTCGTATGGGTCTTCGCTCTGGCTTTTGTTCGCATACGCGAGAATTTCAAGCGCGAGTCCGCCGCCGAGGACCGTTCCCGTCTTACCTGCAAAAGTCTCGCGCCAGTGACTATTATGCGGCATAGCGTTGTTTGTCTGAAACTGCGAAGCGCAGAGAGACCAGTTAGTATTTTCGCTTGTTCCGCTTCCACCGATGGACAGACGCGCAGTGTCAAATGAGCCGCCAAGTGCGTCAACAGAAAGTCGCGGCTCGCCTGTCCCTTTTTTTGTGATGATATTGATTACGCCTCCGACGGCGGAAGAGCCGTAAAGCGCGCTGTAACTGCCTCTGACCACTTCAATCCTCTCAACGCCGGCAGTATCAAAATCAGAAAAGTCAAACGCGCCACCGAGGTTCGGGTCGTTCACCTCTATTCCGTCAATGAGAACGAGAGTCTGAGTAGAAAGCGCGCCACGCAAGATGACTGAAGTGCTCGCACCTGTCGCGCCTTTCTGACGCACAAAAACGCCTGGAACATCTCGCAAAAGTTCTGACAGAGAGAGCGCCTTCTCCTGCTCAATCTGCTGCGCATTTATCACAGTTACAGGCACGGTCAACTCCTCAAGCCTTTTCTCGGTCGGATTGCCTGTGACAACAACCTCTTCCGGCGGACGAACAGGAATCCCGCTCTTTGTGGGTTCTTCAGAAGCAGGGGGTTCCTGAGCAAAAACGGAACCACAAGACAGAAGGAGAAAGACGCAGAGAAAAACAGCCAACTTGCCCATAGAAGTTATCCTCCCTGTTCTATGTGCCCGGTGTCGTTCACCAGGCTTACAAACGGCTTTCCGTTAGAATAATCAATGATACTGACGCCTGCGGAATTGACTGCGATGCGCCAGAAAAAGTTTGAAGGTATTCCGAGAGCGTCGCAGAGTATCACCCTTATCGGTCCTGAGTGAGTGACCACCGCAACAGTTTCATCTTTGAACTTTCCGACTATCTCCCGGAGAAACTGTTTCACTCTGTTTTCTATAGTTGAGAGGCTTTCTCCCCGCGGCGGCGTGGATAAGGCGGGATTTTCAAGCCAGAGTTTATACGCTTTCTCATCTCTTGCGATAATCTCTTCGGAAGTGCGCCCTTCCCACTCTCCGAAATCCAGTTCGCGAATAAGCGCCGAAGTGGTGATTTGGCTCTTTTTCTCAGGGAAGGTGATTTGAGCGGTCTCTTCTGCGCGCCGCAAATCGCTTGAATAGAGATAATTCACTGATACGCTTTTGAACCGCTCTCTCAGTCCCTCTGCCTGTTTCCTGCCTCTTTCATTCAGAGGCAGATTTGTGTGCCCGCAGAGCCTTCTCACGCGGTTGTATTCTGTCTCCCCGTGCCGAATCAGATAGAGTTTCATCCTGTCCTCCAACAAAAAATCCCCACCACCTTTGCAGGCAGTAGGGATTGCACCCTGATTCACTTGGTCCTTACTGCTTCCGTCTGAACTTTCTCGCGAAGTCAGGAGCGGACTATTGCGGGCAAGTCTTCTGGCTTACGGTTCAATCTACTTCCTGCGCCTTCCCACCCGCCTCAGGCGGGCAGTGGCGGTCAAGCAGGTTTCGTCCCCGATTACAGCGGCGGGACCGCGGCGGAATTTCACCGCTCTTCCTTATTCTCTCCCGAAACAAAGACCCGCGAAAGAAAGAATACGACCTGAGCCCATCACTGTCAAGTTTATTCAGGAAAATTTTGGAGGAAGCCGCGGACTTCAGTCCACGGGTCTTTTTTACCTGCCGCATACAGGGCGGCTGCTAAGCAGGCTCGCGCCGAAAAAGAAGCCGGCGCAAAAGGTCTATCACTTCTCGCCTCTCGTCTCTTCTGTAACTGAAGAATATCGCGGAAGCAGCGCTGGTAGAAATCACCGCGGTTAGTAGAACAGTCGCAACCACTGAGAGATTATATTTGAGCACGAAATAAGAGGCGGTGAGTGATAACAATGCTACTGCTGCGAGAACAGCGCTGTCGCGCCAGGGGAATCCCATCCTCGCGCGCGCGTATAAATAAGCGACTGCGAAATAGACCAGATAACTGAGGAGATATGCGCAGGCAAGCCCCTCAGGACCATAGCGTCTCACGAAAACCCAGGAAGAAGGAACAAATACGAGAACCCAGAAAATGTCAAACGCAAGAATGAGCCATATTTTTCCGACGCCAACTATGTAGCAGGCTATCGGTCTGCGCACTATCACGCAAAACGCTGAAACACACATCGTGAAGACTATAAAGTGCTCGTTAGAATACTGCCGCCCGAGGACGAGCGGCGTTCCAACTCTGGCGAGAGAGGCGACCACTAATGCGGCAAAAAGCGTAATCAGTCCGCTGACGCGGAATACTCTCGCGGTGAGCGCTTTCGCGCGTTGCGGGTCGGTCGCGTTCAGGTTGGAAATCAGAGGAATCAGCGGCACAGCAATAGCCTCAGGAATAGTCATAAGCAGAACCTGAGAGACAGAGTTTCCTACACCGAACCTGGCGACATCGGAGAGGTCGCCATACCACCACACAATAGCAGACCTTCCAAACCAGAAAGCGGAAAAGACAGCGAGAGAACTGAAGAAGGTGGGGATAACCAAATCAAGAAGTTCTTTTAGCGCTTCGCTATGGAAACGGGGCACCAGGGAGATACCGCTTGCCCGAGCCGCTTTCAAGGCAAAGAAGAAAGAGAAGGTGAGTGCGAAACCCGAACCCGCAAGAAGCCCCAGAAAAGTCCCGGAAACTCCGTATTTGTAAGTAAGAACCGCAGCCAGAAGAAGAGTCGCGACATAATGGAGAACCCTTATCCTGTTGAAAATAACTATCTTCTCAAATCCCTGCAGTAGAGACAGAAACTGATTGTACAGGACAGTAAGTGCCACCGCAAATGAGGCTATCATTATCGGCGCTGTCATAGGAGGCTCTTTGTATAAATAGACAGCCATACTCCTTGCGCAAAAGAGTAGCGCGAGAAAGACGGCAGAAGTCGTGATGAGTCCAAGCGCAATAGCGCTTGAAGTCACTGGCTGAAGTTTACCTCTGTCTGTGGCGCGATACTGGGCGGCAAACTTTACAAGCGCAATACCGACCCCGCCACCTGCAAGAGTTGCAGCGACATCCCAGATGGACCTGACAATACTGTATGTTCCGAAATTTTCTTTGCTGAGAAGGCGAAGAATTACAATAGCCTGGAGCGATGCGGCGGAAAAAATCGCCACATTGGCTATGAAACTTGACCTCGCTCCAGTAGCAAATCTTGAGCGAACCGGCGCCGAGTGGTCTGAACTTGTTCCTTCTGAACACGCCTGGGTCATTTCACATTTCTCCTTGAAGCGCACAAACTCAGCGTTTCTGGTCTTTCAGTTTTTGGAGGAATTCAGCCGCAGTTAAATTATCAGGGTCTATCTTCAAGAGGTTTCGCATCGCATTTTCCGCGGTCTCTAAATCGCCCAGTTTCTGCGATACAGTTGCGAGAGAGTGCCAGACTTCTGGGTTATCTGGAATAAGCGATGCTGCCTCTTTGAGTATATTTTGCGCCTCTTTCAGGTCGCCTTCGCCCGCGCGCGCGCGCCCGAGGTAGAGGACCAGTTCGGGGAAATCCGGATAAATCTGTGAAGTGCGCTCAAGAAACTCACGCGCCAGAGACCATCTCTGGAGAATTAGAAGCATTCTGCCTGCACAGACAGCGTGGTATCCCGGATAGGCGGAGGCATCAAATCTGAAGTTAGCGCTTCTAACTCGCTTCATAAACTCTGCGGGCGCATCAATATCCTGACCAGTTATAGTCTCAGGTGCGAAGACGCAGGAGACGGAATCCACATAAGTCAGCCGCCATCTCGGGCTTTTTACCAGATATGCGATAAGCGCCTGAAGGCGCGGAAAAGAGTGAAGAAGAACTACACGGTCTATTCTGAACCTCTCGGCAAAACTATCCCACAGCGAAGGTTCGCGCGAGAGCCGCATATACCAGTCAAAAATCTCAGGCGGATAGTGCAGGAACCTTCCATCCAGATAGACGAGAAACCTCGGAGAGGATAAACTATCTCCGTCTGTGGCGAAGTGCGAGATAACTCCGCCTGTTTCATAGTTGTGGAAGAGGTTCAGAGGGCGGTCTGCCGGGGTGAGCGTTTTGAGCGCGCCTTCAAGATATGAAACGTCTGATACGCCTGTTCCAAAACTTATCTGATAGAGATGCCGCTTGGCATAGTATCTGTTCGTCACGACCTGTTCCACATAATATGCGCATCCGGTGATAATGAGGAAAGTTCCGCAGACCGCGATAGTGCGCACAAGTCTGGGTCTGGCGGCAAGGATTTTCTGCCACAGTTCTGAAAAGTTTCCGGCGGAAATCGGAAACGCCAGAAGAGAGAAGAGTGCGATGTGTCTGTAAGATGTAAGGGATAGGATAAAAGTGACGACAGCGCAGAAAGCGGATGAAAACCTGAATCGTCTGTAATTGAGAACAAAAGAGACCAGAGTGGCAGCGACCAGAATCTTGTAGTGCAGAAGTTTGAGCGAGAACGGGGCGGCGATAATATCAGGCAGAGGCGACTGCCACTCCAGCGCGCTGGAAGCGGCAAACTCGTGAGAGAGTCCGAGACTGAAAGGATGAAGCACAAGAGACAGTCCAAAAGGGTTGACGAAACTGGCGCCAATGCAAAGGAGAAGAACCAAGACCAGCGGAAGCATCCGCCGGGATTCCATCTGGCGCGGAGAGAGAACGAAATACCGCTCCAGAACCCATCCGCCGATAAAACAGAGAATCAGAAAAATTCCTACAACCCAGCCGGGATGCGTATTGACCCAGAGAATCATCACAACTGGAAGCAGAAAGAGTAATTTACCCCCTCGCTCCTGGTGACGCGAAAGAAGGGTAAAAAATATGGCGGTGAAAAGGAGACTGAAAATCTCGGGACGCTCAAGAAACCGCTCGCTTGAGGCGAATATGGCGACAAAAAGGAGAGCGAGAGTCGGCACAGATGAGCGCGCCTGGCGAGGGACAGCGAGCAGAGCGATGGCGAACGCGCAGCAGATTATCGCGGATTTCGCGACCGCTACAGCGCTTCCTAACAGATAGAGGATTATCTGGGCGAGCCAGTAAGGGTCAAGAACTTGTGCGCCGAAAGCGGTAAAGGAGAAAACGTCAGTGCGCATAAGCGCTCTGTTCTGGATGATATATCTTCCTGTTGCAGCGTGCCACCAGTAGTCGTAATCGTAAATATTGCGCAGCGCGAAGAGGAAAAGAAAAAGGAAGAGTAGAACAGCAGCGATAAGAAAGATGCGATTGGACCTGAAACTATCTCTCATCGCGAGTGAAATCTCTTTTTACAAAAAGAAACGCCCGCCGTACGGCGGGGCGTTTTGTCGTTCTGACTGCAAGTTCTTACTGAACAGGCTCTGGATGGACGGAGACTCTTCTTCGCGACTCAAAACTGACAAAGCCTGCTGCTTGCGCGAATAGGGTGTCGTCTCTTCCGCGCCCGACATTTGTTCCTGGCTTGAATTTTGTTCCGCACTGGCGAACAATGACACAGCCGGGGGTGACATATTCTCCGCCGAACGTCTTTATTCCGCGCCTTTGACCGACTGAGTCGCGCCCATTTTTTGTGGAACCTTGCCCTTTCTTGTGAGCCATAACAACCTCCTGCATGCGATTCTTCTGATATATTAGACGCGAAAAGAGCGAAAGTCAAGCATTTTTTCCGCTGAATTTGTGGAGGCGGGAGAGACGCTCCTGACTGTTGAGGCGATGAACATGGAGAACGAAATCACAAATCGCCTCGGGATGTGGGCCTGACAGAACTCCGCGTCACAGTTAGCCAGTCAGTTACGCATCAGATTCCGGCTGTGGTCAAATAGCGCTGGAGGGCGGCTGCTAATCCTGCGCCGGCTTCACGGAAAGCGGCTTGAATTCGCATGGAGTTTTGCACTTCAAAAGATGCATACAGGATTCTTCAGGCTCGTAGTGTCCTATCATCTCTTTTTGCTGCCTGTAGTCATCAAAATGGAATCTGAACGTTTCTCCGTTCTCCGTGAAGAATCCGATACATTCGGTGTTCAGGTCATACACGTAATAGATTATGCGGTGCTGCGCTGGCTTGTAGTAGTCCACCTCTTCAGCGAGGAGGTAGCCGACATGTCCTTGGTCTTGTGTGTAAATCTCCTGCCAGTTTTTCAGTTTATTCCTGCGCAGTTCGTCTTCGTTATGGATTGTGGGCATATAGGGGCTTTCGCCTACGGGATGCCCGAACTTCTGCTCGTATCCTGCTCCGTGCTCAAATTCTGCTATTTTGCAGCCGCACAGAACCACTGCAAGAAATGCGCAAACCGGCAGCCAAAGGACTTTCATTATTTCTCCTCTGTAGCGGGAGCAACCACTTTCTAATTATACAACGCCGCGCGGCTATTTCAACTGATTTTTGCTCAAAATGGGCGAGTCTTTTGTTTCGGCTCTTCTCTTTCGGCTTTCGGATGTCTGCTCTCTGTCCTGTAAATTGGCGTTTTTAGTAACTCAAACGCCGAATTGACCTTACGCGATTTTAGCCCCTTCCAATTTACAGGATTTCTATAATATCCCCCTGTTAGAAAGGCAGAAGTATGAAGGATGAAGTATGAAGCCCCACGCGTAAGCGTGGGGAGAAAAACCTCGCGCGCGCGCGAAAAATCAAATATGGGAAGCACCACGCCGCAACCGCGTGGTAGTTCTTCCAAATCCGCGCGTTCATCGCCGCGAACGGCTATTTGGCTCTTCCCTCTTCGGCTGTTCGCCCGGGGTCGGAACTCTTCTTCTTGATGAACCAGCAGCCCGCGACACATTCGGGTGTGCAATTGCCGTCGCACGGCTCAATGTGGATTGTGATGTAAGCGTCGGGGAAATGCTCTTCAATCTGCTTGCTCACCGTTTCAGTTATTCCGTGCGAATCCTCAACAGACATATTGGGCTCCACCAAGAGATGAAATTCTATGAACCGCTTAGCCCCCGCCTTGCGTGTGCGCAGTGCGTGAAAGCCCCGCACCAGCGGTATTTGACTTATCACGTGGTCGCAAATCAGTTGCTCCTCCTCTGTCGGCAGTCTCGTGTCCAGAAGGTCACCTGCGGAATAGATGGTTAGCCTCAGCGCTGCCCGTAATATCAACGCCGCCACCATAATCGCCGCGACCGGGTCAAGCCACAGAAGTTCTTTGCCAAAGAGGCGCTGCGCGACGATTATTATCGCTAAGCCAGCCATCACGCCTGCTGAAGTGTACACGTCAGTGCGCAGGTGCCAGCCATCCGCTTTCAGCGCCACTGATTCTGTCTCCTCTGCCACCTTGAACAGAAAGCGCGAAACGAGGTAGTTGACCGCGGCAGAAGTCAGCATTACTACGACTCCCCAGCCTATCAGTGTCAGCGGCGCAGGAGATAGAATTTTGTGAACCGCCTCATAGATTATCCAGGCAGCGGCAACGAATATAAGGACCGCCTCTATAACGCCTGAAATGTTTTCAAATTTGCCGTGCCCGAATGGATGCGCTTCATCCGCAGGCTTGCCCGCAGTTCTTACCGCCACAAGCGCGATAAAAGAGGCAAGCAGGTCAAGGCCGGAGTGTATCGCCTCAGAAATAACCGCGACAGAACCAATCAGCAGACCAATAATCAACTTGGATATGACCAGACTGGAATTGGAAAGCACAGACAGCAACGCAGCAAACGCTTTCTTTCGGTGTTTTTCAGAATTCATAAACCCGGTCCCCTGTGCAACTGAGTCAGAACTGTAAATGTATCTCTAATAAAAAAACCCGCGGAACAATGTGTAGTCCCACGGGTTTTAACCCCAGTTGCCTGCACATCTTGCAAGGCCCGGCTGCGTCCCTCCCGCGTTTGGCGCAGAGGGCCGCCTGCTCTGACGGAAATCTACTTTCTCGCTTGCGCAAAGTCAAGCGAAAATATCAAATGCAAGCCCCGCCGTTCATCGGCGGGGATGTGTCAAGCCACGGAAATCTTATTGGGACGTCGCCTTGGCGGCTTTGCTGGCATCGATTGCCTTCCTGATCAGTTTGCCAAGAACAGCGCCAAGTGCACAAATTGCCAATGCCCATAACATGGGTTCAAGCACAAACCAAACAGCACGTGCCTTTGTCGCTGGCCAGTCGTCGAAAAGCATAAGGTATCCGTATTGAATATCAAAAGTGGTGTAGAGCGCCCATGCGGCCAGAATGACGGAAATAATCCACGCCATAAGGCGTTCAATTGTGGTGCGCGCGAGGATTGTCACCGTGAGAATTGGAACAAGAAGGGTGGCGACTGCAAGAACCCACACAGCGGCATGATGCAGGTCATTCCAAGGGCGTCCAGGAGCGTTTGCACGAGCGAGCAGCCACGGTAACGAAGCAATTGGCCACCGACCGGAATCCGGTACGCCGGGCAAAAGTTGGTCATACACTCGTTTTGTGATTCCACCGAGTACCACCCAGAGAACCGCGAAGGTGCCAAGGAATATGATGATACGCAAGCGATTCAATGTTTTCCTCTCTTTCCCATTCCCCTGGGACAGCATATCTATTTCTTATCCGCTATAGACGACTTCCCCTTCCTGTCTGGCAGCGCTGATGATTATGGAGTTACCTTCCTCCCACTCCCTGTCAGAGTAAAACATAATGTCAAAAGGCTTTCCTGTTCTGCGTACCAACTCTCTGCCAATCCCGGTAGTAAGAGATGCTCTCTCAAATATGTCTTTGTCTCTGAAGTCCCTTGAAACAATGATTAGGTCAATATCGCTGTCCTGCCGTTGCCTATGTTTCGCGTAGGAACCGAAGATGATTATTTTATTGATATGTATGTGTCTCTGGGCAAGACGCTGCAGCAGGATTTTGCGTATGTTTGCTTTTACAGAGATTTTTTCAGCCATAATAGCAACTCCTTCGTTTGCTGCATTATCTTTCGGGTCTTCTCTCTTTTGTATTCCTTCACGAGTTTCTCTATTCTATCAGGGTATCTTGTCGGCACACTCAAATTGTTCAGATTGTCAACGAAAGATTCGTGGTTTTCAGGAAGACGAAGTTTTATCTTCTCGCAGAGGTAGTTCAGATTATGCATTTTCGGCGGGTCTTTCTGGAACTTTTTCGCGTAAAGCCCTTTCAACGCCTTTTCAATAGACAAATGGCACATAAAGACAGTGTAAATGTATCTTGCAACCTTGAACATTGCTTGTGCTGTCGCCAGGTCATATTCTGCTTGCTTGAACCACTCATCAGGTGGCTTCATTTACCCCCTCCATCAGACCCTTGCAGGTAATAGGAACGTTTCCATAATGTGAACCTGTGCCTGAATTATAAAGGTATAATCGCAATCATACAAATGATAAATGGTCATACCGCCTAACCTGCATATTTCACCGCCGAGACGCGGAGAACGCCGAGAAAAGACAGAAGCAAAAGGGTAAAGAGAGGAAAATAGAAGAATCCGAGAATAGTGACAGGGTGTCATTTGGAGTTTGACTTTGATTTGCCCTGTGGGCTTTGATTCGTGCGGCTTCTCTGCGCACTCCGCGTCTCGGCGGTGAAATATGCAGGTTAGGTGTTGCTTGCGCGGCGACTCTCAAAAAGCGAATAGACGGTCGGCACAAAGACGAGGGTTATGAGCGTTGAACTCGTGAGACCGCCGATAACGACTCTTGCCATAGGCGCCTGTGCTTCTCCGCCTTCGCCGATTCCCAGTGCCAGCGGAAGAAGACCCATAATGGTGGTCAACGCTGTCATCAATATAGGTCGGAGTCGGCGCCTGCCTGCCTCTTCAATCGCTTCCTGCAAAGGCATCTTGTCGCGGCGGCGAAGCAGGATGGTGTGGTCAACGAGCAGAATTGCGTTATTGACCACGATACCTCCAAGCATAATGCAGCCTATGAATGCCTGCACGTTGAAAGTGGTGTTGGTGAGGGAAAGAGCAAGAGTTACTCCAATCACCGCCAGAGGAACTGAAAACATTACTACAAACGGGTCGCGAAGCGACTCATAGAGGCACGCCATCACCATATAAACCAGCAAAAGAGAGAGGACAAGACTTAGCAGCAACTCATTGAATGCTTTCTGCTGTTCTTCATATTCACCTCCGAAGGCGATGCTGAAACCTCTCGGAACCGCCACTGAGCGAAGGCGTTCACGGATGTCAGACAGGATGGAGCCCAAATCGCGACCGCTGATATTGGCGGATACTGTGACCAGCCGTTCCCTGTCTTTGCGTTCAATGCGCACAGGACCGCTGCGCGGCTCCACATTTACCACGTTGCGCAGGACTACAGGCTGTCCATCGCTGTTGGTCAGCGTCAGGTCCAGAATGTCGCGAATGTCCATTTTCTCAGCATCTTTGAGTTTGACGAGGATGTTGTATTCGTCGCCGCCTTCGCGGTAGTAACTGGCAATCGTGCCTGAGAGAACTGTCTGAAGCATATTTGCGATTTGTGAAACAGAGAGTTTCATATCAGCCGCTTTCTGTCTGTCTGTGATAACGAGTTCTTCCGGGCTACCTGATTCGCGGCTTACAAGCGCATCCGTAACCCCATCGACTTCCTCCACAATTTGCCTGACGCGTTCGGCAAGTGTGTCGGCGGTTTCCAGGTCATAACCCCGCACCTCTACCTGCACCTTTTCTGTACCTCCTGCTGCTGCCATGCGCAACATAAATAAGCCGCCGCCGGCGCGGGTTCGGATTTTGGCGCCGGGAATGTTGGCAAGTTTGCGCCGAAGGTCCTCGGCGATTTGTTCGCTTGACCGCGTTCGCTGAGACTGAGGCTTGAGCGAAATATTGACCTCGCCTGTATGAGAACCGCTTGAATGCCAGCCTCCGCCACCGATAGTTGCCACCATATTCTTCGCCTCGGGCACTGATTCCTTCACGATATTCTCAATGGTTTTGAATTTCTCGTTGAGGACGTCAATCCGTGTTCCGACTTCCATCTCAGCGCTTACCGTGACCTGCCCCTCATCCGAGGTCGGCATAAGTTCAACACCTATGAAGGGGATAAGCGTGAGGCTCACGCCAAGGAGAATGACTGCCACGATAACTACCAGCACGCGGTGGTTCAAGGCATAATGCAGTAACTCCTTGTAACTGTTTTCCATTTGTATGAAGAACCGGTTTTTGGCGCCGAATTTTTCCTGCGATTGAGATGGGTTTGATGAAGTTGGCATTCTTCGGCGCAGAAGTTTGGATGCGAGCATCGGCACAAGTGTCAAAGCAACCGCAAGCGAGCAGAAAAGTGAAAAACTGATAACAAGGGAAACCTGCGTGAACATCACGCCTGCCATTCCTCTGACGAAAATCAGGGGGAGGAATACTACAAGTGTCGTCAAGGTGCTTGCGACAACGGCTGCGGTGACTTCCCCTGTTCCCTTGACCGCAGACTCCTCTGGACTATTTCCTGTCTCCCTCAATCGGTAGATGTTTTCCAAAACAACAATAGCGTTATCCACTAACATCCCGATGCCGAGCGCCAGAGCGCCAAGCGTCAGAATGTTGAGAGTGAATCCTCCGAAGTACATAAGAACGAATGTCGCGATTATGGAGATAGGAATTGCCGTTGCGATTACGAGTGTGCTGCGGATACTGAGGAGAAAAAACAGCAGCACTATCACGGCGAAAATGCCACCGTAAAGGGCAGATGAACCGACATTTGAGATGGAGCGTTTGATGAAGTCCGAAGTATCCATAATGGGCACGATGTGAATCTGCGGTATGTCCCGATTTATGCGTTCAACTTCTTTGAGAACAGCCTCTGCCACAGTAACGGTATTTGCACCTGAACGCTTGTTCACGGAAAGGCGTGTTCCGGGCTGACCGTTGACTCGCACAACACGTGTGATTCTCACCCAGGAATCTTTGACGTCGGCGATCTCGCCAAGTCTGATTGGCACTCCCTCGGGAATGGCGACGATTGTATCGCGCAATTGGTCCAGGTCCGAAAACTCACCTGGCGCTCTCACGGTTACGTCAAGATTCCCTCTCTCAATTGTTCCGGCGGGAAGGTTCAGGTTTCCTGAACTGATGCGGCTGATTATCTGGTCAAGCGGCAATCCAAGCGCCTTGACTTTGTCAGTGTAAAGGTCAACGTGGACCTCGCGTTTCAGACCTCCCCGTATGTCAACAGCAGCAACGCCCGGCACGCGCTCAATACGATACGTTATCTGGTTGTCTATGATTTTGCGCACTTCTATAGGGTCCAGGTTGCTGGCAACGCCGAGAATGAGAATGGGAAAACTACTTGGGTCAAACTTTCTGAGAGTCGGGCGCTCCGCGTTAGGAGGCAAGTTGGGAATCACGCGGTCAAGCCGGTCTCTGACATCATTCGCTGCCGCATCCAGGTCTGTACCCCAGGAGAACATTATGCGAACGTTGCTCGCTCCTTCAGTTGAGACCGAGTCCACTTCCTCCACGCCCGGGACCGCGCTCATTGCGTCTTCAATAGGGCGGGTCACCGACTTTTCTATCTCCTCTGGTGCCGCATTTTCGTATGTAGTGGATATGCTCAGATTCGGGTAGGAAATGTCAGGCATCAAGTCAATAGGAAGGCGGCTCAGCGAAATCGCGCCAAGAACAATAACTATCAGTACTACCATCATAACGAGAACAGGACGTCGGACTGAGAATGACGCTAAGTTCATTGTTTTCCTCCTGACCCCGTTTTTTCGCGAGCAGTCGGCTTGCTTGGTCTGCTCTGCTGTGGAGGCGGTCCTTCAGACCTTGAGCCTGGAAGGATGACAGCAGAGCCATTTTCAAGGAGATGGTGTCCCAGAGTTACCACTAACCCGGTCAAAGACGGGGAGAGAACTTCTGCGGAGTCAGCGCTGACAATGCCAAGTTCTACAGGTGTAAAGCGGACATTCTTCTTCTCGGCGTTCACCAGGAAGACTCCCTGTTGGCTATCGCGTCTCGCCAGAGATGTCACAGGAATGATAGTGGCATCTTTGTGCTCGGCGAACTGAATCTGAACGCGGACAAACATCCCCGGCTTGAGTAGTTCCTGCTGGTTCGGAACTTCTATCTCAACCCTCGCTTGACGCGAAGTTTCCCTCAAAAGAGGCGCTATGCGAACTATCGCCCCGCTGAATAACTTTCCGGGAAGCGCATCTGTTGTCACAGTGGCTTCCTGTCCCAGGAGCATCTTGTGGTAATCGCGCTCTATAACGTATATCATCGCAGTCAAGGAGTGGATATCAAGTATGGAGACTATCGGCGCATTGGGTGCGAGCAACGCCCCTTCATCCACAAATCGCTCACCGACCACCCGCTGCTCATCACCTTCCTGCCAGGCTGCCTGAATTTGCGCGTAGGACAGGCGGACCTGCGCCGCCTTTAGAGCCACTTCCTTCTGAGTAACATCCGCCTCTGATAGAGCCACATCCTCACGCTTCAGTTCCAATTCCTTCTCTCTTGTGTTCAACTCTTCAACCTGCATCTTTGCGGTCTCTAATGCCGAAGATGCCTGGACTGCAGCGGTCTGGGCAGTTTCGTACTCTTCCTCACTGGTCAACTTCTTCTCCAGCAACTGCTTCTGGCGCTCACTTTTTGCCTGGGCATCCTTGTAGCGAGCCTCAGCCGCTTCCAGGGCAGCTTGCACCCTCCTTCTCTCTATGGCAAGGCTCCCCTCTGCAATCGTCAGACTCTGCTTCGCCTTTGCCAGATACGATTTGGACGCCAGAAGTCCCGCTTGAGCCTGCTCAACCTGCTGGCGATACTCTTCGTCATCAAGCACTGCAATCAACTGGTCTCGCTTGACGTGGTCTCCGATATTGACCAGTAGTTTTTCCAGCCGCCCGGCAATCTTTGGTGCAACCACGAAACTGGACCTGGGCAGCAGAGAGCCAGTGAAGAATCCCACATCGCGTATCACGCCCTTTTTGACAGGAACCACCTCTACGGCTACGGTGGCGCTACGCCGGCTTTGATTAGACACCTCCTGGGAAGCCGAAATCTTTTCGTAGATTCGCCAGCCGAGAAGACAAAGCAACGCAAGAGCAACAAGCATCGCCAGAATCTTTTTCATCAGTTGTTCCTTCCTTCTCTGCTATTCGGACAAAAGGAATGCCGCTTCGCCGGCTAAAAGCCTGCGCGTTGGTGCGCCAGAACGAGCCCCAACGGTAAAAGTAATTATATTTGCCAGGCGGCTTGTGAAAAGGCTTTCCACCCTGCACATTATCCGCTCTCCCTTACCCGGTTCTGTCATAATCTTGATGCGCATTTGTCGGTTCGCAGGTTCAATTGAATAGAACTGACCAGTCAATATTATATCTTATACGAGCCAGCCGTGTTAAACGGAAAACGAAAATAGATTTCCCATCGCGTGGGTGCGAAATCTTTCTTGTTTTTTGGCAACTGTGCAATATAATCCGCCGGTCAGGTGTTTACAGTATTAGCGGGGGGCGCGGCATCTGAGTCTCTGGAGGCAACCTATGAAAAATATTCTCTGGTTTGCGTGTGGTCTTTGCGTTCTCTTTCCGCTCTCCTTGCCCGTGCTTGCGCAGGGTGAGGACGACATTGATGTTACCGGGGCGAAGGTTGACTCAAAGAGAGTGGAAGAGGCTGTCAAGAAGGGCGTGGAGTGGCTGAAAGGCAAGCAGAACGCGAACGGTTCGTGGCTTTCAGGCGGCTCTACCGAGGCGCACTATCCCGGCGGCACAACCGCACTCGCGGTATTTGCGCTCCTGAAGGGAGGCGTTGACCCGAACGACCCCGTGATAGTGAAAGGGTTTGACTTCTGCTTCAACGTGACAGGCAACAGGACTGATGGGCAGCAATCGGGCTGGGAGCACAGGACTTACAGCGTTTCCTGCCTGATTCTCGCGCTGGAAGCGAAGTATGCGCCCGGGACGAAGAAGGATGACGAGAAAGCGGGCAAAGAGGAGGAGAAGGTAAAGAAAGGTCTGACCACGCCTGTGCCGCAAGATGAGGAGGTGCGCAAGAAATTCCGTCAGAACGCTTCCCCTCAGGACAGGAAGATAATGGATGAATTAGTTGAGTGGCTCCTCGCGCAGCAGCAGACCGGGGTATGGCGCTACCCGGGACCTGCGCAGGATGGAAACGTTGAGGACGCTTCAAACACACAGTATGCTGTTCTCGCACTCAATACTGCTCGCAGGCTCGGCTACCCTATACCGGCGATTGTCTGGGAGAAAATTGCGGATTATTTTGTGAAGTTCCAGGAAGAAAAAGGCGCGGAAGTTGCGTGGTTCCCCGTTCCCGGAGCAGACTTCCTCGTGAAAGACCTCAAGAAGATGGAGAAGGAGGTTCTGAAGCAACTGACAAAGGCGCGGCGCGAGGAGTATCTTGAGGGTCTGCGCAAGGGCGAGAAAGAAGGCAAAGAAGGCGACACGGGCGCGAAGAAGGAAGGACCTACTACTACAGCGGAGATTCCCAACCCATACCAGAAGTTCGGCGATGAGAAGAAAAAGATGTTTGCCCGCGGCTGGGGTTACATACCGAAGGGAAAGGCGCCGAAGGACCAGTGGATGGAGGTTATCTGCGGCAGTATGACGACCTCCGGAATTGCAGCGCTTATGGTCGCGAAGGTCGGGCTTGAAGAGACAAGCGCATACGGGAAATGGCAGAACAAGGTTGACCAGAGCATCCGCGATGGATGCGCCTGGCTCGCCGACCATTTCGCAGTAAATACCAACCCGGGAAGGGGCGGGTATCTCTTCTACTACCTTTACGGTATGGAGAGGGTCGGGGTGCTCACGCTGACGAGAATGCTTGGCAAGCACGACTGGTTCGAAGAAGGCGCGAACTTTCTGCTGACCGCACAGAGACCGGACGGCTCCTGGAACGACGGCGCAAACAGCGACCAGGTCTGCACCTGCTTTGCGATTTTGTTCCTGAAGAAAGCGACGACGCCGATAGTGGAGATTCCGGAGCAGGTATATACTGGAGAGGGTTTGGTCGGCGCAAAGAAACCGCCCCAGGGAAAATAGCGCGAAAAATCAAATATTCCAAAGCCCCGCCGTTCATCGGCGGGGTTGTCAAGCCGCGGACTTCACCCCGCGGGTCGATTTCCGGAAGCACCACGCCGCAATAGCGTTGTGAATGTTTAGCCGCCGCATTTATGCGGCGGAATTCCGCGCCATAAATGGCGCGCCTAAACGTTTATAAAGCCTCGCCGCTTGAAATAGACAGAATGTAGGACATCAAAACACAAGACCTGACCCCAAAACCGCCCCTGCGGGATAATTTTACCTGCGAACTATCGCTTTCTTTCCAACTCTCTCTGCGCATACTGGCGAACATCTTCGCACGGATGGCTCTTCGCAGCGCGTTTGAGCGCCTCCAGTGCTTCCGGTGTGGCGGCTTGACTCAATATGCCGACTGCCCCTAAGGAAGGAACCCATCTGCCACGTTCAAGCGAGCCAATGATGAGAGACAGGTCGTTATTTATCAATTTTCTGGCTTCGTCCCCTCCGCCAGAATAGAGTCCACCCAGAGCACCGACAACCCTGCTTTCCAGTTCCTCACCTATTTTGTCTTTGCGCAGAATGTCAAGCAGCGGCTTTACAGGCTGGAGAGACCTGCTTGCGCCGAGGGAGGAGGCGGCTCTCGCCGCAACCTCTTCTGATGAGTCGTTCAGCATACTTACGAGTTTTGGAATAATGCTGTCTCCTTTGTCGTTTACGAACATACCCCTGAGCCTGTACACCAGTTGTCCAGCCGCAATTGCCCTAACTTCAGCCTCGGTATCGTCCAGAAGTTTTTCAATAGCCTTTTTTGCTTCGGGATGAGCGCACTGTGCGAGGTCAATGCAAGCCCGGCATCTAATTTCCGGGTCGGAACTCTCTGTCAATGCCACTCTCGCTTTTACAGATTCTTCAGAATAATACCGTGACAGAGCCTGACTTGCACAGAATACAATCACGCGGTTCTTGCTGTGAGTCGCTTCAATCATAAGAGGAACTGCTTCCTCAGCCTTCACAAATTGGATTCCCTGCAGTGCCGCCAGTTGGACATCTTCATCCTTGTTTTTCAGAAGAGCGATAAGTTCGTCTTTGTAGTTCTGTCGCAGTTCGCTGTGCGAAATCCTTGAGGCAATATAGCGGTGAAACTCCGCGCGAAGCAATGGATTTGAAGAAGTAGCCTCGCCCAGCATCGCCTTATCCCTGTCACCTACCTCTGGCAATTCCATTATCTCAATGACGCGTTGTATCGCCTTGATGTCTGTTTCTTTTGTTTGCTGCTTGAGAGTGGACTTGCCCCATCCGCCATCAATAACTGTGAACGAACTACTTTCTGTCTTTTTCAGAAACAGAACAACTTCCTCGTTGACTCTAAAATTTTTGTATTCTCCCACGCAGTCCTGCACAGTTATCGGGGAGACAGTGATTTCCTTTTCTTGGAGACTTCCTTTCAGAGTTTTGTCAATTTTTATTTCAGCGGTTTCTTTGTCCACCTTGAGAACACTTCCTACAACGATAATATCGCTCTTTTCTACTTGTTCATACCGCGCAGAATTATAAGGCTCGGCTTGCGCTGAGCCTATAAGGAAAAGGAGAAGAGAGGTAACTAACACTGCATATTTGAAAGATTTTCTTGCCATATCTTCCTCCAGAATTGAAAGAACAGAAGGGGTATTTAGA
>Ga0315280_10003866_pt1 | contig 22620 bp, 14 predicted proteins | sample YL17G06_40_MG_FD_203697 | JGI IMG/M metagenome (GOLD analysis project Ga0315280, IMG submission 203697) | Sediment microbial communities from Yellowstone Lake, YNP, Wyoming, USA - YL17G06_40 | ecosystem: Environmental > Aquatic > Freshwater > Lake > Sediment | place: USA: Wyoming | collected... | reverse complement strand
TTGGTGGACGACCCGATCGTGGACGTGGAGAACATCGTCCGGCACTTCGCCCTGCGCAAGAAGGCCAGCCGGCGCATCGTCCTGGAGGCCGTGGCCGAAATCCGTCCTCCGCTCATCACCGCGACGCTGGCCGTGATCGTCAGCTTCCTGCCGATGTTCTTCATTACCGGCATGATGGGGCCCTACATGCGGCCCATGGCCCTCAACGTGCCGGTGACCATGTTCATGTCAATGGTCGTGGCGTTCACGATCACCCCGTGGCTGGCGTACCACGTGCTCAGGCGCAAATACAGCGCCGGCGGCGCCGCGGCCCATGCCGAACACGACCCCCACGACCTCGACGCGGTCCGGCGCTCGCGGCTCTACAAGGTGTTCTATCCGCTGATGGCCCCGCTGCTCCATTCCCGGCTCGTGGCTTGGGGCTTCTTGCTTGGGATGGGCTGGCTCACCGTCGGCGCGATGGGATTGGCGGCCATGCGAAGCGTGCCCTTGAAGATGCTCCCCTTCGACAACAAGAACGAGCTGCTCCTGGTCCTGGATTTCGATGAGGGGACCACCTTGGAGCGCTCGGACGCGGCGGTGCGCGATTTCGAGGCGTACCTGGCCGGCGTCCCGGAAGTGGCCGATTACACCAGCTACGTGGGACTCGCCTCTCCGATGGACTTCAACGGGCTGGTGCGGCACTACTATCTCAGGCGGGGCGACAACGTCGCGGAACTGCGGATCAACCTGGCAGGCAAGAAGAACCGCGACCTGCAAAGCCATGCCATCGGCCTGCGGATGCGAAACGAACTGCAAAGGATCGCCGATCGCCACCACGCCCGCATGAAGCTCGTCGAGACGCCGCCGGGACCGCCGGTGATCGCCAGCGTCGTGGCCGAGGTCTACGGCCAGCCGGACCATCGCTACGAAGACCTGCTGTTGGCGGCCGACACCGTGCGGGCCCGCCTGGCGGTCGAGCCGGGTGTGGTGGACGTCGACGACGTCCGCGAGGCCGCCCAGCCGAAGATCGCCTTCGTGACCGATAAGGAGAAGGCGGCACTCAGCGGCGTTAGCACGCAGGAGATCGCCGGCACGCTCCAAGCGGTCTTGGAGGGCGGCACGGTGGGAGTGGTGCGCAGCGAAACGGAGCGCAATCCGCTCCGCATCGAGCTCCGCGTCCCGGTCGATCAGCGCACCAGCGCGGCCGACCTGGCCAAGGTGCAGGTCAAAGGGAGCACCGGGCAACTGGTCCCGCTGGCCGAACTCGGCCGCTGGGAGACCGCCCGCGTCGACCAGATGATCTACCATAAGAACCTCCAGCGGGTGGCCTACGTGTTTGCCGAGACCGCCGGAAGGCCGCCGGCCGACGTGGTTGTGGACATCCTCGCCGACAGGACCAAGGTCGCCCCGAAGGGCCCCTGGTTCGAGACCGTCGGCAACGGATGGCTTTCGGATCGGGCTCCCCGCCCGGTCGCCGAGCGGAGTTTTCTGTCCAATGGCAGCGACATCGCCTGGGGCGTGCCGGCGGGCGTCACCGTGGCCTTTGCCGGCGAAGGGGAGTGGAAGATCACGCTCGACGTGTTCCGCGACCTTGGATTGGCGTTCGGCGCCGCGATGATCGCGATCTACGTGCTTTTGGTTGCTCAAACGGGCTCGTTTGCCGTTCCGGTAGTCGTGATGCTGGCGATCCCGCTGACCGTCCTGGGCGTCATGCCCGGCTTCTGGCTGCTGAACGCCCTCAGCGCCCAGCACGTCGGCGGACTGCTTGATCCGGTCTACTTCACGGCCACCGGCATGATTGGGATGATCGCCCTGGCGGGCATCGTGACCCGCGACTCGATCATCCTGGTGGACTTCATCCACCTTTCGCTGGCCCGGGGGCGTTCGCTGTTCGACGCCATCATGGAAAGCCGCGTGGTGCGCCTGCGGCCGATCCTGCTGACCGCCACGGCCGCGATGCTCGGCGCGGTGCCGATCATCATCGACCCGATCTTCTCAGGGCTGGCGTGGTCGCTGATCTTCGGCCTGTTCGCCTCCACGGTCTTCACGCTGTTTGTGATTCCCGTCGTCTATTGGCTCTTGTACGCCAACAAGCCGGGCCACGGGATGCCGCAGTCGGCAATGGACCAGGAGGAGGCACTCACCGCAGCGGCCGGCGAGTCACGATCCTAAGGACCCAGTGTGGGAGGAACTCGAAATCCGAAACACGAAATCCGAAACAAGCCCAAAATCGGAGTGACCGAATGACGTAAACAAGATCGGCACGGTCACCGCGTGTCGCCGGGCCGTTTGGGATTTCGGGCTTCTGTCATTTGGATTTGTTTCGGATTTCGAGCATCGGATCTCCCTGCGCTCTCCAGGCCACGCTGCCGCTAATGCGGCGGGTATTCGATCGGCTTCTCCTTCAGCCACGTCGTGAGGAACCGCAGGCCGCTTGCGACGTGCGTCTCGTGGCCGCCGTCGCGGAGGTCGAGCTCGATCCGGTCGGCGATGCCCAGTCTCCGGTAGTGCTCCTTGGCGGCCTCGAACTCCTCGGTCACCAAGGGCCACCAGGCGATCCCGTCCTTCTTCCCGGTCTGGATCATCAGCGGCCGCGGGCAGATGAGGCTTGCCACGTCCGAATCGCTGAAGGCCGTCAGCCAGCCGTCGAAGAAGGCGTGTTCTTCCTTGGTTTCGAGGAAGCAACTGTAACGCGGGTCGGGGATGACCATCTTGTCGCGGCGATGGTTGAACCAGCCGGCCACCACGGCCGCCTTGATCCGCGGCTCCAGCGGCGTCCAGAACATGGTCGCCATCCCGCCCAGCGAAAGACCCCACATTCCGACCCGGCCGCGGTCGATCCGCGGGTCCTCCAGGGCTTCGTCCAGCAGGCGCTGCACGCGCACCAGCTCGATCCCCGGCAGGCTCATGTCGGCCAGCCGGCAGAGCCGCTCGATCCGGTTCCGCCGCTCCACCGACCGCAGGTTCAGCGGAGTGAGGACCGCGAAACCATTTTTGACCAGCTCCCGGGCATAACTATGATAGGCATCGCCGTCGTCCATCAGTCCGAAATTGCGCTCGGGGAAGCTGCCGATGCCGTGCTGGACGATCACCAGCGGCACGCGTCGCTGCGCCGTGGCCGCGCCAGGAACGACGAAGATCCCTTCGGCCGCCAGCATGTAGGACGGATTTGAAATCCGTCCTGCCCCGCCCAGCGGCACCGTAATCCACTCCGCCTTGAGCTCCGCGAGCGGCGGATGCGGAGCCCGTTTGGCCGGGCCGGTCTTGAGCAACTCGGGCGGTTTGATTACCTTGCGCCATCCCGCCCGATTGGGTTCGACGCTCTTCAGGAACGCCTCGACGCTCCGGTAATCGCGCTTCCAACTGCCGGCGGCCCTCTTGGGGTATTGATCGACGAGGTAGTCGCGCAGGAAGGCCTCAAGTTGGGCGGCGTACTCGGCGGTCCGTTTCTCCTCGAACTGCTTCAGCTCAGGCTCGTTGCGGCCAGCCGGCTGCTGGGCGCTTGTCCAAGGTGCGAAAAGGGCGATCTGCCCGGCGATCATCGTGCTCAGGATGAAACGGCGATGAAACATGATCGAGTCTCCTTGCTGCGCGGGAAGCTGTGGATTGCGAATGACCATTCGGTCTGTTAGCATAGCAGGGCGCGGCCGACAATCGAAGCTATCAGCTATCAGCTATCAGCTATCAGCTATCAGCTATCAGTGGCCAGGTGTCAGTAATTCGAGGTCACCCCCGATGGGGAATTGGAGGCTCAGTGCCAGCAGTTGCGGCAGCGCACGATGGATCAACCTCAACCCAAGGAAGTACCGGTGCCTCCTCTGTTCATGCGTGTTTTCCAAGACGAAACAGAGAAGAGGCACCGGTAGTTCCGGACGTAAGACACCGCCATTCGTCGTCGAAATCCTACCCAACTTCGTTTCGGAAAGCACCATTCAGGGTGACCTCGAATTACTGGCACCTGCCCCTTCAGCTATCAGAAAGCTGATAGCTGATGGCTGAGAGCTGACAGCCCCGACCCCGAAATGCCGCTCCAGTAGCAGGAGACCTGAGATGTCGCAGATCACACGCAGAGAGTTTGTCGGAAAATCGGTCGAGCGCGCTGCCCTCGCGGCCGCGGCGGCATCGACGGTCCAAGTTGCCCGCACCGCGCGGGCGGCGCCCGCCGGCGAGAAGGTCATCCTAGCACTGATCGGGGCCGGCGGCCGGGGCCAATCGGTGATCCAGGGGATTGCGTCGCTTGGGGGCGTCGATGTCAAGTACATCTGCGATCTGGAGGACGCCCGGGCCGCCGGCGCCGCTCGCGGGCTGGAGAAGTCCCAGGGCGTGCGTCCCAAGACCACCCGGGACATGCGCGAGGTCTTCGACGATAAGGACGTACACGGTGTGGTGATCGCCACGCCCGAGCAGTGGCACGCCCTGGCCACGATCCGGGCCTGCCAGGCCGGCAAGGACGTGTACGTCGAGAAGTGCATCTCCCGCCGAGTGGAAGAGGGGCGCAAGATGATCGAGGCCGCGAGGAAGCACAAGCGGATCGTCCAGGCCGGCACCCAGCACCGCAGCGGGCCGTACATGGCCGCCGCGAGCCGGTACATCCGAGAGGGCAAACTCGGCGAGGTCTTCTACGTGAAGGTCTGCAACATGCTGCCCGACGTCTACGGCGGCTATCCGCAGCCCAAGGTACACGACAGCGACCCGCCGAAGGGGCTCGACTGGGACCAATGGCTCGGGCCCGCCCCGGAGCGGCCGTACAACGCGCAGGTCCACCGCAACTGGCACGGCTGGTGGGATTTCTCCGGCGGGAACTCGTCCGACGGCATCCATCAGCTCGATCTGGCGCGGATGCTCCTGGGCGAGCCGCCGCACCCGAAATCGGTCGAGTGCATCGGAGGCCGCTGGCGCTACGCGGACGGGGGCGAGATGCCCGACCTGCAGATCGTCAGCTTCCAGTGGGACCGCTTGGCCATGACCTTCGACAACACCGGCTTCACGCCCGTATTGACCAAGACGCCGGCCAAGATCCACCCCGACGACAAGATGCCCAACTGGCTCCAGAGTTCCACCCGGATCGAGGTCTACGGCACCAAGGGAGTGATGTACTTGGGCCGGCACTTCCTCGGATGGCAGGTGCTGGTGCCCGGCGGCAAGATTGCCGCGGAGCAGTTTGAGACCAATCCGGAGAGACTCCATTTCCAGAATTTCGTCGATTGCATGCGCAGCCGCAAGTTGCCCAACGCCGACGTGGAGTTGGCCCACATGGGCGCGTGCCTGGAGCACCTGGGGAACATTTCCTATCGCCTGGGCAACCGGAAGCTCAGCTTCGACCCCAAGAGCGAGCAGTTCGTCGGCAACAACGAGGCCAACCAGTACCTGAGAGCCGCGGCGCGGAAACAGTACCGAATTCCATACGAGGTCTGAGGGATTCGGGAAAAGGGGTCACTGATTTCCCTGTGTTCTTGCTGACGATTGTCATCAACTCCCTCCAATTCTCCAATTATCAGTGATGTCCCCTTTTCCGCCTTCGCCGTGTCCGCGCAACGGATGCTTATCGGGCTCATGGCTTCGCCCGCGTCATTGACGGCCGCCATCACAACCGTTACTCGATGAAGATCAATTCCCACATGCCACATGATCAGGTCTCCTTGTTCGGTGGACGATAGATGAACGTTGCACCTTCATCGTAGTCCACCGGCAGGGAGCCTTCACGCGGCGGTTATAGTATCATCACTGATTGACCTTTCTCCAGCCTGCAAGAGATCGGTGATGTCCCCTTCTCTTCCCTGTCCCCTTTTCTTCCCTCTCCCTTTCCCGGGACTCCCCCTTTTTCTCCCCGCAATTCGCAATTCTCCATATGCAACGCCGCGCCGTCAGGTACCGACCTTGAACGCCTTGACCTCGCCCTGATCGGTGGCCAAAACGGCCAGCGGTCCCGCGGGCGTCTGAAGCGGCAGCAGGTGCGCCGGTCGGCCGGTCACCTTGCCCAGGCGGATCAGCCCGCCCTTCTCGTCCAGCGCCGCCACCGTTCCATCGTCGCAGCCGGCCACGATCCACGGGAGCTTCGCGCCGGCGGGGCGGATGCACCGGACGGAGACGGGCGGGCTGGACAAGCGGGTCGACCAAATCCGCTGGCACTTGCTGTCCAGCGCGACGACCAGGCCCTCGGAGATCGCTACGATGAGTTCCTTCTTTCCGTCGCCGTTCAGGTCGGCGACGTCCATGTTCCGCATTTGCGCGCGTGGGGCATTGCTGGCTCCCGGCCCGAACTGAGCGTTTGAGAGAGGCGTTCCCGCCTCGGAGTAGACCGTCACGCGATTCCAGGTCCCGTTGATCGCCGTGGCCACCTCGGGCTTGCCGTCGCCGTCGAGATCTTCATGGAACAGGGCGGTGCGGTTCTGAGCAGTCCAGCCGCCGACGAACGTGTGCCCGGCCGGGACGCCGTAGTATCCCTGCCCCGTCACGGCCATGGCCTTGCTGCTGACGATCGCCAGATCGTCGCTGCCATTGGGCCACTGCGAGACGAGGAGATTTGGGCTGCCGTCGCGCGCCGGGACGAGCCAGAACTTCCGCGCCGGGCCCCAGAAGACCGGCGTGCGCTTCACCAGCTTCCCGCGCTCGTCCAGAATCTCCAGGGTACACGCGCTGCCGACGAAGCATCGGCTTTTCCCCTGGTCAAATGCGCCGGTATAAAGCCCATGGATGCCTTCGTGGCCCGGCGCGCTCTTGAACCAATAGGTCTTGGCGGCTTCGTAGACCGCGGGGTCCATTTGCGAGGTGAAGACCCATTTGCGGTGGGACGGATTGGCAATCCGTCCTACGCCGGCGCCGTCAAAGGCGATGACCTTTTCATCCGCGCAGCCGGCCAGAAGCAGCTTGTGCTCGTCCCACCAGCGGAGCACGCGGATCTTCCCGTCGGTTTGCAGCTTGCGGAGTTCCTTGCCCTCGTGCGTCAGAACGTGGATCGTGGTCCCCTCAGCGACGCAGAGTTGCACCCCGTTGGCCGAAGGGACCGTGATGATGTCCGTCACGCTGCCCCCGACCTGCCGGGTCCACGCAACCGGCAACTCCGTAGCCGTTGGTTTGACTCTGGGGCCGGAAGCCGCCAAGACCTCTGCACGCAGTCGCCGTCCTTCCACCAGCAGACGCTCGAGAGCCGCCGCTAGCCGCGTGCGGGCTTCCGCACTCAGCGATGCACCGGTCAGCGTATGACGCCCCTTGGGCAACCGAACGCTGTAGATACCACCGGATTGCTCGGTCTTCGCCAGCCGGCGATCCATTCGCAGCTTCTCCGGCGTCGAGAGGCCGAGCCGCAGCGTCGTCGGTTCCGCAGCGACGACGTGTACGACGCCGCTGGGGAAGTCCCAGTCGAGATCGACCGGGACATCGCTCGACGCGAGCACGCTCCCGGCGCCCGCGCTCGAAAGCGCGTGCCCGTACAGATGATCGCCGGCAATAATCACCAGTTGTCCCTTCACTTGTCCATACTCCCCGACGACTCCCAGGGCCGGTTGTAGGACGGATTTCAAATCCGTCCAACGCGGCAGGGCCATGGCGGCGGCATTGTCGGCCAGCCGGGTGCAGGCCAGTGCGCTGGGCGACTTGGAGGGAGTCTGTCCGATCAGATAGAAGGCGATTCGATGCCCACCGCTGTTGATCTCACCGCTCCAACTCATGGTCAGGGGGCCAGACATTCCTGTCTGGCTCGAAGAAGACAGGCAAGAATGCCTGTCCTCCTGCACGTCGCACGGGCGCAGCTCGAAATCCACCGGCATGGCCGGATTGCCGGCCGTCATGCGGATCGCCTGTTCCTTCTGGTCCCAGCGCCCGCCGGGCACGTGCCAGGTGGTGGTCACTTTCATGTTCCGGCTGTCGGTCCGGAAGGTCAGATCGTCGGCCACCAGGGCGTAGCGGCCAGTCCGCTGGCAGAGCGTGCGCCGCCAGTTGCAGAAGGCCGCCTTGGGCACTTCGCCCACCGCAACGGCGGTCGGGCCGATCACGTCGCTATAGCGCATCGCCGCGTCCATGGCGACCGCGGGCTCGACCATCCCGTCGGCACTGGTGAGCACCTGGTTATGGTAGCCCTCCAGGATCGTGCGCCCGCCGAGACGCAATTCCAGGATGTCGAAGGTGTGGTAAGGATTGCGCGCGGCGCCGTTGAAGCCGTCCAGGAGCACGTAGTCGCCGGTCGCGTCCGCCGTGCTGCGGTAGCTTGCGAAGTAGAACGATTCGTCGAACGGCAGGCCGCTGGCGCGCGAGTCCCACGCGGGCGGCGGCAAGCGGTGAATGCTCCACTTGCCGATCAGGTCCGTTGGCTCCGTACGCGCGAGCGCGCTGTCCGGCCAGAACGATTGCCCGAGCCGGAAGACGTTGGTGTCGACGCCGGTGCGCTGACGATATGTGATCCAGCGCCCGTCCCCGGTCACGTAAGCGGCCTTGTTCACCAGATCCATCGACGCGTAGCTAAGCGCCCAATCTGGGACGCGCCCCGACGACAGGATTTCCTGGCCGCGGAGCAAATCGGCGAGCACCCCGTTCTCCAGCGGCTTCCGGTCCCCGGTGAGCACCATGTACGTCAGCACGGGCGCGATGCCCGTGTTGTACCAGTAGAGGTTGTCATTCTCGCCCGCAATCCAGGCGTGCTTGTGCAGTGAGTGGAAAGCGAGTTGGCCGGCCCTCGTACACTGGGCCCAAACGGGGTGGGGATAGTCCTTGTTGAAGTACCGGCCCAGGCAGTAAAGGGAAATCGCCGACCACTGCCCGTGCCGGGTGCTGACGCCGGCCGGCGCCTGCGCGAGACCGTAGATTCGCTCGTCCTTGCGATGGTTGAGCTGCCGGGCGAAGGCATTGGTGACCTTCAGCCGCTCCTCGTCGGTAAACACCGGACTCTCTTCGATGAGGTCCCAAAACAGGATCGCCATGTGGGCGTTGTAGTGGTAGAACCCCGCCAGCGGGTCGTGCTTGTTCTCGATCTTCTCGTCGTCGATCGCTTCAATGTCCTTGATCGCCTGCTTGTCGGGAAAGGACAGGCGTATGACCTCTCGGGCGCTCGCCTCGTCGCCGGTCATGTAGTACATCGCCATCCGCTTGCTGATGCTGCACCATCCGAAGTAGCCCGAGGAGCCATAGCCTCTCGAGGCCTCCCAGGTCTCAAATTGCCGGACGTCCGTGGGCGGTTTGATGCCCTTGCCGAGCTTGGTGAGCATGCTCCAGCCGATTGAAATCTCCCCCTTCGCCGCGGGTGCCTTGGACATCGTTTCGGCCAGCGCCTTGGCTCCCTCCTCGACGCCCACTGCGTCGCTGCCGCCGACAATCACGACGCTGTGGCCATTGCCAAAGGGATTGTGGACCGACCGGATGACATAACCTTCCGGCCCCGGGTACTTGAGATCGACCAGGCAGTAGTACAGGTCGTAGAGGGCGCTCAACGTCTTGTTGGTGGAGCGGTTGCCCAGCACGATGAGATTGCCCCTTAGGGGCACGGCGGCTTGAGCGGAATCATCGGACACGATCGGCACCTGCACGCTGGTCCGCTTCTCGATCGCGCGTTGGATGGCGGCGGCCGCGGTCTGGTACGTGCCGGATTGCGGCGCCACGATGGCGGCGGTCGGCCTGCCGCCCGTTGCCAAGGGAATCGCCAGGTGCAGATCCTTGAGCTTGTCGTACTGGGGAGGGACCGGGGCCGGCGGTGGCGGAGGCGGCAGACCGCCCACCAGCCGCACGTCGGTGACGAGCAGCTTCGGGGTCGGCTCCCCGTGCGTATACAAGTAGATCATGCCTTGCGTCGTGCCCGCCGGCGCGGTGCCCTTCAGCGAGATATCGGAGAACCTCTGGGCGGATCGGGCCGACAGTCCCGTCTGGACCAGTTGATGGGACGGCAAAAAACGGAGTTGCAGGTAAGCACCCGCGGTCGAAGCGCCCTCGACCGCGCGGACCTTCGCCGTGACCCGATAGGTCTCGCCGCCCTTCAGGCCGACGACCTGGACTACGCCGGTCTCGGCCGTGGCGTCGCCGTCGGCGATCAGAAGTGCTTTGCCGCCGCCGGGGACATCGACGATCTTCAACTCCTGGTTCGTGCCGCCGGCGCCGTATCTCGACCAGCGCAGCGGGACTCCACGATCGTCCACGCCCCTGGTGAAGGATGGGTTCTCAATCGCCACCTCGAACGTTTCCTCCGCCCTCGCCGACGCGAGCGGCAGCAGGACGATGGCCGCGACCGACACAAGGTGCAGACTCGCCGAAGCCTTGCTCATATCTGCCTCGCTATGGTAGTCTCCCGACTGAAGCTCCCCAGGTGCCCACCGTAATCTGCCGGAATGCCCGCCCTGATTGCCTTCCTGAAGGCGGCATCCCCAGAATACCTTAACGCGGCCTGCGGCCGCAACCAAACCGGCGACCACTGGCCGCGGCCTGAGACATAGTGCACAAACTACTGTGCTTGATGCGCGCACGATCCGCTGTCCATCCATGTGCTCCGCATCGACCGGCTTGCGCCTTCTGATGGCGAGTGACCGGCGAGAGAAGCCATTTCTGCCAGCCGGCTGCGGCAAAAAAGCGCGGCACGCTGCGTCAGCTTCCCCCTTTGGGAGGCATCGGCGGGGACGGGCAGGCTTCTCCGCACTCCTTCCGTCAAAACAATGCGAAATGGATCCGGGCTTATTGACAGGGTTGTGCGGAGTCTGTAACGTATACAGCCGAAATACTGTATGCGGCCGGCATACGGTCGTAGGATGACGCCAAGGATTCGCAAGCCGGCCGCTAGCTGGTGGGCGTTGCCGGGCCTCCGGCCTTCGCCCTTCTCAGGTTCCTTCTACTCGCGGCGGAGGAGTCTCTCATGAGCCGTGATGAGCCGGCCGCCTCAGGCAATGGAGGCCAATCCCTGTTGGAGCAAGTGCTCGCGTCTCCGGATGGGGAATCGGTCTTCGGTTGCATGCAGTGCGGCGTTTGCAGCGGGAGTTGCCCCTTGGGTTACGCGATGGAATTTCCACCGCGGAAAATCATCCTGGAGGCACGCAGCGGAAACGTCGACCGGTTGCTGGCGAGTCCGTCGGTCTGGATGTGCGTCGGCTGCTACACCTGCACCCTGCGGTGCCCGCGGAAGATCGACTTGACCGACACCGTCTGGCCCGCGGTCCGCGACCAGGCCCTTCGCAAGGGGGCACAGCCTCCCGTCGAGTTGAGGGTCGCGTTCCAGAACCTCTATCTTTACGGCAATCTCCTTGGCCTGTCACCGCGAAAGCGCATGGATTGGGCAAAGGACCTCGACGTCACGGTCCGCGACCTCTCCAAACAGCCGGAGCCAGTGGAGGTCCTGTGGCTGGTCGGCTGTTATCCTTCGTACTACCCGAGGAATCAGGTCGTCAGCCGGGACTTTGCCAGGCTGTTGACGGCTCTGGGGGTGCGTTGGGGGGTGTTGGGCAAGGACGAAAAGTCTTTGGGGGATTGCGATCGGCTCTTTGGGGAAGAGGGGCTCTTCGAGATGCTCGTCGAGAGCAACGGCAAACTCTTCCAGCAGCACCAGTTCGAGAAGCTGGTCTTGTTGGACCCCCACAGCTTCCGAGCGCTGGAGAAGTTCTATCCGCGCTACGGGGTCAATGTCCCGGCCCAGCATTACACGATGTTCCTCGCCGACCGGATCGAGCAACTGAAGCCTCTGCTCACCCGGCCGGTCAACGCGACGGTCACCTACCACGACAACTGCTGCGTGGGACGCCGCTGCGGGTGTTACGACGCGCCGCGGGTCCTGCTGGAAGCCATTCCGGGGCTGAAGCTCGTCGAGATGGACCGGAACCGGGCGAATTCCCTGTGTTGCGGGGGAGGCGGCGGCGGCATGTGGCTGGACAGCCACATCGCCGAGCACGGCGGCAGGCGCCTGTCGGACGACCGCATCCGCCAGGCCGCCCGCACCGGGGCCGAGATCCTGGCCGTCTCCTGCCCCTTTGAGATTTCGCGGTTCGAGGATTCGGTGAAGACCGCCGGATTGGACAGTCGCCTGCGGGTCCGCGACATCATCGAGCTATTGGCCGAATCCATGGGTCTGGCAGAAAGGTAGTCGTGATGAAGATCGCTGTGGTGGTGCGCCAGGTTCCGGACCTGATCGAGCCCCTGGAGATCACGGCCTCGGGCGACGGGTTGGACTGGGACCGGGCCAGTTTTCTGGTGAACGAATCGGACGACCACGCCCTGGAGCAGGCGATTCTGCTCAAAGAGTCGGTCGGCGGGACGGTGGCCGTCGTGGCGATGGACTTCGGCGACGTGGACAACACGCTCTACACCGCCGCCGCCAAAGGGGCCGACCGGATCGTCAAGATTCCGCTGGACGGGGAGTCGCCGCCCGGGCCGCAGGCGGCGGCGGCGATGCTGGCGCAGTCGATTCAGGGCCTCCAGGCCGACCTGGTGCTCGTCGGCTGCCAGGCGCACGACGAGTTGGAGGGCTCGCTGACCCCGCGGCTCGCGTTGGCCCTTGGGCTGCCGTACGTGGGCGTGATCCGTGGCGTTCAGCCGGGGGACGTTCCGGGCAGCGTCCGGGTCTTCAAGGAATTCCCCGGGGCGGTGATGGAGCAGATGAGCGTGCGGCTGCCGGCGCTATTGGGGATTCTGGCCGCGGCCCAACCGCCGCGGTACGTGCCCGTCAGCCGCATTCGCGCCACGATGAAGTCGACCCGCTTCGAGGAAAGGAAGGCGGCGGCTCCGGCAGCGGAGCCCCTGGTGAAGGTCCGCCGCCTCTATCCTACGCCGACGACCGGCCGGGCGGAGATGCTCGACGGCTCCGAGGAGGACGTTGCCAAGCGGCTCGCGGCAATCCTGGCTGAGAAAGGCATCCTGAAATGAGCCTGCAAGATATTCTCGTTCTGGCGGAGACGCATCTCGGCGCATTGTCCGATATCACGTTGGAGCTTTTGGGCGCGGCCCGGCAGTTGGCCGCAACGACCGGCGGCAAGGTCGTAGTCCTCCTCTTAGGCCCGGACGGCGCGCGACACGCGCCGGCCCTCCAAGCGGCAGACCGCATCGTCGTGATCGACGAATCCCAACTGGCCGCTTACTCGCCGGAGCCGTATCTGGCCGTCTTGGCCAGCGTCGTCCAGGCCGAGGGCCCACGGGCCGTCTTGCTGGGAAGCACGTCCATCGGGCTCGACGTCGGGCCTGCGCTGGGCGCCCGACTGGGCGTGCCGGTGGTGGGAGGCTGTCAGCAGATCGCGGCGGAGGACGGCGCGTTGCGAGTGACCGCCAGCCTGTGCGCTGGAAAGCTCTTGGCCGACGTGGAGGTGAGCAAGGCCCCGGCCATTTTGATGATCCTGTCCGGCAGTTTCCGCCCGTCGGGCGAGAACCGCCAGCCGGCGGTGGAGAGCCGCGGGAGCCCTGTGCCGCTCGGGCCGGGGGCGGTCACCTTCGAGCGGATGGTCCAGCCGGAGGCCGGCGACGTGGACATCACGAAGGAAAGCGTGTTGGTCTGCGTGGGCCGCGGGATTCAGCAGCAGGACAACTTGGGCTTGGCCGAAGATCTGGCCAAGGCGTTGGGCGGCCAATTGTGCGCCTCGCGGCCGATCGTGGACCAGGGATGGCTTCCCACAACGCGGCAGGTGGGCAAGTCGGGGATGACGGTCAAGCCGAAGCTCTACTTGGCGCTGGGCGTCAGCGGCGCCCCGGAGCATCAGGAAGGAATGAAAGGCGCGGAGCTGATCGTCGCCGTGAACATGGACGCCAAGGCCCCCATTTTCGACATCGCCCATTTCGGCGTGCAGATGGACCTCTTGGACGTGGTGCCGGCCTTGATCGAGGCCGTCAAGGCCAAGAAGCGAGGGGGATAAGGCGCACTAGCGAGGGGAACCATGGAGCCGGCCCGCCCTACCTTCTGGAACGTCCCGCACTGGGGAGAGATTGCCCAGTACGTGTTGGGCACGCTGGCGCTGATCGTGTTTGCCGTGGGGGTCTACTGGCGGGCCAGGAAGTGGCGCCTCGGACGGCCCGAGCCCGGCATGGAAGGAATCGGCACACGGCTGAAGAACCTATTGAAGTACGGGCTTTTCCAGTGGCGGCTCAGCTCGGACCCCTTGGCCGCGGTCGTACACCTGGCGATTTTCTGGGGCATGGTCGTGCTGGCGATCGGCACCGCACTGGCCACGGTGGACTGGGACGGGACGCGGCTTTTCTTCGGATTCCAGTTCCTCACCAGCGGGGCGTATCTGCTGTTCGAGCTGGTGCTCGACCTGTTCGGGGTCGCCTTGCTCGCGGGGCTTGCCGTGGCGGCGTACCGGCGGTACGTCCTTCGTCCCAAACCCCTGCAGATGCAGGTCTGTGCCAAGGATACGTGGCAGTCGGCGTACCTGCTCATCGTGCTCTTGGTGATCGCCGTGAGCGGGTTCGTGATCGAAGGGCTGCGCCTGGAGGAGGGGTACCGGGCGAAAGCCCTGCTCGGCGCCGACGTGGCCGCTGCGGCAGGTGACGACCGTGCCGCGTGGGATCAGGTGCGAGCCGCCCAGAACACGAGTGCGGCGCCTTGGGCGCCGGTGGGCCTGGGGCTTTCGAAGCTCTTCAGCCCGCTCTCCTCGCTGGCGATTCTGTCGCTCCACCGCGTCGTTTGGTGGGTCCACGCCTTGGCGGCCTTTGTCTTCATTGGGAGCATTCCGTTCACGAAGGCCTTCCACCTTATCGCCGCGCCGCTGAATATCTTCTTCGCCAATCCCGCGTCGCGCGACCGGCTCCTTCCCGCCGCGCCCGCGGGGGTCCAGAGGCTGAGCGACTTCACCTGGCGGCAACTCTTGCAGTTGGACGCCTGCACGGCGTGCGGAAAGTGCCTGGACGCTTGCCCGACCGGCACCGCCGGGTTGCCGCACCCCACCTGCAGCATCGTCCAGACGCTCTCGGCGCAGCTCGCGCGGGTCGGCGCCTGGGGGAAACGCCACGGCGCGAGTCCTTCGTGCGCCACTCCGGCGGCCGCGTGTAAGAGCCAAGGGGGGGAACGGGGCGGCGGCGACGGCTTGCCGAGTCTCCACAACGGGGTCATCCCCGCCGACGCACTCTGGAGTTGCTGCATGTGCGGCTCGTGCGAGGCCCGCTGCCCCGTCTTTATTGAGCACCCCCGCATGATCGTGGACCTGCGCCGGCACCTCGTGGACCAAGGGCAGGTCGCCGAAGGGCTCCAAGAGGCCCTGACAAATCTCAACCGCTACGGCAATTCCTTCGGCCAGTCGGCGCGGAAGCGGGCCGGATGGACCAAGGACCTCGGCTTCACCGTCAAAGATGCCCTGAAGGAGGACGTCGAGTACTTGTGGTTCGTCGGCGATTACGGCTCCTACGATCCCCGCGGCCAACAGGTCAGCCGGGCCACGGCGGCGATCTTCCACCAGGCCGGGCTGGACGTGGGGATCCTTTTTGACAAGGAGCAAAACGCGGGGAACGACGTCCGCCGCGTCGGCGAGGAGGGCCTGTTCGAGTTGCTGCGGGAGAAGAACCTCCAGGTCTTGGAGAAGGCCCGCTTCCGCCGCATCGTCACCACGGACCCGCACAGCTATAACGTTCTCAAGAACGAATACCACCTCAACGGTGCGAAGGACGCGCAAGCGGGCAGCTTGCCCCCGGAGGGCCGGGTCGTGCTGCACGCCACGCAGCTCGTCGAAGCACTCCTCTGCGAGGGGAAGCTCCGCCCGGGCCGTCCGCTCGGCTACCGCGCGACCTACCACGACCCCTGTTTTCTGGGCCGGTACAACGGCGTTTACGAGGCCCCGCGGCGCGTGTTGGCGGCCCTCGGGGTGACGCTGGTCGAGATGCCGCGGAACCGGGCCGACAGCTACTGCTGCGGGGCCGGCGGCGGGCGGATCTGGATGAAGGATGCCCCCGGGGTCCAGGAACGCCCCGCGGAAAACCGCATCCGCGAGGCGCTGGCCCTGCCGGGAGTAGAGTATTTCGTCGTGGCCTGCCCCAAAGACATGGCCATGTTCCAGGACGCCGTGAAAACGGTGCGGGCCGAGGACCGCTTGAAGGTCGTCGATTTGGCCGAACTCGTTTGGGAAAGTGTTCAACTAGGCGCTGGAGCCGAGGCGAGATCATGATGTCCGAGGAAAACCAACCCAGGATCGGCGTTTACGTGTGTCACTGCGGGAGCAACATCGCCGGGGTGATCGACGTGGGCGAGCTGGCGGCCTTCGCCCGCGGGCTGCCCGGCGTCGTGCTCGCCCGGCACTACAAGTACATGTGCTCGGACCCGGGGCAGGAGTTGGTGAAACAGGACATTGCCCAGCATCGCCTGAACCGGATCGTGGTGGCTGCCTGCTCGCCGCTCTTGCACGAGAAGACCTTTCGGCGGGCGGCCGAGGACGCGGGCCTCAATCCGTTCCTGGTCCAGATGGCCAACATCCGCGAGCACGTGGCCTGGGTGACTGAGGACAAGAAGCTTGCCGACGCAAAGGCCAAGGCCCAATTGGCGGCCGCCGTGCGGCGGGTCGCCGGGCACGAGTCGCTCCAGCGCAAGTCGGTGCCCATCACGGCGCGGGTGCTGGTCGTGGGCGGAGGCATCGCCGGCATCCAGGCCGCCTTGACCCTGGCCGACGCGGGCAAGGAGGTGATCCTCGTCGAGCGCGAGCCCACGATCGGCGGCCACATGGCCATGTTCGACAAGACCTTCCCCACGCTCGACTGCGCGGCCTGCATCCTCACGCCCAAAATGACCGCCGTCAAAGAGCAGCCCAAGATCAAGCTCCTCACCTACTCGGAGGTCGAGGCGGTCGAGGGCTCCGTGGGCAGCTACCACGTCAAGGTCCACCGCCGGGCCCGCTACGTGAAGGAAGACCTCTGCGTCGGGTGCATGCAGTGCATCGAGGAGTGCGTGTTCAAGTCCGCCAAGATTCCCAACGCTTTTGACCAGGGGCTGGGGATGCGGAAGCCGATCTACATCCCCTTCCCGCAGGCGGTCCCGCCGATCCCGGTGATCGACCGCGAGACCTGCCTGAAGCTCAAGACCGGCAAGTGCAAGCAAACGTGCCTCGAGGCCTGCGGCGAGCGCGGGGCCCTGGATTTCGAGCAGAAGGATTGGATGGAAGAGTACGACGTGGGGGTGATCGTCGTGGCCACCGGCTTCCAGGCGTTCGACCCTACGCCGATGACCTACTACGGCTACGGCCGCTATCCGAACGTCTATACCTCGCTGGAAGTCGAGCGGCTGCTCAACGCCGCCGGTCCGACCGAAGGGAAGGTGCTGCTGCGCGACGGCTCCACGCCCAAGACGGTGGGCATCGTCCACTGCATCGGCAGCCGCGACCGCAATTACCATCCCTATTGCTCCCGCGTCTGCTGCATGTACTCGCTCAAGCTGGCCCACCTGATTCACGAGAAGACCGGGGCGGAAACCTATAACTTCTACATCGACATCCGCGCGCCCGGCAAGGCGTTTGAGGAGTTCTACGAGCGGACTCAGAAAGAGGGGTTGAACTTCGTGCGCGGCCGGGTCGGCGACGTCGAGCCGGTCGAGCAGAACGGCAACCAAGACCCCCGCCGGCTCATGCTCCGCGTGGACGATACCCTGGAGGGAAAGATCCGCATGATCCCCGTGGACATGCTCGTGTTGTCGGTGGCCTTGGAGCCGCGGGACGGGGCCGCGGAGGTGCGGCGGATGTTCAACATGAGCTGCTCCAGCGAGGGCTTCTTCCTGGAGAAGCACCCCAAGCTCGCGCCGGTCAACACGGCCAACGACGGCGTGCTCCTGGCCGGGGCCTGCCAGGGGCCCAAGGACATTCCGGACACCGTGGCCCAGGCCGACGCCGCCGCGGCCCAGGCACTGGTCCTGGTGGACCGCGGCGAGATCGACCTCGAGCCGAACACCGCCTGGATCGACGAAGAGGTCTGCTCCGGGTGCAAGACCTGCATCCCCTTGTGCCCTTACAAGGCCATCCGCCGCGACGAGACGAAGGGGATCGCGGTGATCGACGAAGCCCTCTGCAAGGGCTGCGGGACGTGCGTGGCCTCCTGCCCGTCGGGGGCGGCCCAGCAGCACCTCTTCACCGACGACCAAGTCTACGACGAGATCGAAGGGATTATGGCCTATGTCTGATGCAACCTCGTCCCCCAGTGGGGAACCGTTTGAGCCGCGGATCGTGGCCTTCTTCTGCAACTGGTGTACGTACACGGCCTCGGACCTGGCCGGCACCTCGCGGATGAAATACGCCGCCAACGTGCGGGTGATCCGCCTGATGTGTTCGGGCCGGCTCGACCCGCAGTTCGTGGTGGCCGCGCTGCGGCGCGGGGCGGACGGGGTCTTGGTGGGCGGGTGCCACCCCGGCGACTGCCACTACCAGGAGGGGAACTACAAGTGCCTGCGGCGCATGGAGCTGCTGCGCCGGATGGTGGGCCAAATGGGGATCGAGCCCGAGCGGCTCCGCCTGGAATGGATTTCCGCCTCCGAGGGGGAGAAGCTCCGCGACGTGGTCAACGCGATGGTCGCACAAGTGAAAGCCCTCGGCCCACTGAAACTGGAGCCCATTCCCCGGCCGAACGGCGATGAGGAATCCGACCTCCAACTCGTCGGCGCTAGCGACGAAGGAGTCCTGGCATGAGTAAACCCAAAGTCGGCTTCTACTGGTGTGCTTCCTGCGGCGGCTGCGAGGAGGCCGTGGTCGATCTGGCCGAAGACGTGCTGAAGGTCGTCGCCGCGGTGGACATCGTCTTCTGGCCGTGCGCGATGGATTTCAAGCGGTCCGACCTGGAGGCCATGGCCGACGGCGAGATGGCCGCCTGCTTCGTCAACGGCGCGATCCGCACGTCCGAGCAGCGCGAGATGGTCGAGCTGTGCCGCCGCAAGGCGCAGGCCCTGGTCGCGTTTGGGAGCTGCGCGCACACGGGCGGCATCCCCGGCCTGGCCAACCTCTGCACGCTGGAATCGATCTTCGAGACCGTCTACGGCGACGGGCAGTTCAGCACGGTGAACCCGGAGAAGACCCGGCCGCAGGCGGCAACGCAGGTCCCCGGGGGCGGCGTGACCCTGGCGACCATGGACCATTCGGTTAAGACGCTCGACCAGGTCGTGCCGGTAGACTACTACCTGCCCGGTTGCCCGCCGCCGGTGAAACTGATTGCCGCGGCGGTGACGGCCCTGCTGGAGGGGAACTTGCCGCCGCGCGGTGCGGTGCTGGCCCCGGACATGGCCCTCTGCAAAGAGTGCCCGCGCATCGACAGCAAGCCCCAGGACCCGTTCCTCCGCGAGTTCAAGCGGCCGCACCAGGTGCTGATCGACCCGGAGAAGTGCTTCCTGGCCCAGGGCATCTTGTGCATGGGCCCGGCCACGCGCGACGGCTGCGACCACGCCTGCATCGGGGGGAACATGCCGTGTACGGGCTGCCTGGGGCCGGTCAGCCGCACGCGGGACTACGGGGCGGCGATCCTCTCGGCGGTCTCTTCGCTGGTCGACAGCAACGACGAGCACGAAGTCGCCGCCATCCTGGAAAAGATCCCGGACCCGGCCGGCACGTTCAACCGCTACAGCCTGCCGAGTTCGATGCTCTACCAAAGCATTAGCGCCAACGGAAACGGAGGGACTTGAGCATGGGCCGCCAGATCACCATCGATCCGATCACGCGCCTGGAAGGCCACGGCAAGATCGACATTTTCCTGAACGACGAGGGGAACGTCGATCGGGCCTATTTCCAGGTGCCGGAGCTGCGCGGCTTCGAGAAGTTCGCCCAGGGTCGCCCGGCCGAGGACATGCCGCAGATCACCTCGCGGATCTGCGGGGTCTGCCCCACGGCCCACCACACGGCCTCTGCCAAGGCCCTGGACGACCTGTACCAGGTCGAGCCGCCCCCTGCCGGGCGCAAGATCCGCGAGCTGGTCTACAACACCTTCATGTTCGAAGACCACGCCCTGCACTTCTATTTCCTCGGCGGGCCCGATTTCATCGTCGGCCCCGACGCCCCCAAGGCCCAGCGCAACATCCTCGGCGTGGTCGCCAAAGTCGGCCTGGAGATCAGCACCCGCGTGATCGCCATGCGCCGCCAGGCCCGGGAGCTGATCTCCTTGATCGGCGGGAAGGTGATCCATCCGGTGTTTGGGCTTCCCGGCGGCGTGGCCAAGGCCCTCAAGCCCGAGGACCAGGCCCGCGCCATCGAGCTGGCCGACCAGGCGGTGGCCTTCGCGCAGTTCACGCTGCAAGCCTTCCGCGACATCGTGCTCAAAAACCCGCAGTACGTCGATTTGATCACCTCGGACCCCTACACGCACCGCACCTACTACATGGGCCTGGTCGACGCGAAAAACAAGGTGAACTTCTACGACGGGATGCTCCGCGTGGTCGATCCCCAGGGGAAGGAGTTCCGCAAATTCCCCGCCCGCGACTATTTGAAGCACGTGGCCGAGCACGTGGAGCCGTGGAGCTACGTCAAATTCTGCTACCTGAAAGACGTGGGTTGGCGCGGCTTTGAGGACGGACCGCAGAGCGGCGTGTTCGCCGTGGCGCCGCTGGCGCGGCTGAACGCCTCCGACGGCATGCCCACGCCCCAGGCCCAGGAGGCCTACGAGGAGCTGTACGCGACGCTGGGCGGCAAGCCCGTTCACTTCACCCTGGCCACGCACTGGGCACGGCTCGTGGAGATGCTCTGCGCCGCGGAGATGATCCGCGACCTGGCCCGCGACCCCGACATCGTCCGGCCCGAGGTGCGCACGCTCCCCACGGCCACGCCGGTCGAGGGGATTGGGGTCGTCGAGGCCCCGCGCGGGACTTTGCTGCACCATTACCAGACCGACCCGGACGGCGTGATCACCTCCGCCAACCTAATCGTCGCCACCCAGAACAACGCCGCGCGGATCGCCATGTCGGTGGACAAGGCCGCCAAAGGCGTGATCCACAACGGACAGATCGACGACGGCATCCTGAACAAGGTCGAGATGGCCTTCCGGGCCTATGACCCCTGCCACGCCTGCGCGACCCACGCCCTGTTGGGTCAAACGCCGCTTCGGGTCCGAGTGTACGATCCCCACGGCCAGTTGATTCGCGAATTCCGCCGCGACGGGTAAGCGGCTCCTAAGACTTCCGAAGTCTGTGAGACTTCGGAAGTCTCAGAGCCGAAAAACGAAATCCGAAATCCGAAACGAATCCTAATGACCGAAAACGGAAATCCAAGACATCCCATCGAACCTTTTGGTCATTAGGATTTGGACCTTTCGATTTGTTTCGGATTTCGTATTTCGTGCTTTGATTTGGGAGGTAAGCCTATGGTTTCCCCCGAACTCTTGCGCCGCTATCCGCAGTTTGCCGGCGTGGGCCACGAAACCCTCCGGAAGCTTGCCATGCTCGCCGAGGAAAGGGTCATTCCGGCGGGCACGACTCTGTTCCGGGAATGGGAGGTTGCCAATCACCTCTACCTGATCCTCAAAGGCGCGGTGAGCATCCGCTTCGCCGTGGGCCGGGAGGAACCGCGCTCGGTGGACGCGATTGAAGCGGGCGATCTGGCCGTCTGGTCGGCCCTGGTGGAGCCCTACCGGACCACGGGCAGCGGCGTGGCCACCCAGGAAACGCGGATGCTGGCCTTTGAAGCATCCCGGCTCCGCGAACTCTGCCGCGAGGACCCGCGGCTCGGTTACAACCTGATGACCGAGGTCATTAAGGCCCTGACCAGCCGGCTCGACGGCATCCGCGTGCAACTGGCCGTCGCCGACCCGGCGGCGGCATGACGGGAGCTTCAGTCCAAAAGCTTGATCTTCACGTTGCGGAAGTAGATCGGGGCCCCGGCGTGCTTCCCCTGAAGGCCGATGCGGCCCTTGGTCGGCAGCTCGGCCATCGGCTTGCTGAGCCACGCCGGGATCTCGCTCCCGTCAGGGTTCTTCTTCGCCGAGGTCCACTTCTTCATGTCGATGTCCGTGACCAGCTCTCCGTTGAGCATCACCGAAATCTTCGGCCCCTTGCAGGTGATCGTCATCCGGTTCCACTGGCCGGGCTTCTTGACCGTGCTCTTGGTGGGGGCGGCGCGCCCGAAGATCGCCGCGCAGTGCCAAGTCGCCGGCATCTTCGCCCATTGCGCGGCGAAGTCGTCACATATTTGGATTTCGACCGAGTTGGGGATCCACTCCTTCATGTCGCTGCAATAGACGATCACCCCGCTGTTGGTCCCCTTGGCGTTCATGAATTCCAGATCGATCGTGAAGTTCTCGTACTCCTTCTGCGACCAGATGCTCTGGTCCTCGCTGGCCGTGAGCCAGCCGCTGCGCATCACGGACCAGACCCCCTTGGGATAGATGGCGTTGGACAGGTCCGGCTTGAAGAGATGCGTCCAGCGCGACGAATCGGGGTGTTTCTGCGGCGCAGGCGGCTCGCCCGCGCGGGCCAGAACCGCGAGTCCAAGACACACCGTCAAGAGCACCATCGTCTTCTTCATCGTCTTCCTCCCGTCTTGCTGAATACCCTTTGGCGAACCGCGCGGCCCGCCAGAGCCCCCAGTATACTCACCGTCTCACGGCAAGTCACCCGGCGGGGCCGCTGATCGAGCGGGTCAATGCCTGCCTCAAAGCCGCACTCGACTTGCCTTGCGCGTACAACGCCCCGGCCGCTTGGGGGATATGGTGAAGCACTAAGGGCCCGGGAAACAATAAGTTGGGCAATTTTATTGAAGGAAACGCGGCCAGAGAAAGGCGGTTGCGCAGAAGCGAGTGGTCAGCCGGGGCCGCGTT
>Ga0315280_10003865_pt1 | contig 22622 bp, 22 predicted proteins | sample YL17G06_40_MG_FD_203697 | JGI IMG/M metagenome (GOLD analysis project Ga0315280, IMG submission 203697) | Sediment microbial communities from Yellowstone Lake, YNP, Wyoming, USA - YL17G06_40 | ecosystem: Environmental > Aquatic > Freshwater > Lake > Sediment | place: USA: Wyoming | collected... | reverse complement strand
GACAAAATAGGGAGTGGCCAGATCGACATTGTCGTAGGAACGGTGGCACTACTGCAGAAGGATGTCGAATTTCACAAACTTGGTCTAGTAGTCATCGATGAGCAGCATAAGTTTGGGGTTCATCAGCGGGCGGACCTGCGCAAACAGGCCACTCCGCATTGTCTGGTTATGACCGCTACGCCCATCCCTCGCACGCTGGCGATGACCGCCTTCGGGGATCTGGATGTTTCTATCATCAAACACTCGCCGCCTGGTAGAGGCGCCGTGATTACCCGCTGGGTGGCTCCACAGAACCGCGAAAAGGCGTACCAGTTCATCCGTGAGCGTTTACGCGCCAAGAAGCAGGCGTATTTCGTTTATCCGCGGATTGCCGCACTTGAGGTAGATGAGGAACTCAAGGCTGCTGTTGAGGGATGGAAAAGACTGTCGGCGGAAATCTTTCCAGAGTTTACCGTAGAGCTGCTGCATGGCCAGATGCCTTCTGCAAAAAAGCATCAAATTATGGCTGAATTCAGGAAAGGCAAAATTGACGTTTTGGTCTCAACCATTGTAATAGAGGTTGGCGTGGATGTGCCCAACGCCACGATAATGGTTGTAGAGGGGGCGGACCGATTTGGATTGGCGCAGTTGCACCAATTGAGGGGACGGATTGGAAGAGGGCAGGCCAAATCCTATTGTCTTCTATTCGCCCAGACCGACAGCGAGCAAGCCAAGAGTCGGCTGGAGGTAATGATCAGATGTAACGATGGCTTTGAGATAGCTGAGCACGATTTACGGCTGCGGGGACCGGGCGAACTTTTCAGCACTCGCCAGCATGGGCTGCCTGATTTGAAAATCGCAAATATTATCGATGACTTCGATTTGCTGGTTATGGCAAGGAAAAAAGCCTTCGAGTTGACTTCTCAAGACCCGATGTTGAAAAAGCTCCAGCACCAGAATATTCGCAGGGCACTGCTCTTAAAGTTCGGCGACTCGCTTGGATTGGCAGATGTCGCCTAAGAAATTTCCGATTTACGATTTTCGATTCAGGACTTACAATCTTTGATTAGCGGCTTTAGCAAATGTCGGTTAAAAGGTTTATGATACCTTAGGATTTATGGAGGGGCCAGAATGTATGTGATAATAGTGGGCTGTGGCAGGGTTGGTTCGGAGTTAGCCAGGCTATTAGGCGGCGAAGGTCACGATGTGGTGATTATCGATAAGAACCCAGTCTCTTTCCAACGTCTGGGAGGCACATTTAACGGCCTGACTGTGGTAGGCAACGGCTTTAATGTGGATCTGTTAAAGCAGGCAGGTATTGAAAAAGCTGACGCCTTCTGTGCGGTGACCAATGGAGACAATACTAATCTGGTTTCGGCACAAGTGGCAAGAAGGATATTTAATGTGCCCAAGGTTGTTGCCCGTGTTTACGACCCACAGCGTGCGCATATCTACTCTGCTTTGGGTTTAGATATTATTAGCGGGACTATACTTTTTGCTGCTATGATCAGAGATAAGATCATTGAAAGCCGTTTTTCGAGTTATCTGATTGAAACAAAGGAGCTGGGAGTCATTGAGGTAGAAGTGAAGAATGATTTAGTAGGCAGAGCCGTTCATCAGATAAACGTCCCTGGCGAATTCCTGGTGGTGGCAATAAGAAGATTGGAAGGCGTGTTGATCCCGGAGTCCAAAACTGTCTTAAGGGGCAAGGATACATTGATGGCCGTGGTTAAGGTGGCAAGTTTGGAGAAGATAAAGGATAAATTTGGCTTATAGCGCCGAGGTAGAATATGTATATAGTAATTGTGGGTGGAGGCAAAGTGGGTTATTTTTTAGCCAAACGTCTCCTTCAGAGTAAACATGCCGTCAGCCTCGTTGAGAAAGATAAGAGTGTCTGCGAGGAGATAGCCAGGGAATTGGATGTCGTAGTAATCAAAGGAGACGGATGTGATCCCCAGGTTTTAGAAGAAGCCGGCGCAGCCAGAGCGGATGTGGTAGCCGCAGTTACAGGAGACGACGAAGACAACATCATTATTTGTCAATTGGCTAAGGAACGCTTTGGTGTGCAACGCACAGTGGGTCGGGTGAATAATCCGTATAATGAACATACCTTCTCGGAACTGGGGGTGGATGTCCCCATGGATTCCACCAAGATTATTGCCAAGATTATTGAGGAAGAAGTCTCCTTTTCGGATTTTGTTTCTCTTTTGAGTTTTAAGCAGGGCAAAGTGGCGATTGTGCGCATGGATTTACCAAAGGATTCACCTGTGATAGATAGGCAGGTGAAGGACATCCAATGGCCAGAAAATTCTGTATTACTTACCATACTAAGACGGGAAGACGTAATTATCCCCAAAGGAAACACTGTCCTGAAAGCTGGGGATGATGTAATTGCCCTTACCATGGTCGGTAATGAGTCACAACTGTCAAATTTATTAGCTGGCAAATCATGAAGATGAAATCCCTCTATAATGCTGTCTTTGGCATTGCCACCGAAGTTTTGTATGCCATAGCAATAATATTGACGGCATTTTTGATTTGCCTGGCAGCGTATTTCTTAAAACTATGATTCTCAGGCCCCAACCACAAGACATCAAGAATATAGGATATTACTCAGGTAAAATTATTATAGGCATAGGCCTGACGATGCTGGTGCCTGTCGTTATTGCCCTTCTATTCGCAGAGATAAATCCCGCCTTGGATTTTTTGATCGGCACAGAGATTGCCTTGATTATCGGTTTCATTTTGAGCAGATTATGCTTTACAGAAAAAGACCTTAACTGGATGCAAGGCATGGTCGTGGTTTCTTTTTCTTGGCTGGCGGCGATGTTGCTGGGGGCCATACCATTATATCTGAGCGGACACTGGCGATCTTATTTGGATGCCTGCTTTGACGCGATGTCGGGCTTTGCAACAACAGGCCTGACGCTTGTGCAGGACCTCGACCACCTCTCTTACGCGCATAATCTGTGGCGGCATTTAATTATGTTCATTGGCGGCCAGGGTATCGTCATTGTTGCGCTTTCTTTGTTTATGAAAGGGGTTTCCGGTGCGTTTAAGATGTACGTGGGTGAGGCCCGCGATGAAAGAGTGTTACCCAATGTAATTCGCACCTCTCGGTTCATCTGGTTGGTGAGCATCATCTACCTAATCGCAAGTACGCTGGCGCTGGGAATAGTCGGCATTGCTAATGGAATGAAACCAGTCAATGCGTTCTTTCACGGCGCATGCATCTTCATGGCAGCATTCGATACCGGGGGTTTTGCTCCCCAATCACAGAACATACTCTATTATCATAGCCTGTTTTTTGAAGTTATCACTATTGTCATTATGCTCTTGGGAGCGATCAACTTCAACCTACATTACCGTGTCTGGACAGGGGACCGCCGTGAAATATGGAAGAATATCGAGACCCGCACATTGTGTATCACCATACTGTTCACCTTCCTAATTGTGCTCATTGGATTAAATCAGGTTGGCAGTTACCCATGCGCGGTTATTATGTTTCGTAAAGGATTTTATCAGTTGATTTCTGGCCACACCGGCACAGGGTTTGCGACTATTTATGCGAGGCAATTTATCGATGACTGGGGGAATCTGGCGCTTGTGGGAATAATCTGTGCTATGGCATTAGGAGGCGGGACCTGTTCCACCACTGGCGGGATCAAGATGTTGCGTCTCGGCATCATCGCAAAAGCGCTCAAACAAGATTTAAGGAGGATCATTCTGCCGGAGAGGGCTATCGTGGAGCAGAGACTACACCACCTTAAAGAAATATTTTTGGAAGACAAACAGGTAAGAGCTGCACTCTTGATTACGGTATCCTATTTAGCGTTATATGGCATAGGCGCATTGGTGGGGATGCTCTATGGATACCCCTTTTTAGACTCGTTGTTTGAATCCACTTCAGCGGCGGCGAATGTCGGGTTATCGTGCGGGATTACGACGCCAAGTATGCCCGCGGGGCTAAAGATTACCTACATTGTGCAGATGTGGTCCGGCAGATTGGAGTTTATGTCGGTATTTACCCTAATCGGGTTTTTCATCGCAGCGGTTAAAGGAAGATAATGAAAAGGCCCGTCACCTGTCAGCTATCAGCTATCAGCGTAATGCTTTTCTTTTGTGCGATCTGTTATGCACCGCCTCTTTCAAGTACAGAATTGATTAACAAGGCTAAGGAATACGACGGAAAAAGTGTTGTCTATACGGGCGAGGTCATTGGCGATGTAATGGTGCGCGGAAATTTTGTCTGGGTAAATCTAAATGACGGTGAGAACGCCATTGGCATTTGGCTGGATAAAGAGGCAGCTAAGGAAATTCAATTTACCGGTAGCTACCGGGCTAAGGGGGATCGTTTGGAGGTTACCGGAGTTTTTCACCGTGTTTGCATCCAGCACGGTGGAGACATGGACATACATGCTCAAGGCATACGTAAGATAACTCCAGGACAGACGGTTGAACAAAAGTTAAATCCCGGTAAAAGAAACATCGCCTTCATATTATTAGGGATGCTATGCCTGATATTGATATTTGTACGTCGGCGAGGGAGCAGAATAGCGATGTCCTGATAGTTGCCGGCTCCGACGCCGACCTGGCAAATCTGCCGCAGGAATAACGGACTCCGCGAAGCACAGGCCCGCTTCAAATGCAAATTACAGCACTGCTAAGGCAGGTTGAAGAAATAATCTATATGTCCAGGATTTTGCTTGACCTTTTATCGCAATAATGCGATACTATACGGTGAGCAGGGATGCCAAGAACAAAGGTCCTTATATACAGAAATGCTATGAGACGGAAGACTAATTATGCGTAAGGGAAATAGAACAACAACAGACGCGGTGAAAATACTGCACAAAACCTTTATTAAAGATGATCCCAGGCAGCTTGCTTCTTTAGAACGAGAACGTGAGAAACTACGAATAGCAGGCCAGATTTACGCTCTGCGCACGCAGGCCAGTTTGAGTCAGGCGGAATTAGCTAAGCTGGTCGGGACGACACAGTCTGTCATCAGTCGGCTGGAGGACGCGGATTATGATGGTCATAGCTTAAATATGCTCCGCCGCATAGCAAGAGCTTTGAATTGCAGGATTGAGGTGCGGTTTATCGCTGAAAAAGCACTATCTGCGAGCCGATAGACCATATCTGGCTCTGACGCCCACCTGGCACAACTGCCAAAGAGTAGAGCAGTTCAAAGGTTCTAAGCTTTTCGGTATTTTCTCAGCATATCGAGGAGATTCTGTATGTCTTCGGGCAGGGGGGCTTCGAATTTCATTATTTCGCCGCTGGTTGGATGTTTGAATTCGAGTGTTGAGGCGTGAAGGGCACAGCGCTTTATGATAGGGGCCTGCGCGGCCGGCTCGGCATCGGCTAACTGCCACTCATAAACGAACTTTCCGCCATACATATCATCAGCCACGATAGGATGCTTTATGTACGACAAGTGCACACGTATCTGATGGGTTCGGCCCGTCCTCGGCATCAGCTTAAGCAGAGAGAAACCGCGAAACTCTTCCAGAACCTCGTAGAATGTAATCGCCTCTTTGCCGATTTCCGGCCTGATCGCGTATTTCTCTCTGATCCTCGGATGCACGCCCAGCGGAGCGCTTACGCGGTCGGCGGATAGGTCCGGCGTGCCGTGAACGATAGCCAGATAGGTCTTTTTGACCTGTCGGCGCTCGAATTGTTTGGCAATCTTCCACTGGGCAATATCGTTCTTGGTTACTACCATAACGCCGGTAGTATTTTTATCCAGCCGATGGACGATGCCCGGTCGGAATTCGCCCAGGCCGCTCGATAGGCCCGTGACTCGTGTCCCGTGACCCGTGGCCTGGGCGACGGGCGACGAGAAACGAGACACGTAATATGCCAGGGCATTTACCAGTGTGCCGCGTGTGTTGCCACGCGCCGGATGTACAATCAGATTGGCCTGCTTGTTAATCACTATGAGGTCTGAGTCCTCATAAATAATGTCCAAAGGAATGTCTTCGGGTGGAATCTCTTTGCTGGGCGGCTCAGGTATCACCAGGTCGATCCTGTCGCCGGTAGTAAGATTGAAGCTGGGCTTGACGATTTTGCCATTGACTTTGGTGTTGCCGGTCTTGATGGCATCCTGGATAGACTGTCGGCTGAGGTTTCTGAACCGGCCGTGCAAGTATTTATCAATCCTGCGGTCTTTGATTGTGTGCCCGACGTAAAGCGTCAAAGACCGGCCTGTGGTATCTGGCGGTTGGCACATTACGCTTACGGTTTTACTGTAGGAATTTGTCCGGCACTAAAGGAACTGTATTCGGCCCTTCAGGCACCGGCTGGATGCCGATGGGTAGATTGGCCTCAGCAGGCAGATTCGCTTCAGCAGGTCTTATTTGGCTTCGCACTTCGCGGGGTCCTTCAAGAGGTAGTTTGAAAACGTCAGCGGCCTGCGGCTCAGGCGCCGGCTTGAAAAAGACCTTTGTTCGGTAATCGGCCATCGTGTCAAGGCGGTACTTTGCCGATGCCTTGGCGACCGTGCCTTCAAATTCGGGATTTGAGGCGATGTCCTGATATGTTTGGCGGGCCTGGTCGAAATTGCCGAGCTCCTCATCACAGAGTCCCAGACCGAATTTGGCCGAAGCTGCAAGCTGCGGATTGGACGTAGCTCTTTCCAAGGCCTCAGCATAGCTGGCCTTTGCCTGGTTTATCTGCACTACTAAATCCTGTTCGCTCGCCGGCACCCGCCGGTAGTGCAGTTCCGACCGCAGGGCTTCCGCTCGCTTTATAAGTGCAAAGGCAGCCATCTGATCGTCTTTGGTTTCCTGGGCGAAGGCTTTGAGATTCTCAGCGGGCTGAAGCAGTATGAATGAGAGGTCCCTTCCCTCTGACTGGGCCTGAAGAACCTGCATTTTGCCCAGCGCCAATTGATTGGAAATCCCTGTAAGCCTAAGTTGCCTTTCTACCGACACGGCGTCTTTTCGATAGAATCGCCAGAAGTATACCCCGGCGGCTGCGATAATTATTGCGATTGCGCCGATAATCGTGGTTCGGTTTTCATTGGCCCACTCTGGCAGGTTGGCTATCCACTCAGCCAATTCGTTGGTCTTCAGCTCGTGCCGATGGTCGGCTTTCATTTTTGTCTCCGTTTCTAATTAGCCCCGGCACACGTCCGGGGGCTAAACAAGATTGCAAAAAGTGACCACTAATTAGTTATCAATATAGCAGCATTTCTTTTATCTTGCAACACAACAATCCAATAGTTACAATTCCGGTTCGCACTCGATTGAAAGGGCATAGATGTTCAATCTGAAGGCAAAAAGCGGGACTGTCCTGTTTCTAATGACAATTGCCAATTTTCAATTGTCAATTCTCAATTGTCCGGCAGGACAGCCCAAGTGGGACCCGGCCAAATATATGAGCATTGATGAGGTTCGGCCCGGAATGGCGGCTTATTGCCTTACGTGCCTAAAGGGCACCGAGATCGAAAAATTCAACCTTGATGTTCTAAGCGTGGTGCGCAATGTAGACCCAGGCTTGGACTGGATTCTGGTCAAGTGCACGGATGAGCGATTTATCCACAGCGGCCCGATAGCCGGGTGCAGCGGCTCGCCTGTCTATATCGAGGGACGGTTGGCCGGCGCGATAGCCTATGTTCCTGGCGGGTCTTTCAGTAAGGACCCACTTTTCGGCGTGACGCCAATCGAGGACATGCTCAAGGTGGGCGAAGGCAGCCCCCGACTGGATCGGGGGTCCCAGCAGCGCGCGGCTGGGCAAGGATTTGCGTTTGATTTTTCTAAGCCGATTGACCTGGCTGAGATTACCGAGCAGATTACCGCCGGCCGGTCTTCGGCAGGCAGGAGTCTGACCGGTCTGACCGCACTGCCATGCCCGTTGATTACCTCCGGCCTGGCCGGCCCAGCTTGTAAGCAGTTGGGGACCTCGGTCGAGCCTTTTGGGCTTATGGTTGTTCCTGCCGTCGGTGGGACCGCCGAACAAGGAGTAACCGATAAGGATGCGCAGTTAGTGCCCGGAGCACCTCTGGCTGTTCCGCTCATAACCGGTGATATAACAATGCAAGTGCTGGGCACAGCGACCGAAGTGGTGGATGGCAAGGTCTACGGCTTTGGGCACAGCTTTCTTGGCTACGGCCCTGTGAACCTGCCGATGGCTACGGCCCAGATTCACACTGTGGTATCCAGCCTGGCCCTTTCTTCTAAGCTCGGCAGTGTGCTCAAGGTAGTTGGAGCAATAACCAGCGATGAGTCAAAGGCGATCTGCGGACGAATCGGCACTAACGCCCGGACGATACCGCTGACGATAAGGGTAGAGCGTTACAATGATACCAAGGTACGGGTGTACAACTGTGAGGTGGCCCACAATCAGATGCTTACGCCGATTGCACTCCAATCGGCAGTGGCGGGCGCCGTTCTCAGCCTCGGCGACCTTCCGCCGGAGCACACGATTGAATATAAGGTGGCTATCGGTATAGATGGCGATAAATCGGTCAACTTCAAGAATGTCTCTGCCAGCCGAGGCCTGGCTGAAATTATAACCGACAGCATCGGTTCGGTGGCGATGTTGATGGATAACCCGTACAAGAAATTCGATATAAAAGCGATCGATTTTGATGTTCGCGTAGAGCCTGACAACAGCATCTCTCATATATGGTCCGTGGAATTGTCCGATTCCAAAGTTAAGGCCGGGCAGCAAATCCAGGTCGCGGTGGTTGTCGAATCCTTTCTGGCAGAAAAGAAAAAATACCAGTTTAGCTTAAAGATTCCTGAGCAAACCAAGCCCGGCAAATATGAGTTGATGGTGTGCGGCTCATACGGCTACGAGCAGCTCCTTCGCAAAGCTGTCCCATATAGGTTTGTTGCCCAGGATAAGTCCAGCTTGATCGAGGCGCTGAACGACGTTTTGGGAATTGAGCGTGACAAATTGTATTGCCTCCTGCTTTTGCCGCCTTCGGGCGTGGCACTACAAGGGGCGGAGCTTCCTGATTTGCCAGCGACAAAAGCGCTTATCTTGCAGGATGCTACCAGGGCACTTAATGCTCAGCCATATCCACGCTGGCTCGAAAAAAGTTTAGACACCGACACAGTCATTATTGACAGAGAGGTTATGTCCATAACCGTGGAGAAATAGAATCACAATGGCAAGTGTAAAAAGGAAAACGAAAAACGTGAAACTTCGGAATTGTAGAGTCTTAGGTTTCTGCCTTTTAGTTTTAAGTTGCCTTGCGAGCCGGGGCTGGGCGGTAACCAGTAAAATCACCCGCCATTCCGGAAGAGAGGATTTGCAGAAAGGCGAGACCAAAGATGTTGTCATCGACTCCAGAGGCACGCTCCAGCTTGGTAGGGCAGCAGAGGTGCTGGTCAAGGAGTTCAAAGACGTCTGGGCGATAAATAGTATTGTGACAACCCCCGAGCCTGCCCTGAGCGGAGCCGAAGGGACAGTTTATCTGGGCACGAGTCCCAACGGCGGCATTTACAAATACACCTCCAGCAAGCTGACCAAGATATATCCACCTGAGCCTGAGAAGAAACCAACCCAGGAGAAGCCTGCTGACCCAAATGATCCAAACAAGCCACCCAGCGAGCCCATTGCACCAGAGCGGCATTTATCAAATGAGCATATTTTTGCGATGGCAATGGATTCGGCCGGCAGGCTATTGGCAGGTATAAGCGGCGAGAAATGCAAGCTCTGCCGATTCCAGGCCGAGCAGATAGAAACGATTTTTGAGCCTAATGACGCCAAATACATCTTTGCCATAGTCACCGATAGTACGGGCAATATTTACCTGGGCACAGGACCGCAGGGCAAAGTCTATCAACTGGACCCCCAAGGCCGTGAAGCAAAACTCCTCTACGACAGCCTCGATAACAATATGCTCTCGCTGTCGGTTGGACCGGACGGCTTTGTCTATGCAGGAAGCGACGAACGAGGATTGGTGTACAAAATAGACCCGCGAACAAAAACTGCAACGGTCTTGTACGATAGCGATCAGCCCGAAGTTACGGCTCTACTACTTGCAGCCGGCCTTGCTTCCGGGCAGGGTGATTTGTATGCGGCTGCTACTTCAGCTAGAATTGTCGACTCTGCCGAGAGGTTCGCTTCGCAGATGCCGATGGCGGGTCGGCCTGAGGCGCCGGCGCAGAAGCCGGAAAGTACCAGCGACGGCGGACGCAAGCTGCAAATTGCAAATACAAAGAGGCCCGATGATGCCGAGGCGGCAAAGAGGCCGCCGGCGGTTAGCAGGCCCGCCAGGCCCGGCCAGGCAAGTTACGTCTATAAGATAACCAAGGATGGTTTCGTAACCGACATATTCAGTGAAACGGCGGTTTTATTCTGCCTTACCGAGCAGGATGGAAAGCTGCTCGTCGGGGCGGGAAACGATGGGCAGCTATTTACCGTCGATCCGGTCTCGGAGCAGCAAGCCATTATCTATAAGGATGAGCAAGCGTCGCAGATAACCGCGGTGGCTGTGGCCGGAAACGACATGTACCTCGGTACGGCAAACCCCGCGAAGCTGATAAAGCTGGGCAAGGCTGTTGCTTCCGAGGGCACGTACATATCCGACCTTATCGACGCCGGTCAGCCTGCCAAGTGGGGTAAGCTCCAGATTGAAGCCGACGTGCCGCGAGGATGTAAGGTTACAGTGGCTTCCCGAAGTGGAAACGTCAAGGATGTCAACGATCCGACCTTTTCAAGCTGGACCGACCTGGTGGAGGTGACAGAGCCGACACAATTGTACTGCCCGCTCGGCAGATTTTGCCAATATAAGCTGGTACTGCAGAGCGAACAGGGTCGGGCAAGTCCTGTCGTCAGAGAGATTGCCGTTGCCAGCGCCGTGCCGAACTTGGCGCCGAAGGTCAAATCGGTCGGCGTCAATCGAGTCGAGGCGCCGGGCAAAACAGGCGTGTTCAAGATCAGCTATAAAGCTGAAGACGACAACGGCGACAAGCTGACTTACAAGATAGACTTCAGAAAGGCCGGCAGGATAAATTGGATCGAGCTGCAGGACGACATCGAAAAGGAAGACCACGAATGGGACGGAAAGACGGTCGAGGATGGTCGATACGAAGTTAGAGTGACCGCAAGCGACGCCAGAAGTAATACCACCACGACCAAACTGACAGGCAGCAGGATAAGCGACCCGGTGGTAGTCGATAACACCGGGCCGGCAATTAAAACTGTTGAGCAGAAAACCGACGCCGAAAACGGCAAGAAATTTGTCACGCTCAGGCTGCAGGTATCTGATGAACTAAGCGCGATCGGTCAATTGCAGTATACCGTTGACAGCAACGCCCAGTGGAAAGGAACGGTGCCGGAGGATTTGGTCTACGATACCACGGATGAGAAGTTTACGATTGTTATCGAAGAGCCCAAGCCCGGCGAGCATATACTGGCAGTTAAAGTCCAGGATGACCTCGGCAATACAACGTACAAGACTTTCGAATTCAACCTATAGTTGTGCGATACATTAAATTCGAGAAGATTGCGGAAACGGTTGAGTCACTTTGTATAGCGGCCTGTCATTATCTGCCCGATGATGTTTTAGCTGCGCTTGAAAACGCAGTGCAAAAAGAATCCAATCCGCGGGCAGTCAAAATCTTGAAGCAACTGATCGAAAACGCCCGCATCGCCGCATCGGAAAAAATCCCCCTGTGTCAGGATACCGGCCTGGCGGTCGTGTTTGTCGAACAGGGCAGCGAAGTCGTTGTGGTGCCGCGCAAAGGAAAAATTCTAAATTCCCCTTTAGTCGACGCCATCAATGCCGGCGTTAAGGCGGGTTACGAAAAAGGATACCTGCGAAAGAGCGTTGTCGCTGACCCTTTGAACAAGCGCACGAACACCGGCGGAAATTCTCCGGCGATAATTCATCATACGATTGTACCAGGCGACAGATTGAGGCTGACCGTTATGGCTAAGGGCGGCGGCTGTGAGAACAAAAGCCAGTTCAGGATGTTTAGACCCACCGCAGAAAGAGACGAGATAATCAACTGGATTGTAGATGTTGTTCGAGAGGCAGGCGCCGACGCCTGTCCGCCTTTTATTGTTGGAGTAGGAATGGGGGGCGATTTTGAGTTGAGTTGCCTACTGAGTAAAAAGGCGCTGCTGCGGGATTGCCGCCAGCCGAATAGCGATGAATTTTACGCCCGACTGGAAGCGGATTTACTTAGCCGGATTAACTCGCTCGGCCTGGGGCCGCAAGGTCTCGGCGGCGATACTACGGCGCTAGCCGTGTTGGTGGAATCCGCTCCCTGCCACATCGCGTCACTGCCGGTGGCGGTGAACATCGAGTGCCATAGCCACCGCCACAAAACCGCGATTATCTGATTACTCAAAATCTCAAACTAACAAGGAACGCAAGGCATCGCATCATCGATACGGTTTTTTATGAGGCCAGGCGTATTTCTCGAATTGGCCAAACTCCTTTTCCGTATTGTCGCTGGGATTTTCTTTCAGAGCCGAGCGTACTTTCTCAACGTGATGGTCCACGAATACTGCGTTGCACGTGCCGCCGTTCAGGTTTCCGCTGGGGCGACTATGGAAGGTGGCGAACCAGTCCCGGCCGTCGCCACACAAAGCGTTGTCGTTCAGCACCCAGCTACAGCCGGGGCGCAGCCACATATTCTCCTCGGCGAAGAAAAAGACCTCGGCATGACTCCTTGTTACCTCGGCTAATTTAAGAACCCCACCGCCTGTGGCTCCGGACTTTGAGCCGAGGTAGGCGTTCATACTGTAACTGTAATATGGAACAACTGGAATAGAAGCAACGTGACTGGGATGCCTTTGACCTTCGGACTTGGCAAGGACTTTGAACGATGGGCACAGATGTACCTTATCTTCCTTTAGGTAGGGCCAGAATGGGCCGTCAGCTGGGTATCTCGGGTCGTGCCACCGGCAAAAACGTTGGTATCCTGCCACAGGACTCTCTGTCTTGACCAGGGACGTCCATGCAGATGGATAGGTGCCATCATAGTCGTCCGTATAAATAGCCTGAGCAAGGCCGTATTGCTTCAGGTTGGCCCTACAAGCCATTTCCTGTGCCTGCTCCTTCACCCGCTGCAGGGCTGGCATCATTATTGCCATCAAAATCGCGATGATAGCGATTACCACCAGAAGTTCTATTAGCGTGAACCCCAACTGATAGAGCGAGCTTTTGCAGTTTCGTTTAGCCATAAGAGTATTCCTTACAAACCTTCTTGACTATTGTATCAAATAATGTCGTTCTAATCCAGCACTTTAATCGTTCTTAAAATTTTTCATCCAGTCCGGCCATTTGGGCGGGCCGGCATTCACATTGAACCGCCTGCTCCACCTTACCCGCCACAGTTCTTTGAGCCAGACTTTTCTGACGGTGTAGTCCAGGAACGCGCCGTTTATCGCCTGTTCGTGGCGGTTGATGCAGAAACGGTTCATTGCATTTTCGTCGCCCGCCCACCTCTGGCCATCGAAGGCTGGCGGGGTGTCGGTATCATCCGGCCAGCCGCACCAGAACCAGCAGTCCAAAAACAGCGGTATTTCCGACGCCCCTTTTACGTTGGGCGTCTTCCAAAAGAATTTGGCGGGCTTGCCGTACAAAGGGTCCTCCCCGGCTACATACACCCATCCATTGATGCCGTAGCTGCCCCAGGTGCCTGCCGGCCGACCCGAGTCCTGGCTCAATCTGCCCCAGGATGTCGTGGCATCGCCGCCGATCTCAAGGGTGCCGCTGCCGCCCGGCGGATATTGTGGAAAAGCGATCTTTCGCGCTATCGAGCAGCAACGAATCTTGGGCTCACGATAATAATAATCGAACAGCACATCAATCCAACGCCCGGATTGGCTCTTGCGCGTTGGAAATAGCCCATTGTTGTCGTCTGTGTACATAGCCCAGATCGTGCCCCACTGCTTGAGGTTCGACCGGCACGCCACCGAGCGAGCCTGCTTTCGGACCCGCGACATCGCCGGCATCAATATCGACATAAGTAGCGCTATAATAGCAATCACTACCAGAAGCTCGATCAGCGTGAAGGCTCTGGATTTTTGCGTAAAGGGGCGAGATGTCTGATAGTTTGTTATGAATCATCGCCTCCTAATTATGTCGTGCTGCCTGACCCCACACGCCCACAGCGGCGTTGTGGATATCCTCATTGCCCGCTTGTACCGGCGAGAAGGCGACCGGCGGCACCCGCTCTCCAAACTCAATGGTGCGAGGATCTTTCCACTTCACGTAATCTGAATGCCCGTCGGCGAAAGAAAAGGTAGTGCCGTCACCGTGTCGAATTGGGGGCGGGTCCCACCATCTCTCCTCCCGGACGTAAACCGTCCAGCCGCCCATGTGCGCGTAACCTGCTCCACCGTCATCAAGGAACACGAATCTGTAGGCCGGCTCAACGATGTCCAGCCTCTTTTTGAGCATCACTGCACCCATATCGGACCAGTTTTTGCAATTCATAGAATCGACTACAGAGTAAGTCCGCAGTATTTGCTCCTGTATGCGAACGGTAGGACACCTATAGAGCTTTTCAGTTTTGCAGTACGGGTACAGGGCGCCGTTCAGGATGGCATTTCTTTTTTGGCTTAGGGTCATGTTACGGTCCCAGTCCTTGAGCACCCAGGGAGTCTCGTTACTATGTATACTGTACTCCCCTGTATCGCCGTTGACGAGCTTGTCGTCGTTGTAATCCGCATATAGAATCCACGCGAGAGTCAACTGCTTGAGATTATGCAGACAGGTTGCTCGCTTGCCTTGCTCTTTGGCCCGGTTTAGAACCGGCATCAATATGGCCATCAATATGGCAATAATGGCTATTACCACCAGAAGCTCTATCAACGTAAAGGCTTTTCGTTTATCCATAATCAGCTTCTTCCTTTGTCACAGAACTTTTGCCTAATCTCCATTCTGCAAAACTCTTGTTTGTCAGTAGTCTTTGAATCTTCTTATCCATTCGGGCCAGTCCGTGTCCCTGACGGCGCCGGCTTTTGTCCATTGGCCCGCTGTGTTGAATGACTTGTGCCACTTCAGTGTCCAAAGTTCCTTAAGACCTACCTTCCTGGCTGAGAAATCCAGAAAAGAGCAGCCTACGAAGCCCGTGTGTCTATTGATACAGCAGCGGGCCATATTGTTGCCCGACCAGGCAGCAAACTCGTACTGAGCAGGCGCATGGTTTTCCAACGGCCAGAGGTCAAAACGCAGTGCATCTATGAACAATGGTGCATCGGCCGCGCCGGCTGCATTAGGGGTCCTCCAGCCATCCTTGGCAGGCCTGCCACCTTCAAAGGTTGCATTAACTGGTATGGTAAGGACGTAGCCATTAATGCTGTAGCTTCCGGCCAGGCCGTTTGGGCCCGGCCCAAAGCCCCCGTGGTCCCCCCGAAAGACGCCCCAGGCGTTGAAGATGTTAAACGTGGCTGCGCTATTGCCCCTCTCGTCGATTATGGGCTTCTTGGCGGTGGGGCAAAACCAAATTTTATTCGCCTTCCAATCCTTATATCGGTCTTCGAGCTGCCAGGGCCACCAATAGCCAGTAGAACCCACGCCGGGCCAGAATTTGCCGTCGTTGTCTTCCGTGTACATTGCAATGATGAGGTTCCACTGCTTGAGGTGTGCTAAGCACCCGACTATCCTTGCTTGTTCTTTCGCTCGCTTCAGCGCCGGTATTAATATTGACATCAACAAGGCAATGATAGCGATTACCACCAGCAACTCTATTAACGTAAAGGCTTTTCGTTTATCCATATTCAGCCTCTACCTTTGTCAGTAATCTTTGAATCTTCTCATCCATTCGGGCCAGTCCGTGTCCCTGACGGCACCGGCTTTTGTCCAGGCCCCGGCGGTGTTAAATGACTTGTGCCATTTCAGTGTCCAGAGTTCCTTTAGCCCGACCTTTCTAACTGAGAAATCGCAAAAAGCGCTGTTGACGAACCCTTCGTGGCGGTTGATGCAACAACGCGCCATGTGGTTGGTACTTATCCAACCTGCATCCTCATTGGTGGCAGGAGGATCTGTATGTATTGGCCAGAGGTCGAACCGCATGGCATCTATAAACAACGGTATATAGCTTGCTCCTGAAACCTGGGGAGTTCTCCAGTTGTCGTCGGTTCTTCGGCCTGCTTCGAAGGTAGTCCCAGGCTTGGTACTGAGGACGTAGCCGTTTATACCGTAGCTGCCGGCAATGCCATGCGGGCCCAAAGCAGGATCGGTGTAACCAAAAATTCCCCACGCTGAAAACACGTTGAATCTCTGTGTCGATCTGCCTTGCTCGTCGAATAGAGGCTTCGTGGCCGTCGGACAGAACCATATCTTCACGCTTTTCCAGTCTCTATACTTAGGCTCCATTTGTTGTATCCACATAAAGCCTTGTGGCGTTGTACCACTTGGAAATTGGCCGTTGTTGTCATCCACGTACATGGCAAACGTAGTATTCCATTGCTTTAGGTTTGCCAAGCACCTAACTGCGTTGGCCTTCTTCCTTACTCGCTGCATTGCCGGCATCAGTATTGACATCAAAAGCGCAATGATAGCGATTACTACCAAAAGCTCTATCAATGTGAAGCCTTTGCGTCTGCTCATAATGCTACTCCTCGGCTTGTGAACCGTTTTTTTATGTGATCGGATACGCAAGCCCAACCTTCTATTCCCTCAATCGTTTTGTCTTGCCCCGCTGGCCTACTTTAACCCAGGCAAATTATACTGCAAATCTTCTTTGCTTGCAACATTAAAACTTGCAGCAAAAGGCTTTAAATATCAGCAGGCCTATTTTTCACAGGTCTCTTTGACAACACATAGCTGACGTTACTATCAGTGAGAACTTGGCATCTACGAGACTCGGAGGTTTTCTTTCTGCAAGTGCTTGTAACTACAGCACTTACAAGCGTGAGGCGTCTATCCTGCGCGGCTCGCCGAATCTATGGCGATGTAATCTTCAGCAGAAAGTTGCTGGGGACGCTGCGTTGGGTCAATAGAGCACTGCTCAAAGACCACAGGCCAGTTGTTGACATTTCCGAGCCTGGCGTGAGCCAATCTGGCGCAGGCCTTTAGCATTTTGCGGCGGTGCCCCATGAAAAGATTCACGGTCTGGCTGAATAGCTGTATGTCTCTTATTCGGGCTACTTTTCCGTTTTGGCGAACGAACCTGACCATCGCCGAATCGACCTGCGGCTGAGGCCAGAAAACGGTGGGCTTAAGAACTCTTATAGTTTTTATGTCGCCGGTCGCGGATAGCAGAACGCTCAACGTGCCATATTCACTGCTGCCGGGTGCAGCCGTCATTCGCTCAGCGACCTGCCTCTGCACGGTGACACACATCGCGTCCGCCACTGTGGGGCCTGTCACAAGGTTGAGTACTACAGGCGAAGCGACATTGTAGGGCAGATTTGCAACCAATAGAAGCCGACCTGTGTATTTTTTGCGAACTGATTCGATTGCCCTGGTCACAGTGCTGCTGAGTATCCTTTTCTTTTCAAGGATATCTGTGTTGATAATCTCAACATTTCCAGCTTGCGTGAGCTGGTTCTGAGCGATTGTGCAGAGCATCCGGTCAAGCTCAACTGCGATGACTTTGCCGGCCTTTTGGGCTAAAGCCTCGGTTAGAGAGCCGGTGCCGCATCCGACTTCGAGCACAACGTCGCTGGACTCAATTTGCGCAGTCTCTACCAGCAGCCGCATCAGGTTCAGGTCGATCAGAAAGTGTTGGCCCAGCCGTCTATTAGGCAGCGCCCCCGTTTCGGCGAGTAACTGCTGGATTTGCTGTTTCGTCTGCATTCAAAAGAATTTAGAGTTGAGAATGTAGAATCTAGAATTAACCGATAGAACGAGACTTTTTCACAATGCAGGTAAGAATCGCGACTAATTCATTTGATTCATTTGTCAGATTAGTAAGTTTATTTGCAGGAACGACCCCGGTTTCTATCAGCAATCGGAGCCAATAATGTGTTTCTCGGGCTTCTTTCAGGGCAGGGTTACATTTTGAGATAAAATCGGCTTTGCTTTGTCCTGCGGCAGCTTCCTCGAGATTTGCTCCAACCGATGTCCCTGAGCGAAGGACTTGCCTTCCGATGACCTCAGCAGCACCTTTTTGCTTTGTCAAAAACTGATAGAGTTCGACTACTCTACACGCAAAAGAAAAAACTCTTTCCTGGATATCTCTGGGACTGGAATTTCTATACTGGTCTCTCATGAGCCAAGTTCGTTTCTTCATTCTTCATTCTTAATTCTAAATTCTTTTTCGTCGCGGCCATTTGAATGGCCGTAGTTATTGCAGCTTTCATGCCGCTTGGACTGGCAAGATTTTTGCCTGCGATGTCAAATGCCGTTCCGTGAGCCGGCGCCGTTCTTACTATCGGTATGCCTATGGTGACATTTACCGCGTTCTCGAAATCAAGCAGTTTCACAGGGATCATTCCCTGGTCGTGATACATTGCCACTACCGCGTCAAACTCGCCGTGAACAGCGCGAAGAAAAAGTGTGTCGGCTGGAAATGGGCCGGAGCAGTTTATTCCCTGCTCTTGTGCCAACAGAATCGCGGGCGAAATTACCCGTTCTTCTTCGTCGCCGAATTGGCCGTTTTCTCCGGCGTGTGGATTCAACGCGGCAACGCCGATCCTGGGATTCTCCAGGCCGAAGTATTCTTTCATCGCGTCATTTAATAGGTCTATCGACTCGAAGACGCAGCCGATTCTAAATTTGTGGCGAACCTCGAATAGCGCCTCGTGAATGGTAGCCAGCGCCACCTTTAATGGGCCGCTGATAAACATCATCGCCTTTCGTTTTGATTTGCAGCGATGAGCTAGCATTTCGGTATGACCCGGCCACTCCGCGTCAGCCATCTTCCAACTGGTCTTACTGATAGGACCTGTCACTACGGCGTCTATTATGCCGGCCCGCGCAGCGTCAATCGCGTCGAGGCAGAACCTTATCGAGGCTTCGCCGGCAACTTTGCTGGGACCGGCAATCCAGGGTGGAACCGAATATTCATCGTAATCGGCTACGGCGACTTTGCAGGGATAATCTCTGCTGATTTTTTCGTGCTGATGCCGGCCCCAGAAAGGCTCGATCTCCGCCCGGTCAGCGGCGTAGCAAAGCTGCTCATTCATCCCGAAGACGATGAACTTCGCAGCCCGGCGGATATCCGGATCAGCCAGCGCCTTTACGATGACCTCCGGCCCGATGCCCGCAGGATCGCCCATCGTCACGCCGATGACCATCTGCTCGGATATCGAATTGTTGTTAGTCTTGTCCATCCGATCGTCTAAAAGCCTAATTCCTTCAATTTCTCGACCGTTAGCGTTTGCTTCTGTGGCAAAATCTTATCCAGATGACTTTTTATTGTCTTTATGATTATGTCTGTTTCGATATTTACGGCATCTCCGACTTTTGCCGTGCCCAGCGTGGTTTTCTTTAGCGTCTGCGGTATCAGGGCGACGCTGAAACTGCTTTGGTCCAGACAGGCTATCGTCAGGCTTATTCCGTCAACGGCGACCGAGCTTTTCACCACCATCTGGCTGAGCAGTTCCGGCGGGGCGGCAAATTCTATATCAGCAAAATCACCCTGCCTTTTAATCGCCTTAATCGTTGCTGTGCCGTCAATGTGGCCCTGCACGAAGTGTCCGCCAAATCGGTCGGTCGGCTTCATTGCCCGCTCCACGTTCACTTTTGATGAGGGCTTCAATTTGCCCAGAGTCGATCTTGCCAGGGTTTCGGTGCTTATCTCAAACCCCGCAATCAATTGCGGGGCTAAATATGCGATGGTCAGGCACACGCCATTTATGGCAATGCTATCGCCGATTTTGCACTCCTCGGCCAGGTTGCCCAGGTCGACCGTCAACGAAACGCCGCCTGCGTTTGGGCCAACCGACTTTACCACGCAAATCGCCTCTATAAGTCCTGTGAACATTTCAAATCGGCCATCTACTATTGACTATTTACTATTGATAAAACCAAGCTGCCTGTTACAATCCATTATAAATAATCAATTGTCAATAATCAACCATCAATTGGCATGGGTTGGTGATAATATGAATACATTTTGGCTGAAAATAGCCGGTGCTGTGGTCGCGGTTTTGGTTCTGATTATTTTAGTGAAGGGGTTTTTGCCTTCCGGCGGTGAGTCCAAGCCGGCGGAGAAACCGAAGACATTTTACGATATGGCCGACCGGGATAGGCAGTTCCTTGAGGAGCCGAAAGCAGCCGACGAGCAAAAGGCCGAGCAGCTAGGCAAACCGGCACCAGAACCGCAGGCACAGGTCGCACAGCAGCCCTCTGCGGCTCCCACCCAGGCCGCTGGACGCACTGCCGGTGTCGTCCTGCCAAGCGATATTAAAGGGACGACCACGCTGTATTTCAAGCCGCTCGAGGAAATAGAGGATATTCAAGCGCAGGAGCTTCTGCCCTACGCTGCTGCCGGGCGGAGCATTGGCAGGCTGCCCATCGTGCAGTATGGCCTAATGGTGAAAGCCTGCAGGCAGATCGAGCAGCGCTGGCCCGATAGCTGGTACGCCTTCCGGGCCAAGCAAATGTTGGAAGAGATCGCGGAGCGCTACGCCGCCAACTATAAGATTACGGAGCAGGAGTTGGATATCGGGCGATTCACCAAGCCCAGGCGTGGCGCCGAGCCTCGTGTTGTGGAGCCGATACGACGATGAGCGCGGCCGATTCTATCGGTAAAAACAAGAGCTTGCTTTATGGACGAATTGTTTGGCCACAGGATGCCAGATATTTTAGACGATTTCAGTGAAGATGCGGTGATTGTTCTGCACAGGGGTGACTGTCTGGATGCCATAAAGGACATGCCTCGGGAATGTATCCAACTTGTTATCACGTCTCCGCCATACAATATTGGCAAGTCCTATGAGTGCAGCACAACGCTTGAGCAGTATTTGGAGGCGATGCGACCGGCCCTGCTTGAGTTGATAAGAGTATTATCACCACATGGCAGTCTCTGTTGGCAAGTTGGTAACTACGTGGAAGACGGTGAAGTCTTTCCGTTGGACATATTTTTCTATTCCATCTTCAAAGAACTGGGCTTAAAGCTTAGAAATCGGATTATTTGGCACTTCAACCACGGATTACACGCCTCGCAACGGTTCTCTGGCCGTTATGAAACCATCCTGTGGTTTACCAAGACGGACGACTATGTGTTCAACCTTGATTCGGTTCGCGTCCCACCCAAGTATCCCGGCAAGAGACACTTTAAGGGTCCCAAAAAGGGACTTCCTTCGTGCAACCCAAAAGGAAAGAATCCCTCTGATATTTGGGAAATTGTTGCCCAAGATTGGGAAAAGGAGCTATGGGCCATTCCGAACGTAAAGTCAAATCACCCCGAGAAGACGATTCATCCGTGCCAGTTTCCAGTCGAGCTGGTCGAGCGGTGTGTTCTTGCCTTAACTAATGAGCAAGATCGGGTACTCGATCCGTTTGCCGGAGTTGGTTCTGCTCTCATCGCTGCTCTTATGCACAACCGGCGAGCAATGGGGTGTGAGAAGGAACCCGAATACATAAATATTACCCGCGAAAGAATACATCAATATTACCTGGGAACTTTACGCCTGCGCCCGCTGGGCAAGCCCATATATGAGCCGACCGGAAAGGAGAAGGTCAGTCGTATTCCACCGGAGTGGGGCAATACAGAAAGTGAGGAGGGACTGTTTTAATGGTAGTTGCCGGCAGATATTCCTTCAATAAAGGTCTTGAAACTGTTAAAGAGAAATACGGTCATTTGTTGGAGGACATTGACGAAATAATTGCACAGATAGATACCTCAGGGTGTAAGACAAAAATGAGCAAAGAGAAAACTATGCCTGGCCGGATGCTTTATAGCCCCAGGAAACTAAATGCGGCCTTTCACTCGTTGTTTTCGGAGAAGGGGTGGTCTTCGCCAAGGGTCAAGTGCGAGTACCCCACCGAGTTCTATACAGGCGGATATGGTCCCAAACCATTAGGCAAAGGTGCATTTCGCCAAATGGATTTCGTCAAAGACAAACTTGGTGTGGAGATTCAGTTCGGCAAATACGCCTTTATGGTTTACAACGTCTGTGCTAAAATGACAATCTTTCATAGGCTTGGCTTTATCGACACAGGCGTCGAAGTTGTTCCCATAAAGAATTTTGCTGACGAAATGTCTACAGGAGTCTCCTATTTTGAACAATTCGTCTGGGACCTGGAAAAACGCGGCATCTCCAATATAGACATCCCTGTTTTGATCCTCGGAGTAGATAAATGAAAGCAATACGCTTCGGACGACCCTGCGCACCTTTGCCTCGGTTAGGCGCAGGCCAAGGGAGGGCATCGTAAGTGGCTGTTATATTGTCTACTGGTAACATACCTGTGATTGCGATAGCCGCTGACTGTCTGCCGGAGGCGTGGGAAAAGGCAGTCCTGGCGGTGTGGGATAAGGGCATCGATATCAGAACCCAATATGATAAGCCAGAAGATCCGCCCAGCAAAGACGCTACGGTTATAGTTGCCATTACCAATCCATTTTGTGAGCCGAGAATCCACAAGAATTTTCCTGGCGGGCCTGAAGAATTGGAGGTGTACCGGCAGGAGGTAGTCAACGGTATTCACGACCATTGGATCGACCCTGCTGCGGGCAAATGGACGTATACCTACCACGAGCGATTATTTGCTTATCGCTGCCGAAAAATCGAAAATCCCGCCGAAGGCGGGGTTGATCAGGTTCAGTATA
>Ga0315280_10003862_pt1 | contig 22632 bp, 19 predicted proteins | sample YL17G06_40_MG_FD_203697 | JGI IMG/M metagenome (GOLD analysis project Ga0315280, IMG submission 203697) | Sediment microbial communities from Yellowstone Lake, YNP, Wyoming, USA - YL17G06_40 | ecosystem: Environmental > Aquatic > Freshwater > Lake > Sediment | place: USA: Wyoming | collected... | reverse complement strand
CAAATTCACAAATTGAACAGTTTTCGGGTAGGACGATATAATTAACACTATATTTCTTTAAAATAGCCATAACATCCGAAAATGAAAAAGGTGCATTTAATACTTTTTGCACATCTCTTTCTCTTTCTAAACCGGATGGTTCCCCCCGCAAATGCGGAGCCACCACACCAACAACATATACCTTTGAAGAATAACTTGTAATAACTACACTTTGAATTAGGTCCGCCAAAACAACAGTATAGGAGCAACGTTTTTTCTAAAGAATTCATATATTCCTTGAGGAGTTATTTTCTTAATATTCCAATTTCTCATATCCATTTTATAAATCGTAAAAATCGAACTAAAAAAAACGATAAATATTACAATGAAATAAATTGCGTAAGTTATTATCCTTTTTTCTCTTTCTTCAAAAATATATCTATTCAATTGTTTTTCCCCTCTTATTAACAGAAAAGCAATTCCACCCCCTACTACAAAGAAAGTAGGCATTAAAAAATTAATCCTTCTCACTAAACTCACAGTAATTATTTTACTCAAGAGAGGAGGAAAAATGGGGATTAACATCAATATAGGAGGGACTACCATATTCATAAAGAGAAAAATCGCCCAGTCTTTTCTTTTTAAAAAAGGTATCAATAAAGGAGTAAAAAGCAATCCGGTAAAAATTAAAGGTTTAGCTAAAAACTCATCTAATTTTATAGAAAATAGACTTTTAGATACCTCAACTGTATATTCGTTTCCAATATCAACAACTGTTTTTAAATTATATGAATTGAGGGTGTATATAATAAAAGGTATTGCTAATATTAAAGAAAAAATAATTAATCTAAACAGACTTTTTATCTTATTTTTTTCTTCTTTTTGAAATAGCCAAAATCCAATAAGAAAAGAAAATAAAGCCAGTTCAAATAAGAAAAAAACCATTATATGAATTCTAAAAAGAGAGATGCCTAAAAATGAAGATAAAATGAGATATTTTCTCTCTCCTGTTCTTATATATCGAAACATCATCAGTAACGCTAATGGAAGAATAATCGACACAGCAAAATGAAAATTATATCCGAGATATTGAATATCTCCTAAGTGTAATACTGAATAAAAAAAGTAAAGACCTGTAATTACTAAGCTTATTTTCTTACTTTTAAACAATTCATGAGCAAAAACATAGATAATAGTTATTTTTAAAAATATAAGAATAGCTGGTAATTTTAACCAAACTGCTATTGTATCTATTTTTGACATATTGACTATCATAGCCATTATTAAAAACCATATATTAGAACCAAACACAGTATCTGGTTTTATATCCTTACAAAAAGCATTTTGATTAGTAATGTAGGGCAGTTCAGCTAATTTTCTAACAATAGTTTCGTAAAAGTACGCATCACCCCAACTTTTTGCTTCATAAACAAAGGCTATTATCGAAAGTAACAATATCATCAAAAACAAAATAGAATTCCGCAAAAATATTGACCTATTTTTATTTTCACTAATATATCCTTCTTTTAAATAATTTCTCTCTAAAGTAGATAAGTACACGATGCAAAAGAACACGGTCATCAAAAGAAATAATGAATTTAAAAAAGTAATATTCAGGTGGAACCCGTAGCCAAACAAACCTAAAAGGAAAATTGCACCAAAACTTAAGGAGAACGAATAAACAACCTTTTCTGCAAAACCGTATTCCTGTCTATAGAATACCGTCCTGAAAATAAAATATCCTGGTAAAAACATTACCCCTGTCCACGCTAAGAGCATTCTAAAAAGCAAAAAATGGCTGAATATATTCGTGTACTGCAAGACAATAACACCACACAATAATATAATAGTAAACCAGACAATCTTGCTTCTCATTTATACACAGCCCTTTTCCTATAATCGTATCTTATTCATACTTTTTAGCAATGATAATATTGGCTAAGCTGAAATACAACGGCTTTCTATCAATACTTTTCAACAATGGCAATAAGAATGCCGGTGTCTTGTTAGGAAGTATAGCACCTATTCCCCTTGCTATAATTACTTTCAATCCGACTTTCTCTACCATATTCTCCATTAACCTAAGTGAAAATTTCCTTGCTTCCTTTTCTTCTTTCCTTATCAACGCAAATAAGAACATCAATGGATTAGTTCTATTTGGCTCAATCAATATGATATATTTTTTACTTACTCTTTTCATTTCCTTTACTGCCCTATCAACATCGCTTAAATGATGCAACAACGCCGATTCAAATACTATATCAAATGAATCATTTTTAAATGGCAATTTATAGACATCTCCTAAATTTTTGTTTTTACACGGATTAATAGCCAACATTGACGGTGAGTAGTCAACACCAATTGCGTAAGGAGTTATTCTATCAAAATGATATGTGTAATAACCATTACCACAACCCACATCAAGGATTCTAATATTCCCGTTTAATCCGATATATTTCCTAATAAAGCTTATTCTGTTTCCCACTAAAGTTCTTATTACTGGATGAGTAGGATGGCGCCTCTTTTTCCCCTTGTTCCAAAATTTTTTTTGACACAAATCTATACTGACATTCATTTTTTACTTTATGAAAACCACAGTTACTTGCCTAATCTACATCCATAAGAATCTAAAACCAGCCTTTACCTTTCTCCTAAGTTCCTGCCAAGATTTCACTTCAACAACTTTTTTTAAAACATAAGCCGGTCTCATATAGAATGACCTATAAGCATATTTTAATAATTTAAGTAACTCTTCCCTCGTTAAAATTTCTTCCCATAATTCGGGGACAAAATCCTTTCTGGGATTTTGGGAAAAATCTTTCCAATAATCGTATCTTAAAATACCTCTTTTTAATCCTTCCCTATATAATTCTGTTGCAGGGAAGGGAGTAGTTATTGAAATATGAACAAAGTCTGGCTTTATCTTTTTTGCCAGACTAATTGTCGTAAGGATTTGTTCTTTACTTTCTGTAGGATTACCAATCATAAAATACGCTAGGGTAGTTATTCCTTCTTTTCTTGTCCACTTAAATGCATTTTCTACCTGTTCAATAGTAATCCCTTTCTTTAATACATTTAATATACTCTGTGTTCCTGCTTCCACACCGTAATGGATTCTCTCACATCCAGCTAATCTTAGCTTCCTCAAAATATTCTTATCTACTGTATCAACTCTTGCTCTGATATCCCATGCGATTTTTAGATTTCTTTTTAATATTTCATCACAAACGTCAATTACTCTCTTTCTATTGATTGTAAAAGTATCATCATATAAAAAAAACTCCTTAATACCCAATTTTACACATTCTTCCATTTCATTGACCACATTTTCAGCAGACCGGAACCGAAAAACCTTTCCCAAATGTGGCCTGTCACAAAATATACATCTATAGGGACATCCTCTGCTCGTCATCATTGTGGTTATAGGAGTATATTTCGCTAATACGGAATAATATTTCCTATAGGGTACCAGATGTCGGGACGGGAAGGGAAGTGAATCCAGGTCATTGATTAATCCTGCTAATCCTGTATTGATAATTTCTCCATTCTTTTTATAAACAATGCCTCTAATTTTACCTAAATCTTTCCTTTGAGCAATAGCATTAATAAGTTCTGTAAAAATATATTCACCCTCACCCAAAACTAAAAAATCAATTTCAGGATTTGATATGGTTTCTTCTGGATATATGTTTACATGAGGTCCACCTAATACAATCTTTATATTTTTATCAATTTTCTTTGCAATCCTTGCAGTAATAATTACGTCAATAAATGTAAATGATGTCGTTTGAATACCAACAATATCGGGTCCCCTTAATTTAATATTCTGAGCGATTTCATCATAAGTCATCCTTTCAACCTGAGTATCCAAAATTTCTATCCTGTGATCAGTATTTTTTTCAACATAAGATGCTACATACATTAAACCTAAAGGTGGGTAGAGACCTGTCTCTTCATCTATTATTTCAGGAACATTGGTTTTCAGCATATTGTAGGTAGGTGGATATATGAGTAAAACATTCATTTCCCTTCCATTCTGAATGCAGAAATTTGGTCAGCCAAAATACCAAAAAAGAAAATAATCATACTCGAAAGAATCAATAGAATCGCCCCGCTTGGAATATGAAATCCCAAGAATATTAACGCTAAAATTAAATACCCCATTCCTAAGAGAAATAAGAAAAAACTTACTGGAAAGAAAATCTTTAGCGGATTAAATAAGACAATAATTCTTATTATGAGAAGTACAGTGTTTATGCCATCGCGGATTGGATTAACCCTACTTTTCCCTTTTCTTTTTTGAGTAGTTATTGGGACATACTTAACATTAAATCCTCCTTTTATTGCTGCTAAAGTAATTGTGGTAGAAAAAGAAAAAGAATTAGGAAGGATATGCATAAATTTCTCTATTATTTCTTTTTTAACTACACGAAAACCTGAGTTTAAATCAGGGATTTTCATATTCATTAAATGATTAGCTATAATACTTAAAAGTGTTTTACCCGGCCTTCTAAAAAATGAAGTATAAGATGTTTTACTTCTTGCACCCACTACCATATCATAATCATCAATATGTTCGAGTAATTCACTTATATCATTTGGATTATGTTGATTGTCCGCATCCATAAATACCACAATATCATTCTTAGCATTCCTAACCCCTGTTTTAAGTGAGGCTCCATATCCCTTATTATAGGGATGTCGTATCACTCTAACACCCATTTCAGAAGCAAACTTAGCCGTATCGTCTGAAGACGCATCATCTACCACTATAATTTCCCAGTTCTGGCTCTTGTTTCCTCCTTTGAGTCTCTGCAACGTGCCTTTTATACCCTCTTCTTCATTATACGCAGGTATAATTATCGATACTCCAATTTTATTTTCCATCATTAACTCCTTTAGATATACAGAATAATCTATAGAATTACATAAAATTAGTTTTTCTTTTGCTAACTTTTCTATTTTTTAAACATCCAACAGCTTTTTCAAAACTATCTTAACCGCTATTATTTTCTAATTTATATCCATATATTGCTATTTCACTAATCGCTAAAGATTTGAATTCAATATTGTTAAGCCCTATTTTTACAAACCTTGCAACTCTCTTTATCCCTTCCGACTCAAAATCACTAAAATCGTATATATAACTACCATTCTCATCTAAAGAACTATATCCAACCATTGAACCTAACAATTGCCATTCCTTCTTGTCATGAGAAATATAAAATTTCATTTCATTTAACGCTGCCCAATCTGCCCATTTAACTGAACTTACTTTAATGTTATCTAGAATACAATAATCCCCTAAATCAAAAATTACTTCATTTTCATTTACCGCCGACCTTGCTTCCCAGATTATACCTTCGCAAGGAGATGGCGAAACCTTCGCATCAGTTAGATACCCCTTATTAAAGGGAATATTACCCTCCTTCTGTTTTTCCTTATACCAATCCTTGTGTCCTCTCCCGGAAGCGTTTGGCCATTCAGAATAGGTATAATGACCTTTCTCTTGATTATCCGTTAGATTAGTGAGAATAAGCCCTTTTTCAATAATCCTATTTATATAATAGAGTACTTCTTCTCTTTCTAACGGAGTATAATTCTGTTTTTCGATTTTACTTAACACTGAGAGAGTTTTTTCATATTCTTTGTCTGCAAAACTATTTCTTATCTGGTTTAAGGTCTTTTGTTTCTTAGCATTTCCTTTTCCTTCATAGCTCGATGAAATATCGATTTCTCCGATTTTTATCCAGGAGTCATCCTTTACCAAAGGACCTTTTATTTGTACTTTGTCCTGATAACTTCCTATACTAACCAGAATTTCATATTTACCCAACAAGCTTTCAGCGGGAATTTCAACCTCTCTTTTCTCCTTGATTATTTCCCCTTTTTTCCATAAAAGAGTTGGGTATAATCCAAATAATGGCTTATGGGTATCATAGAAACAAAAATTTTCATATTTAGTGTTCTTAAACTTTACAAAAATAATATAGTTTTTCTCAATTTTCCCCAAACATTTCCAGTAATAATTCAATATTATTTTCTCTCCCGTTTTAAATTGAGTGGAATTAATATCATAACCTAAAAAAAGCATGTTATCATTTACATTAGCCATAATTGGGCAAGACGCTGTTCTATTCTTATCCCATCTATTTTTCAAATCAAAAATCAAGCATGGATTAATCAGCTTAAATGGATAATTAAGTGCCAAAAAAGTAAAGATTTCCCGATTAGAAGAAATGTTAATTTCATCTGTGGCTATTACATAAAATTTATAATTGCCAGTTACTACTGCATTTTTGAAATCTTTTAAGTTGTTAACTTCTTTCCATTGATATTCATCTCTATCCGCATAAAAATAAGCCGGGTATCCAATAAATGAATTACTACTCCATATTCTTTCAGCCTTACCAGAATTTTCATTTAAATATTTCCCCATTTTATAGGAGGACAAATCTTCTTGACTATTGTGCATGTTTAAAAAGCGGGGATATGCACTTATTATGAATAAACCAAATACAAATGTTGTTGCAAGGCAAATAAGGTATTTGTTACTTCTCAATACTTTCTTAAAAATAGAGTCCAACGCTATAGATGAAGAAATTAATATAAAAGGAACCAAATAGTATTGGGAAAACTCATGCTTATACGAACCTTCGCGGAATAACAAAATATCCGGTAACCCGAATAATAAAAATAAAGTGATAAAAGAGTATTTAAATCTGTTCTTTTCGTCTTTTCTAAATATCTCTACAAGAGATATCACTAATCCCATGAAAGATAGTGCTACTAAAATGCAAGTAAAACTTTTAGACCACAATATTTGTCTTTGTATCCATTCAATAAGTAATATACCCCCCGATCCCGCTCTAAGATCAAAGGCATCCAACATCAGTTGAAAATATCTACTTACCCCACCTAATATGTAACCAAACCATAATATAATAAAAGCCAACACTAACACACCGACAACAGGAAAAGAAACAATCGGTAAGATACTATCCTTTTTTTTCTTATAAACAAAAAAAATATAATGCAACCAAAGAAAAGTAATTAGAAAATATGAAGTCCACTCAGTTAATCCAGCAAGAATAAAACTAAGAAAGAAAGGAATTAGACAAAATTTTTTACCTCTAATGAAATCAAAATAGAAAAAGACACTAAGCAAACAGAAAAATAAGCAAATTGGTCCATAAAAAACCGTTTTCCCAAAATATGCCTCCATTGGAAGAAAAGGTAGAAAAAGAATTGTCAAAAAAGCCACCCTTAATGAAAATATTTTCTTTACAATAAGGAAAAGGAAAAGAAATATGCCTGAGGAAAACAAGATAGGTACAAGTCGAGCAGCCCATTCTTTAATTCCAAAAATTTGAAATGCAACTGAAACCATTAAACTAAGTAAAGGTGGATGCTTAAGATGATAAAAAAATTCAATTGGAGATTTAGATACACAGAGAAGCGCTGGTGCAAATTTAGTTCTAACATATCCATATCTTACATAATTCCTGGCTATCGTACTAAAGAATGCCCCAGCAAAAGCATGATAACCAATAAATGGCTTATTTATTGCATATGTTCTAAATCCTATATGAATAACCAATAATAGAAAGAATAACAAAACCAATATTTTCTTGTTAGACAACGCGCCTTCCATATCCATACTATTCATTTACTTTCTCTTTGTAATATATACGGTTTAACTTCGCAGCAACGCCAACGAATGACCATAAACACATTGCCACTTTGGAAGAATCAAAAATACTCATTGTAATGCCGTCCAACATTAATCCAAAAATTCCTAAGGATGAAGCAATAAGAAAATTTTTATTTAGTTTATGTAAAATATTTGGTGTAGAAATATTTAAATCCAGATATTTTGCGGTTTTGACGTTCATTCTGATAATATAGAAAAGCATAAATAAAAACAAAAGTAATCCCACAAGTCCTGTTTCCCCTAATGCTTGAATATATTGCCCATCGGGAGTCACGAAATATTCTGAAAATCCTCCCATACCAATACCAAACAAAGGATGCATAACAAAGCCATCGTAACACTTTATCCAATGTTGTCGTCTTCGGTACGCACTTTCATCCAATGTTTTCAAATCTGTTTTTGAAGCATCTCCTTGTAAAATCGCCACTATATTACTCGTTCTGTTCAAAAATATTCCTAAAAATGTCTTGTATCCCCCTACAAATATTGCAAGAAGTATAGTAAGGATTAGTAGGGCTCTTATCATTTTTCGTTTTGTGCTAAATAATAAGTGTTTAATAAGAACAAATGAAGCAATTAAAAAGATTGCAACAATAGGACCTCTTGACCCAGAGAGCGCTACTAAAACTAAAGAAACAAAAAATGCCGAAAAAATAGACTTTTTATATTTCATACTGCTATCAAAATATAAGAGCAAAAAAAACGGTACCATTAATATGAAGTATCCGCCCAGGTCGTAATTACCATCGAATGTCGCACATACACTATTGTGAGGAACCCAAAACCTCCTACTCATTGGTTGTAGATATTTAACAAATAATTCTGTAACTCCTAATTTATTCAAAATTCCTGAATATTGAATCACGCCAACAAACAAAACAATTCCAAATGAAATAAAAACTAGTTTGTAGAATTTGGCGATATTATTCTTATCTAAGAGTACATAAGCAAAGAAAAATAAGGAAATATATTCTATTTTTCTTAAGAAAAATAGAGGTGTCGTTACATCTCCTCGGAAATAACCTAATGTTGTAGAAGTTAATCCCGATAAAAGATATAATCCTATCCAGAAAAAAATCATATTTTTACGAATCCTAATGCCTTTTCTTAATACGTAAATCGCTATTAGGATCCATAAATACAAAATCAATATATCTTCAAATCTTATAGCTACACGACTACCCGAAGATATGAGAGGAATCTTTGGTACAATAATAACCATGAAAAAAAGAGAAAAAAACACTTTTTCTAAATTAACAGCATATCTCAATAGAAAAAATGCCAACGGAACAGTTAATAGACTAAAAAGCAAAACATGGTTCCCATAACTACTAAAAAATCCTACCACAGACCCTATAACAAGAGAGAACCAAACATATTTCATTTCTAAATCAAAAAAATTGTTCCCTACTATTCTTTTCATATCTTAACTTTGCCTTTTGGATCAGAAACTTTCTTACAAATAGCCATCACGTGGTCACTCTCAATATCATCAATTTCCATCAATAAATCTTCTACGTCCGCACAAATCCGCAAGAAACGTTTTGCTATAGGATCTTCTGATGTAAAATTGTGCGCAATTTTTGTAAATACTAAATTAATAATTGTTCCCCCGATTTCTTTGAGTTCAACGATTTCAAAATACTTATGTAATAATGGCATAATTCTGGAAGATTCTATTGCTTCTGAAGGATCTGTCAAAAGCATCCTTAAATAACCGGGTCTGGAAATATTTCTTTTGTAATCACCTCTGGTCGTCTTTTTATACTTATCGGGTAAGATGGCTAATAAAGCATTTGCCACTGCTAATTGACGGTTAGACCATTGGAATCTCGTTGGTCCTACGAATTCACAAACAAAGAGATAACCACCCGGTTTCAGAAATTCGTTGATTATGCTTATAACTTTTTCGAGAGGCGAAAAGTGATGTAACGAACTTCCAACTAAGACAATGTCGTAATAGTCTTTTTTAACTTCAAGCTTAAGTATATCCCGAACATAAAACTTAAGAATCCCATCGAGACCTTCTTCCTTTCCTTTACAAGTAGCCATCTTAATTCTACTTTCTGAAAGGTCATAAGCATCGATTCTTTTGAAATGACCTTGTTTAGCCCACATTATTTCGCCTTCACCTGATCCACATCCAAGCGATAAAGCTATCAATGAGTCTTTCCCTGACAGATATTTCCGGCAAATATACTCAAATTGATCTATATTAGGGTCTTTCGAGACCAAATAGTTAACTCGTTTTTGAAGTTCAATAGGCCAATATGGAATTGATCGGCCGTCCCACGTCGCTTTTACTCTGTCTTCTCTTTTATGAAAAATGTGAGAAAAGAGTTTTCTCAATTTAATATATTTCATCGTTTCAACAACCGTAATTAAGTCATGTCTGTTAATGACATTTCTAAACATAATTAATTTCTCTTTGTGATATGTGATACATTAGTAAAATCTCACAGAGGTTCAATGATCCATTTTTAGACAGCCCTAATTTATCACACTAAACAGTAGATTATTTACCCGTATTATAGTCTTCCCGTCTAAAACAATATTTGTTTCTACAAATTGTTTCCTTCCATTCTTAAGCTTATTTTGGATATCCGGATTGTTAAAAAAATCCGTTAGCGTAGGATAGACATCTTCTTCATTGTAGACACCTAAGGCAGCTCCAGATTGAACATAAGGAACTCCGTCAAGCTCTCCAGTTAAATTGACTATCATCACTGGTTTACCAAGGATCATTGCCTCCAAAGCGACAGTAGAACTATGTGTAATGAGGATTGAACATTTTTTTAATAGTGCAAATAAATCTATTTTTTTGATAACTTTTACATTTTCATAATTTCTATTCTTGATTAACGCTTGGTATTTTCTAACCTTTTCTCCAGGATGAACCTTTATCACCAACCTACTCCTACCAATTCTCTTCATAGTGAAATATAAAATATCTATTATCTGTTCGTTTGTATCCGTACTTCTAGATGAATAATAATCAACCATTTGTGTTACAAATACTATCATTTTTCCCTTATTTTCTGTTGAAGCACTTTTCACATTTATCACCTTATCATATTCCGGATTTCCTGTAATAAATATTCTCGATTCTGAATTACCCCATTTCATAACTTGTTTTTTACTCGCTTCTCCCCATACTGCGATTTTATCAGCATATAGTTTTTCACCAACTCTAATCCCCCCTACATAAATTCCATCTTGAATTAATAAAGAAGGAATTTCTAATTGTCTACTAACTGAAATCATTGTTCTTCCCGGCTCAAGAATATCATTCCAAACCACGGTTCTTTTCACTCTGCTTTCCTTTATAATTTCCCTTAGCGTCTCTATATTTTTTATTGCCCATCTAAATCTCCTTGTCCAGAAATATCTTAATTTTTCTTCGATTATTCCCCAGAAAAAAATATTATTATAGACAAATCTATTTCTAAAATCCCCACTGCTTACTAATCGATTCCATGCACTCATAATTTGCTTTTGATTTTTCTTTACCTTGTTCCGAATATCTTTTTCTATCTTGAATTCGAAAAACATTGATACCCAATAATCTTTTTTAATATATCGTTCAAAACTTTTAAAATCTGTATTGAAAAATATAATATTTGCCTTTCTTTCTTCAAGGATTTTTTCGACAACTGGCCGGATTACACGATGATTATTCACAAAAAAAGTAGGTTCTTTTAAAGCAGATTTATCTGAAATGATATTCTTTATTCTTAGATTCTTGATTCTTATTAGCAAAAATAGCACTTTCTTTATGTCAACTTTATATTTCTCTATCAAATATTTAAAATAATCGTATGCTCTATTTCTTATTCTAAAAATCCATTTCGAGATTATCCTAACCTTAATATTTTGTTTTTCTGAAAGTAACAAAAGTATCCTTCTTAATATCTCATCCTCGGATATGAGAACTATTTCATCTGGAGATTCCTTTAGCATTATCTGCCGAAATAACTCAATATTTTTCAGCACCCTAATATAAAACAGCAAAGCGTCGTATTCTATCAATTCGCTTAAATAAATACCTTGATATTCGGAGAAATTCCTTTCTTCTATTTTCGCCCAGTTTTGAGCAAAATATGTGGCTCTTTCATCAATTTGGTCACATAATTCTCTGGATAAATAATCCTTGGTTTTTTTAACAACTACGTTCTTATTAATCTTATTAACATAAGAAAGCTCAATCCAAACAATATCTTTACATTTTCTAAATAATAGATCAGTTTCCTCTTTAGATACTTCCCTGTCACTTATTATTACAATCCTTGAATTCATAATATTTATTTTTTCCTAACAGTAGTTAAAAAAATATTGATAATTCCTGTTTTTTTGTTCACCAAAAAAATCAATGGTATGGAAAATATCGAAAAGATTATTACCTCTATAAGAGTCAAAATCCACTCATGAAATCCAACTAAAACTCTTGATAACTCCCTAAGAAAAAACAATATTCCTAACATGTAGATAAAAGGCAAATATATTTCTCCTATATATTTCAAAAAATCTTTTATTTGGTTAGAGTATTGTCTAAAAGCATAATGAATGATGGCAGATGAATAAAGAAAAAATCCTATTGAAGTCGCATAGGCTACGCCTTTAATTCCCCATCCTAATCTAACAAAAACAATATTAAGCAAAATAGCCATAGCGATTACAAATACTTGAATTCTTATATATTTATTAAACTTCTTTAATGTAACAAGCAAATGTCCTGCCATATAAACTACAGCCAGGAAAAACGAGCCTAATATCAGAATCTTTGCAGATTCTATTCCAGGAACATATTTATTTAGCGTCAGTTTAATTAAAGGTCCAATTATGATATATATCCAGCCAATCAATATAGGCATCAAATAGGCGAGTATTAGAGTTGGTTGAACCATATATTTCTTTAAATCTTGAATATTGTCATTTTCTCCATATTTCCCTAAAAAACTAGGAAACATTATACTTGATATTGCGTTAGGGAAATACATTATTAAAGTTACAACCATAAAGGCTATACTATAATAACCCAAAGTTATTTTGTCTAAAAAAATAATAATTACTATTTTATCGATACTTGTTAAGGTAATATATCCTAATCCTATTATTAAAAGAACAAAACCTGTTTTAATTAGTTCCCTTAACAATTTTTTGTCAATCTTGAATCTTATTCCATATTTTCTTTTCATATTAATGTAAATGATAGCTATCAAATAAGAAATTACTAAAGCCCAAAGAACACCTGTTAATTTATATTTTAGGCCTAAAAGTATACATAAAAGCGTAGAAAAAACTGCAAAAATTATTGTGACTTTACTTACAATATTAAATTTCTTTTCTGAACGCAACAGTGTTACATAGTAAATATATAGTTGTTGGGCAAATACTATCAAAAGGACTATTCTAAATCCTTGAATAAATAATGGTGCCTTTTTAACTAAAATAAATGTTAAAAGGAATACTATAATAATACCTAGCGATAAAAATGATTGTATAAATGTAAAAGAGGTATTTTTTATATTTTCAACTTTTTCAAATTCTCTTTTACCTATAAAATAAGGGATTTCTCTTTCTATAGCAAACAATATGCCCAGATGACTATATACGGCATAATTTAAGATTATTTGAAAAATAGTAAAAAGCCCATAGGTGGCTGGTCCAAGAATCGCTCTAACAAAAAACCCCTTTATGGTACTAAATAGGATCAAAATATATATACTAACGGAATAGAACGAAGCATCCTCAAAAATTTTTTGTTTTATTGACAAATTAACCCTCAACTTATCCCTTTATTTGTCTAATAAGAATAAAGGGTTCTACTTCCTTTTTTCCTACAACCAAACCCCATCTTTTTGCAATAATCCTTATCCCTTCTAAAGACCGAGGGTTTGGATATTCACAAAGCTCTGATTCATAACACTTCATTGCTTCTACCTTTTTATCAATTGTATCAGAAATATCAATAAAAACATTGGGTGTGAAATTACCGAATGTCCCATAGAAACTCCATTCCGTTGAAGAAGGAATTTCAAAAGAATATATTTCTCTTACAGTTTCTCCTTTTATTGGTCGACATGCGGTCAAAACTGCATTAAAAGTGATTTGATGGTCAATATTCAAATCACCTCTATGATGTGTATAAACTACCTCTGGCATAATTTTGCTTTTAACCTTTTCAATCTGTTTTACTATGTCTAATAAAGCAACTGTATCAAGACGATTATCAGGGAAGTTACAGAAACAAGTCTTTTTTATTCTTAAAATCTTATTTGCTTTTAATGCCTCTTTTTTCAAATCAACTAATTCCTTTTTGCTAAATCCTTTTCTCATAAGGTAACGAGAAGTTACTCCTTCTCCTAAAATTAGCACATAAACCTCATCCCCATTTTGTGAATATTTTGCTATAGTTCCTCCGCAACCAAGAACCTCATCATCAGGATGGGCCACAACAACTAAAATCTTCATTTTATTTTCTCCTTTTACAATCCAAACTTATTTTTCAAATCTTCTTTGGTTATATTTCCATCCATCAAAACTTCAAGACTACTATCACCAACATTAAACAACAAATCAATTATACTCATATACGGCAAAAAATCATCGAATAATTGTGGGTAGGTTGGATGTTTGTAGTCCTGAAAATAGATTTTAATTCCTTCTTGATTAAAATCTCCTTCGTTTGCATAATCCTTTCCTAATTTCCCAAAAATATATAATTTAGCGTTTAACTTCTTACACATATTGACAACTAATTCTGATTTGTGACCTCCAAAATTAAGTTCTGACGCTTTATAATATTTCACATCAATATTTAATTCTTTTAGAAACCATTTTAGCATGTATTCATTTATGTCAGTTAAATATTTCCATTCCTTTTTATATACATCTTCAAAAAAATCAGAGTATTTGTTGAAGAAATAAGCATTTTTATACGTCAGGTATATCGATTTCCAATGTTTCTTCCGCCAATCAATAAAATTATTTATTTCTATTTCCCTTATTTTTTTTTCTCTATAGCCTTTTGTCAAAACCGGAATAGTTAACCATATTCCTCCAGTTTTTGTCCTAATTTTATTTCTATTATTCCAATCTTTTTTTAAATATTGAACATCATCAAAATAACAAAAAGCATCACTTAAAGCTATCTTATGAAATAATCCAAGCCAAGGCAAATATACTGGTTGATGAGCTGTTAAAATCATAATGGATTCTCTTCAGTTTGTCCTGAAATATTCCTTTAAACAAAATTTTATTTTTTCAATTTCATATTTTTTGAGTGAAGGATAAATAGGGATTGATAATGTAGTCTTTGCAATTTCTTCACTTACAGGAAAATTCTTTGGATTTTGTCTTAAATATCTATGAAGCAATTCAAAAGTTTGTATTGGTATAATTGCTTTTATCCCCTTGCTTTCTAAAAATCTCTTTAATTTCTTTGGATTATTGACCTTAATTAAAAAACGATAGAAATTTGGTCTCTTATTATTTATTCTATTAGAAGGCCAGACATTTTCCGAAGGTAAAATTTCATAATACTCATCAGCTATTTCTGTTCTTTTTTCGATAAATTGTGGAAGTCTCTTTATCTGACTTATCCCCATTGCCGCTTGAAAATCAGAAAGCTGGAAATTAAACCGAGGCTTATAATGTCTTCTACAATCAAATTCTCTATAATCTCTAATTTTTTCTATGATTTTCCCATTTTTTGAAAACACCATTCCACCGTATCCTGTTGTTAACATTTTGCTAGCATAAAATGAAAAAATTGCCGCATCTCCGAATGTTCCTACTTTTTTCCCTTTATATTCACTTCCAATGGCTTGTGCACAATCTTCAATGACGGGAATACTCAATTTAACAAATTTATCTACATTGGCTGGCACTCCATAAATATGAGGGATAATAATAGTTTTTGTTTTTGAACTAATTTTCTTTTTGGTTTGTTCAAAAGAAATATTAAAATCTTCAGGATTGACATCAACCAAAACTGGATTTGCCCGAGCAAGATATACTGCATTCAACACAGCTGAACAAACATAAGAAGGAATAATTATTTCATCACTTTGTTTAATCCCTAAAGAAACCAATGTTACAAACAATGCAGCAGTTCCACTGGAAAAAGCAACGGCATATCCTGGTTTGTAGCCTAAATATCTACATAACAAATTTTCAAATTCTCTTACCTTTTTGCCCTGAGCAATCCATCCAGATTCTAAAACACTTTTCAGAGATTCAATTTCTTTATTATTAATTGCTGGTTTATTGTGCAATATCACTTTCTATGCTTGGCTAACTCCTTATAGTAATTTTTCTTAATTTTCATAGGATTACCTATAACCAATGAATACGGGGGTATTTTTGTCTCTTCAACAATCGTTCCAGCAGCAATTACTGAATGATGTCCTATCTCTGCTCCTCCTTTGATAAAAGAATGCGAACCGATGAAAACATTCCGTCCCACTGCAATATCTTTCCGTTTAATTGATTTCTTAATTCCAATACATTTCTTATGAGAATCTGCTACATTTATAGAAACAAAAGAAGCTATATCGCAGTCATCACCAATTGTAACTTTTGCCCCTTTTGCATTAACTTCTGAAAAAAGTCCAATATAAACATTCTTACCTATTTTCGGCTTACCATGTATAAATACTAATGGGTGAAATCTATTTTCTTTCAAACCTAATAACTCGATTAATCGTTTTAAAATTTCTCTTTTTGACTTATTGTCATTTTTCATGGAGTATATTAAATCCTTCAATAAATTTCTGGATTTTTTCATAAGATTCACCTCTACTATTTTTGTAATAGGAAATCAAACATGTGAGTTGACTGCCAAAGATTAGAATTTATGGGAACTTCACAACATTTAGTAAAGCCAATTTTAGATGCAATTTCCTTAATTTTCTTTATGTCCATCCAAAACCTCTTTTCCTCCATCTCTAAAGCTTTCTGAATACGTTTACTATCCCAATTAAGACAATGATAAGACTTTATATGTGCTTTCTTTTTCGCTATATTCGGATTATGTGTAACAATCGCCTTCCCATTATTCTTGAGAACTTCAAAAATGTTTCTTAAAATTTTTCTAATAGAATCATAGGAAGAAAAGTACTGCAAGACCGAACTTATTATAATTTTATCAAAAGCAATTCCTAAACCCTTTGTTTTTCCCATAAATTCAATGTCATCAACATAAGCTTCTATAATGTTGTCAAAATGTTTTATGTTTTCTTTTGCCTTTTCCATCATCTTATCTGCATAATCAAATAAATAAATTTTTCCTGCAAAAGGAGAAATTGCTATACTTATCCAGGCGGCTCCTCCACCTGCATCTAATACTATATCATTCTTTTCAAATTTAAGAGCATTAGAGATATCTTTCACCATTAAGAAAAACTCTAAAGGCGTATAACTACTTCTTCCAATTTGAACAAACATATTCTTGGATTCTGCATGTTCATTCCATATCTTTTTCCAAAATTCTTTAATCCCTTCTTTTCTTTTTTCCATTTCTACTTAATCTTTTCAAAAGTTATTAATTCATTTTTCTTAATATCTACTTCAGCCTGTCTTCCCATAATAAAATTAGCAAATTTTGGAAGCAATCCTATACCTGGTCTCTTATACTCAATCATATCATAAGTTAGTTTTTCTCCTTTTTTTATATCTCTTGCAGCAACTATGCTTCTCCTTGTTAATTCTCTCATTCTTATCTCTTTTAAGCTTGGTTTTACCTCAGGAGACCCAAGTGCTTTCTCTAAATATCTAATACTCTCCACTAATTCTTTTAACTCTTTGGGGTCAGCAGAAAACCAGTGGTCAGGGCCTACCATATTTTTATCCAAGGTGAAATGTTTTTCAATGACTTTTGCGCCTAAACATACCGCCCCTAATGCGGCTATAACACCTTGCGTATGGTCAGAAAAACCTACAGGGACCCGAAATGCCTGACGGAGAGTTTGAATTCTTCTTAAATTTACCTCGTCTGCTAAAGCAGGATACGATGAAACGCAATGAAGCAATATCAAATTATTGTTTTTAGCCTTGTAAACTTCATTTACAGAGTCTTCTATTTCACCTAAATCTGCCATCCCAGTAGAAAGTATTACAGGTAGCTTATAAGAAGCATATTCTTTAATCAAAGGAAGATTTGTTAAATCGTCAGAACCTACTTTAATGGCAGGTACGCCTATACGCAATAACATCTTTAAATCAGAAATATTCTGGGGTGTTACAAAACAAATAATTTTCTTCTTATGGCAATACTCAAATAATTCTTTAAATTCTCTTTCAGAAAATTCGCATCTTTTAAACATTTCATACATCGACTCAGTAATAATCTTTCCTTGGCTTTTATATCTGTAGGTCTCTTTTCTGTCGGCGATAAATTCCTCTGCCCTAAATGCCTGAAATTTTACAGCATCGACTTTACATTGAACAGCTACATCTATCATTTTCTTTGCTATATTAATATCTCCATTGTGGTTTATGCCCATTTCAGCTATAATAAAAGTTGGCTCATTGTTACCAATATACTTATTTGCTATTTTTATCCTTTCCATTTTCAATATTCCTCATTATTTCTACTATTCTTTTAACACCATTTTCGTCCACCAAATTGAATGCCCTAAAACTCATCTTTCTTCTTAGTTCTGAATTTTTAATAAGCTCATTCAGTGTTCTCCTAATTTTATTTGACGAACAATCTTTATACCATCCGACAGACCTGTATATACCTTGTCTATTTAACTCCTTAGATATGAGGTATTGATTGTCTGATACCGCTCCTGTGATTCCTATTAATCCATAATAGCACATTTCTAAAATAGAACTACCTGAAACACAAATTACTAAATCAGCCCATTTATAATAACTATTCATTGAAATAATATTACATAAAACTTCAATTCTATTTTGATACTTTTTTACATAATTCCTTATTTGTGATACCCACTCATCAGAACCGCCTGTCATAATTTTAATATTCAACCAACTATAATTTGAACAAACTGCATCTATAACCTTCAAAATTTCTTTAACTTTACCCCCCCCTAAATATATTAACAGTTTTTTTATAGAAGTTATATCTTTTGATTTCCTTTTGTCATTAAGAAATTCTCTTCGTAATAGGGCATATTTGGGACCAAGTAAAAGTTTAGTATGGGTTTCAGTTCTATAAGAAAGTTTTTTTGCTTGAATTCCATGATTTACAATTATATGAGAACAAAATTTTGTCTTTGCTGTATCATCAATATTTAACAAAAAATAACCACTATCTTTGAAAAATTTCTGATAAGAATAATCAAAATAGTAATTGTCCATAATTAACCATTTAGCATTAAAAGATCTCAATATCTTTTCGGTTGAAACAATATCTAATTTTAGCCCTTCGTTACTCTGAATCTTCAATTTTTCAATCCTAAAATTTTCTTCTTGAATCTTCTCAATAACCCAATCTTTATAAGGAACTGTAGCAAAAACTACATTATATCCCTCCATTTTCAACTCTTGGGCTAAAGATAAAGACCTCATTATGTGTCCAACACCTATTTTATCCGAACCATCTGTTCTTATTACTACACTATCATTCACCATATTCTTTCTGCTTTACGTTTTTATTTATATTAGCCAATGTGGGGTTTTCTTCAAATAATTTTAGAATATCTCTATATAGAAAAATTCTATCAGGCTTGTATAAATGGGAATATATCTCTTTTATAAGGTTTAAATCTTCTTGAGTATCAACTGTCCACCTATATTTAGAATAATTCTTTCTATCTTTAAAATTATATATCTTAAAATTTTTGGGATGCATGTAAATATAAGGAGTTACATGTTCTCTATCGGGTTGTTTTTTTGCTTCTTTCCATGCCCTTTTCAAAGATGAAAAAGAGAATATTTCTACATCAAGTCCAAGAGGATATGTCCTAACTGGAATTACATTACTAAGATAGTCTACCTCGTCTTTGTTTTTAAAATAGCAATCAATCATTTTATCAATTATTTCTGGGTCAATGACTGGACAATCAGAGGTTACTCTTATTATTATTTTCGCTTTATATTTTCTTGCACATTGGTAATACCTATCCAAAACATCTTCTTCACTTCCCCTAAACCAATCAATTTTTATCCTTTTACATAAATCTACAATTGCGTCATCTTTTCTATTAACTGTTGTAGCAATGACTATTTTATTAATCCTTTTTGCATACTTTAGTCTATCAATTAAATGTTCTAATAAAGATTTACCCTCCACTATTTTCAAAACTTTACCTGGTAACCTTGTTGACCCCATTCTTGCTTGAACTATACAAAGTACTTTACTCATTTTATTCTTTTAAGTCATACACATGGTCTATCAGCAAATTACTATAAATAAACGGAATTTAGTGTTTATTAAAGTTTACTAATCCAGAAAAGATTTCAGTTTTTCTATTACATATTTTATATCCGGATTTGTCATTTTTGGAAATAATGGTAATGAAACAGCTTTTCCATAGAATTTTTCTGCTATGCAACAATCGTCTCCTTTATATTCTAAATTTTGCTGATAATAGGGCTGTAAATATACCGGAATATAATGTACCTGCAAAAGAATATTATTTGCTCGCATATATTCAAATAGTTGTTTGCGTGTTTTGCCTATTTTTTCAAAATCTATTTGTAAAACATACAAATGACAGGCTGATTTGACATTCGGTTTTTCGTAAGGAATGGTCATTTCTCTTATATTCTTGAATGCTTCATTATAAATTTGTGCAATTTCTCTTCTTCTCTCAATAAACTTATCTAATTTTTTTAATTGACTTATTCCTAAAGCGCATTGAAAATCTGTAATCCTGTAATTATATCCTAATTCCTGCATTTCATAATACCATTGTTCCTCTTTTAATTTTGCATTTTGGATTTTAAATTTTGAACTATCTTTTGTCACTCCATGACTTCTTAACATCAAGAGTCTTTCATAAAGAACACTATTATTTGTGGCAATTGCCCCTCCCTCCCCAGTTGTGATTGCTTTTACAGGATGAAAACTAAAGATAGTTAAATCAGAAAGTCCACCAATTTTCTTTCCATTGTATTCAGCACCTAATGCATGCGCAGCATCTTCCATAATCCAAAGATGATATTTCTTCGCTATTTTTCTAATCTTCTCTAAATCACAGGGTTGTCCGGCAAAATCAACAGGAATTATGCCCTTCGTATTTTTATTAATCTTTTCTTCTATTTTGTTTCCGTCAATATTATAAGTTTTCTCGTCAATATCAACAAAAATAGGTTTTCCTCCGCAGTATAAGACACTATTAGATGTCGCTAAGAATGTAATTGGTGAAGTAATTATTTCATCTCCTGGTTTTACACGTAAAACAAGGCAAGCAAGATGTAATGCTGCTGTCCCACTAGAAACTGCTACTACATACTTTGCTCCACAGTAACTTGCTAATTTTTCTTCAAATTCTTTTACTTTCGGCCCCTGAGTAATCCAATCTGACTTCAGTACCTTAAGTACTTCTTGTATATCATCTTCATCGATCCAGTGTAATCCATAAGGTAGATACTTATCTTTTACGTTCTTAGCCTTAGCCCTGTCAATCGCTGGTTTCTTTCGTTTCCTCAATTTCTCCATATTTAATCATCCTTTTCATCTTTTCAGTCGTTAGCCACTCAGAATTAGTATCACTACTATACCTGAATCCATCTTTCAATCTATCTTTTCCCTTCCAATTATCTTTGCTCCACCAATGATACTCGGGTTCAATGACAAAAAAGTTCTCAAACTCTAATGTATGTCTGGCTTCTTCCTCACTAATTAAAACTTCGTGTAATTTTTCACCTGGTCTTATGCCAATAAATTTTATCTTACAATCGGGAGCTATAGCCTTTGCTAAATCCATCACCCTCATACTGGGTATTTTAGGAATAAAGACTTCACCTCCATGCATTAATTCTATACATTTAATAACAAATTCTATGCCCTGGTTCAATGTTATCCAAAATCTTGTCATTCTTTTGTCAGTAATGGTTAACGTGTTACTTTTCTTTTGTTCCTTGAATAATGGAATTATACTTCCTCTACTTCCTACCACGTTTCCGTAGCGAACGCAGCTTAACTTAGTTCTCCTGGTACCAACATAGGAATTCGCTTGAATAAACATCTTTTCAGCACAAAGTTTTGTAGCCCCATATAAATTAACAGGACTTACAGCCTTATCCGTACTTATAGCCAACACCTTTTCTATATTATTGTCTATAGCGGCATTGATTACGTTTTGAGCGCCTAAGATATTTGTTTTCACTGCCTCAAAGGGATTGTATTCACAAGATGGAATTTGCTTTAAAGCCGCGGCATGAACCACAATATCCACGTCTTTCATCGCTCTTTCAAGTCTCTCTTTATCTCTAACATCGCCAATAAAATATCTTAAGCAGGGGTCATCAAACATCTGCCTCATCTTCTCTTGTTTAAACTCGTCTCGACTGAAGATTCTAAGACTTTTTGGCTTATGCCTTTTTAACATTATTCGAGTGAAAGCTTTACCGAATGAGCCGGTCCCACCTGTAACCAGGATAACTTTTTCTTTCCAGTTCATAATTTTTATCTCCTTTTAGCATTTGTGATACTTTTATTCGTCTTGGCAGCATGTAAATTAGAGCCACAGCAGACAGAACAACGGGTTCAATGAATTGAACCCCAAAGATTTTTGAGAACGGGCTCAATAAATTGAGCCCCTACAGTCAAAGTTTTGCACAGATTGAATCTGTGCCTACAAGTCATTTTGCACAGATTGAATCTGTGCATACAGGGTTTTTCATTTCATCCTATTTCTCCCCTCGGACCGTTAACTATTTTCTTTAAATCCCAATTTTGTTCTTACTAAGCTCTTTAAAGATTCGGCGGTTTTTAGCGAATTCTCTATTTCCTCTTTTGT
>Ga0315280_10003861_pt1 | contig 22633 bp, 19 predicted proteins | sample YL17G06_40_MG_FD_203697 | JGI IMG/M metagenome (GOLD analysis project Ga0315280, IMG submission 203697) | Sediment microbial communities from Yellowstone Lake, YNP, Wyoming, USA - YL17G06_40 | ecosystem: Environmental > Aquatic > Freshwater > Lake > Sediment | place: USA: Wyoming | collected... | reverse complement strand
TGGGCTATGTTGGTTTATCGACTGCCGTTTGCTTCGCCAGTCGCGGGTTCAAGGTGATAGGTGTAGACGTAGATGAACAGAAGGTCAAGTTGATCAATAGTGGCCAGCCCTTGATCTATGAGCCATCCCTAAGAGAACTACTGGCTGAGCCTATCGAAAAGGGGCTACTCAGTTGCACACTGGACTACAAGCACGCTATCTCTGAGTCCAGAACCACATTCATAACAGTCGGCACACCCGCTGGAAGTGATGGAAGCATAGATCTCAGAAATGTTGAGGACTCTTCCAGACAAATAGGTAGAGCACTGAGAGATCAAAGAGAATGGCACCTTGTGGTCGTCAGAAGCACGGTGACCCCCGGCACCACTAGTCAGCTGGTCAAACCAATTATCGAGACCACTTCAGGCAAGAAATGTGGTGTGGACTGGGGCCTTTGCATGAACCCTGAGTTTCTCAGAGAAGGCTCCGCTGTCAAGGACACTTTCAAACCAGATCGAATCGTAATTGGTGAGCATGACAGAACATCAGGAGATCGATTGGAGAATCTCTACAGGCAGTTCTACGGTGAGCAACAACCTCCAATTCTAAGGATGAGCCCCGTCAATGCAGAATTCGTCAAATATGCGAACAATGCCTTCTTGGCTATGAAGGTAAGCTACATCAACATGATAGCAAACCTTTGTCAGAAAATCTCAGGTGCAGACATTCTCCAGGTGGCCAAAGCGATCGGCCTCGACAAGAGAATCGGACCATTATTCCTTGAAGCGGGTCTAGGCTACGGAGGAAGCTGTTTTCCGAAAGACCTGAAGGCATTACTGGACTTCGCAAAGAAAAAAGGCATTGATGCGCCGCTGATTGAGTCAACGATCAGAATCAATGAGTCACAGCCACTAAAAGCACTAGAAATGGCTGAACAAATACTGGTAGACTTAGAAGACAAGAGGATAGCAGTACTTGGATTGGCTTTCAAGCCAAATACAGATGATTTGAGAGAAGCGGTTTCAATCAGACTCATCAATGCCTTGCTGGAGAAGAGGGCCAAAGTTGTAGCCTACGATCCTATCGCAACAGACAATGCTCGCAGGATCTTGGGAGACAAGGTTCTCTTTGCTTCGTCAGCCCTAGATTGCATAGACGGAGCAGATTCCTGCATAGTGGTCACGGAGTGGGATGAGTTCAGGAAACTCCGACCCGAAGACTTCGAAAGGATGAGAAATCCTGTCGTAATAGATGGAAGACGCATCTTCGATCCTCAAGAATTCAAGCGAGTGGTCAGATTCGAAGCCATAGGGCTGGGCGCGACATCGATGAGCCCGTCAGAATGATGAGAGTTCGTACAGTGCACAATACGCGCTGCCACGGTCAAGTGATGGTGCTACGCGGCGCAGCTTAATGTTAGGCTGAGAATCCCTTTTATGGGTCTTGACCATGAATGCCAAGCATGGTACCAATGAAGATCGCAGTGGTACCCGCGGCTGGAAAGGGCACAAGGCTCGGGAGGGTCGGTGTAGCTCTCCCGAAGGCGCTAGTTCCCATCGCGGGAAGACCAGCGATCGACCACATATTCGAGATGCTGCGAGAGGCTGCGGTCGAACAGGTCATCCTGATCGTTGGCTACAAGAAAGAACAGCTCACATCATATGTGGACGATGGTTCAGACTTCGGACTCAAGGTCGCTTATGTTACTCAACGTGACCCCAGAGGGATCGCCCATGCACTCCTTGAGGCCGAGGGCTTCGTGAATGAAGACTTTCTCTGCCTGCTTGGCGACACACTCCTGTTTCCGCGTAACGTATTGAAAACTCTGTCTCAATTTCACGCGACTAGGAAGCCTGCGGCCACATTACTCGTCAAGACCCTCGATGACGTGAGTGGGTACGGCGTGATTGAGCCGGATGGCGAAAAAGTGATGAAGGTTGTTGAGAAGCCCAGTAGAGGAGAGGAACTAAGTAACTTGGCCATTGTGGGCTGCTACGCCTTCTCTCCAAAGATCTTCAAGGCCGCTCGCGAGACCCCTCCGAATCCAAGAAGCGGAGAGATGGAGCTAACCGATGCCATACAGCGTCTCATAGACTCGGGAGAAGACGTATTGTACCTCAGGTTTGAAGGCACATACATAGACACAGGGAAGATGGAGCAGATCCTCAGTGCAGACAGAATGTTGAGAGGATTCGACATCTTCGACGGCCGCTCAATGAAGATAAAGCTCGACAGAGTTCCAAGGAAAGGGAGGAAGACGGTTGCGCCTTTGTTCACCGGGCCAACATTGGAGAGCGCCCTTACAGTTCTTCAAAAAGGCGAAAGCACGGGCGGGCACAAACACTCCGACGCCGAAGAGATATATATCTTCTTAGAAGGAGAAGGTTTGATGCAGACAGGGAACGACAAGTACGATGTGAAGTCTGGGGACGTGGTTGTCATAGCTCCCGGAGATTTTCACAAAGTGTCTAATGTCGGGAACGTACCCGTCTCGTTTGTAGCGGTTTATCCTGCGTCACCGCTTAGAGAATACAAATGAGTCAACCGAACAGTTTCTTGGACGAAGACAGGTGTCCTTCTCCGACATCAGTCATCGCTGAAGATCAGCTCTTCGCTCATTAAGTTTAGCTTTTCCGAAAGAGCCTTCATCCTCAGAGCAGATCGCCAGAAGGAAGCTTCTCGAAAGCCATACAGGTAGCCGACGAGATGATTTCACAAATCCTCAAGAGCATATATTGCTAGTGAGCACGTACTGACATGATGGCCTGTTATGATCGTGAAGCGATGGGACGACATAGATTTGCACATCTCATCAAAGACAGGTGCTCCGGAAAGAAACTGCGGATCACCCTCACCCTCCAAAGACAAGGAAAAGATCAAGATCGCGGTTCTCTGCAGCCATAATCTCTCGGTTCTAGAACCAGGCGACAAGGTTCACACATATGACAAGATCATGGCACTCGCGAGACAAGCGCTGGTGACCCTATTCACACCCTATGCGCATGCGTCGAGAGATATGCAGTCACAGATGAGGGTCGTTCAAGTTTCCTCTCCGGGTCTACGCTTCGTTTTGACACTGGCTATGGCATTGTTTGCACGTAGGCGGGATTATGACTGCATCTATAGCCGTGATGCTCTTCTTACGGCTTTCGCGGCACCCCTGAAGATCTTCGGGAAGGTGTTAATCATCGAGTTGAATGGGATTCCATCACGAGAGGCCGAGATTCGTAGACGAACCCACAGAATGCGCATGCCCCAACTAACGCCCCTAGTCTGTGGTGTGATCCGACTGATTGAAGCCTTCGCGATTCGATCTGCAGACTTGGTTCTACCCGTCACTGACAAGATGAGGAAGTATATTTTGAGAGAGTATGGAGCCGACTCCAGAAGGGTAATTGTAATACCTAACTCTGTGGATACCACGGTCTTCAGGCCTCTTGAGAACAAGAGGGTGAAGATCCGCCGTGAGCTCGGCATAGGGAGAGAAACGGCTGTGTTGTATCTCAGCACGTTCTCAGCTAGATGGAGACGCTCAGATCAGCTTTTCCAAGTTACTGACGATATCCAACGCAAGAGGAGAGATATCGTATTCCTTGTTGTAGGTTCGGGCCCGCTACTTGCAGAGATGAAATTGAAGGCAGCAGAATGCAGAACTTTGAATCGAGTGTTCTTTGTAGGAGCGGTTGATCATCATCTTGTTCCGTTCTACATCAATGCTGCGGATGTCTACGTCTATGACGCGACTCCAGCAGGATATACACTGGTTGGCGAGCACGGGCCTTGCCCAACAAAGATCTTGGAGTCTATGGCTTGCGGCAAACCTGTCATAGCGCCTAAGGAGACTGAGATTGAACATATGTTGCGAGAATCAAATGGCGGGTTCTGCGCGTCTTCCATAGAGGAAATTGAGACTCTGATAGAGAAGTTCGCTGATTCGCCAGATCTTGTTAGATTGATGGGAACAAACGCTAGACGATACATAGAGTTGAACTACGATCTTGCGCGTTTGACCAGGTTATCCGTGGAGCTTATGCGCGAGGCCGTTTCATCGAGACATCACTAGGTTATGAGACTGGTGCTGGTGCATGCAATGTCCCGGAACAGCAGTCGGTGGCTTGCAGCTACGATGAAACCTAGAAACGGAATCACTCCCGTATTTTGTTTCTTGCTTGTTGTTCTGAGTAGCTTCTTGTTTCTTAATTCTCCTGGAACCCATGATGTAACTTCATGGCTTGACGAGTGGTGGATGCCCAACTACAAGAAATTTGGTTTCTTCAGAGGATACTCCTCCACCGGGGATAATTACCCTCCGTTGAGCTTCGTTGTTATCGGCGCCATCGGAGAACTATCAACCATGCTTAATATCGCACCGCTGACAGTTTTCATACTCTTCATATCTCTATTTCTTATGTCTACGACGATGGTTTACTATCACTTCACAAAAAACATTGCTTTAGCAGGTCTATTACACGCGTCTTTGGCGATTAACAGCATGGCCCTTGGGTATCTCGACGTGCTCTTTGCTCCATTTGTTGTCCTATCCCTATTTGCCCTGAAAAGTCGACGCCACCTATTGTTCACAACCGCGTTCGTCCTAGGGATACTTATGAAATATCAGCCCCTAGCCATTCTACCTTTTTTGCTGGTGTACGTAGCAAACGTTCGAAGTCTTGCTGATGTCAGGAAGATTGACCTACGAGATATATTGCAGAATGTCTTCCTACCTTCTGGAATCATGCTTGGAATAGCTATAGGGGCGTTTGGACGACATTCGATCATATCTCTGCTAAAGGCAACGCAACATACATCCATTTCTGCAAATGCACTAAATTTTAATTGGGTTGTGGGCTCCATCATTAAGATGTGCGAACCAGCACGATATGAGAACGTGTGGCAAATTAATTACACTCAGTATCCCATAACCTTATTTTCCATGGTTGTGTTTTTGGCGTTGTATTTGTTCGCTTTATTCCACTTTTTCAAAGATAAGGAAAAGACGTTTGACAGACTACTACTGCACTCTGCGTTGGGGTATCTGTCTTACTTTGTGTTCGGTGTGGGAGTGCATGAGAACTATCTCTTTCTTCCTTGTCTGCTGTTCGTTATGCTATTACATGAGGACAATGGGTATGCTGCACAATGCACATTTTGGTTGATGTATGCAAATCTGAACCTATTAATGTTTTATGGAATTGAAGGAAAAGGATTACACTTTAATCATAAGATATTCGGGTTTGACTATTTAGGTATACTGGTTAGCATTCTTGGAGTGATTATGTTTCTGAGGTTCTATGTGGAGAGGCTGAGCAGAACTCGTCCAAAGCATAGGAGTTATAGGTCTAGCGTACAAGGCGACTAGTTCATTTGTATCAGGCAATACCTGGCGTTTGCTGACAAAGAGCCCTGAAGTCCTGTTAACGAATAAGCCCTATACCCTGCAAATTGAAACTGCCAACATATGTAACAGCCGGTCTGTCTTTTGCATTCAAGAGTTGGGCATCCCATCCTCCAGCACGCGCCAAAAAAGGGCATGGATGAGTCGCCATCTGTCTAATTCTTCTAGCGCCATGATCCAAACTGCGTGGGCAGATTGCCCTCCTCCCCAGTCCTCCGGAAGCGTCACTCGGAAGCATTACGAAGCAAGGCCCCAAGTTGCTATCGTGGATTCTAGTTCAAGCTCTTCTGCATATGGATGTGAAAGTGGAAGAATCGATGGAATTCTGCCGGGAAGATGATGGAGTATTCGTACTCGAAGCATAGTAGGCCTTATCAAGCAATAAGCTATCAATATCGGGCTGACGCATAGCTCAGAGGCCTAGAGAGATTGAAAGGTGTCGAGGGGCAGAACGCGTGTCTTGCCCGACTCTAAGCGAACTTCCCTCACCCCGGGTAGGCAAAATGGGCTGGCCATGGACTGAGGAGAACCCGAAGGCACCAATCAGTACGCCTGATCATCGTCCGTGGCCGCGCATCAGCATCGTCACACCATCGTACAACAAGGGTGCATTTATCGAAGAAACTATTAGGTCGGTATTACTTCAGGGCTACTCGAATCTTGAATACATAGTAATCGATGGAGGAAGTAGCGACGGCAGTTTGGATATCATCCGCAAATATGAGCGGGGGTTGTCCTATTGGGTAAGCGAGAACGATCGTGGACAGGCTGATGCGCTAAGAAAGGGGTTTCGCAGGGCACAAGGAGAACTATTTGGTTGGATCAACTCTGATGACCTGTTGGCCCCTCTTGCTTTGCAGAGAGTGGCCGAGGCTTATGTTCGATATCCTCTTTTCGGAGTCTATGCAGGCACGGTAGAGAACTTTCAGAACGGACATATGGGGAAAGACCACGAGATCATAAGGCAGCGAAACATCTCTTTTGAGAACCTCCTTCTTCACGGAACAGCCTCTGCAGACCCTAAGATGGATCTAAGCTGGCATCAACCAGGCATCTTTTTCACTTCCGATATCTATCGAAGATCTGGAGAGATCGATCCCAGATACTTTTACCGAATGGACTATGATTTGTTTCTCCGAATGTTGGAGAACGGCGGTAGAGTATACTATCTAGATGAAACCCTTGCATACTTCCGAAAGTATCCTCTATCCAAAATGGGCAGACTAAGCGACAACCTTGCGCAATTCACGAACTACCTGCAAGAAAAGTATGCGATAACGAGCCGATACTTTGACAAATTGCCAGAGAAAGATCGTGCAGACCTACGTATGGAATATCTCAGAGCATTATGGCGAGGTGCATACCGAGGTTTCGTTAACGCACATCCAAGGGATACCGTAAGATGCCTAAGCCTTGCCCTACGCGTAGGTGGGCTAGATGTGTATCACGCCTTCTTCCAATTTGTTGGACACGGAATTCTGAGACGCCTGGCATTTTTGTCCAAGAATCGATGACAATGGGAATAGTACAAATATCAAAACGATTTGCTTTCAGTGGCCCATTCATTTTTGACGGAATAAGTGGTGACTTCACCAGCCGAGCACCGCCTGTTCCCAGAAACATCACTACGTTCCCGAGTCAAGGACGCTCATCGTTTCAGCCTGCCACTGGTGTGCCGCCGGTGCTGGGCCTTTCCTGAATCTGACCGAAAGATCAAAAAGTCTAAGACGAATCCTATAGGTCTCGGTATGAATAGCTTCGGTGAAGGGAATCATTTGACTCGAGGTTTGCCAGGCAAACTAGCTGACCTTCGAATACTCGTCACGGGTGGAGCGGGTTTTATTGGGAGTGAGGTGACCGCACAACTTTCTCGACAAGGATCCAGAGTTACTGTAATGGATGATTTCACATCGGGGAAGATCGAATATATCAATTCGCTCGATGGCGTCACAGTAGTGAGGGGAGATGTGTGCGATAGGGAGAAGATCGCGAGCGCGACCAGAGACCAAGAGATTGTTATACATCTTGCGGCTATGCCGTTTATACCGGACTGTTACTACTACCCAGAGGATTTCTTCCGCGTCAATGCCATGGGTTCGATCAACGTCATATGGCACTGCATTCAATCGAAGTCCGTTGAACGTTTTGTCCAGGTTTCGTCGAGTGAGGTCTATGGAACCGCGCTTTATGAGCCGATGGATGAAAAACACCCTACGCTTCCCCATTCGACCTACGCTGTTAGCAAGCTAGCCGCCGATCGAGCCGTTTTTACGATGCACAAGGAGCATGGCTACCCTGCCGCTATAGTTAGACCCTTCAACAGTTACGGTCCGAGAGTGACTCAGCCTTACATTGTCCCGGAAATCGCGTTGCAACTGCTGAATGGGCGGAATACTCTTATGCTAGGCAATGTGGACGCCATAAGAGATTTCACATATGTTGAGGATACCGCTAGGGCTATTATTCTTGCAAGTATTGAGAAGCAAGCGGTGGGAGAGACAATCAACGTGGGAACTGGGGTGGGAGTTAGCATCAGAGAGCTGGCTCTGCAACAGGCCAAGATCCTGGGAAGAGAGGTCACCATCCAACTCGATGAGAAGAGGCTCAGGCCTTACGATGTGGGAAAACTGATTTGCGATTTCGGCAAAGCCCGAAGAATATTGAACTGGAGGCCGATGATATCTCTTGAGGAAGGCTTGGCTCTGACGATAGACTGGTTAAAGGCTCATCCCATAAGTTACAGGACCCCATTCGCAGGTTGGCCAAGTGTATATCGATCTACTGGAAGTTGAGGTATGAGCAAAGAGCAAGACAGACGACCCCGATCGTCTACAAACTGGCCAGATAGCTCGCAATTCTACAATGACAAACGCGTCACGATAACGGGTGGTGCTGGCTTCCTAGGCTCCTTCGTGGTCGAGAAGCTGAAGGAGCGCGGAGTGTCTGATGTGTTCATACCCCGCAGCAAGGACTACGACCTGAGGCTCCTAGAGGCAACTCAACGCATGCTGAGAGATGCCCGACCAAACATTGTCATTCATCTGGCTGCGCGAGTCGGCGGGATCGGTGCTAATCGAGCGCATCCAGCCGAGTTCTTCTATGACAACCTGATGATAGGCGTCCAGCTCTTCCACGAGTGCTGGCGTTTTGGAGTGGAGAAGTTCGTGGCTGTCGGAACGGTGTGTGCCTACCCTAAATTCGCTCCAGTGCCTTTCAGGGAGAAGGATCTATGGGACGGGTATCCCGAGGAGACCAACGCGCCATACGCGCTGGCAAAGAAGATGTTGCTGGTAGAGAGCCAGGCTTACCGTGAGCAGTATGGGTTCAACTCGATCTTTCTGTTGCCGGTAAACCTGTATGGACCCGGGGACAACTTCGACTTGGAGTCGTCTCACGTAATTCCTGCGCTGATCCGAAAGTGCATCGAGGCGAAGGAGCGACGTGATGACCATATCGTGGTGTGGGGAACAGGGAATCCAACGCGGGAGTTTCTGTACGTGGAAGATGCCGCCGAAGGAATCCTGTTGGCGACGGAGCGGTACAACGAGAGCTACCCAATCAACCTAGGCACAGGTATGGAGATCAGCATCAAGGATCTGGTGCATTTGATTGCTCGATTGACCGGGTTTAGTGGGGGTATTATGTGGGACACGAGCAAGCCAGATGGTCAACCGCGCCGGTGCTTGGATGTCACTAAGATGGAGAGGCTTTTTGGGTTCCGAGCAAAAACGCCGCTTGAGGATGGGTTGCGGCGAACAATCGAATGGTATCTGGAAAACCGGTTATGGGCTCGGTGTACTTGTGCTACGGCTAGGAACCTCTAGGACAATCGTTCAGTCTGAGCTGATATTGCTGCCTCATTGTCTAAGACCTAAGATTGTCTAGGCTTGTACGTTTAATTGGGGCAGAGTCACCGAACTTGCGGAGAGATTCATGATGTCTAGATTATCCTTATCCATCCAATCACTGAGGCCAATCATGCTTGCCCTTATTGTCAGGTTCGTCTGGAAGTAAGAGACTGGTATATCCCTGGAATGCGTAGTCTATCCGACCTCAAATGCCTACGGTGTGATCGCGAGTTCTATAGCGATTTGCCATCTGGTCATGGACTTCCTTCCCCGATGCTGCTTGAAAAAGCCACAAACATTGTACATGACCTCGTTGGAGTGCCTTGATTTGCAGATTGGCTGCGGGAATCATATGCTCAGAGACGAGATGATCCTTTAGACTTTGTGGTGGAAAAGAAAAAAATCTGTACGACGGGCAGTGTTACTCAACTGCCTAGATAGGCTCTAGGGGGGCTAGCGGATCACAAACCATGAAAATTGCAGAATTTCTCTGTAAAGGATGTGGACATGTAATTATGCAATCTATTGTCGATCCTAAAAATGTAGATGAATATTCGAGTAATCTCTATATAACGCACGTTGATCCAATGACCATGCATTGTGCAAAATGTTCTGTAAAGTTGAAGTACGAAGTAGGAATCAATAATGAGACTTGAGGTTGGTGTTGGGACAACTGACTTTCAACGTTTAATGGTGCCTTGTCCTTTTCTGCCAAAAATTACAGGGAGAGATGTTGTGTATATGGATATCACAAGGCCCGATATTAGCATTGAGAACTTCATTCGTGGCGATGCCGAACATTTGCCTTTCAAGACTGAAAGTTTCAGTCTGATTTGTGCATCACATGTGATTGAACATCTTGCACATCCTGAGAAGTTTCTGGCCGAATGTTGGAGAACACTTAAGCAGAACGGTGAGGTACGGTTGTGGTGCCCTAACTTTCTATCCACAACGGCGCATAACCCGTTTCATAAGCAAGTATTCAACTACAGGAGTTTGCACAAAATGATGACAGAAACGGGATTCACAAGTAATGTTATAGGGAGAGGTTTCTTCCTGTGGCAATATGTGAAAGACTTTCTTTCGCTGTTTTGGAGGACTATTAACAAAATTAGTCGTGTGTGGATATGTGATAAGGTCAGGTCAACCTTTTGCAATGAGCTAAGTGTGATAGGTACAAAAAGAATTGAACAGAAGGCAGAACGAAATGATTGATCTCGGTGGCTTTATTCTCAGCACCGATGGCTGGAGAACAGTCTCATGAGGAGGGGTTGTTGCAGTGAAGATCAAGATCTTCTCAGACCGAAGCTATCTACCTGAGGGGATGGTGCACGTTGCAATGCTCTGTCCTTTTTGGGGCAAGAATTTAGAAGACCCTAGAGCTACGGAAAGCGGGCGATTTGATCGCTATGCAAAAATGGGTCGTTCTTTCTTTGAGATGACATCTCTGGAGGAGGCCGATCTGGCGGTTATGCCAGCCTGGTGGGGACTCGTTGTGCACAATGAGACAGCACGAGATTTGTCGATCGAATTTGCGGAGAAGGCGAAGGAGGCAGGGAAGGATGTAGTTCTCTTCTTTTGGAGTGATTCTGATGAAGCGGTACCGATCAAGAATGCAGTAGTGTTCCGCACGTCACTATATCGATCCAGAAGAAGACCTAACGAATTTGCTATGCCCGCTTGGAGTGAGGACTTCGTTGAGAAATATCTTCATGGCAAGCTTCCCATACGGCCAAAACGTGCAAAGCCTGTCGTTGGGTTCTGCGGCTATGCACCGCCGTTGAAACTGTCATTAAGAAGAAAGCTGAGAAATACTCTGCGTTGGGGTGCAGGTCTTGTAGGCCTGAGAGAGCCAGTGAGAGCACCATTTCGATCAGAAAAACCTCCGAACCTCATTCGGACTCAGGCTTTGCGTGGTTTACTAGCAAGTTCTAGAGTGGAAACCAACTTCCTAGTCAGAGACCGCTTCCTTGGAGGGGCTTGGCTACCAGATGGACGAACGGATCTCACCCTCATGCAGAAAGTTAGGCTGGAATTCTTACGGAACATGGTAGAGAGCGACTACGTTCTTTGCGCGCGCGGAGGTGGAAACTACTCCTATCGCCTTTATGAAACCTTGTGTTGTGGACGAATCCCAATTTTCATCGACACGGATTGTGTCCTACCTTATGATTTTGAAATAGATTGGAAAAAAAAATGTGTTTGGGTAGACGAGAAGGAGATCGACTCCATCGGCGATAAGGTGGCTGAGTTTCACGCTTCCTTAACTCCAGAGGACTTCCTCACGTTGCAAGGGGAGTGTAGGAAGCTTTGGAATGATTGGCTCTCACCAGTAGGCTTCTTTAGGAATTTCTACAGGCATTTTGTTCATACACCTGCCAGTATCCGGCTGTAGACCACTTAGAGGGAGAATAGCGCGCTTTGGTCGATCGCACCGTGGGTTTAGGCCTGAAGGTGTTGAAGAAGCAACTCGATCAGGATACTTTCCACTCAGGAAGAGTCTTGATAATGGGTGGCGCTAAGAAGATGCTGTTGGTGCAGAGCCAGACTTACCGTCAGCAGTATGGGTTTAACTCTATTTTTCTCCTACTGGCAGACCGATCTATATCGCATTGTCATGGTAAAGGTAGAATACCATAGAAGAGATCTAAACTATGTCCATCCGGATAGAGTAAAGAAGGGTTATTTATGATAGACTGTGTGATTCTTACGGCAAGAAGATTTTTTCATGCACCAGAAGAAACGCTACGTGCTATGATCTTGTATTCACTTCGAGACAAGCTGCAACTTCAGAGATTCTCTGTTGTATCAGGACAGTACTCGGACTTCTGTGGCGACTTGGATCCGAGAGGAGATCAAAGTGACAGATACGCCTCTGGAAGTGAAGGCTATGACTGGAAACGCAACGCTAATGACATTAGAAATTCATTTAAGGAGAAAGTACCTTTGGGTTTTCTGAGTCAACCTACTATTTCGGCAACGATGGTATATCGTGGAAACTACGAAGAGACAAGAAAAAGGATAGACTCAATCATTTCGGTATGGCCTGCCACAAGAGCAGTCAGGGCACTTAGGGAAGATTATATTGGCCTGCCGCGCATAGTCGATTTTCGATATGCCACATCATCGAACAGAGTCCATCATGCCTACCATTTGGTTTCCTATGAGGCTACGGTAAAGAAGGCCATTGACTCGTGGGACAGTATTCTAGAATGGGGAGGAGGATACGGAGATATGGCTCGCCTCATTAGACGACTAAACAATAAGTGTACTTACACAATCGTCGACGTTCCTGAACTGTGTGCGCTTCAATATGTCTACCTTTTTAGTTTGCTAGGTGAAGAGGTAAATCTAGTGATCCCCGGAAGACAAAAGCTGATGGACGAAAAGATCAATATCGTTCCAGTTGGCAGTGTGCTACGTGAAGAGATCAGAATCTCAGCTCAAAGTTTCATTTCTACTTGGGGGCTAACGGAATGTCCTATAGAAGCCCAAAGGTTTGTATGCGAACGATCTTTTTTTGGAGCAGAAAGCATTCTGCTCGGTTACTCGCTTGACCGACACAACATGGTGAAAAACTCGATACGGGGAGCAGGGTACATCTTCAAGCCCATCCGCGTCTTAAGTAATGGGCATGAGTATGCATTTATGTGACGCTTGTCCTTCTCGGATATGAATGTGAAAGAGTAGGAAGTAGGATCGAGCCAAGTTATGTACAAACAGTATAGGAAAATTCTCTCGTCGCATGCAAACTCCATTCTTTAGGACACACGCTGTGCAGAGGGAGAAAGCCGTGAGTGAAATAGCGGTGTTGATACTATCTTGTGACAAGTATCACGATCTTTGGAGACCTTTCTTCACACTATTCTTTAGATACTGGCCGGACTGCCCCTATCCGGTATATCTTGTATCCAACTACCATAGATACCCGGACGCCAGAGTGAAAGCTATTGCAGTCGGAGAAGACAGAGACTGGTCATCTAGCCTGGCCATTGCCCTAAAACAAATCCCCGAACGCTATGTGATTTTGCTACTGGAGGATTACCTGTTAACGCGACCAGTAAGTACAGCCATGATAGAAACGCTGGCAGCCTATATGAGACAGAGGCGGGCCGGATGTCTGAGGCTCTATCCTTGCCCGGGGCCCGATGTATCCTGCCCCGATAACATGGAAGTGGGAGAGATTCTTAAGGGCTCTGCTTATCGGCTATCGACACAGGCCGCTATCTGGGATAAGCTGGTCCTATTAGGGCTTTTGCGGCAAGGTGAAACGCCTTGGGAGTTGGAGGGACTAGGCTCGAAAAGGACAAATGCGCTCGATGCTCCTTTCCTGAGCGTCAAGAGAAATGATGACAACATCTACCCAATCTCTTACTTCTGTACAGCTGTAGTTCGCGGCAAATGGGTGCCTGCTGCGGTAAGGTTATGCAGGAAGGAGGATATTCAAGTTGATCTGGGTATCCGACCGTTGGAAACAAGACGTGACCGTCTCAGACGATCCAGAATCTACAGAATGAGCGCACGTCTGCACGCTAGAAGCATATCCATTCGACATTGGGGCTCAGGGGAAAAATGAAGTTCCTAATTCTCAACACCGACTATCCTGAGTTTCTCCTTTGGCTGTACTCTCAGCACCCAGAGCTGGAAAACGAGTCCTATCAAGAACAAATGCAAATACGCAATGAGAGCCTTTTTGGTGTAGCGGACTTCTATTCGGAAAACCTGCGCAAATTGGGGCACGAGGCTTGGGACATTCATTTCAACAATCGGTTGATGCAAAAGGCTTGGGCTAAGGAGCGGGGGATACAGGCTAGAGAATCAACCTCCGCGCTGCAAGAATGGCGGAGGCTGTTGCGGCGAGGTCGCCGCGTAGTTGCCAAGACGCCAATACGATACTTCAGGAGCCTTTTCCCTCCAATGTCTCGTGCTCTTTATGAGGACTACCGCTGGTTCTACGATGTTTTGACTGCTCAAATCAAGTACTACGACCCAGACGTGTTGCTCAATCAGGATATGGTAGCCATTGATGTTCAGCTCCTGCGCAAGATGAAGCTGTACACCAGGCTTCTAGTCGGACAAATCGCTTCTCCGCTCCCTCAGAAAAAGGATTATGCTTGCTATGACCTTGTTATCTCCTCTCTGCCCAACTATGTCGAGTATTTCCGTCGAATCGGTGTACCTTCCTCGCTTCATAGACTTGCGTTCGAGCCTCGTATTCTGAGCAGGCTTGATAGTAGGCGCCCAGAGATTCCCGTCTCGTTCGTGGGCAATCTGTCTCAATATCACAGAGAAAGAGTTCATCTCCTGGAGCATCTTTGCACACAGCTCAGCATTAAGGTGTGGGGGCCCGGACTTGAGTATCTGCCCCCAGACTCCCCCATTCATAAGCGTTACATGGGCCAAGCATGGGGTATTGAAATGTACCAGATTCTGTCTAAATCCAAAATCGTCGTAAACCAGCACAGCAACATCGCCGAATCCTACGCCAACAACATGCGATTGTTTGAAGCCACAGGTGTAGGTACCTTGCTTGTCACTGATTGGAAGATGAACTTGCATGAGATGTTTGAACCAGGCAAAGAGCTAGTGGCTTATAGAAACCCAGAAGAGTGCGCGGAACTTACTAAGTATTACCTAGAACACGACAAGGAGCGGGAAGCTATTGCTCGCGCTGGACAGCAGCGCACACTTCTCGAGCACACCTACTATCAGCGAATGCACGAGTTGGAGGAAATTGTGGAAAGTTTCCTTTCATCATCCCGAGTAAGAGGCTTCACTTGAGTTCTAGGTGGTCCGACAGAATGAGGATTTCTCTCCGAAGAGTGATGCGGGCTGTCAGCTGCCTGATCCAAGATAAGTCGCGGTATGAGCAAACGGTTCCTGCCTCGGCGAACTATGTGGTTATGAATCCCGAAAACGCAACACACGAGCCCCTTAACGGTTGGTACGACCCCGTCGTAGCGGAACGCCAACATGCGGCGTATCGAGTCTTGATTCGAGAGATGTATGCCGGGCAACCTCGAAGAGATCTAGCAGTTCTTGCAGAGGCTGTCCGTCTCACTGGCGTTGCGGATCCTTCAATCCTCGAAGTGGGCTGTGGTAGTGGATATTACAGCGAAATTCTCTCTCAGCTCTTGCAATGCCCAGTCCGCTACGTCGGGTTAGACTATTCACCAGCCATGATCTGCCTAGCTAGGAAACACTATCGTGACCAGCCTTTCGTGGTGAGTGATGCCGCGGCAATGCCTTTCGCCGACGGAACATTCGACATCGTCCTGAACGGCGTGTCACTCATGCATATCTTGCGCTACAAAGCAGCCATTACAGAAAGTCGTCGAGTTGCCCGTTTCTGGTGCATCTTTCATACCGTCCCGGTTCTTCACCGCCGGGAAACGACCGTTATACGCAAAAGGGCCTACGGTCAACCTACCATCGAAGTCATCTTCAATGAGGAAGAACTCTATCACCTGCTGGAGGAGAAAGGGCTGTCAGTCCAACATGTTCTAGACAGCATCCCGTACAATCTGAAGACTGTGTTAGGCGAGCCAACGGTAACCAAGACTTTAGTATGTGAAGTCATGGACTGCTGTCGTGGATACGAAGGGCGTTAGGGTGGATTTTCCAGTGGGCATGTCGGATGGTACGCCGATTGCCCGTAGATACCTCGTTGCTGGTCCGGAATGACCCTCCACATGTCGCTCCACGATCTTTGAGACCAGCGATGCAGAGACGCTCTCACCATGCTCAAGGTTACATGGCGTAACCTTGATTTGGCAAACAAGGTTATACCTTAGATCACATGATCGTAGCGAGAAAGCCTGAACTTGCACGCAAGAACGAATGAGCGAAGGAATGTCAACATGCCCCAAGCCAAGCGGAAAAACGTCACAACGGAGGCTCAAGTAGCGAATGAATAGTGAGACATTCTCCAAACGTCAGGTGCTGGTCACTGGCGGGCTGGGCTTCATCGGCTCTAACTTGGCCCGGCGATTAGTGGACCTCGGGGCTGAAGTCCTCTTGGTGGACAGTCTCATTCCCGAATATGGCGGCAATCTATTCAATATTGTTGGCATTGAGGACAGGGTGCGAGTCAATATTTCCGATGTGCGTGACGAATACAGTATGCGTCAATTGGTCCAAGGGCAGGAATATATTTTCAACCTTGCCGGGCAGACTAGTCATCTGGACTCTATGCAAGACCCTATCACAGACCTGGAGATAAACGCTAAAGCTCAGTTAGTCATGCTCGAAGCCTGCCGCAGATATAATCCGCGTGTTAAGATTGTCTTCGCAAGCACCCGGCAGGTCTATGGTAGGCCTGAGCGTTTGCCTGTTGATGAGAAGCACCCTCTATGTCCGGTTGATATTAACGGCGTCAACAAACTGGCAGGAGAGTGGTATCACCTTCTCTACAACAATGTGTATGGCATCCGAACATCTGTTCTGCGCTTAACCAACACTATTGGTCCTTGTATGCGGGTCAGGGATGCTCGCCAGACCTTTTTAGGGATATGGATTCGACTCTTGATAGAGGGCAAGACGTTTGAGGTGTGGGACGGACGTCAGCATCGAGACTTTACATACGTGGATGATGCCGTGGACGCTTTTCTGATGGCTGCCGCCAGTGGCGATGCCGACGGCAAGGTATTCAACCTCGGTGGGGATTGCGTCATAAGCCTGAGAAACCTAGCAGAACATCTAATAGAGGTGAATGGAGGCGGTGAGTATGTCGTTAGGGACTTTCCGCCGGACAGGAAACGTATTGACATTGGCGACTACTATTCCGACTACAACCTCATTCGCTCCACCTTGGGCTGGAAACCCAAGGTACCGTTACGGGAGGCCCTAAGGAGAACTCTGGACTACTACAAAAAGTATATCCACAAATATGTTTGAGAGGTGTCATTGACATGACTACAGAGATCCAGCTGCATCCAAGCAATCCGCTGGCTAATTACTTAGCTCACAAGGATGAGATTGACGCAGCTATTTGTCGAGTCCTAAATGAAGGACAATATATCCTCGGAAGAGAGGTTAGCTCATTTGAAAATGAATTCGCCACCTATATCGGTGTTCGCTTCGGTGTTGGGGTCGGCAGTGGCACTGAGGCTCTTTACTTGGCGCTGCGCGCATGTGGCATTGGAGCAGGTGACGAGGTAATAACCGTATCGCATACTGCGGTCGCAACCATAGCGGCGATTGAGCTTTGTGGTGCAACTCCAGTGATGGTGGACGTCAACTCGAATACATACACTATTGATCCGAATCAGATAGAGCGAGCACTCGGAGAACAAGCAAAGGCGATTGTTCCAGTGCACTTGTATGGTCATCCGGTAGATATGGAAAGCATCGCAGATATTGCGCATCGTCATAAATTGTGGGTGATTGAAGATTGTGCACAATCTCACGGCGCGGCTTTTGGGAATCGCAGAACAGGAGCTTGGGGGCACATAGCTGCTTTTAGTTTCTACCCTACGAAGAATCTGGGAGGGATGGGCGACGGTGGGATTGTGGTGACAGATGATAATGAGCTGGCAGAACGAGTTAGGTTACTGAGGGAATATGGTTGGCGTCAACGATATATCAGCGAATCACCCGGCTTGAATTCACGCTTGGATGAATTGCAGGCAGCGATCTTGAGAGTCAAACTCCATTACTTGGATGAAGAGAACAGAAAACGTCAGGCCTTGGCAGCAATCTATGACGAGATGTTGTCGTCTACGACTCTTATTCTACCCACATGCGCCCCAAACGCCACCCATGTCTATCATCAATACGTAGCCCGTTCCAAGCGTCGAGATGAGCTTAGGAAGTTTCTTGAGAAGAGAGGGATCAACACGCTAGTCCATTATCCCATTCCCGTTCACCGGCAACCCGCGTACCAGGATCTCGTCCGGTGTGTCGGCCCCTTGGTGAACACGGATACGTTAATGAAGGAAATTCTTAGCCTACCAATGTATCCTGAGCTAGAACCAAACAAGGTTCGTCAAGTTGCGAAGACAATCCTCCTGTGGGAGCACGAGGAAATAGCGTGAACAGCCGTTGTTCCACTTTTGTACATACTTCGACCATAGCTACCTCACAAAGGGCTTGGCGCTCTATAAGTCGCTGGTGCGGCACGCTCTTCCGTTTCGTTTGTGGGTTCTATGTTTTGATGATGCGACCTATGAAATCCTTCATAAACTTGCGCTTCCACAAGTCCACCCGATCTTGCAAAGAGATTTCGAAAATGAAGATGAGCAGCTCTCGCGTGCAAAGGCAAACCGCTCACAGGTCGAGTATTACTTTACCTGCACCCCATCACTGATTGCCTATGTCCTGAAAAATCACCTTGAAGTGGATACGATTACCTACCTCGATGCTGACTTGTTCTTTTTCTCAAATCCATCTCCCATCTATGAGGAACTCGGCGACGGATCAGTACTTATAGTCGGGCACCGATTTCCACCACATCTTAGCCACCTGGAAAAGTACGGTATCTACAATGTTGGCCTTCTTTCTTTCAGAAGAGATGATGTGGCATCGCGATGCTTGCATTGGTGGCGAAAACAGTGTCTTGAATGGTGCTATGACCGCGTAGAAAATGGGCGATTTGCTGATCAGAAATATCTCGACGATTGGCCGACCCGTTTCCCCGGAGTTGTTGTACTCAAAAACAAAGGTGCCGGTCTAGCCCCGTGGAATGTGGCGAATTACAGCCTAAGAGTTGATAACAGGCAAGTACTTGTGGACTCGGACCGATTGATCTTCTTTCACTTTCATGGTCTCAGGCAACCTTGGAAATGGCTTTATGACCCAGGCTTGGCCAAATACGGTGTCAGGGCAAACTCGAAACTTAAGCAAAATATCTATGGTCCGTATATTCGAGAGTTGAAGAAAGCTTCTTATAGCCTGGCTCAGTTTGCCGATTCGTATTCCGTTAGAATGGAATCTATTAGAGGTGATATGAAAGGCAAACGCTCTTGTAGTGTGGCAAGAAAAATCAAGAACCAGCTTTCAACAATCAAGATGCTCTTGCAAGGACAACTCTTATTGGTGGTGGACGAAGTAGTAACATAAGACATGACCTTTCAACGCTAGCGCCAAAATGGATGATCAGAACAAGAAGGAGGATTGCATGAAAGGGGTGATTCTGGCCGGAGGCTTGGGAGCAAGGCTCCGTCCTCTGACCCATACCGGCGCAAAGCAGCTTATCCCTATCGCCAATAAGCCAGTTCTGGAATATTGCATTGAGGATCTGAAAGAGGCAGGAATCTGTGACATCGGCATTGTTGTGGGCTATACGCCTGAACGGATCAAGTCAATTACAGACACGGTAGGGAACGGTTCACGATGGGGAGTGAATGTCACCTACATCGAGCAAGATGCTCCGAGAGGAATTGCTCACGCCATTTACTGTGCGAAGGACTTTGTAGGAGATCAGCCCTTTGTAGTTTATCTGGGCGATAACATGCTGAAGGGGGGAATTGCTCCATATGTCGAGAGATTCAAGACAGAAGACATTGACGCGGGTATTCTGTTTGTTCATGTAGATGATCCCAAGCCTTATGGTGTGGCAGTACTGGACGGGAATGGAAAGATCATAGACATTCAAGAAAAACCAGAACAACCACCATCTGATCTTGTCATCATCGGCATATACTACTTCTCACCCCGCGTATTTCGGGTCATTGAGCAGCTTAACCCGTCCGGCCGCGGCGAATACGAAATCAGTGATACACTACGCGTCCTCATTCGGTCTCCTGCATACAGGGTGAATTCCGCCAGAGTTAACGGTTGGTGGGATGATACTGGCACGGCAGAAGCGGTTTTACGGGCGAATCGTCTCGTCATGATCGATCTGAAACCTTATTGTAGGGGGACGGTCGAGCAAGGTGCGCTGATGACTGAGAACGTAGCCATCGGCGAAGGAACAATCGTTAGAACAGGAAGCGTAATAAAAGGCCCTGTCATTATCGGGAAGAACTGTCTGATTGATCGTGCTTACCTCGGACCGTACACTTCCATCGGAGACAGATGCACCGTCATAAGCGGCGAAATAGAGTCTTCGATCATTATCGGTGATACGAGAATTGTCTTGGACCCGAGTAAACGGATCGTGAATAGTTTGATTGGCCGACATACAGTTATCACTTCGGCAAGGGAAAGTTTGCCGAGTGGTTACAAGCTTATCCTCGGCGAGAACTCTGAGGTTCAGATATAGAACATGAGAGTATTGGTCACAGGAGGGGCGGGATTCATTGGTAGCCACTTCGTTCGTTACTGGTTGCGCAAGCACCCAGGTGGCGATGTGATTGTTCTTGACAAACTGACGTACGCTGGTCGCCGAGAGAATCTACATGACGTCCTTGACGATGTTGAATTCATTCATGGAAACATTTGCCTCAGGGAGGATGTCGACAGGGCTATGGACGGATGTCAACTAGTTTTCAACTTTGCAGCTGAGTCGCATGTGGACCGCTCTATTGTCGAAGCTGAAGCGTTTATGCGGACCAATGTATGGGGTACCTTCGTTCTGTTGGAGGCAACAAAACGTCATGCTGTTGAACGATTCATCCAAATATCAACCGATGAAGTCTACGGATCGCGTCTGAAGGGATCTTTTCGCGAACAGGATCCACTCGCTCCGTCTTCTCCGTATGCGGCTAGTAAAGGTGGCGCTGATCTACTGGTTCTTTCCTACTTCAAAACTCATGGATTGCCGATCCTTGTCACCCGTAGCTCCAACAACTTTGGTCCTTATCAGTACCCAGAAAAGTTGATTCCCCTTCTCATACTGAACGCCCTTGAAGGAAAAACATTGCCAGTCTATGGAGATGGACGAAACGTTCGAGATTGGATCTATGTACAAGACAACTGCAGCGCCATAGATCTCATCGCACAAAAGGGGACCCCTGGGGAGATCTACAATATCGCTGCCAAGAACGAGAGGGAAAACTTGGAGATTGCCCACTTGATTCTGGAATTTCTAGACCGACCAAAAGAACTCATCCAGTTTGTTCAAGACCGCCCCGGACATGACAGGCGATACTCCCTAGATGTAGAGCGTGTCGAGCAACTTGGATGGCACCCAAACATTCAATTTGAAGATGCCTTACGTGAAACCGTTCGTTGGTACCAGGAAAACGAGTGGTGGTGGAGGCCTCTTCGACAGCGCGGCCCTTCAGCTCTTGGAGGTCAGGCAAATAGCGTTTCCGGAACCAGCTCACCTATCGGCGAACGCCTCTAATGTTGATCTGAAGACCACTTTCTATCTGGCCCTGCGGGTGACCCTCGAGCGTCATCTCGAAGACTCAGAGGGCTTTTCCAGGGTCTATTTTTCGCATGAGGACATTATCGCTGTTCAGATTGTCCTATGCACTTAAATATGCTTCACGCATCTTCGTCTTCCTTTCTTGCTGTATCTAGGGCTCCCTTCAAGGTCCTTGACTGCGTCTTAGAATGTAGAGCTTCTGCCATCAGCAAAATGGCATACCCAGAACGTTCTGCTAGGTGTAGCAGATAATCAATTCTGTGCTTCGACCTAGGCTCTAGATTCTAGATCTTCGAGGAGTGCCCACAACTCCGCCCGCGATTAGGATCTTCATTTTTTCCTCAAGTCTGATGAGATCCCTCTTGTCTGCTTCAGTTAGTACCCCCTCTTTATCGGAGATATTCCGAACAAGCCTTAGCAGAATCTCGAAGGCGGGATAGTAAACCTCGCTCGTGTATCCTGGCTGAAGCTTGTAGTTATAGGGATGGGCTTCCGCCGATATATCCAACTCAGCCTTCCACAAACTTGAACGTTTGAGATGCAACCACCCGATCAGAACTGCGATTGGCACACCAACAACAGTTGAAATAACGCTGAATTCGCCGAACTTTGGAAAGAGATTTTCTATGCTAGGGAGATTTCTGATAGCAAGATAGTAGACGGTCACCAAGGTGGACGCATAGCCTAACGCAAACGTCAAGTACGTCGAGTATCCCACTCGAAAGTAGTACCACGCTCTCGGCAACATTCTTGTAACTATGTTCAATCGAATCACCATTGCGCAAAGAGGTCAGCCCACCTAAAAAAGGCATAGCTTGGCCGAGCACGGGTTATCCACATAACAAGTGCGCACAAACAATATTGCAGTCTCGGACTGTGTCCAACCTTCTTATCCAAGAGATCTCAGTCAAAATGACTGAAAGCCACAGGCTTCTTCTCCGACTGCGTGAACTATGCTCGAAACTTGTTAACGATGGTCATGGTGGGGCTTGGCTTCTCTTGTATTCAGATTGCCCAACCATCACGTGGATGTCCTCAACGGTTTCTCTTGGATATCCCACTCCTATCAATTCTTGCTTGCTTCTCTTCAGGTGAAGGTTTTTTCAAGAAGACACTATTCGTAACTGTTTCCTTTCCTGCTCTCTCGTTAACATATTT
>Ga0315280_10003859_pt1 | contig 22647 bp, 15 predicted proteins | sample YL17G06_40_MG_FD_203697 | JGI IMG/M metagenome (GOLD analysis project Ga0315280, IMG submission 203697) | Sediment microbial communities from Yellowstone Lake, YNP, Wyoming, USA - YL17G06_40 | ecosystem: Environmental > Aquatic > Freshwater > Lake > Sediment | place: USA: Wyoming | collected... | reverse complement strand
AAGTCGGATAGCCACCAACGATATATCTACAACAACTCCGTTATACGCTCCTTCACACCGAGGAGTTAAACCTACAAGGATTGATGCTCACGGTCATACCGTTCCTAGCCTTACCGCAGATAGAGTGATCTCTCTTATGGATAAGGCAGGCATAAGTCACATGGTTTTGATGGCTAGGGGACGGAACGATTCTCTAACCACTGAGATATACAAACGATATCCGCAGAGAATTTTGCCGTTTGTGAGTAGTATGTATCCTGCTTGGCACAGGGAAGATGAGCGAGTGCTTTCTTATGCCGAAAAACAACTTAGTACCGGCATTTTCAAGGGCGTCGGTGAAGTGATGCTACGGTACTACGGTATTCCTTCAAAAAACGAACCTGAAATTAACGTACCCGCCGATTCTCGCTTCATAAAAAGATTGAGCGATATTGTCAAAAACCACAATGCGGTGATGATCGTGCACATGGAACCCGAAGCCGAAGCGATAAGATCCCTTGAGAATTTACTGAACTATAACAAAAAACTCAGATTGATATGGGCGCATTCCGGGACAGCAGCAAGAGAGAGGCTGGAAACAATCGGACATGCTGATATCGCTGCTTTAATGGATAGGCATCCTAATTTGTATACTGACATAGCTGGCGTGCAACCAATGTCCGTGGCCCCATCAGGAGGATTAAGGAGACCTCCAATAGCAGATGTCACTGGAAAATTGTTCCCGAGATTTAAGGAGCTTTTCGAAAAGCACAGTGATAGGGTGTTATTTGGGTTGGATACTCCCTAGGAAGAATGTTGGGCTGAAGAACCCTTCACGCAATGGGTGAAGTGGGCCGACAACGTAGTTGGCCAGATCGAAGATTCTAAAGTTGCCGAACGGATTATGCACGAGAATGCAGAAAAACTTTTCAATATCTGACCATTCTTGTCCAAATTAGGGTTTAAAAAACTGACTTTTCTACAGGTTCGTTACTGCTCACTTTCAAAAATCACACTCGGACCAATGATTTGTGACATCGCCAATTTTTACCATCACCCTGCTTCAAAAGATTGGAAAAACGAAATTCGTTTAGTCCTTCCTGAAATCGCCAAGACGAGTATCCATCTCCTTATACCAGATTTCCAGTGATAATCCTCAAAAAGATAATTTTCACAAGGCTTTTTATTGATTGACTTGTTCAACGTTTGATGATATTTGTTTCACGAAAAGTGACCCACTTGGGGATCAGTTAACCTTACAACCTAACCCCTAACATTTTGGAATGAATTATGGGGGGTAGAATCCAGAAGATCCCAATATGAAGCCTCCTGGAGGGCATGATGCCTTTTGGGGTTTTTTATTTTATAGTCTTCGATAATAAATCCAAACAAATTATACCGTAAAGGAGGGTGGTGAAGTATGGTAAAGAAAACGTTCTTGGTGCTGATATGCTTTATTAGCTTAATAATTTTTATATCTACACTTCATGGTCAAGGGTCAAAGAAGATCATCACACTCCCCAGTGGTGAGGTGGTTTGGGACTTAAATGGGGAATGGGATGCTTTTATAGAGAACTACGGTGAATGGGAGCGTTTTGGAACTTATCCAAATGTTTTTAAAATAACCCAAGAAGGCAGTTCATTTACAGGAATTAGATTGAAAGACAATCCACCACCAGTTCCGGGTGCGGCAGGAAGTAAGTGTGTGCAAGGGGAGTTAGATAAAAGTGGTTTCAAGAAACTTGAGATCATTGGAGGTGCTTGGGGAATATACCCAAGCAAGGGGCAAATTAGTGAAGATGGAAATAAAATTAATATCGATTCACCCCAAAGGTCAAGGCAAACATGGACAAGAAAATGAGACTTCGGGTCAGCCTTCAATGAGCATTTCTATCGCTAATAATCGAATGTGTTGTTGAAGAGAAATAATTAGTAGTAGGTGTAACAAAGTATCAACTTCTTCCCTGTAATCGTTATCATAACGATTTGCATAACAGTGTAGATTCCAACCTTTAATCAATAAACGGATTGGATATATTCAATGTTAAACTGATTGAATTGTTTGATCTGGGATTTTTTGTTATTATAGAATAGTCTGTCTCTAATTCATGCTGTGGAAATAGGGTTTGGGATAAGGAAATCGTTGACCTTGGTTCGTGAGGGAGTTTAGGATGAAGGTGAAAAGGAATTTGATTTGTCCGGAGGGTTCTTGGGTGGCCTTGATCACTCCCTTTGATAAGAATGGGAAGTTGGACATAAAAGGATTCAAACGCCTGGTAGATTTCCAAGCTGCGAATGAAACCAGTGGATTATTGTTGATGGGCTCCACCGGAGAACCTACTTCTCTTTCCCAAGAAGAAAAAAAGGAAATTATCTCAGAGATGGCTCCATATTGCCTGGAAAGAATTCCTGTGTTTTTCGGTGTGACCTGTGGTTCCACTGCGGCGACCATTGAGTTGGCACAATTCGCCCAGGAGAAAGAGGCTGATGGGATCATGCTGGTGGTCCCTCCCTACATTGCTCCTCCGCAAACTGCTGTTTACGGTTTTTTAAAAAGCGTTTGTCAATCCGTGGATATTGCTGTGGCCGTTTATAATAATCCAGCCCGAGTTATTGTCAACATTGATCCTCAGACCATTGTCAGGTTGACGGAAGAGTGTCCCAATCTGGTCGCTGACAAGGAAGCCGTCCCAAGTGTCTCTCAACTAACTTCAGTGATGGAAGGAACGAAGGGCCGTCTCAGGCTTCTTTGTTGTGATGCCCCCAATTATGCTTTGACCATTCCTACACTCGGGATGGGAGGTCACGGGACAGCCAACGTGACCGGAAATGTGGCGCCCCGTGAGATGGCCGAATTATCAAGACCCTGGCGATCGTGGGAAGATGTGGTTAAGGGAAGGGAACTTTATTTTGAATACCTGCCTTTGATGGAGGCAGCTTATTCAGCCACTAATCCAGTGGCCATTAAGGCGATGGTCAAGTTGATGGGGCTCCCTTCGGGAGATCCACGCCCACCGTTACCGAGAATTGAAGGAGACAAACTGAAACCTCTCGAAGACGTGATCAGCCGATTCGTATTGACAAGGAAGTACGGCTTGAGCTAAAGGAAACTTCGCCTATTTTGCCACATTGGTCGACAGAAGCAGACAGGTATAAAGCGTCTCAAAATTGAATTGACATAGTCATTGGAAAATCTCCCCTCGCCCCTCTTTGCTAAAGAGGGGGAACTCCTCCCTTTGGAAAAGGGAGGTTGGGAGGGATTTTAAAAATAGATGTCGTCATTATTATGAGACTGTTCATATGTCTCAAAAACTTTACAAGGTAGGTATTTATAATTTATGGGCATCAATGTTTTGAGAAAAAGGGAAACCTGGAAAAGGTCTTGCAGCTCTGTAGTCGATATCATTAAAGGTAACTGCTGTAAAGTTTTTTCAACACACCTGTCTTCTTGATTTATTCAGAGCTGAGGGAAATTTCGCCTGTTACACATATTGGTTGACAGAAACGGAGAAGTTTCTCATGCCCTTGTATCAATTCTATTGTAAAAAATGTGAAAAGGCCTTTGAGGTATTTCTTCGAATCAGTGAAGCTCACCAAAGGTCCGTTTGCCCTTACTGTCACGGAGACGAAACAGAGAGATCCTCGGAAACCGAGGGGAAAGAGAACCGAGATACTTTAACGCCGGGGGTCTGTGGGGTTAAGAAGGATAGCTGACTCACGTCTTGACGTGGCGGTCTGCCATCTCTACATTTCAAAAATTTGTTTTTCTATTACACCTTTGCGCTTTCAAAAAGCCTCATAAAATCCCTCCCCACCTCCCTTTGCCAAAGGGAGGTGAAACACTTCCCCCTTTGAAAAAGGGGGAATGAGGGGGATTTGGGTTTTTGGCATCTTAACCATCTTCTTTTTCAAAGAGCTAAGTTGACGCGTTTTTCTCCTTTTAGAAGTTTCGATATTTGTTGGTGACGGGTAATCGCCGATCTTTTCCTAAGGCCCGATGGGTGATCTTTACCCCTGGAGGACTTTGCCTCCGTTTATATTCATTTCGATCAACCATCTGAATCACTTCTTTGATCATACCTTCCTTAAATCCCATCTTCGCAATATCTTCAAGCCCCTTGTCCTCCTCGACATAGGCCTGAAGGATCGGATCGAGAGTAGGGTAGGGTGGAAGGGAATCCTCATCCTTTTGGTTCGGTCTCAATTCCGCAGAAGGTGGTTTAATGAAAACACGTTTGGGGATGATATCCTTCCCTTCTTTTTTATTTCTGAATTTTGTCAACTCATAAACCAATGTCTTCGGAACATCCTTTAGAACAGCATATCCCCCTGCCATATCTCCATAGAGCGTGCAATACCCAACACTCATCTCACTCTTGTTTCCAGTGGTCAGAACCAGCCACCCAAATTTATTGGAGAGGGCCATGAGGATGTTTCCTCGTACACGAGCCTGAATATTCTCTTCTGTCACATCTGGCTTCAAACCTTTGAAAGATGAGGAGAGAGTTTTCAAATAGGCCTGGAAGACTTCTGTGATCGGAATGGTGAGAAATCGAATGCCGAGGTTCTTGGCCAGAAGTTTGGCATCTTCCAGGGATTCCTTCGAGGAATATTGCGAGGGCATAGCCACTCCCACCACCCCCTTTTTCCCCAATGCATCGACAGCAATGGCAGCGGTCAGGGCAGAATCGATACCCCCGCTCAGTCCGATCAGGACCGTTTTGAAACCATTTTTTCGAATATAGTCTCCGGTGCCGAGAACCAGAGCGGTGTAAATCTCAGTGAGGCGATCCAGGGGCTTGGAATCTCTCTTTGGGATGGGAGGTTTTTTTCTCATCGAATGGCTTTGACCCGGAAGGTTAATCTTCCTCAGGCCTTTCTCTTCTTCGGCCGATCTATCTCTTCTTATTCGAGGATCGTGAAGCCGCATTCGAAATACGGCTTCCATATCGAGATCCGCCAGGACCAAATCCTCCTCAAATTGTTTCCCCCGAATCATCAGATCTCCTCTTTGGTCGAAGATCAGACTTCCTCCGTCAAAGACCAGTTCGTCCTGACCGCCCACGAGATTACAGTAGGCTATGATCGCCGCATTATCTGAAGCCCTGGTTGAAATCATCTTCTCCCGAAAGACAGATTTTCCGGCATGATAAGGTGAGGAAGAGATATTAACGATCAGTTCTGCCCCTCCGTAAAGCGTTTGGGTGCGAATGGGGTCTCCGGGATACCAGAGGTCTTCACAGATGCTCAGACCTATGGGGGTCGACTTTAGGGAAAAGATGAAATTCTCCTTTCCAACCTGGAAATATCGGTCCTCGTCGAAGACGCCGTAATTGGGAAGGTAGATTTTAGAATAGACATCTATGAGCTTCCCATTATGGAGGAGGGCAGCGGAATTGAATATATCTCCATCTTTGCCCACAAAACCGACAACGGCAGTGATAGAGGAAGTGGCCTTGGCAATCCTATTCACTGCCTTTAAATTGGCCTCGATGAATTTTGTCATGAGCAAGAGATCCTCAGGTGGGTAGCCCGTGACAGCCATCTCCGGGAAGGCGAGGAGGTCCACCCCCATTTTCTTTCCCAGTGCGATATAATCCAAAATCTTTCTCGTATTTCCTTCGATGTCACCCACTGTGGTATTGATCTGGCAAAGACCGATTCTGAGTGTTCGCATGACTTTTCTCCAAGAGAAAAAGTTCGGAGTAATTAGTTCGGAGTTCGGAGATCAAATTATTTTTCTCAAAATCTTAGACTCTCAAACCATACTCTGAAATCTAAGAATTTTCAAATTTAAATTCAAAACTCCGAACTCTGAACTCTGAACTCATTCCTTTCAGTTTTCTTCTTCTGACACCAGCACATCTTTTTTAATTCGATATCTCTCCATTTTGCCTCGAAGTGTACTTCGATTGATCCCAAGGAGCTGAGCGGCCTGGACCTGATTCCCCTTGGTCTTTTGGAGGGCACGGAGGATCAGTCCCCTTTCAAGGATGGAGATCATGTCCATCTCCTGTGAGACCACGGAGCCCTTTGAAAGTTCCTCGAAGAGGGCGTCGAGGAGATCCTCAACATTCTTCTTGTTCAATTCCCCCTCAACTTCTCGCTTCTCCCACCCTTTTTCGAAAAGGAGTTGATCCTCAAGAATCCATTCGCCTTGGCAAAGTACCATTGCCCTTTTTAGGACATTCTCCAGTTGGCGCACATTTCCAGGCCACCCGTAAGAAGCAATTTTTTCCATGGCCGAAGGAGTGATTCCAACAAGCCCTTTTTTTAATTCTCGGTTGAATTTTTTTAAAAAATAGGAGGCGAGTTCAGGAATGTCTTCCCTCCTCTCCCGCAAGGGCGGGATGTTGATGGAAACCACATTGAGCCGGTAATACAGATCCTCGCGAAACCTTCCATTCGAAATGGCCTGCTCTAAATCTTTATTCGTTGCAACGATGAACCGGATGTCCACTTTGATGATTTCCATTCCTCCCAGCCTTTCAAACGTTCGCTCCTGGAGGATTCTCAGTAGTTTGGCCTGAGTGGAAAGGGACATATCACCGATCTCATCTAAAAAGATTGTTCCCCCCTGACATTGCTCCAGTTTCCCGATGCGGCGGGAGGAAGCTCCGGTGAAAGCCCCTTTCTCGTGACCAAAGAGTTCGCTCTCGAGAAGGGTGTCTGGAATGGCCGCACAATTAACTGGGAGGAAAAGTTGATTCGACCGGCGACTATGATGATAGATCGCCCTCGCAATCAATTCTTTACCTGTTCCGCTTTCCCCTCTAAGGAGCATGGTGACATCGCTCGGGGAGACCTGGCCAATCATTTTGTAGATCTCCTGCATCTTGGGAGAAGATCCGATAATCCGTTCCTCCTCTCCCTCCTGACCTGGAGCGGAGGTGTAAGTCACTTCCTCTTTCATGACTTTTCGTAAAGAGAGGGCCTTTTCAACCAGCCCTTTCATCTGCGGAATGGGAAAAGGTTTCAGAATATAATCGAAAGCTCCGTACTTCATCGCTTCGATGGCCGTTTCTGTCGTGCCATAGGCGGTCATGATGATCACCAGAGATTTTGGATCGATCGATTTGATCTCCTTTAGCACATCAATTCCATTTCGACCTGGCATTTTAATATCCATGATGGTGAGATCAGGAGAGCTTTCCTTGACTCGATCCAATGCCTCTTCCCCATTTTGAGCGGTGAGAATAGAATATTTTTCTTCAAACATCCGTTTTAGGGAGTATCGGATAGATTTGTCATCATCGACGATCAGAATGGTCCGCATGATCTTCTCGCTATGACGGTGAACGTTGAACGATAAACGATGAACGCTTCATTGTCTACTGTTCATTGTCCATTGTTCATCGTCCATTGTCGATTGGGAGCCAGAGGGCAAAGAGGGTCCCTTTCCCGGGGGCGCTTTCTACCTCAATTTTTCCATGGTGCTGATCGATGATCCGATGGGCGATGGAAAGGCCGAGGCCAATCCCACCTTCCTTCGTAGAGAAGAAAGGGTCGAAAAGTTTGTCTATATCTTCACCGGGGATACCTATTCCAGAGTCCTGAATGGAAAGTTTTATCCATCGATCATCCTCTGGAATATGTCCCTTCAATGCTAAGTTGCCACCCTTTGGCATTGCTTGAACAGCATTTAATAAGAGGTTAAGAACCACCTGTTTCATCTGTTCCTTATCAATCGCAATAGGGGGCAAGGTTGAGAAGTCTTTTAGGACTGAGATCCGTTGCTTCTCAATCTGAGGTCTGAGCAGTTGAAGGGTTTCTTCAAAAATGGAAATGACTTCTGCTTTTTCGAAGAGGGGAGGTGCCGGCTTGGCAAATCGAAGAAATTGATCCACAATCTCATTAATCCGATGGATTTCTTCCTCAATGACTTTGAGATCCTCACGATGGGCAACTTCAGATGGGAGATTCTCTTTCAAGGAATGGATAAGTATGTTGATGCTGGTCAACGGATTTCGAATCTCATGGGCGATGCCCGCGGCCAATTGTCCTAAGGCGGCTAATTCTTCAGACCGAATCAATTGAGCCTCTGTTTTCCTGAGATCGGCAGTGGTTTCTTGAATCTTCTCTTCCATCTGTTGACTGAAGGTTTTGAGCTCCTGATACATGAAGGCGTTATGGATAGCCAGGCCTGCTTGCTGCGCAAAAGCCATCACCGATTCGAGAGCCTCCCTCGTAATGTTCTTATTGGGCTCGATGAAGTCTGCGGCAATCGCTCCCAAACACTTTTCCTTCGCTAGAAGGGGGGCCACTAACAGAGAGTGCAGATTAAATTTTTCTCTTAAGAAGGGGTTGATCCTTGGATCTCGCTTTGCATCCGGGATGATGAAAGGTTTTTTCTCAAAAATTGATCGGGCCACGACACTGTCTTCTGGATCCAAAGGAAGGATAATCCCTTTGATCCTTTCCTCATCGATCCCCACTGCCATTTTACATTCCAGAACATTCATCTTTTCATTGACCAGATAGAGACGGGCACGGTCAAATCCAATGTTTTTTGTTACCCCTTCTAAGACCAATCTTAGAATCTCATCAATGTCGAGGGTCTCCATCAGCCCGGAATTTTCAATGCAGATCGCTGCCTGATTTGCAACCGTGGTGAGCATCTCCTCTTCATTCTTCGAAAAGTGATGGGGGTAGGAGGTATAACAATTGATCACACCGATCACCCTATCCTTGATGCACATGGGCACACTGAGCATAGAGACCAGACCTTCTTTTTTAGCCAACTCCTTTTCTTTATAAAGGGGCTCTTTGAGGACATCGAGGATGGCCATGGGTTGATTGTGAAAGGCCACATGACCTACTACTCCTTCCCCAAGGCCAAGGCTTCTCTCCTTTAAATATTCCTCACTGATGCTCTGGGTGGCCTTTAATTTCAATTTCTGATCCTTCTCGTCGAGAATCCAAAGGGAACAGATCTTCGAATCCATCACCTTGGCAGTGACCGTGACGATCAGCCGAAGCACGTCTTCGAGATAGAGATCAGAGGCGATTGCTTTGCTGATCTCGAGAAGGGCGTTAATCTCTTTGGCATCAAGGTTTCGATTTTCTTTTAACGGCCTTTTCCTTTCCATTTTCACTTCTATCATAAACGAAATCCGCTGCTTTGCAAAACAAAAAAGGGGATACTGGAACTTCCCAGTATCCCCTTTCAGAAGAGCCCTTTATTAACCAAGGATCTTATCCACTTCTTCCCGATCGGAATCCATCACATAGGGGATACCCGATACATCAGCAGCCTTACGAGTCAGGGCACAGAGATCATCCCTGGATATATATTTCAATGCAAATTTTCTCGCTCCAGCCATCAACTGTTGCAGTCCGGCATTTAAGCGATCGAAGTATGTGACCATTCCGATCGTCCCTGTAGAAATGCGTTCAAAATCCTTCCCGTATTTCTCCTTCAGTTTAGCAGCCAAAGTGAAGATATGCTCAACATTGGTCCCATATTTGGCGATATCAGAGGAAACCTTTCCTTTTTTGATCATCTCACCGATCGTATTGCCGACCATCGCAGCCGTCATCGAAGCCCGACCGAGGCAAACGGCTTTAATATAAGGGGCGGCCAAGGCGATTGCTTTGAAGATGTGGTCCTCCAGAGCGAGGCCTCCTGCCATGGCACAAGAGGGGATGAATGCACCTTTTTGATCCAGGCGTTTCAGGAATTGGTAGAGAAGGCTTTCAAGGTAAACGGTGGGGATTCCCCATTCATTCATCATTCGCCAGGGGCTCATCCCTGTGCCTCCTCCGGCGCCATCCACGGTGAGAAGGTCAATTTTTGCATCGGAGGCATATTTGACTGCCCGGGCCAGATCAGCAGGCCGATAAGCCCCGGTTTTAAGGGAGATATGTTTGGCCCCAATCTTTTTCAGACGTTCTACTTCTTTATGGAATCCTTCTTCATCTACCATACCCAGCCTAGAATGCCGTTCAAATTCTTTGAAATCTCCTTGCTTGAACGCCTCCTGGGTCCCATGGTCTTCTGGATCAGGAAAGACGAGATAACCCCGGCTCTTCAGTTGGAGCGCTCTTTCTAAGGAGGGAAGTTTGACCTCACCACCAATATCTTTTGCGCCCTGTCCCCATTTTGGTTCAATGATCTGAACACCCAATTTTTCAACCACATACTCCGGCACGCCCAGGCGTCCATCTTCTACATTGTATTGAACCACGATTCCACCATACCCGTCATACCATTGTTGAAATGTTTTTACACGGCGTTCCATCTCCGGAGACCTGGCCACATGGCTCTTTTTAATTTCAGCATTGGGGTCCATACCACAGACATTTTCACCTACAACAACCAGGGTTCCAGAGATGGCTGCTGCAATCGCCATTGCTTCCCAATGGATCCGTGCGATTTCGGTTGAACCTAAAGCGCCTGTGAAGTAGGGTACTTTTAATTTGATTTTTTCCTTTGACCCAACTTGAGTAGAGACATCTACAGCCGGGAAGGTCGCACGGTCTGAATCGGCGGGAACACCGACCGCACCCACGCAGGTCCCCTGAATATTAAAATGGGAATAATCGATGGGATAATCCTTCTCAGACCCTGCGGTCACCTTTGAAAAAGGTTGGGGATAGAGAATCTCCCTTCCTCTCAAAGCGGAGCGGCCCACTTCACAAGGGCCTGGGCAACCGTCCAGGCAAGTGACGCAGATCCCTGACCCTGGAGCAGGCTCGATCCGATTTCGAGTAAAGGTTGCCGGACTACGATTTGGTTTGGCAAATGTCATTTTTTTCCTCCTTTTTTAAAAGGGTTAACAAAAAAGGCGCCAAATTGCTTTGACGCCTTCGTCATTTTATACGACTTTGTATGGGGTAAAAAAAGGGCGTCAAACTTCTTTGACACCCTCGTCATCAATACGGCTTCGTATTGGTTGGTTTATTAAATAGTATAATAGCTTATTTTTGTCAAGAAAAATTTTTGAGATTTCTGAAAAAGTCCAGAAATCTCTGTAATCAAGAGAGCGTGTAATAGTTTTTCAGAGCTCTCTTTTTCTTATATATTGCTGTTTCCTCGCTTGGGTCCAAAGAACCCAATGCCTCTCTGGTTCGAGACATCCATATAAGCGTGCAAAAACTGGCCACTTCGAGCTGAGGGGACGTGAATCACCCGGACAACCTCTTTGCAATCTTTAAACTCTGGAGCAATATCACTAAGGATGTTTTGAGAATTTATTAGAAAGGCCTCGTTAAAAAAAGCGTTCGGGTCATCAGGAAATAAAGGGGCAATAACAATGTCGGCCTCAACGAGATCCTGGAAAAAATGAGTACCGTAAGAGACTTCGGGCGTATATCCCTCCTTTGCAAAAGAGATCTCCATAAGAAACCTTGCCTTATTGATATTGGAATAGGTGACACGGACACCCAGGTTAATATCGTTGCTTCCCCAACGGCCAGGCCCCATCAGGGCATAGTGTTTTGAGGCCAAGTGTTTATTCAATGCGTTCACGGTGCTAGCAATCTTCAACTTTTCTTCATAGGTCTGCAATGTATCATAAGCCCTGGGATTGACATAAACAATATATTCAATGTTATCAATCATACTATTGGAAAGTCCTGCGTTGGTGACGAAGAGAATTTGTTCCTCCGGGATCTGTTCTGGAATGGAAACTCTATCCAATTCTTTTCGTATGGAAAGGGATCGGCATTGTAACAGATAGAATTTATTAACATCCCAGGCAAACTCGATATCCACAGGGCGACCATAGGCGGCTTCCACTCTCGAAAGGATTTTTTTGGCCAAAGGAATAAAAGCCGTTTTGGCCAACAAGTTGTCAAAGGTCAAACAAAGTTCTTCTCCTTTGAGATTTTGAGTTTTAAACATAGGCGGAGCCAAATGCCCATCTTTTTGGACTGAAACCGCATAAAAAAATTCTGGATGGTCAATTGCAGAACTCAATGTTCGAAAGTCCACCGTTTCCATTATCCCCTTTTTCAGATTGAGTACATCCACCTGTTTCTGCGAGTACTTTTTGATCTGCTGTGCAGTGACTTCCGGCCGCAGTTGGGGATGGCTTAATGGGATCATCCGGGGATAGTCAGAACCGACACGGTCTACTGCTCGAGTCCCCAAGCCAAAAACCAATCTCACGAGTCCCTCTTCCTTCTTGATCTTTGGATTCCAGGCATGGACATTGCGAGAAAACATTACCCCTGCAGCAAAGGGGAGAAAGTAGTCTCCAAGGCGTTGGCCTACAACCTTCTGAACAACCATGGCCATTCGTTCATCAAAATCCAATAGCCCATGATCCACACGGTAGAGGATAGGATCTGGTCCATAGGTACTTGCGAATACCTGTTTGAGGCCGACGATAAAATTTCTAAGTCGCGTCTCTATATCTCCCTGGTTCGTGAGAAAGACAGATAGATACTTTCCAGAAAAGGCCAGGCCGAAGTTATCCTCCAGCATGCTGGAGGATCGAATAATAATGGGGTGTTCGCCGATCTCTTCTAAGATTTTTCGAAAATCTTCGAGGGCCTCTGGAGCGAAGTTGGCAAATTTAAACTTCTCCCCGATGCGCAGAAACTCCCTTTCAATGGTCTCTCTGTCCTTATATTTGTGTGTATGGAACTGTTGAAGGTTGTTCCGGTCTATGAATTCTGAAAAAACTCCGGAATTCAAAAACCATGTATCCGGAACCCTGACATACTCCTCCAATTCTGGATCTCTTTCCTCCAACCCGGGTAGTAGAATCTTTTCGGCGAGAATCATGCCGGCGGCCTTACCTCCCAGTTTGCCAGGACTTTTCCGACTCCAACGAGTATGCTGGAGGAGATTATCAATGTCACGGATGGTAATATAGTTTTTAGCAAGGCTGACAAAAGGGAGTTGGTTAGAAATATAATGGTTGATGAGGGCAACACGAATTCCTTCAGCCTCCTCCAGTGAAATATAGACTTCACCTTTTGGGATTTCACAGAACTCCCGGAGGGCATTATAAATTTCCAAGGAGGTTGCCTGTCCTTGATTGACCACGAAACTCAGTTTTTGAGATTTATCTTTTTTTCGGGCCAGGTTGATGTAATTTTCGATCTCATTGTCGCTTAAATGGTTGGCAGAATAATAACCAATGAGACCTTCCGCATATTCCTGACGGTTGATCTCCGTATCTGGAAGTCCATCTGCTTTTAGTGCATCAAGGGCCTGTTGGTATAATTTCTCTTGTGTGATAATCCCCCTATTCTCTAAAACCTCCATAAAGATGCTGTACATCAGTCCTATGAGATTTGGGTACTGATTCATTTTTCTAAACAACCTGTAGGTTTTGAGGACCTCCATTCTAAACCCAACCCCGCAATTTACAGGCTTCTGCTACCCTCGCTACGGAAATGAGATAGGCCGCTTGCCTCATGTTCAGCTTCTCTCGTAGGTACATTTGATGGACCCCATGAAAAGCCCGGGTCATTTTCTCGTCCAACCTTTGATGTACCTCCTCCAACGGCCAATAAAAATTATAAGTATTCTGAACCTGCTCAAAATAAGATACCGTCACCCCACCTGCATTGGCAAGAAAATCAGGAAGAACAAAGACCTTTTTCTGATGAAGGATTTCATCTGCCTCTGGTGTGGTCGGACCATTGGCCAACTCACAAGAAATCTTACACCGGATTCGATCTGCATTTGCCTCTGTAATCACATTCTCAAGGGCTGCTGGGAAAAGAACTGTTACATCCAGTTCCAGGAGTTCTTCGTTGCTAATGGTCTCGGCCCCTGGAAATCCCCCGAGACTGCCGGTTTTAAGCTTGTGCTCCACCACCTGTTTGGGATCGAACCCTTTCGGATTATAAATCCCTCCCTTGGAGTCAGAAGCCGCTACCAATTTGAGTCCAAGAATCTCATTGCCCAAGAGAGCGGCGTTTTGACCGGCATTGCCAAAGCCCTGGATCGCCATGGTCTCATTCCGGAGATCAATATTCAATATTTTAGCAGCTTCACGTGTGACATAGATGCCACCTCGTGCCGTGGCATCTCCCCGCCCCTCTGATCCTCCAAGGGGAATCGGTTTACCCGTGATGACACCGGGATGATGTTGCCCTATTAGAGTCTCATACTCGTCCATCATCCAACCCATAATCTGAGGAGTCGTATAGACATCTGGAGCGGGCACATCTTTCGAGACCGATATCATCGAGGCGATTGCCCGAATATAGGCGCGAGCCAAACGCTGCTTCTCGGCCTCCGACATCCCTTTCGGATTGCAGGTGATCCCTCCCTTTCCTCCTCCCAAGGGAATATCCACTGCAGCTGTCTTCCAGGTCATCCAGGCGGCCAGAGCACGAACCGTATCGATATTCTCATCGGGGTGCCATCGGAGCCCCCCTTTTGCAGGACCCCGGGCAGTGTTATACTGGACCCGATACGCATGAAAAATTTGAACGCTACCGTCATCCATTTGAACAGGAAGCGTCACCTGGAGCTCTCGCTGAGGCCACCGGAGCAGATCATGGGTGGCTGGGTCTAAGCCTAATCTCTCCGCTGCAGCATCCAGCTGTCTCTGTGCAATCTTAAAGGGATTCAACTCTGACATGTCTTGTTCTCCTTTCAACTTCCCATTTTTTCCGTGAGGAGGATGGCTTCAGCGACCTCACGCATCGTCTTGCGACTATCCATACTCGCCTTGCGAATCCGTCTAAACGCTTCCTCTTCATTCAGATCATGTTGCTTCATCAATATGCCTTTGGCCCTTTCTACCAATTTTCGAGTCTCCAGCTCCTCTTGAATCACCTTTGTCTTCACCATCAATTCCGTATTCTCAATGCAGATCGCCGCCTGGTTGGCGACCATTGTGAGGACAGTCCGCTCTGTCTCAGTAAATTCATGGGGATAGGATGTATAGCAATTAATTACCCCAATGACTTTGTCTTTCACTGCCAATGGAACGCTGAGCATGGAAACAAGCCCCTCTTTGCGGGCCAATTCTTTTTCCTTATAGCGGGCTTCTTTTAGAACATCGAGGATAGCTAATGGTTTATTTTGTTGGGCGACATAACCCACCACGCCTTCCCCTAATTTCAAACTACGTTCTTTGAGATATTCCTCACTGATCGTTTGGGTTGCCCGAATTCTCAAGGCCTTTTCTTTCTCATCTAAAATCCAAAGAGAACAGATTTTTGAATCCATCACATTCGCCGTCACTGTCACAATCAATTTTAGGATATCATCCAAATATTGATCTGAGGAAATGGCTTGGCTGATCTCGGAGAGGGCCTGAATCTGTTTTTTATAGGATGTTTTTTTGTATAACAATAGAAATCTCCTTTTCTATTCGTGATGGCTCGCCCCGTTGTTGAAAAAGCCTTCCCTCATGAGAGGGTTTAGCTCTTTCATAAATCTCATGCTCCATCTTTTGCTTCGAGCCATATATCAATTCAACTACGGGGTGAACCCCGTTGTTGAAAAAACGAAGATGCCTGACTCCAGCAAATTGAGAATTGAAACTGTATAAAATCAATTTAATCCGTTACTTAATTTAACTACGGAGTAAATTTACACAAAAGATCCAATGTTGTCAATAAATGAAGTTATTCTTAGCTAACTTCCAAACGAGTGTGACTTCCAGGCTGAAAATCTAAAAAACATTGTCCAAAAATTAATTCAAAAAGATTGAAGCCGGAAAACCATATGAACACCAAGAGAAGCTGGATCATCCAAATATGTATATAGTGACATAATGATTTTCCCCCTGCTTTACCATTTTATCAACGTCAAAGCGAACACCCTTTGTGATAATAGGCAAACCTTCTTTAAAAGGATTAATCAATTAGTGGTGTTGTCCTGGTGAATGACCTCATTTAGTATTTTTCTCACAGATTATTCAAAACTACAGGTCATTACTTAGCGCTCGTATTTTTTTACAATACTCGTACATCTTTTTGAATATCTTATATTTCCCATCGTGATATTTTTGATAATGGCTATTCGGTGTTATGACTTGATCCACTTTTGACATCGATTTCATTGCTTCTTCGGCATCACGATATTTTCCAGCTGCGACGGCAGCTAAGATCGCTGTTCCTAAGAGCACCGCCTCCTTCTCTTCAGGCAGATAAATATTGCAACCGGTGATATTGGCATGCTCCTGTACAAACATTTGGTTCTTCGTATGCCCCCCACACATATAAATGTCAGAGATTTGGTAACCTTTCTCATTCATCACTTCGATGATGTGCCTCGTCCCGTAGGCGATGGCCTGGAGCGTGGCATAGTAGTGCTTTGCGACCTCAGAAACCGACTGATTCAGCGTCAGACCCACCATCACCCCTCTGGCATGAACGTCCGCCCTTGGGGACCGGTTCCCGTGATGGTAAGGTAAAACATGGATGTCTTTCGTCCACTCTGGCCCTCCATGTTTCCTGACTTCCCGATTTAGAACCTGATAGATATCGGTATGAGCCTTTTCTGCCAACGCCTCCAGATCTTGATAACTAGAATTATTCTTGATGACATAATCGATCAAGGAGCCTGTGGCGCTTTGCCCTCCTTCGTTCAGCCACATATCAGGTATCATGGCACCCCAATAAGGTCCCCACACACCAGGGATAAACCTTGGTTCCGAAGATGTAGCCATATGGCAAGATGAAGTCCCTCCGATAAGGGCCAAAGCCTTGTTCCATTGGTTTCTATCTTTAGAAGCAAGTTTTGCACAATCACCTAATAATCCTATTCCTCCAGCATGGGCATCAATGATTCCCACACCGACTGCGATTCCTGGCTGTAGACCCAGTTCATTGGCGCTTTGGTCCGTCAATGCTCCTGCGAAAGAACCAACAGAAAGTGCTAATTTTGGAACTTTATCCTCATCAAATAAATCGGATAATCCAATCTTCTCAAAAAAAGTATAATCCCAAGAACCTCTCTCACCTTCGTGGCCCAGATAGGTCCATTTACACACCGATGTACAGAGGCTCCTCTTATCTTCTCCGGTTGCCCTGAAAACCATGAAGTCAGCCAAGTCCATAAATTTTCCAGCTAATGCCCATGCCCTCGGCAAGTTTTCTTTAATCCATTTTAATTTTGGTGGCTGTTGTTCCGGAGAAATTTTTCCACCTACATAATTTAGGACCCGATGCCCAGTTTGATTAATAAAATCAGCTTCTTTGATTGCTCGATGGTCCATCCAGACCACGATATTTCGATTAGGATCACCTGTCGGTGCAATGCTCAGAGGATTATTTTTTCTGTCCAGACAGACTAAAGAGCAGGTAGCGTCAAAACTGATTCCTACAATTTGTTGAAACTCTATCTGGGCTTGTTTGATAGCCTCTCTTATTGCCAGCCCTGTCTTCTCCCATATCTCCTCTGAACTCTGTTCCACAAAATCTGTCTGAGGGTGATAGATTGAAATAGGGTGAATGCCCATGCCTACCAGGGTGCCTTTCAAATCAAAAATACCTGCCCTTGTACTCAGGGTTCCGACATCAACCCCTATAACAAATTCCTTATCTGGATTCATGGATCCACATTCTCCTTATTTAGTTAAATAGATGAATGACGCTGCCTTAAAGTATCTTCATTCCAGATTGAAATGTCAATCGTTCGTAAAAATAAGGGTTCAATATTTCTCTTGACAAAATGAATAGGGACATTTATTTTAAATTTAAAATTCATTTTTTAACGATACGTCTTATGCGCTTTTTTAAATGAGTGATAATAATGGACATTCAACAGATCTTTTTCGGCACAACCCCTGAAGGATTACAGATTAAAAGATTTACAGTTTCGAATGACCATGGGATGGCAGCCTCTTATATCAATTTTGGAGCAATTTTAACCTCTTTAAAAGTCCCGGATAGACATGGGAAGGATGGAGAGGTCACACTGGGATTCGACACCCTCGAAGATTATATCGCAGATATATGGTTTTTCGGAGCAACCATTGGACGCTATGCAAATCGTATTGCGAAGGGGAAATTTATCCTTGATGGAGTAGAATACCAATTGGCTCAAAATAGTTTTCCAAGCCATCTTCATGGCGGAAATAAGGGTTTTCATAAGATGGTCTGGAAGGGCGATACGAAAATAGATCAAGATTCCATATCAGTTGTTTTTTCCCGTTTAAGTCCATCCGGTGAAGAAGGATATCCTGGGAATCTTCATACCAAAGTAACTTATACACTAAACAATCAGAATGAGTTAACCCTTTGCTACCATGCTGAAACGGATAAACCAACTCCGATCAATCTCACTAATCACACTTATTGGAACCTGAAAGGTCCCGGTTCTGGAAATGTCCTGGATCATGAGATGACCTTAAATGCTGATTACTATCTCCCGACTGACGATGACAGGATTCCCACAGGGGGAATAAGAAGTGTTTATGGAACACCCATGGATTTTACCCATCCCACTAAGATCGGTGATAGGATCGATCAAATTAAGGGAGGAGGTTACAATCATTGTTATGTTTTAAATAGGAAGGATAACTCGTTATGGTTAGCTGCCAAAGTTTATGAAACCGAGAAAGGTAGAATAATGGAGGTTTACACCACTGAGCCGGGTGTCCAGTTCTATTCAGGACACTTTCTTGATCGATACAAGGGAGCAAGCGGAATCATATTGAATAAGTATGATGGGTTCTGCTTGGAAGCGCAGCATTTTCCCAATTCAGTCAATGAGCCACGATTCCCCTCCACCATCCTCAGACCCGGTAATATTTACGGACAAACCACTATTTACAAGTTTCAAGTGTAGAAATCCTTTTAGAAATCCTTTCGACAAAAAATCCCCGAGATACATCGTTATTTCTTTTCCCCCTCAGGATTCCTTCTCTTTTCTCTTTCAAAGGGAACGCTTTGATTTCTCTAATGAATTTAGAAGAAAGATTTTTCTTGACAAAACCTTGAAGGTTTTATATTTTGAATTCAAAATTCAAAATTCATTTCTTGGTCTCCGGCGATGACAAAATTAGGCACCGAGCATGAGAACCTCGACCACAAGGTCTATAAAATGTTGAAGTTGATGATCCTTGAACAGAAGCTCTCACCCGGGATCAAGATTTACCAAGACAAATTAGCCCAAGAATTGGGAATCAGCCGGACTCCGCTGGTCGGGGCCCTCAAGAAACTCGAACAGGAAAAACTGATCACGGCCATTCCCCGAAAGGGGTTTTATGTGCGGCACTTCTCCAAGCAGGAAATGATTCAAATCTTTGAACTTCGAGAGGTTCTGGAGGGATTGGCAGCGCGACGAGCTTCCCTTTGCATTTCCGACGACCAGGTTCATAAGCTTCAAGGCTTTTTCAAAGGCTTGAAAATATCAGACAATGCTAAAAGTGTTGAAAAATATGCTAAGGAGGATCGGCGTTTTCATAATTTTCTGATTGAAATCGGTGGCGATGAGCTCTTATCAAGTATTTTGGGGACCTATAGCATCATTACCTTTAGTTACTTGGTAGGTTTTCGTGCAGGACTCGTAAGACCGCCCAAAGAGACCCTTCCAGAACATCTGGCGATTATCGAAGCCATCACGGGGAAGGATCCTGAAAAATCAGAGCAGGCGGCCCGCCTCCATTTAAGGCGCTCGAGAGAAAAGCTGATTAAGGAAATTGAGGGGAAAAAAACGAAAAAGATTTTAAAAGGATAGGGTTTAGGCTGGCGATCAATATTTTCTAAGAAAGGAATCATAATGGAAATCAAACAGGCGATCATCACAGGATTCATGGGGAAATTGAAGGACCGGTTCTGTGAGTATCATGAAGCGAAGACACCCGAGGAGAAGATTGCAGCTGTCGCTCAGGTCAAAGGGGCCCAGGGCGTTGAGATTGTCTATCCTTATGAATTGGAAGACATTGAGGGAGTGAAACGAACCCTTAAGAAACATGGCCTTGGGGTTGCTGCTGTGAATGTCAATATCAAAGGCGAACCTGAATTTATTAAAGGGTCTTCCAGTGTCAGCTCAAAGAAGTTAAGGGACAAAGCCATCCGGTTTATCTGTGAGGGCATGGATGCGGCAGCAGAGTTGGGCACAGATAAAGTGACCTGCTGTCCATTGAGTGATGGGTACGATTATCTTTTTCAGGTGGATTATCAGCAAGCTTGGAAGAACATGGTCTCTACCTTTAAGGAAGGAGCCAGGCACCGCAAAGACATTGCTCTTTTTCTTGAATATAAGGGATCGGAAACCCGGGTGAACTGTTATTTAGATACGGCAGCCAAGACAATCTGCATGATTCACGATATCGGTGAACCCAATCTGGGAATAACAATTGACGTGGGCCATTCGCTCATGGTGGGTGAGACAGTGGCAGAATCCGTATGTCTGGCTCAATCGCACGGAATCCCTTTCTATATCCATATCAATGATAATAACAGAAAATGGGACTGGGATCTGATCCCGGCGACCCGGAATTTATGGGACTATCTCGAGATGTTTTTTTATCTCAAGAAATTTAATTACCGGGGCTGGGTGACCTCCGACATGAGTCCTGTGCGACTCGATCCAATCAAAGCCTTTGAACGAACCATCGCGACCACCGAAAAGGTAATTCGTATCGTGAATCGCCTCGATTCTCGGAGACTTCAGTCAATGATCGATCAAGAGAAGACCATCGAGACCTTGAAATGGTTGGAGGATCATGTATTGGTCTAAGTACTTAATGGGATGGTGTCGCGATTAAACAAGAAAGGGGGTGAAAAGGAAAGGGCGATTGAATTTGTTTCGGTTCAATTTCAATTCACTCAAACAAATCGATTCTATTCGAGAATGAAACAGGAAGGAGGAGGTTATGAAAAGGTATGTTGTGTTCGCAGTTTTATTTTTGTTGGTCTGTGTGAGTTGGAGCTTCGCCGCTGAGAAAAAATTCCCCATGCGGGACATCACGAATACGGTCGTCTGGGCTGCAGGCGGTGGAACTGATGTCTGCAACCGTATCGTTTCCGGCGAAATGGCAAAAATATGGAAGGTAAACATTAATGTGATTAATAAGCCAGGTGGTGTGGGTGGCTCCATTGGTATGAATGACGTCTATTCCCGCCCATCCGATGGGTACTCCTGGGCGGGGGTCTCAGAGTCCTGTGTGACCGCAGGAGTCCAGGGAGGATGGGACAAGAGAATGTATGTATGGGATTATTTCATTGTGGGTGGGTCTCCGGATGTCCTTTCCGTGACCCCCAACTCACCCTATAAAGATCTTAAAGAACTGATGGAGGCCGCAAAGGCCAAACCGGGCTCCATTCGAGCTGGCGCAAGTGCCTCAGGGTCGATCCATCATCTCAACTTGCTCGCCCTCGAAAAAGGAGCGGGAGTGAAGTTTAATTACATCCCATACCCCGGATCAGCCCCGGCCCAGACGGGAGCCATGACGGGTGAGGTGTCGGTCGTCGTCACCTCCGTCGCCGAACAGCAACAGTTGATCCGGGCCGGCAAACTGCGGGCCCTCGCTATGCTGACACCCCAGCCGTTCACGATGAAAGATGTGGGGAGCATTCCCTCTGCCTTTGCCCCTTATCCGGGTCTCTCGAAGTACCTGCCCATCATGCAAGCCATTGGTTTTGCCGTTCCGGCAACCGTTCCAGAGAATGTGAAGGAGGTCATTGCAGACACATTCAAAAAAGCGCTTGCAACAGACACGATGAAGAACTGGGCAGATCAGAACTACTATGCCCTCTCAGGTAAAACGGGGAAGACTGCCAGGGACGAGTTTGACAAATTGGAATCACTTTTTGCCTGGACCCTTTGGGAGCTGGGTGCGGCAAAAGTGAATCCCGAAAAGTTGAAGATTCCTAAACCATAACCCTCACTCCCCATCTTCCCTTTCGAGAAGGGGAGATGGGGAAATATTCGCGTTATTTGCCATCATCCAGTTGATTTATACCCTAATTGAGTGAAAAAAATGCCTTCATTGAATTATTTTCCCGATGGTGTGGGCATTAGAGAGTTTTTTGAGCCCGCTGTTAAAATCCCCCTCAATCCCCCTTTATAAAAGGGGGATGACGACGGGTTCTCCCCTTTGGCAAAGGGGAGTCAGAGGGGATTTATCTAAAATTATGGTTCAATTGGGGTTACACTTTGAATTTGAGGGGAAACAATGGACAAAACAGAGCTGAGAAAAAAAGATTTCATTACCAGCATCATTCTTATCGCTTTTGGAATCTTTATGATCCTTTATACCATCACGGAAGTCCCCATGAAGGACAGCTTTGGAGGAGTGATGAACGTATGGTTCGTTTCACCTGGTCTATTTCCGGTATGCATCGGCGGCCTCATCATCATCATGGGAATCGTCCTATGCAACAGGGCGATTAAGGATGGAGGAGCAAAGAAGTTCTTTCAAGACCTGTCCCACCGGGAGAAGGATTCATCCGGGAAAACACTACGCTTCCTTGGAATCCTCCTTGTCATTGTTGCTTACGTATATCTATATATTCCGAGGATCGATTATTTCTTGAGCACCATGCTCTGCTTGATGGTGTTTATCTCTCTTTTCTATTTTGATGACCCCGGAATCCTGAAGAAACTTTTTACATTCTATCTTGCGGGATGCCTCTTCTTCCTGATTCTCTCCCTTGCTGGAATTGATAAGCAGCTCAACAAAAGTTTTTCCTATTCCATGGATATCCTGGTCTTCCTATTCTTTCTTGCCTATGTCATTTATTGTTGGACGCTGATACGGAGGGATAAGGTCATGAGAAAAAAGTTGAGGCTCTCTC
>Ga0315280_10003858_pt1 | contig 22648 bp, 23 predicted proteins | sample YL17G06_40_MG_FD_203697 | JGI IMG/M metagenome (GOLD analysis project Ga0315280, IMG submission 203697) | Sediment microbial communities from Yellowstone Lake, YNP, Wyoming, USA - YL17G06_40 | ecosystem: Environmental > Aquatic > Freshwater > Lake > Sediment | place: USA: Wyoming | collected... | reverse complement strand
GTTATCCTGTCGCTTGCGATGGCTCGTTCACTATTGATGGCGGTTGCGCGGAATTTATCCCGTCGGTGGATGATGTGCACCATTTTGGCGAATTTGGTTAAATAGACCGCTTCCTTCACCGCGGAATCGCCGCCACCAACAACCGCTACTTCCTTATCCCTATAGAACGGTCCATCGCAGGTGGCGCACCAGCTAAGCCCCTTGCCCACGAACTCAGCTTCGCCAGGCACACCCAGGCGTTTGGGGCTGGTTCCGGTGGCAAGTATCGCCGCCCGCCCCAGCACCGTCCCCTCCGAGGTATGTAGCAAAAGCCCATCGGGGGCAGTGCTGATGCGTTCCACATTGCGGTTCTCTATCTTCATACCCATGCGGGTGGCTTGCTCCATCATATTATTGACCAGTTCAAAACCATTGATGCCCTGAGCAAATCCCGGATAGTTCTCAATAAACTCGGTGGTGCCTGCCTGTCCGCCTACTGCAGCTTTCTCGTAGAGCACCACATCCAGACGGCTACGGGCGGCATAAATTCCGGCGCATAAACCCGCCGGTCCCCCGCCGACGATGATTAATTGGCGCTCCTCGCCGGGTTTTTGCTGGGGTGCCATCAGGGGGGAAAGGCGGCGGATTTCGGAGGCTATGCATTTGCCGTGCACGACGACCAGCCCCGCTTCGGTAACGCGCTGCTCCGCCAGGCTGGAATAGGTGCCCGGCTGCATCCAGAATATCTTGGCGCCGCTGTAAATTGACCCGCCAATAATCTCGGCAGCCTTTTCGGGCGGCAGAAACACCAAAATAATGTCCACATGCCCGGGGATGCTCTCCAGGTTGGGGTAGCATTCCATGCCCATGATGGAATCGTGGTTGGGGTTGATGGGCACGATACGGAAACCCTTTTCCAGCAGATAAAGAGTGACGGTGCGACTGGGACGGTCGGCGTGACCAGAAAGACCCACAACCGCGATGGTTTTGGGCGGGATCAATAATTGCATAAGCTGCTCATCACTGATTTCAAATGGTCCCAAAGCTTCCCCCTGGGGTTGTGGGTTGATTATTTAATATACGATAGATTTTCTGTTTCTTCTATATTCCAAGAGCTTGGAACAGCCTAACCTCAACTGAATCCTGCGCTGTCCGATGAACAGGCGCCGCTATCGTAGCCGGTGCTGCCCTTGGCATTAGTGCACGATGAGACGCTGGGCATCTTGCGCGCCTCACCACCACATTCGCAGCGCGGCTCAACCTTGTCGCCGGACCAGACCAGCCGTTCAAACCTCTTGTGACATTTCAAGCATTCATATTCGTAGATGGGCATCCCTACCTTCATTTCCTCCTTTTGCCCGTATTCCCGGGCAATAATTCCCCATCCAACACTTGGAGAACCTTTTCCACACGGGGATCGGCAAGGCTATAACATCGCTGGCGCCCACGCTGTTCCACCCGAACCAGTTTGGCGGTAAGGAGGAGTTTAAGGTGCTGGCTGATGTTAGGCTGGGGAATTTTAAAGCAATCAATCATGCGGCTGACGCAACATTCGCCTTCCCGCAGATGCCTGAGAATCATCAGTCGGATGGGGTGTGCCATCAATTTGAGCAACGATTCAGTCGTTTCTTTCATGTTCATATAATAAAAAGATTATACATTGTAACAAGTGATATAAATCACATTATCGGTCGCGAGTGACAATATTTAGTGCATATCCCTATCGTTTTCCAAAGGCTTTTTAACCGTCATCCGCTGTGGTAACATAAGTATAGTCATGCCATCGGAACCTTTATGCACGATACTGATCGTGGATGACCATGAGCCCAGCCGCAAGGCGATGCGCCACGCCATCATCACCTGGGGCTATTCCGCGCTTACAGCCGCCAGCTACGCCGAAGCATTGGAGGAAGCCGAGCATCATGAATTTGACCTGGCTTTAATTGACTACATGCTGCCGGATGGCAACGGCATAGACTTGTTGGGGCAGCTGCTGGTGCGCAAACCGGGCGTGCCGGTGATCATCATTACGGGCTACGGGGATATAGAGATGGCAGTGAAGGCGGTCAAAGCCGGCGCCTACGATTTTTTGACCAAACCGGTCAAACTGGAGGTATTGGAATCGTTGGTGCGCCATGCCCTGGAGGAGGTGCCGGTCGCCGGCATGCGGCAGGCGTTTGCGGGCAGAGCCGGCACCGAGCTGGGTTTTGACTTTGAAAGCATGGTTGGGCGTTCGCGCCCGATGCAACGGCTCTACTTGCTGATACGAAAGATCGCTCCCACCGAGGTCACTGTGATGCTGGAAGGTGAGAGCGGCACCGGCAAGGAGCTGGCGGCAGATGCTATCCACAACCTTAGCCCGCGCCACAATGGTCCTCTTATCAAGCTGCATTGTGCCGCGTTGAGCGAGGGGGTGCTGGAATCGGAGCTGTTCGGACACGAAAAGGGGGCATTCACCGGGGCAGTAAAGAGCCGCATAGGCAGGTTTGAGGCGGCACATGGTGGAACACTGTTCCTGGATGAAATATCGGAGATGCCGCTCGCCACGCAGGTCAAGCTCTTACGAGTGATGCAGGAGCAGCGCTTTGAGCGGGTAGGCAGCACTGAGACCATCGGTGTGGATGTGCGCATCATAGGTGCCACCAATGCCAACCTGCAGGAACGGGTGCGGCAGGGCAAGTTCCGCGACGACCTCTACTTCCGCTTTAAGGTCATCACCCTCAAAATGCCGCCCCTGCGCGAGCGCAACGGCGACATCCTTCTGCTGGCGGGATATTTCCTACGATATTTTTCCGACCGCTATCAAAAAACCGGTCTGAGCTTTGCACAACCCTGCGCCGGCATCCTGCTCAACTACCCCTGGCCCGGCAATGTCCGTGAACTGCGCAATCTGGTGGAAGCCGTGGTCGTGCTCACCGACGAGAAGACCATCCCGCCGGAGGAGATCATCGCCCATCTGGATCCCACCCTCTATCGGGAAACCGCCGCCCTGGATAAAACCATCCCTGAAGCGGCGCGCGTGCTGGACAAACCAGCTGAATCAGAGTTGGCGGAGCTGTTTCTGCGGTATGGCAACGATATCAAACCGACCACTGACACCAGCGATAATGTAGGCGATATGGAGAGCATGGAGCGCGAGATGATCAAACGCGCGCTGGCTGAATCGGGGGGTAACCGCACCAAAGCTGCCAATACTTTGGGTATAGGACTTAGAACCTTACAAAGGAAGATAAAACGCTATGGGCTTAGCTAGAGTTATCATGCTGACTTTATTCATCTGTTGCATCCTGGGCTTTGGACTGCCTAATCCGCTGCCCTTTACCGCGGGCGAGCGCTTCACCTACCGCCTGACCTGCCTGGGGATGGAAGCTGGCATTGGCTATCTGGAGATAGGCGAATCCTCGGTGATTGGCGGGGTGGATTGTTTCCACTTCATCAACCGCATTGAGTCCACCGGCATATTCTCCAACTTCTTCTATGTGCGTGATCGCATAGACGCCTATGCCGGCAAGGATGATTTGCTCACCCGGCTTTATAAGAAGAGCGAGACCGAGGGCAAGAACAGTGACAGCTATACCATGATCTTTGATCAGGCGAATAATACAGTCACCCGTGAAGACAACACCATCAGGGTGGCAGCAAAAACCCGCGATGAATTGACGACTTTTTACTACCTGCGCACGCTGGATTTGGTGCCTGGGCAGGTATTTGACCTCCCCAATACGGACGGCAATCAAGTGCGCACTTTGCGCATAACAGTGGGGAAGAAGGAGACCATCAATACGCCGGCGGGCAGCTTCCCCGCCATACAGGTAAGCGTTGATATGGCTAACGCCGCCAGCATATTCTCGGGTAAGGTGCAGGCGAAGCTGTGGCTCTCGGACGATGCGCGACGGATGGTCATCCGGCTGGAAACGAGCCTGGCGGTGGGCAGCCTCGCTGCCGATTTGGTGGATTACCGCCTGGCGGCAAAATAGCACCCGCATGTATGTGAAGCAGGATGGCTAAAAATTAGCCACCCTGCTTTTGTTCCAACAACTATTCTAAAATCAGCGGTATGTTGCCTTAATATCCCCCAGGCTGGCAGGTTCTACGCCTACACCAATTGGTATTGCCGAGAAAGCCATCTGCTTTGAGTTTTGCACTTCCTTGGTGGCAAAGGTCTGAACCCAGCAGCTTGCACTCATCTTGCTGGTTACCCATGATGGATCAAGAATCAATTCACAAGTAATAAGCCTGGTTTGACCGGGGCTTATCTCAAACACTACGCCATTACCGCTTGCATTAATCAATCGGCACACACGGTTGTAATGTCTGCCGTTGGTGTAAAGGTCATCCTCGGTCAGACAGAAGTAGATCTTGTGGTCGGTGCCTGACATTGTGGTCTCACAATGCACGGTGGCTTTTAGGCAAACTTTGTGAGTTCCCGGATCATAGGAGCCTGTTAGAGCGATAGAGATAGGAGCAGGCGAATTCAATAACCCGGGTATCATTGATGCCCAGTTGGTGCAAGCCTGACTCATTCCCTCCAACCTGCCGGCAGGGATTGAGTTGATGTTGTAAAAACCGCGCCTGGCATTGGAGGATGTATTGTAATAGAGGTCGCTGCCGGGCCAGTTCATGTGGTATCCAATGGTAGTAATCTGATACCCATATTGTGTAATCATAGCTTCAAACGCAGCATCCTGCGTCGGGCAATAGGGTCAAGCGCCGTTGGTGAAATCTTCGCCCAATGGTGCTCTGGTGGCTGCTATAGCCAGGGGAGCAAGGATGATTAAAGCTGCAAGAACTATCAAAACTTTTTTCATTGTGAACCTCCTTTCACGAATAATTATAACAGGGATTTTTAATAGTCAAGTGGACATTTTTAACCACAAATAGAGAGTTATGCGAAAATCAATCCATTAAGGGACACATTCTATAAAGCAAAGTGAGTCATGTCCGATAAATCTATGAACAGCTTCTTTTTCTGGTGGATGAGCCGCAAAATGCTCCGCCGGCACCAGCATGCTGATGCAGTTCTTGCAGGTGTTGGATTAAAACCCGGCGATAAAGTGCTGGACTTTGGCGCCGGTCCTGGGGCATTCTCGCTGGCTGCAGCTAAACTAGTGGGTGTAAGTGGACATGTCTATTCGCTGGATATCGTGCCGGCAGCAGCCCGCAAAATGACCAAACTGACTCAAAAGGAAGGAATCACCAATATAATCGCCATCACCAGCGATTGCGCTACCGGGCTGCCCGATACATCCATAGACATCGTTCTGCTATTTGACATTTTACACATGCTCAGCGAGCCGGATGCCGTCCTCGCCGAGTTGCACCGGGTACTGAAGCCGGGGGGCAAACTGGCGGTGAACTGCCACCACTGGACCGAGGAGCAGATACTAGAGGTGGTGCAAAAGGGCGGACTGTTTACCTACCAGAGCAAGGATGACTATAATTACTACTTTGCACGAATTTAATCACAAAGTAAAATAGACCTTATGAAATCCCTCTCCTCCGGGCTTTTATGGGCGCTGTGGATAGCGCTCCTTGTCTTCCCCTTTGGCGGGGTGGAACTGGCGGGCTACATAGCGGCTGCCATAGCGGTGGGCGCGGTGCTGGTCTTCCTGTGGCACCAAACACGGGCTTCCGTCTGGGCAGGTAAAATTGCCGCGGCGGTTCGTGCCCACTGGCGGGCTGATATGGAGCGACTTGCCCGGGGTGGTCCCGTCGCCAAATACTCCTCCAGCCTCCTCCTGCTTGCCGCGGTGATTGCAGTCCCCATTCTTTTTGCCAACCGCTATCAGGCGGATGTGCTCACCAACATCACCATCTACATCATCCTTGCCATCGGTCTGGATACCATCGTGGGCGTTACGGGGCTTTTATGCCTGGGTTACATCGCTTTCTATGCTGTGGGCGCTTATACCTATGCCCTGCTCAGCATGCACTATCAGCTTAACTTCTTTCTAGCGCTGCCCGTTGCCGGCATCCTGGCGTTCATCACCGGATTTCTGCTGGGGTTGCCTGTGCTGCGTCTGCGTGGTGATTATCTTGCCATAGTGACCCTGGGTTTCGGCGAGATCACCCGCATCACCCTTAACAACCTAGACGAGTTCACCGGTGGTCCCAATGGCATCATGAACATCGCCCGCCCCAACCTTTTCGGTCTGGCGTTCAACCATCCCATTTACTACTATTGCCTGGGGTTGGTGTTTGTGCTACTCGCCGTTTTTATCCGTCGGCGACTCCTCAACAGCCGCTTCGGGAGGGCGTTGGAAGCCATCCGTGAGGATGAGATAGCCGCGCGCTCCATTGGCATCAATGTCACCAGGTACAAGCTGCAGGCGTTTGCCATCGGCGCGGCATTTGCCGGCATAGCAGGCGCATTCTTCGCCTCCAAGATGACCCATGTCAGCCCCGAGTCTTTCACCTTCCTGGAATCAGTGATGGTGCTATGTATGGTGGTGCTGGGGGGGATGGGATCGCTCCCTGGCGTCATTATGGGCGCCATCATCCTCATCCTGCTGCCGGAATTGCTGCGCTCGCTGGAGCTATACCGCATGCTCATCTTCGGCGGGCTGATGGTAGTGATCATGTTATTCCGTCCCCAGGGGCTTATCCCAGGCAAACGCCTCAAACGCTCGCTGGAACTTGAGCAGTCCGTCGCCAAGGTGGCTGAACCATGAGCCTGCTCCAGGTCAATGGCGTGTGCATGTATTTTGGCGGGCTGCATGCCGTGGAGAAGGTCAGCTTTACCCTGGGCGAGGGCGAGATCCTGGGGATTATCGGACCCAACGGTGCCGGCAAGACCACACTCTTCAACTGCATTACCGGCATCAACAAGCCCACTTTTGGCAGGGTGTTCTTTGGAGGGAAGCCCATCACCGGGTGGCGTCCTGACCGCATCGCCGGCGCTGGCATTTGCCGCACCTTCCAGGCGACACGCTTGTTCAAGAACATGACAGTGCTGGAAAATGTGATGCTCGGTCGCCATGTGCATAGCAAGGGCGGCGCCTGGGCAGCCACCATCGGGCTGGGGTGGGCTCGCTCACAGGAGCGCGATATAGAGCGTCGGGCGATGGACTATCTGCGCTTTGTGGAGTTGGACGGCTATGCGCATAAGGTGGCGACAAACCTGCCCTATGGCTTGCAGCGCCGGCTGGAGATAGCCCGCGCGCTGGCGACGGAGCCGGGCATCATCTGCCTGGACGAGCCGGCAGCGGGGATGAACCCGCAGGAATCACTGGAACTGGTGGGGCTAATCCGCAAGATCAAGGAAACGGGCAGGGCGGTCATCCTGATAGAGCACCACATGAAGGTCGTGATGGAGGTATGCGAGCGGGTGCTGGTGCTGGACTACGGCGAGATGATAGCGCTGGGCACGCCCGCCCAGGTGCAAAGCGACCCCCGGGTAATAGAGGCATATCTGGGGCAAAGCCACCAGCGGGTGTGCTGAAAGTGTTTGACTTTCAATGATAAGGGAGTGATATACTTATTTAGGTATTGATAAGGGGGTGATGTAAATGCTCCTCCGAATCGTATTAATGTTGATTCTTCTTAGTACTGGTTTTAGTTTCGCCATAGTTATTTTCCAAACCGATTTCTCATCACATGATTTTCCACCACCCGGTTGGACCATAGAGAATTCCAATTCATATGGAAACTGGACGCGATCAACTTATGGTCAACCCGATAATCCCTATGCCAAAGGGCAGGTTTCAATTTCAACCGGTCCCGCCAATGGAAGCACAACCCTGGTCACCGATTACTTTAGCGCTAATGAAGGTGATATCCTGCAGGTTAGTTTTCTCGGGCGTCGGGGATGGACCCATCCGGAATACTCGTTCTATGGCATGAGTTGGTATATCCGATTGCGTCTGGATTCAACCAATGTCTGGTCGCAATCACTCAGTTCAACACCATTTGGTTGGACGCCGACTTCTGTGTCAATACCGATCACGGTAACCGCGGCTAGCTATCGTTTCACCTGGTATGTTTCAGGTTCGGTTCCTGGTTCCGAGTATCCAGGATGCTCATTCTTCTTTGATTTGGATGATGTGCTGATAATCCGGACAGCCAATCCAGTGGAGCCAACTTCCATAGGACTAATGAAAGCGATTTATCGGGGATGAACTTTTGACCTAACCTTTAGATTAATCTTGTGATAAGGCAAGATCGAATGAAGGAGGTGATTTAGATGAGCTTGAAATTAATATTCATCCTAAAATTGTCTATCCTGACAGGTCTTGGTTTCTCTACCATCACATTGGTTCAGGAGGATTTTAGTGGTGAAGAGTTTCCACCTCCAGGCTGGATTGTTAACAATGGCGCAAACTGCTCCTGGTACAGATCTACTGCAGATGGTCCAACGAACCCATTTGCCAGAGGGGTCGTTTCGTTGCCAACAGGTCCTTCATCTGGTTCGGGTAATTTGTTTTCACCATTATTCACCCTGTGCGAAGGGGACACATGCTTGGTGGATTTCATGGGGAGACGCTTTTGGGAACCCTACATTCCTCCCTCACCCTCAGGCGGCGGTTGGACTATTAGCCTCAAGCTTGATAACACAGATATATGGCAGATGCAACCACCGATATCATTTCCCTGGGTTCCGACATCCGTTGCAATTCCCATTACAGTGAGTGCATCCACCTACCGGTTTTGCTGGCGCCTTTATGGCATGCTGGAGCAATACATATCGGCACGCTCAATTTACTTTGATGTTGACACCGTTCTGATCAGGTTAACTGCTCCAGGCACAGAACCAACATCGCTGGGGCAGCTTAAAGCCGTTTATAAACGGTGATTGCCTACAGAAATGAGTTCAAACCCACTCAACATCGTAAAAGGGGGGTAGAGCAAGGCATTTAACTTCAGGACATATCGACGATGTATGAATCTATTGATCAACAAGTGCAGATAGGCTTTTTACTATTCTCTGACTAGCCAAATACTTTCTTAAACACATGCCGCAGTTGGAGCCGATGCGGTTCTCCTCCAGCTCCCCAATGCTCACCAGCACCTCATAGCCTTTCTCCTCCAGCTTTGCCGCAAGCGACGCAAATGCCACCTTTACCGAGTAGGCGGGATCATAGAGCCCGTGTTCTATAGCACTGGCAGTGGGATTCACTGGAGTCAATTTAATAAGGTAACGCTGTGTGTCAAAATGGCGTAATAGTACATCACCATCAATAGGTATCATCGGCGAGACAGCAAAGTTAAGCGTGATTTTACGATCGCCGGGACGCCACCATCTCTCACCAAATTCGGCAATTTGTACCAGACTCCACTTCTTCGCCGGCATCAACCTGTCCCGCAAGCCCTCATCGGTGCTGTGGATGGAGAATTGCAGTTGGAATCGTCCATCAGCGTAAAGTTCATCCTTGACCTGCCGAATCTGCACCATCCGCTCCTCACAGCCGGCGGGGGCTATGGTGGAGATGCACGGCATAAGTCCGGGAGCAACATATAACTGTGGCAATTTCCCCAGTACCGCTGGCAAATCCGGGTTGAGTAGCGGGTCACCCAGGCGGGCGAACTGGATCTTGAATTTTTCCGCCGGCACCGCTCCATCAGGATAGCGTCGCCGCACTAGAAAGTCTATCTGCCCAAGCAGGTCTGCCTCGCTGACCGCACCACGGTAATAGCCACCGGCATCGCACATCAGACAGCGGTAGGGGCAGCCGTGTAGCGCTGACACGATGAGCACCCACTTCTGTTCCCGTGCGTGGGGCGGCTCCAGCGACTCCACGAACTCCACCAGCCTGCCGTCATCGGCTTCGGCGAGCCAAAGCTTTGCCAGGTCCTCATTTCCCTGTTGAGCCAGGATTTTCATGTTTTTCTAATCGTCTCCATTATCTGCATCGCTGCCATTACTCCCTGCCCAACCGCAATGGCGGTCTGCCTTTTGTATTCATTAATGACATCGCCGATGAGGATAAGCTTTTCGTTTTCCAGCAATGGTTTGCTTTTTTCTATCAGATCAGGACTTAACAAATCCACATTTGGTTCCCTGCCGATGGCTAACAGAATGTAATCAGCAACCATTTCCCGCTTTGATCTGTGTTCGGAATAATCTATCTTGATTCTTGTGTCACTTTGCAACGCAACCCCGTTAATCCTGACATTCTGATAATAGCGAATAGTATTGTGTGCATCCACCCTTTGGCGAAGCACCTCCAGGCATTTGGGCTGGGGCGAGCGGCTGAAGATGACCACATCGTTCGCCTGCGTCAAACTCAACGCATAGTCAAAAGCAGCATCCCCACCCCCGATGATGGCTATGGTTTGGTCTTTCTCCCTTATCAGGGGGATGATTTCGCTGTATATCCTGCCTTCTAATTCCGGTTTGTGGCAAAAGGCGGGGAGGGGTTTAGGCATGGTGCCGGTAGCAATAATCAGGGTTTCTGCAGTCATGGTTCTATCGCTCATATCCATATTGAACTGCTGACCATCCCAATCTATTTTGGTAACCTCTCCGTAGATTAACTCAGGCTCAAAGTGGAGGATTTGTTGCGCGAAGAGCTGTGCCAGATCACTTCCCTTTATCCCATCGGGAAAGCCGGGGTAGTTCTCCACCCAATTGGCGCTGCGTAAGAGTCCTCCCAGCTTATCCTTCTCTATTAGCAACGGTCGTAGCCCGGCATGATAGAGCTGCACGGCGCAGGCAATCCCCGCCGGTCCGCCCCCGATTATCGCTATCTGGTGATGGGTCATGGCTGTTCTAGCGCGGCGATGCAGTCGTCAACCGGCAGGGGGGATACAAATCCGTGGCATAGGGTAAGAAAGGATGCTTGATGCAGGCTGCGGTTGTAGCTGGCGGTGGCATCCGGCGGCATGATGACAGAGAAACCCCGACAGAAGGCGGACCTAGCGGTCGTCTCGCAGCAGAGGTGCGTCACTACACCGCAGATGACTACCTGCGTTATGTCGCCCCGCTTAAGCATCTCCTCCAGGTTGGTCCCGTAAAAGGCGTCGTATTGAGCTTTGGTGATGACGGCTGTGGCGGCATCAATCCTGTCATCAAGCAGGCTGCGGGGGTCGTTGGGGGAGATGAGGCTGCCCCACCACTCCTGCATCCTGCCGGTGTCGGCTCCGCTATTCAGGTGGCGGGTGAAGATTATGGGGCGGTTGCGCCGGCGGAAAGCCTGGATCAGGCGGTTAACATGGGGGATGATGGCGAGGGCGCTGGGAACCGTCTTGCCATCCAAAAAGCACCGCTGCATGTCTATCACCAGTAGAGCGCAGGAATCCGGCTGGATTTTGGCGCGGTGGATGGGAACCAGCCGGGAAACTTCGGAAATCATCTCTGCCGCAATCTCAGTGACAGTGGATTCATCCCAATAGTGTTCTTTTTTGGTCGCAGCGATGATATTCCCCCCAGATGGCTATTTAAGCACAAAGAACGGAAAAGATATAAAAAATGTAAGGGCGATCCGACGGATCGTCCCTACAAAGTCCAATCTTACTGCAGCACTATCACACCCATTTCGGTGGGGTATATCTCCGGTGACCTCATCCCCTAGCCACTCCTCCAAACAGACCCCTCCTCCCAGCCTCCTCCCCGTAAACAAGGAGGAGGAGCCGCTCGTAATGGAATTAAACTCATTAGTTATTACTTTTGCAGTCTCCGCCCCTGCTGCGGGGCAGGTTAGGGTGGGGGTCAAAAAAAGGCGATCCACCGGATCGCCCCTACGTTGTCAAATTCTTATTGGAACACTATCACGCCCATCTTGTCGGGGTCTATCTCCAGAGGGACCTGCCAATCCGCCACTCCGCCATTCTCCATCTCCCGACGCCGGAAGTTGAGCTTCCATTTGCTCCCGCTCGCCGGCGTAACATTGGATAAATCCTTGAACGGTATCGCCAACTCTACCGACCAGTTGTCCTTCCCCTTGCCGGTAGCCACCGTCACACTCCCGTTCCACTTCTCGCCCGGTGATTCCCCCAGACTTTCGTCACGGTAATAGGCGTCGTAAAGCACCCCCGCCGCATTCACATAGACCTGATAAATCTCCGGCTTTTCGGTGGGCGGGCTGAGGAATATCCCCACCATGTCGTCCTTGTTCACCCGTTCATCCCGCTTGGTTGCCGTGGTCACCAGCTTGTCCATATTCTTCTGCGTGCATACCGCTGCCAGATAGAGGAAATTGCTGTCATAGCCCATATAGACCTGCGTCGGCTCCACGGTGGTTTTGCTGCCATCCATCGCCGCGAAGTAGTCTATGGGCGGGGTTTTACCCCACTCGTCCTTGCCCACCACACCGTCCAGGGTGGGCGCCTTGGCGAGCTTTTGCACCGTGTAACTGCGCAGCGCTGGCAAGAATGCCGTGTAATGCAGCGTCTTACTCTCTGAATAGGGCAGATCCAGCGCCATTTCCGGCAGGGGGAAGAATCCGTCCTTGTTGGTCACCTCAAAGCTGAGGTCCGCCTTGGCGCCGGGTTCCACATTCAGCGCCGCCGATTCCGGCTTAAGCTCCCAATTCGCCACTTTGCTCCATTTCACCTCGGTGGCGATGGCGTTGCCCAGCGTGTTGTTGATGTGCAGCACGATGGTTCCCTTGCCGCTCTTGAGGTCGCTCTCGGTGATGGGGTCAAACTTCACGATGTCCTTGCCGGCGTTATCGGCGAGCTTGAGGTAAGCCACATCCACATAGTTCGGCGGCAGCACCGACCCCTTGCGCACGATCGCCCAGGTGAGCTTGTTGTTGACCACCGTGCACCACAGGTATTGGAAGAAGCGCCCGGCATCCTCGTCGGGTGCGCCGATATCGCCGCCGGATGAGCCCATGGCGGTATAGCTGATGCCATCGTAAGTGGCGGAGAAATAGCTATGGAAGTGCCCGTTGAACACGGCATCCACGCCGTGTGCCTTGAAAATTTCGTGCAGGGGGTCGGGCTTGCCCTCAGCCAGCGTGTTATACCAGTAGGGCTTGTGGAAGAGCACCACTGTCTCGCGAGCGTTCCTGGACTTGGCAAGGTCGCTCAGCAGCCAATCCTTGTAGCCGGACTTATCCAGCCACTCCTGCGAGGTTTCCCAGCGGCTGGTATCCAGGACGATGAAGTGCAGGGTGTCCCAGTTGAGGGAGTAGCAGGGCGGGACTTTGGTGCGCTCCTTCCACACCGGCTCGGCGGCGGGGTAGGTGATGTCGTGGTTGCCGGGCGTGATGTAAAGCGGCGCCTTGAGCTGACCCACGATGCCGAAATACTCGTCCCACATCTCGTTGAGCTGGGCGGCATCCTCGGTGTAGCCCTCTATCTGGTCGCCCACGGTGAGGTTGAACTCGGGGCTGAGGAGGTTTATCTCGCTGACGATCTCTTCATAGACGCCGGGCTGGGCGCTGCCGGTGCGGTCGCCGATGATGACGAAGTGGTAGGGCGCCTCGGCGGCGATGGATATGATGATAAGGGATAAAAGGAAGATAAGGACGGGGATTCTTTTCATAGCCGGACCTCCGGATTGGGGACGGGATAGCACTATTTTAACAGAGGAAGGATGTTTGGATTGTGATCAGATTTTGCAGATTTACGACGACAGGAATGTCGTCACTACCATATTAATATTTGCTTGGTAGTTGCCACATTCTTGTGGCAGCAATTCCAGCATATTGACCAGCCACCACAGGGATGTGGTTGCTACCTGAATACATTTTGATAGGTAGCTGCCACATTCTTGTGGCAGCATCAACCTTTGGTTTCGCCTTCAACCCAATGTCGCCACACAAATGGATAATCGTCAGGCTCTTTAACAAGCCCTTTCACGACTGGATTATTAATGATGTAACTAACTTTTTGACGAAGCATTTCCTCATTCCGAATGAGTGTATCAAAATAACCTTTTTGCCAGATGTGCCCTTCCCTTCTCAAGAATAGATTTATTGCCCTCGCCGAAGCACCTTTGATATTTTTCATGATCTACTGATTTGAATATATTTCTCCTGCACAACTCTCAAGCGTTGTAAATAAGAGATGAACATGATCCGGCATGACAACTGCTGCATAAAGGAAGATCCTTTCCTTGTGCCAATGAATACAATACTGTAATGCAATTTTCTTTACTTCTTCATTGAGAGTCAAACTCTTTATCGTCCTAAAGGTGATAAAAGAGGGTTTCCCCAAGTCTTGTAAATGAAATAGCTTTTTATGCTCCATAATTGATTATCCTATGTCATCCAACCTGCCACCACAGGAATGTGGTGGCTACCGGGTAGTTTATTAGTGGATAGCGACGACAGAAATGCCGTCGCTACCATATTAATATTTGATTGGTAGCTGACACATTCTTGTGGCAGCTATAAGGATTACTTTCAGGTAGGGGCTGATGTCAAATACTAATCTTTTCACCCACAGGTCGGCTCTTCCCTCCCCGTCAAGGCGGCATAGATCATGGCGGCAGCGCATCCCACTCCGCTATCCACCGCAATCGCCTCACTGGGGCAATTCAACATGCAGGCACCGCACTCCATGCAGGCATCCCGCCGCACCACCCGGGCAACATCACCCTCCATCGCAAACACCCCGTGCGGGCAAACCATCGTGCACAGCTTGCATCCCGTGCACTTCTCCTCAAGATACTGCAGCGTGTTGATTTCCCTGGTCAATTCGTTCATCTTATCCCCACCCACCATAGTATACCAACCGTTAGCACTGCTATGACGCCCAGCCCGAAGCATACCGCCATAATGGGTATGTAGCGGGACATCTCCCGGCGCACCCCGGTTTTGCTGGTGAAGGTGGAGGCGCCGGTGTAATTGAGGGCGATGAAGGCGGTCACTGCGGGCAGCGCCAGCATCAACCCTGCCGCAAGAACCCACCGCCACACCAGGGTCGCTTCCGGTTTGCCCAGCGCCAGCACGGCGAAGGGGAGCAAACAAAGCCCGCCCACGATGAAACCCTTGCTGGAAAAATCCCGCGTGGGTATCCACGGCAGCAGGAGGGGGAAGACTACCGTGCCCGCCAGATACGCCGCCCCGACTGCCGCTACGGTCAGCCAGCCGCCCGCGAACCACGCCACTACGCCGGCGCCCAGGAACCACAGGAAGAGGGAGACCAACTCTATGGGGATTTGCAGCAGCCGGTCGGTGAAGGTGAAGCGCACGAGACGCATCTCGGGGGTAGCTTTGCCGGCAGCCATGTAGGCGGGAATATCTTTGGCGCGCACGGGACCGAAGGTTACGGTGAATCCGCTCCGCCGCTTGACCTCCCAGGCGTTGACGCCGGTTGCCCCCAGCTGCGGCAGGATCAGGCGGCGGTGGCTGACCACCTCGCCCAGGCGGGTCTCGGCGATGCGCTCCACCAGTTCGTCGGTGCCGAAGGTGCCCTTGCCGGCGGCGCACCATACATTGATGGCGTAGGTGAGAAGCACCAGAATGTAGCAGTCAACGCCGGCGAGGGCGGTGCGCACGGCGTCAAAGCTCAGCGTATAGTTGGCGGTGACGAACACGGGCGACTCGGGTGTGGGATTGCCCAGGGCATAGAGCCCGGGCACCACCCAGTGACGATCGCGTCGCCAGCCCCACCGCGCCAGGATGTTATCCCAGCGGTTGGCGGCGGTCATGCGGCTGTGGGTGGGCGTGATCTCTTTAGGTTCAGAAAACACGGTGTTTCCTTCCATTCAATTAAGTATCTGCTAAAATACTATTACAGATGGAAACTCGAGTCAAGTATTTTTTTAAATACGGCTGGAAGAGCAAGGCGTGACCTGACCCCCACCTTAATCTACCCCCCCAAAGAATCGTGTCATCGTGAGGAGCGAAGCGACGTGACGATCTAGTCTTTGCTTGTAGATGCAGTGCCTAAATACAAGATTGTTACGCCTTCTGCGAAGGCTCACAATGACACAATCAGGTGTAATGAGTGATCTCTCTATGTTAGCTAGGAGGAGTAAGGGTTCAGGTCACAATGCTTATTCCATCATATAATATCGTAGGACTTTTTCCCTAGCGAGGCGGAAATGGTTGACGACAGCATATTTGACGAAATCGTAGCGATTTTGCCGCCCACCCCGGTCATCACCCGGGGCAAGATGTTCGGCATGCCTTGCCTGAAGGTGAACGGCAAGATCTTCGCCTGCTTCTGGGCGGGCGGGCTTTCGGTCAAGCTGCCGGTGGAGGAGGTCGCCAAGGCAACTGAAACATCCGGCATAGCCATCCTGGACCCCATGGGCAACAACCGCCCCATGAAGGAGTGGATACTGATTGATGAGAAGACCAGCAAACTGTGGGTGGAGTGTGCGGTGCAGTCCTATGACTATGTGGTGCAACTGGGCGACACGACCTGCGGCAAGAAGCCGAAGGCAAAAAAGTAGTAACGTAGATACAGGTTGACTGGAGACTACTTTGACCAAGGGCAAAGATCGCATTGATTGGTCCGAAGAGCGCTGGCGGGAGATGCTGGTCAACCAGCGCAAGTTCATGTGGTATGAGGATACGCTGGACAAACTGGCAATCTGGATGGGACTCAGGCATGGAATGAATGCAGTGGATGTAGGCTGCGGGCTGGGGTATCTAGGCTTCACTTATTGGAAATACTTCGGCAAAGGTGGTTGTTACCACGGCTTGGATGAATCGGCGAATTTGATGGCGGAAGCGGGCAGGTTGGCAGCAGAATGGACGGTGGGAGGTCAGACTGATTTCATAGTCGGCAACGCCAATGATTTGCCCTTCCCCGACGATATTTCCGACTGGACCATGTGCCAGACCGTGCTCATGCATCTGGCTGATGCCGAGGGAGCCTTGCGGGAGATGATCCGTATAACCAAGCCGGGCGGGCTTATCATGTGCAAGGAGCCGGATAATGTCTCCGCCGAGTTGATGAAAGGATATCGTGCGGGACCGGAATTGACCCTGGAGGAAGAATTACTGTCCTTCAAAGTCACTTTACTCAGTCACAAGGGGCGCATCAAACTCGGTCGCGGTGACAAGAGCATCGGCGCACGGCTGCCAACCTTGATGAAGAATCTGGGACTGGTTGAGGTGGATATCCGCCTTAACGACCGGGTTTATCATGCGGCGCCACCCTACGATAGCCCTATGGAGCAGCACTGGATGGAGATGGCTAAAAAGGAAATCAAAGACATGGAGGAAGAGGAAAAACGCCAGTTTTGGATTAATCGCGGGCGGGAGGAGTTTCTGGCGGGCGGCGGCAGCGAAGAGGATTTTGAAGAGGCTGTCGCTGTTTGGGATAGATACCGCCCGATTCGTAAGCAGATGGTGGAGGAAGGCACCCTGGCTTTTTGCTCCTGTGGCAGCTTTTTCGTCATCAAAGGCAGGAAGCCAATTAAGCAATAATCCAAAATAGCTTGATTTACAATTTTTGTTGTCCTTTCACCTTCGCTATGTGTTTATTCAACCGCATTAAATCATCAAAAGGGTAATCACTTGGAAAAAAAGCCGGCACCAAAACTAAACACCGTGATGACGCTCAAACTAGCCTCGCGAACAGGCTGTCTCTGGCGTTACCTGCGGTTGCTCGTGTTCTTCGGTTTGGTAGCCGGAGTCCTCATTGCCCTCGGTGAGGAAGCAATTCATAGGTGGGAGGGGTTAAGCTCAGACATTCCCTATCCCTACAACTGGGTAATCGGCGGGATAATCTCCTTGATTATGATGGCGGCAGGATTTGTGATGCCCATGCTTAAACGGTATGTGGATGATGTAAAAATGAATTTTTGGCTCTATTACATCTTTTATGAACTCTATGTATTCTCTTTCTTGATAATCATATTCGGCGGAGTGGCTTATTTCTTCTCCCTCATTACAGTATGCGACGGGTTGACCTACTACCTGTTTCTGATCGGTGCTTTGGGCATCTTCACTGCCAGCTGCCTGCTGGCGATGCGGGGTGGCTTAAAGAAGCGCAAAAAATCAGCCACACAGCGCAAAAAGCCCCCGGTCAACGCAGACAATTGACGGTGCCCCCCTCCGTTTTATCTACCAAGCAACCTGATTTCATCATAAGATTTAGGTAACAAAGGCAGGCTGAAATGAAGATCAAATTCCTGTGGATAAGCATAGTTTCAGTGGCGGCGCTGCTCCTGCTCATCATCTTCGTCGCCATACCACTCTTGACTCCAGCAGCCGAGAAGGACTATCTGGGGCATTGGGAGGGTTCCATCACCGCCGCGGGGCAGACCTTCCCCATCAAGGTGGATTTTAGCGATGGGGACAAGCCAACTGGCACAATAGACATCGCAGCTCAGGGTGCAAACAAGCTGCCCCTTGCCAATATCAAATATGATCCACCGCATCTGAGCTTTGAATTGCATACCGCCATGAACGGCGTGGCGTTCTTTGAGGGCACGGTGAGCAAGGATGAAATCAAGGGCGATTTTGCCCAGAACGGTGTGCCTGGCAGCTTCATCCTTAAACGTGGAACTGCGGCAGTAACTGTAACCCCTGCAATTGATGCCGGCACGCCCATCACGCTCAAAACGCCCACCGGCGATATTCAAGGCTCGCTGATCATGCCGGCGAATATGCCTGCCAAATGCCCGGTGGTGCTGATCATCGCCGGATCGGGACCAACCGACCGTGACGGCAACAACCCCGGCATCCCCGGTGCCAACAACTGCTACCGGCTGGTGGCACAGGGGCTTGCCGAGAAGGGCATTGCCAGCCTGCGCTACGACAAACGGGGCATAGCCGCCAGCAAAGCCGCCCTCAAGTCGGAGGCAGACATCAGGTTTGAGGACTACATCAACGACGCGACGGGATGGGTCAATCTGCTCCGGCAGGATGCCCGCTTCGGCAAAATCATCGTGCTGGGGCACAGCGAAGGCTCGCTCATCGGGATGGTGGCGACTAATCAGGCGCACGCGGACGGATTCATTTCCATCGCCGGGGCGGGAAGACCGGCGGCGGTGCTCCTGCGCGAGCAACTAACGAAATCATCCCCCCAGGTTTTACCGGAGGTGGAGTCCATACTCAAATCGTTGGAAAGCGGGCAGACCGTAGCCAAGGTCAGCCCCGACCTAATGCAGCTCTTCCATCCCAGTGTGCAGCCCTATCTGATATCGTGGTTCAAATACAATCCGGCGGTGGAGATCGCCAAGCTCAAGTGCCCCGTCCTCATCATCCAGGGCAGCACCGACCTTCAGGTGAGCTTGCAGGATGCAACGCTTTTGCATCAGGCAAAGCCGGATGCCCAGTTCAAGGTGATCACCGGCATGAACCATGTCATGAAGACTGCACCCGCCGATCGTGCTGCCAACATAGCCGCCTACAGCGACCCCAGCCTGCCTTTGGCTCCCGGACTGATGGAGGGAATTATCGCGTTCATGAATGCGATTAAATAGGGTAGGAGGTTTGCCATGACCCGCGATATTCCCGTCGGCAACCAGAGCCTGCTCGTCACCTTTGACCGCGGCTACAACTTGCGTGATTTTTATTTCCCACATGTGGGGATGGAAAACCACAGCGGGGGTAACCGCTTCCGCTTTGGGGTGTGGGTGGATGGCAGGTTCAGTTGGATGGGTGGGGAATGGAAGCCTCAGCTTAAGTATCTCCCCGAAAGTTTGGTCACCGATGTTACCGCCGCCAACGATTTCCTGGGCATAGATCTGGTCTGCAACGATGTGGTGGACTACAAAGAGTGTGCTTACATCCGCCGCATTAAGGTGCGCAACCGGGCGGAGCAGGAACGGGAGGTGCGCATCTTCCTCCACCACGATTTCCACATTCTTGGCTCCGCTGCCGGCGACACCGCCTATTACGACCCCGACCAGAACGCCATCATCCACTACAAGGAGCAACGTTACTTCCTGGCGGGCGGGCAGGCGAATGGGAAGCTGGGATTTGATCAGTACTCAACGGGGGTAAAGGAATTCCACAACCTGGAGGGCACCTGGCGTGACGCCGAAGATGGCGTGCTGGCAGGCAATCCCATCGCACAGGGGTCGGTTGATTCCGTGATTGGCTTCACCCTGCGCATCCCGGCAGGTGGGGAACAGATAGTTTATTACTGGATTACCGCCGGAGAGAACTATCAAGAGGTTGTTGATCTGCATAAAATAATCAGCGAACGAGGGGCAGAGCATTTCATCAAAAGGACGGGAGACTATTGGCGGTCGTGGCTGAACAAAGAGGAGTTCAACCTGGCAAATCTCCCGCAGAATATCAAGGCACTCTACAAACAGAGCCTGCTCATCCTGAACACCAACATAGACTTAAATGGCGCCATCATCGCCGCCAACGATAGCGATACCCAGGATTTCTCCAACGACAGCTACAGCTATGCCTGGCTGCGGGACGGCGCATTTGCCGCCCACGCCCTAGATCTTGCCGGCTACATCGGGTCGGCGCGGCGCTTCTTTGACTTCTGCCTGGGCATCGTGAGCAAGGGCAAGGAGGCGGGCGGATACTTCCTGCACAAGTATAATCCCGATGGCTCGCTGGGCAGCTCCTGGCACCCCTGGGTCAACCTGGGCAAGGGCGTGCTGCCCATCCAGGAGGACGAGACCGGGCTGGTGTTGTGGGCGCTGTGGTCGCACTTTGACAAGTTCCGGGACATAGAGTTCCTCAACCGGCACTATCACGGGATGATAGCCCGCTGCGGTGATTTCCTGGCATCCTACCGCGATAAAACCAGCGGGCTGCCGTTGCCTTCCTACGATTTGTGGGAGGAAAGCCTAGGGATTCACACCTTTATGGTGGCGGCAGTTTATGCAGGATTGATTGCAGCAGCCAGGTTCGCACAGTTCTATGGCGATGGGGCGCGCAGCCAGACCTATCAAACTGCTGCCGATGAGATAAAGGACGCCACAGTCAAGCATTTATACAGCGCGGAACATGTTCGCTTCCTGCGGGCGTTGCATCCCCAGCCCGACGGGAGCCTGACACCAGATGCCGGTGCGGATGCCAGCCTCTTCGCTCCGTTCTATCTGGGCATGTTTGAACCCGGCGATGAGCGAGTAGCCGGCACCATGAATGCCATTCGCGAGAAGCTGTGGCTGAATACCGAGGTGGGTGGCATCGCCCGCTACGAAAATGATGGTTACTACCGCGATAAATCCAACGAGGCGCTGCCGGGCAATCCGTGGTGCATCTGCACCTTTTGGTATGTGCAGTGGCTGATTGCCAAAGCGGGGAACCTGAACGAGCTGCACGAAGCGAATCCCTACTTGGAGCGAATCGCCCGCATGGCGCTGCCCTCGGGGGTGATGGCGGAGCAGGTCAATCCGCGCACCGGGGAACCGGTCTCAGCATCACCGCTTAGCTGGAGCCACGCCACCTTTGTGGCAACCGTGCAGGAGTATCTTGCCAAGCTGGAGGAGCTTTACATTTGCCCCCGCTGTGGCAGACCCATGTATCGCCACGACCGTGGTGGCAGGGAACAGCACCGGGGCAAGGAATGGCGCAAGGTCCATCAGCAGCAGGAGGCGGAGTTGGGACATCCGCTCACCTATGTGACCAAAGGAGAGCTGGAATACCAGGGGCAGCGGGCGACCATCATGATCAACCACAACACCTGCGTGGGGGCGACCATGTGCGCCTTCAGTTGCCCGGTGGAGATATTTGAATTGGTCAACGATAAATCGCACCTGGTGGCGGAAAACCTGCCCAAATGCCTGCTGCAAACCTGCATGCTTTGTAAAAACAATTGCCCCACCCACTCCGTTCATATTATCTTCCACGATGGGGATGCGGAGGGTTCAACCACCCCGCAGACCGATGTGAAGGATGAAAACCAAACCTAGGGAAAATAGATGCTCAAGCTTGAAAATGTCCATGTTGCCTATGGGCAGATAGAGGCGCTCAAAGGGATCAGCCTGACGGTGGAGACGGGTGAGATCGTAACGCTGATTGGCGCCAACGGGGCGGGGAAATCCACTACCCTGGGAGCTATTTCCGGCACGCAGAAGCTGCGCTCCGGTGAGATCTGGTTTGATGGCGAGCGCATTGATGGGCTTAGCCCGGACCGCATCGTAACCCGGGGCATCCTGCAGGTGCCGGAGGGGCGGCGCATCTTCCCCCGCCTGACGGTGGAGGAGAACCTGCGCATGGGCGGTTACACGATCAAAGATGCCAAAGTCGTGGAACGCAACATAGCGCAGGGCTACGATCTGTTCCCCATCCTGGGGGAGCGGAGGAAGCAACCGGGGGGCACTCTTTCCGGCGGGGAGCAGCAAATGCTTGCCATCGCCCGCGCACTGATGGCGAATCCCAAAATGCTGCTGCTGGATGAACCATCGCTGGGACTCGCCCCCATCCTCATAGAGAAAATATTTGCCACTATACAGAAGATCAACTGCGAAGGGACATCAATCCTATTGGTGGAGCAGAACGCGCAGCAGGCACTGGCGGTGGCGCATCGTGGCTATGTGCTGGAAACGGGCAAGATCGTGCTGGAAGGCACCGGCGATGAGTTGCTTGCCAACGCCGGGGTGCGTGAAGCGTATCTGGGGGTGTAACTGCTGTAAAGTGCGATTTACCGGTCGTGGCACCAACATCAAATCCCATCATGTATGGCACGACCTTCAGGTTGTGCCGCCCGTGCCTAATCCTTCCCCAAGCATTTGACTGGACATGTATGGCACGACCTTCAGGTTGTGCAGTTTTAATATCTCTATGTAGAGTGCGACCTTTAGGTCGTGCTCGGACTGGCGTAGAGCAGATATATGTATGGCACGACCTTAGGCTGTGCCGCCCGTGCCTAATCCTTCCCCAAGCATTTGACTGGAAATGAATGG
>Ga0315280_10003857_pt1 | contig 22648 bp, 20 predicted proteins | sample YL17G06_40_MG_FD_203697 | JGI IMG/M metagenome (GOLD analysis project Ga0315280, IMG submission 203697) | Sediment microbial communities from Yellowstone Lake, YNP, Wyoming, USA - YL17G06_40 | ecosystem: Environmental > Aquatic > Freshwater > Lake > Sediment | place: USA: Wyoming | collected... | reverse complement strand
CGACTGTTCCTGGGTCATTTCTCCTCCTCCTTCTCTTTTTCAAGAAAAAGTAGAATAGATAATGACCCTTAGTCGTTCTAACGGTCAATCAATTTTGTTACGTATAGGTAGGTAAAGTTGCCAGTCAAGAGATAACCTGAAAATATCTGCCAATCCAAATCTCATCTACCACATTTTAATCTGGAGCAATAACCCTTGACAAGTCAAGTCTTCTATTGATAAAGTCTCTTCCGTTCGACAATTTTATACGCTATGCGCATAGCGAAAGAGGGAGGGAAGAACGATGGAGATCAAGAAAATTTGTGTACTCGGCGCGGGTTTAATGGGTGCCGGAATTGCTCAGGTTTCAGCGGAAGCAGGTTGTGAAGTCTCTATGCGGGACATCGAGGACCGCTTTGTCCAGGGGGGACTGAATATTATCAAGAAGAATTATGAGCGGGCCATCAGCAAAGGGAAGATGACTAAGGAACAGGCGGATGCTGTCCTATCCAAAGTAAAAGGGACACTCGACTTAGTCGAAGCAGTAAAAGGCGCACAGGTTGTCATTGAAGCCGTCATTGAGAATATAGACCTGAAGAAGCAGGTCTACAAAGAATTGGATCAACTCTGCGCCAAAGACACGATCCTGGCTACGAACACCTCCGGGCTTTCTATTACAGAAATCGCTTCTATGACAAAACGGCCAGAAAAGGTCATCGGCATGCATTTCTTCAACCCTGTTCCAGTTATGAAGCTGGTGGAGATCATTAAAGGACAATCGACCTCTGAAGAGACCTTTGCGGTCATCAAGGCCCTGTCAGAGAAATTGGGGAAGACGCCCATCACCGTGAACGAAGCGCCAGGATTTGCCGTGAATCGTATTCTGGTTCCCATGATCAATGAAGCCATTTTTGTCCTTCAGGAAGGGATCGCTTCGGCTGAGGATATAGATAAGGGGATGGTTCTTGGAGCCAATCATCCCATTGGCCCCTTGGCCTTGGCGGACCTTGTGGGCTTAGACACCCTCTTGATGGTTCAGGATAATCTCTATAAAGAACTTGGGGATTCCAAATATCGGCCATGTCCTTTACTGCGTAAGATGGTCCGGGCTGGGCACATAGGAAGGAAGACCGGAAAAGGTTTTTACGAATATCCCAAGTAAAAGGTAGTAGAAAGGAGCATCTTATATGTTTATGTTAAAATTCGACGAAAATCTTTGTACAACCTGTCAAACCTATGACTGTCTGGTTAGATGCCAATTTATAGATATCGATAGAGATGGAGCACATAAGGAGGTAATGAAAATAATCAAAGGCGAGGACTCTTCTGTTTTAAACGATTGTGTAACGTGTTATGCCTGTGAAGAATATTGCCAATGGGGAAATCACCCCTTTTACCAGATTACCGAACGAAGAGAAGAAAAAGGTATACTCACCGCATCCCGAGCCATTACAAATCAGTGGATCAACCTGTGTGAACCTCAGGGAAAATATAAAGTAGGAGAGGTTAAGGAAAAGGCCCTTTCCTGTTGTTTCATAGGAGAACTGAGGCGCTTAGCAAGGGGAAAACTCTTTGAGGATCTTCGCTCCTCTTATATTCTTGGTCCTGAATTCTTCTGCGAGGTTGTCTATCTTCATTTTGCTAAAACATCAATCATAAAGGAGAGACTTCCTAAGGTAATTGAAAATATTAAGCAACTCGGCATCAAACAACTCATCTGCATGCATGACGAATGCTATGGCTCCTTTACATCCCTTGCACCAGCCTATGGTATAGAGGTACCATTTGAGCCCATTCATTACTTTGAGTATTTATTTGAGAAGCTAAGAGATCTAAAAGGCGAGATAAGACCGCTCAAAATTAAAGCAGCCTATCAACGACCCTGCTCATCACGACTCTCCCCGGATAAATATCATTTTGTGGGAGAAATATTTGATCTGATCGGAGTCGAGAGGGTTGAAAGGAAATATCAGGGAGAGAACGCTCTTTGTTGTGGAGAGGTCTTAAGGATGGTAGCTGGATACGAGGTGGCCAATGACGTACAGAAGAAAAATATAGATGATATGGTACTGTCTGGAGCCGAATATTGTGTATTTAACTGTCCCTATTGCCAGATGGCCTTATCCGAAAAGGTTTTCAAAAGGGGAATAAAGCCTATTCATATGATTGATCTGTGTAAAATGGCCATAGGTGAAAAATAAGTAATGGGGGTGGAATAAAATGAGTGATATCTATAAGTCCCTTGTCGAAATAGTGGGAGAAGAGCGTGTTTCCACTCAGAAAGAAGAGCTTTATTTCTATGCACGAGATCCTGGCTTGATGCCAGCCCATGAGCCAGATTATGTCGTGGCTCCAGGAACGACTGAGGAGGTTCAAAAGATCGTCAAGCTGGCCAATAAGGAAAAGATACCGATTGTTCCAATGGGGGCAGGAATGGCATTAACTGGCCTGATCATTCCCTTAAAAGGCGGGATTGTTATAGATATGAAAAGGATGAGAAAAATATTGGAAGTGAATGAGAAGGCAAGATATGCCATCGTTGAAGGGGGTACCTCTCAAGGTGCATTAAAGGCCTATTTAGATAGAAATTATCCCAATCTCAGACATAGTATTCCTGATGCACCACCAACGGCAACCATAGCAGCAAACGTGGTAATACACGGTCAGGGTCGTCTGGCCCAACAGTACGGTTTCAATTCAGACATGGTGAGTGGATTAGAAGTAGTCTTGCCAACCGGGGAGATTTGTAAGATAGGCTCATGTTCCATGTCACCGGCCTGGTTTTCAAAAGGCCCTGCCCTACCTGACTTGTCAGGACTATTTTTAGGATGGCTTGGGACCACAGGCATCATTACTAAGTTGGGCCTTAAGCTCTATCCCAAGAAGAAGATGAGAGATTTGGAAATATTTGTGACAGATAGAGAAGACCTGATCCCGGAGATTCTCTTTAGGCTTACTCATACGGAGATGGTGGAGGATATAAACATCTGGTTTCAAGCAAAGCCCATCCTATTCAAAGGGAACCATCATGTGACCTTATATATCACCGCAGACACGGATGAAGAGCTTGAGTTCAAAAGGAAAATGGTATGGGATTCTGTTAAGGAGTTCATGGAGAGCAAAGATGGGGGATTTATGTGGATTTTACCGGCGATGAAACCCATCTTTTTGGATATGCCACAAAAAAGCATAACGACATTTGCAGACGTGAAAAAAGGAGGGGGGTTTGAATATTCCGGGCCGATTATTTTGGTTGAAAAATATCCCGTGCTTGCCAGAAAATTAGAGGAATTGGCTGATCAGTACAAACTCGCTTACTCGGGCATGGCCAGGGTTATCGGCAGAAGCCATGCGATGATGTTCGGTATTGCGTTCACATTCAATAGGGCAGATCCAGATATGATGGACAGAGTCAAGAAAGCACTGCATGAAGGGATCGCTTTTGCCTTTGACCATGGGGGAATTCCTTGGAAGCCCACTGTGGAAGAACAGAAAATGGCCATGGAGAGAATGGATCCCAATACATTAAAGCTCATGAAGACGATAAAGGAAAATCTGGATCCTAATGGGATCATGAATCCTGGAAACTGGGAGGTGAATTAGATGGAGTATGAAGAGATCGTTCATCGATGCTTTCGATGTGGATATTGTAAATTCACAGAGGATTATCAGGACATCAACTGTCCGCCTTACTTGAAATTCGGGTTTGATACTTATGCTGCCGGAGGGAGGATGTGGCTGATAAACGCCTGGCTTAACCATGAGATAGAGACCAGCAGACATTATGCCGAAATTCTTTACTTATGCAACACTTGTGGAAATTGTAAAGAACATTGCGTGTTCACATTTAAAGATGATTTACTTAATATATTTGAAGCTGCCAAGGCAGAATTGGTAAATAAAGGATTAATCCCCCCAGCCGTCAGGGATTATTTTAAGGCTATCCTTATGAATGGGAATCCCTATAAGGAGCCACAAAATAAGAAAGGGAAATGGGCTGAGGGAACAAGCATCCAACCCTTTTCCGACCAGGAGTTTCTCTTTTACGTGGGGGATGTTGGCTCCTACGATGAACCTGGAAAAAAGATGGCTATGTCTGTGAGCAGCTTACTATCTGAGGCAGGCTTATCGATAGGCATCTTAGGCAGCAAAGAGACGTGCGATGGGAACGATGTCAAAAGCCTCGGCGAAACAGGGCTTTTTGCAAAGTTGGCTGAGGAAAATATCAGAGTGTTCAAAGAGATCGGAGTCAAAAAGATTATCACCTTGGACCCTCATGCCTTTAATGCCTTTACCAAAGAGTATCCAAAGCTGGGAGGGAAGTTTAAGGTCTGGCACTATACTCAAGTTTTGGCCATGCTCATGAAAGATAAAAAGATTCCCCTTTCTGGATATAAGGTTAAAGTCACCTATCATGATTCCTGTTATCTAGGTCGGCATAATGATATATATAACGATCCGAGACAGGTCCTGAAAGGTATCCCGGGACTTGTCCTAGTAGAGATGAACCGAAATAGAAAGAATGGCCTTTGCTGTGGAGGTGGAGGCGGGAATTTCATTACCGATGTATCAGGATTAGGAGAAGATAGTTCCAGCAGGATTAGAATAAGGGAGGCATTGGAAACAGGTGCTGAGATCTTAGCTGTCGCCTGCCCTATTTGTTCTAAGATGTTAGACGATGCAGTCAAGGAAGAGGGATTGGAAGAAAAAATTAAGGTCAAAGATATAGCTGAAATAGTCAACCAAGCCATTCCAAAATAGGGCAACAGACATCGTTTATCCGGCGTTTTTGTCTTTTTAAGGATGCAAGGTCTATTTTAAGGTAAGCATGGAAATAGAAAAGCTTACCTTATCCTGTTTTTGGCAGAAGCAGATAGGAAACATCAGGCAGGGAATGAGGGGGATAAAGTTGCCGTAACCAGAATGAGTATTTAAAAGGGAAAATACTATTTGACACCTCACCTCCACTTTGCTAAATTAGAAATATTTTAGGGGCTTGGGTAAGAGATTCATCCCATCGATACAGTGATCTATCCATTTAATGGTGGTTAGTATTCTCATCAGGCAACACAAAGTCAGGTCCATTTTAAAAGTGTTTTGTCGTTCTTAGAGAGGGGACCGTTATCCCATCTTAATGAAACTAATCTATGGATCTTTCTATTTTAATTCAAGTTATCGTCGCCGGACTGGCAACAGGCGGGGTCTATGGCTTGATTGCCCTCGGCTTTGTTCTCATTTTTAAGGCCACCAGCGTTCTCAATTTGGCCATGGGTGAGTTCATGACCCTGGGGGCCTTCATCTGCTTCACCGCCCTAACCATGATCCATGTCCCTTTTTGGATCGCTTTTGCCATCACCATTGTCTTTGCCATCCTTCTCGGGATCGTCATCGAACCTCTCATTTTAAGACCGATGATCGGAGAGCCAATCATTTCAGTCATCATGGTAACCATCGGATTGGGCGCCATCCTCAGAGGCCTCATGTATATGATCTGGGATCCCACTTACCGGGCTTTCCCACAAATTTTTTCACCCAAGCCCTTGAAACTCGGTTTCGCCGTGGTCCCCTCGGGACTCCTCTGGGGCTTCATCTTCGCTGTGATTACGACGATTGTTTTCATCTTGATCTTCAAATTTTCCCGTACCGGTGTGGCCATGCGGGCTACAGCCAATGACCAGCAGGCTGCTCTTTCCATGGGCGTCAGCGTGAAAAGAGTATTTGCCTTATCCTGGAGCTTTGGTGCCATCGCTGCCGTCATCGGAGGGATTGTGATTGGAAATATCAGCGGCATCAACATCTATATGGGAGATGTCGGCCTCGCCGTGTTATCTGTTATCATCTTGGGGGGCTTGGATAGCATTGAAGGGGCGATCCTGGGTGGGTTTATTGTTGGAATTTTACAAAATTTAACTGGTCTTTATATAGACCCATTGGTTGGAGGAGGCGCCAAGGAAGTTGCTCCCTTCTTTATTGTTCTGATCATCCTCATGATTCGGCCTTATGGGCTATTCGGTAAGGTCATTATAGAAAGGGTTTAAAATAGATTTGCGATTTCAGATTTTAGATTGCGGATTGGAAAAGGCAAAAATAACAATTTTAGCCACTACATAGACCGAGGAAGGGCAACAAAACATGCGATGTGGAGATTTTAAAGAGAATTACATCAAAGACGAAGAGATCTTCCCGTCCCGTTTTGTCAAATTCTGGTTAGCGCTCTTCTTCATTTTTCTCATCATCTTTCCCTTCATTGCCAATGCCTACATGCTTTACATTACCAACATGATTGGTTTTGCAGTGATCGGGGCGATTGGACTTAACCTTTTAACAGGATTTACTGGACAGATCTCTCTGGGGCATGCCGCCTTCATCGGTGTCGGTGCTTATACTTCAGCCATCCTGATCACGCGCTATGGGGTCTCTTTCTGGCTGTCCATTCCTTTGGCGGGTTTGGTCTCGGCACTGGCTGGTTTGGTAATCGGCATCCCTTCTTTGCGAGTCAAGGGTCTTTATCTCTGTATCGCTACCCTGGCCGCTCAGTTTATCTTTGGGTTCATCTTTGTGCATTGGGAATCTATGACTAAAGGGATCACAGGCATCCATATTCCACCTCCAATGATCGGGAGTTTTAAGTTTGATACAGAAAAAAATTTTTACTGGATTACCCTTGTCTTCGTGGTGCTTGGGGTAGGGTATGCTCGGAACCTTGTTCGTTCGAAGATGGGACGAGCCTTTGTGGCGATCCGTGACCGTGACCTCGCAGCGGAAATTATGGGAATTAATCTCTTTCGATACAAACTGACTGCCTTTGCCATCAGTTCTTTTTACGCGGGTGTATCCGGGGCCCTATGGGTCAGCTTTTTAAAAGTCGTGATTCCGGAACACTTCCCTTTTATGCTTTGTATCCAATATCTCGCTATGGTTATTGTAGGAGGACTGGGGAGCGTGATTGGCTCCATTTTTGGCGCCATTTTCATGACCTTAGTCCCTGAACTTCTGAATGTATTGTCCGATGTGGTCAGATCCTATACGCCAGGCATGGGGAAATTGATCATTCCCTTCAAGCAGGTTGTCTTTGGATTTTTGATCGTCAGTTTCCTGATTTTTGAACCCCGGGGTCTGGCTGAACTTTGGAATCGCATCAAAAAGTTTTTTACCCTGTGGCCCTTTTCCTACTAAGGAAAAATATTCGAAAGGAGGTGATCCCTCGTCTCTTGCAAACATCAACCTTTCATCATACTTTTATTTAAGGAGGAACCCATTATGAAGAAAATAGGACTTTTTGTTCTCGGTTTCATTTTATTTCTCGGGCCGTTCAGTATTGCCATGGCGCAACAGCCCACGATCTGTGCCATTCACCCCTTTACAGGACGATTTGCCTTTGCCGGAATTGAAGGGAGTGTTGCCATGCAGGATGTGGTTGACATGGCTAATGAAGCAGGAGGCATCAACGGGAAAAAGATTCAATACTATTGGGCAGATGGTGAATATAAAGACGATGTGGCGATCGCTGCCTTTAAACGGCTTTATGCTCAGCATACCCCCCAGATTATGTTTGGGCAGAGCACAGGGATGACCAAGGCCTTAGGACCAGAGATCAAAGACCGTTATAAGGTTCTTTACTCTGCTTACACCATGACCAGTGAGGCAGCCAATCCTAAAGAAAATCCGTACCTGTTTATTGCTGCACCCACTTATACTGAGCAGGTTGGCGTACTATTAAAATACATTGCCAAAGAAAAACCAGGGGCTAATGTTGCCTTCTTCTACAGTGACACCGAATTCGGTAGGGAACCCATCCTTGCAAGTCGGGAGATGTGTAAAAAACTAGGCCTGAACTTGGTGGCTGAAGAGGTCTCTCAAGTGGGAGGGGTGGATATCTCGACACAGGTCCTTGATATGAAGGCTAAAAAAGTGGATTATTGCATCTTTCATGGTTATGTGAGCAACCCCATTGCGGCAGTGATTAAACAGAGCAAGGATTATGGCCTGAATGCAAAATTCATGGGCACATTCTGGTCGACTGAGCTGCAGCTCTTGAAAGAGTTAGGTCCTCTGGCAGATGAGTATGTCGGAGTTTCAGCCTACTCTTTTTATTACATGGAAGAGAATCCCATGATTAAAAAGATCAGGGACTGGACGAAGAAGAAGTATCCCAAGGTGGAGTACCGTTCCCAATCCTATATGGAGGTTTTCATCACCACTCATCTTTTTGTTGAATCCTTTAAGCGTGCCGACAAGATGAAGGGAGGGATTACAGGAGACAACCTGGTTAAGGCATTGCAATCGATCAAAAATTTTGATGTCGGTGGACTTATGCCGCCGGTTACTATTAAGAACAACAGCATCCCGGTTGGAAGAGTTTACCGGGGTAATTCAAAGACGATGAGATTTGATCCGATTTCGGATTGGATCCGTTTGGATTAACCCTTTGGAGTAACAAACCACTCTGTCTTGAGAAACAGAAACAAACATATCCCTGTGGAAACGATTGCTAAATTTACTCCACAGGGCGAGCCCAACGCGATATCATAACAGCGATAGGGGGGACATTCTTGTCCCGCTTATCGGAAGTTTGATGGCCTGACTGAGAACGGCCGAATTTAGGAGAGGGTTTATTGGTGGAAATTTCAGTCCTACCGGCATTATTGAGAAGAAACGCCCTCCAGTATGGGGACAACAAGGTTGCTCTGCGTGAAAAGGAGTTCGGGATTTGGCAGACGATCACCTGGAAGGGCTATTACGAGAATGTGAGAGACTTTGCCCTGGGTCTTCACCAGCTCGGGTTTCAAAAAGGGGACAAGCTCTCTGTAATCGGCGACAACCGACCTGAATGGTTTTATTCAGAGCTCGCTGTCCAGTCCCTTGGGGGAGCTGTGGTGGGGATCTACCCAGATAGTCACCTGGAGCAGGTGGAATATATTATCAACCACTCCGATTCTACTATTGTCATGGTGGGAGATCAGGAGCAAGCCGATAAAATCCTGAGCATCAAAGAGAAATGTCCGAAAATAAAAAAGGCGATTGTGGATGACCCGAAGGGGATGAGAAGCTATGATGACCCCATTCTGGTTTTCCTTAAAGATGTGCAAAAATCAGGTCAGGAACTGGCCCATAAAAATCCTAACCTGTTTGACGAGATGGTCGATCAGGTCTCCCTGGAAGATGTGGGGACAATCATCTATACTTCGGGAACAACAGGTCTGCCCAAAGGGAGCATGATCACCCACAAGAATATGACCAGCATCGGTCGGTTTATAGATGAAGTGGATGAAGCGAAAGAAACAGACAATTATGTCTCCTTTCTGCCTCTTTCCTGGATCGGTGAACAACACTTTGCAATATATTGGAGCTTGACGAAGGCCTTTACGGTTAATTTCCCAGAAAAGGTGGAGACCGCTCAGCAGAATATCCGGGAGATTGGTCCCGATATCATGCTGGCTCCGCCGAGGATCTGGGAAAAGATGTGTTCTGACATACAGGTAAAGATACAAGATGCCGCATGGATCAAGAGATATGTCTATAACATTTTTTTAAAAATCGGTTATCGAATCACCGATTTTAAACTGAAAAAGAAAATTCCCCCGATTTATTTGAGATTTTTAAAATGGATTGGTTTTTGGCTTCTATTTCGATCTCTAAAAAATTACCTCGGATTGGCGAAGGTCCGCCATGTTTATACAGGGGGTGCACCCCTCGGGCCAGAGATATTCCATATGTTTCAAGCTTTAGACGTTAACATTAAACAGGCCTACGGCATGACAGAACAATCCGGTGGAACGATGATTCACCGGACAGAGGATATCCGTTTGGACACAGTGGGTAAACCCCTTCCCGGAATCGAGATCAAGGTCTCCGATGAAGGGGAACTGTTGTTTAGAGGAGATACCATCTTTAAAGGATATTATAAGGAACCCGGGGCGACAGAAAAGGCCCTAAGGGATGGTTGGTTTCATACCGGCGACGCAGCGATCATCGACGAAGATGGCCAGGTCATTATCATTGACCGTATGTCAGATGTGATGAAGTTGGTAGATGGAGGCAAATTTTCTCCCCAATTGATTGAGAACAAACTCAAATTCAGCCCGTATATTATCGATGCCCTGGTCATCGGTCAAGATGAACCATTCATCACAGCCATGATCAACATTGACATGAACAATGTGGGTAAGTGGGCTGAAAACAACCAGGTTCCCTACACCACCTTTACAGACCTTTCCCAAAAAGATAGAGTCTATGACCTCATTGAAAAAGAGGTGGTAAAAATCAATCAGACCCTTCCCAAAGTGGCCCAGGTCAAGAGGTTTGTCCTTTTATACAAGGAGCTCGATGCCGACGATGAGGAGTTGACCCGGACGAGAAAGGTAAGAAGAAAATTTGTGGCGGAAAAGTATAAACATCTTATTGATGCGCTCTACAGTGATGAGAAAGAATTGGAAGTGGAATCGCATATCCGTTACCGGGACGGCAAAGAGTTTCTAATGAAGACGAAGGTGAAAGTGAAGCATGTGGGAGCTTAGGTTAACATTGCAAATTGCAGATTTCATCAGTCTGTCTGGTTTCTTTAGTTTATTTGAAATCGCACCTGAAAACCCCGCCCTGTGGGCGGGGTAATTTACTTAGTCTGTTTGGTTAACCAAATAAGCCAGAAAAACAAAAGCAACCAAATTAACTATAACATTTTATGACAGAAGAGATTCAACTTCAAATCGAAGATATCCATTTGAGCTTTGGTGGTTTGAGTGCCCTGGTCGGGGTGAGCACGAGTATCAAAAAGAGGGAGATCTTTGCAATCATCGGGCCGAATGGAGCAGGCAAGACCAGTCTCCTCAACTGTATTAACCGTTTTTATACCCCCCATAAAGGGAAAATCATTTTTGAGGGCCAGAATATTTTAAATATGAGGCCCCATAAGGTGGCTTCTTTAGGGATTGCACGGACTTTTCAAAATGTAGAATTGTTCAAGCACATGACCGTCATCGACAACATCAAACTTGGACATCATATCCATCTCAAGTCAGGATTCCTTTCCGGCGGCATCTATTATGGCAAGACCCGCCGTGAGGAAATTGACTTGCGAAAAGAAATTGAGGAGAAGATCATCGACTTCCTCGAAATCGAGCACATCCGGAAAAGCGTTGTCCACACGCTTCCTTTTGGTCTTCAGAAGAGGGTGGAATTGGCCCGTGCCTTAGCCATGAAACCAAAAATCCTTCTCCTCGACGAGCCGGCGACGGGCATGAATTTAGAGGAGACAGAGGATATCGCCCGTTTTATTCTGGACATTAATGAGGAGTGGGGTGTGACGATCATCCTGATCGAACATGACATGGGCGTGGTCATGGACATTTCAGACCATGTCTGCGTGCTCGACTTCGGCGAGAAGATCGCTGAAGGAAGGCCAGCGGAAGTCCGTCAAAATGAACATGTGATCAAAGCCTATCTGGGTGAGGTGGATTTAACCTATTCAAGGTTGGGAGCATAGTTTACCCCGTTGTTGCAAAGGCATCAACGCCCGAGATTGCCAAACGCGTCTCAATTTTTTACACTCGACTTTGTCTATTTGCGACATTGGGATAAGCTGATATTATTCACGGCATGAAATTCATACAATCCATATTTTAGTTCAACTACGGGGTGAAGGTGGAACCGTTATTATTGGTCAATAACATCGAGGTGATCTATCATAACGTGATTCTGGTTTTGAAGGGAATGTCCCTTCAGGTCAACGACGGACAGATTGTGACGATTCTTGGAAACAATGGGGCGGGGAAATCGACCACTCTTAAGGCGATCTCCGGGCTTCTTGATTCTGAGGATGGCGAAGTAACAGATGGCTTCATCAATTTTAAGGGGCAAAGAATTGACAAAACCTCTCCAGAAAAAATCGTTTGCATGGGCATCTTCCAGGTGATGGAAGGACGGCGTGTCTTTGGCGATTTGACGGTGGAAGAAAACCTTATTGTCGGCGGGTATACCAATAAAAACGCCAGGAAAATGAAACAGGATATGGATATGGTATTTCATTTTTTCCCTCGTCTGGTTCAGCGTCGAAATACCCTGGCGGGCTATATCAGTGGAGGGGAACAGCAGATGTTAGTCATTGGGAGGGGACTGATGGCCTCTCCTAAATTGATGCTCCTGGATGAACCCTCGATGGGGCTTTCTCCCCTTTTGGTTTCTGAAATCTTCGAGATTATAAAACGGATCAACAGAGAAGAGGGAGTGACCATCTTGCTGGTTGAACAAAATGCACGCCTGGCCCTCTCCATTGCTGACCATGGCTATGTGATGGAGAATGGGCGGATTGTTCTGGATGATCAGTCAGACAAACTGGAGGAAAATGCTGATATTAAAGAGTTTTACCTCGGTCTGACCGAGGTGGGGAAGAAGAAGAGTTATCGGGATGTCAAGCACTATAAACGCCGAAAACGCTGGCTGACATAACGACTTCAAACAAAAAAACAGAGGGGGGAAAAAATGAGAGTAAGAAGTTTTACGGTTTATGACATCTACAAAAGGAATGCAGCACTCTTTAAAAACCAGATCGCCATCAAGTCAGAAAGCGAGAAAGTGACTTATGGAGAACTCTTCAATCAAGCCAACCGGGTAGCAGGTTGGCTGAATGGGAAGGGGATTCGCAAAGGGGACCGGATTGCAATCTTAGCTAAAAACTATCCCCAATTTTTTCCTCTGATGGGAGGAATTGCCGCTATTGGGGCCATCATGGTTCCCATTAATTTTCGGCTCTCGGCCGAAGAGATTGGTTACAATCTTACGAATACGGAACCGGTCATGATCGTTGTTGATCCTGATTTTGAGAAGACGATTTCCGACCTTCGATCCACTTGCCATTCGCTGAAAGAATTTGTGACGTTTGGCCCATCCAGTGGCATTTATATTTCATTCGATTCGCTATTGAAAAGTCAACCTGCTCAACCGGTGGAACTCAGCGGCGACGATCCTTTTGTCATCATGCACACCGCTGCCGTTCAGGGAAAACCTCGTGGAGCCATGATCAGCCACCACAATCTTGTTTTCTGTACCATTCAAAATATCGCCATTATGGGGCTCACCCGAGAAGACGCCTATCTGAACATTCTTCCCCTCTTTCACATCGCAGGGATGTTCGGATCTCTGGTGATGATGCATGTGGGCGGGAGAAATGTGATGATTTCAAAATTTGATCCGAAAGTGGCGGGGAAGATGATCGATCAAGAGAAAATTACCCTCATCGGTGAGTTTCCGCCCATCCTTCTCCAGTTGCTCGATGAGCAGGCAAAAGGGGAGTTCACCCTCTCTTCACTGAAACATATATTGGGTATCGATATGCAAGAGACCATCAAGAGATTTGAAAACCTTGGTTATGGCCAGTTCTGGCTGGTCTACGGCCAAACGGAAACCATGGGCTTGACCAGCGTCTGTTCGAATCGGGAAAAAGCAGGGTGCGCAGGAAAACCTGGTCCCTTGGTGGACATAAAAATTGTAGATGAATTTGACAATGAGGTGGAAGCAGGGAAAGTAGGAGAGATTTTGGTTCGCGGCCCATTGGTCTTTCATGGATACTGGGGAGAGGAAGATTTATCCAAGCATACCTTCCGAGATCAATGGCACCACACCGGAGATGCCGGTCGTAAAGATGAAGAGGGTTACCTGTGGTTTGCAGGAAGAAAGGCGGAAAAGGAACTGATCAAACCCGGGGGCGAAAATGTCTATCCGGTTGAGGTGGAGAAAGCCATCCTTGAACATCCGGGCATTAAGGAGGTATCAGTAATCGGCGTTCCCGACCCTAAATTCGGTGAGGGGATTAAAGCCATCTGTGTCTTAAAACCAAAAGCCAAATTATCGGAACAAGAACTAATCGATTTTGTGGCGGGGAGAATAGCCCGCTACAAAAAACCAGGTTATGTGGAGTTTGTGAACTCCCTCCCCAAAAAGGAAGATGGTTCCATTGACAGAGTAAAGGTGAAAGAACTCCATGGGAAGTGACGAGGGGCGAGAGACGATAGACGACGGACGAAAGACGAAGGACAACGGACGACTGACAACGGGCAAAGGATAAAATATGAATTTTGATCTCACCGAAGAACAGAAAGAGATTCAAAAAGCTGCCGATGGATTTGCCAAGGGGGAATTTGACAAAGAGGTAATTTTAGATCTTGAACGAAACCATCAATTTCCTTTTGCCTTCCTGAAGAAAGCCTGTCAGCTTGGATTTATCGGAATTCATTACCCGGAGGAGTATGGCGGACAGGGATATGGAATCCTTGAAAATGCATTGATCGTTGAAGCCTTCTGCAGGAGGGATTCAGGGGTTGGAATTTGTTTGAGCATCGCCAACTTCTCCTCAGAGATCATTCTGAGATTTGGGAACCAAGCTCAGAAGAAAAAATATCTGATCCCTATCACACGGGGGGAGGCGATCTCTGCTGGAGCTTTTACCGAACCGGATCACGGGAGCGATATCACTCAGGTCCGGACAACCGCTGTCAAAGATGGGAATGGATATGTAATCAATGGGGTGAAGACCTTTATCTCAAATGGGAGAATTGCCGATTTTACCATCGTCCTCTGCCAGAGCGATGAAGAAGTCAAGCCGAGCTATCGAGGCATGTCCACCTTCATTGTTGAAAAGGGGAGCAAGGGATTTGAGGTGAGTGAACTTGGAGAAAAGATGGGCATTAAGATGACCTCCACCACAGAAATGTCTTTTGATCAAGTCAGGATTCCTGAAGAGAATCTCATCGGAAATCTTCACAAAGGTTTTTATCAGGTCATAGAATTCTTTGATGAGAGCAGGGTGATGGTGGCGGCTCAGGCATTAGGGATTGCCCAGGGAGCCTTTGATAGGGCGTTGGACTATTCTAAGAAAAGGGAACAGTTTGGCCAGAAGTTGGCGGAGTTTCAGGTAACCCAACACAAATTGGCTGATATGGCGACTATGATTGAAGCGGCCAGATGTCTGGTCTATAAGGCAGGCTGGAATTTTGACCAGGGGAGAATTGAACCGAAGTGGACCTCCATGGCCAAGATGTATGCGGGAAGGGTGGCCGTGGAAGTGGCGCAAGAGGCCATTCAGATTCACGGGGGTTACGGTTATATGTTAGAATATGAAGTGGAACGGTATTACCGGGATGCAAGAATCACTGAAATTTATGAAGGGACACGAGAGATTCAAAAAAATACGATCGCCAGTGCAATGATAGGTAAAATAAAGTAAGGAGATTTCTAAAAAATCCAGTACCGTCACCCTGAACTCGTTGATTCACATTCGTTCATCACTTCGTGCCAGGGTCTGATTTCATGAGGTTAGCTAAGCCTATTCGGAAGAGATGCTGAACCAAGTTCAGCATGACATTATGCTATTGGACTTTTTCAGAAACCAAGAGGAGAAGAATATGAGAAAAGTGGCAGTTGTCGGAATTGGTCATGGAAAGTTTGGGGTCAGATCGGATGCTTCACTGCGGGAACTTGCCTTTGAAGCGGTGAAGGCCTGTCTTGATGACGCAGGCATTCCCCTGAAAGAAGTGGACAGCATGGTGACAGGAATCGCAGGAGACGAATTTGCTTTAGGCCTTCAACCCTCTGCACAGGTCCACGACTATATCGGATTTCATCCAAAACCAAATTTTCGTGTTGAAGGAGCGTGTGCTACAGGAAGCATAGCTCTGAGAACCGGCATTATGAATGTGGCCTCTGGATTGGCCGATGTGGTTCTGGTCGTCGGCGTAGAGAAAATGACCGAGGTTCCAACCAGTATCGCTACTGAAATCATGGGGAAAGCAGGGGATTCCATCTGGGAATATCCTTTCGGCACAACCTTTCCAGGTTATTATGCCTTGATTGCCAATGCCCATATGGCCGAATATGGAACCACCGAAGAGCAGTTGGCCATGGTATCGGTGAAGAATCATTATTATGGGAGTCTCAACCCCTATGCCCATATGCAAAAGAAAATCACCTTGGAGAAGGCCCTGACCTCTTTTACTGTGGCCTATCCTTTGAAACTTTATGATTGCAGTCTGATCACGGATGGAGCGGCTGCCGTGATCATTGCTTCCGAAGAGAGGGCGAAAGTGATTTCTAAAAAACCGGTTTGGATTGTAGGGGCTGGCCTTGCCACAGATACATTAAGGCTCGGTGACAGGAAATCATTGACCTCTATTTTGGCTGCCCGGGAGGCAGCGAAGACCGCCTACAAGATGGCAGGAGTGGGACCCTCGGACATTGACGTGGCCACAGTTCACGACTGCTTTACGATTGCAGAGATCGTGGCTTATGAAGATCTTGGGTTTTGCGAGAAAGGGGAGGGAGGCAAGCTGATCGCAGCCAAAGAGACCTATGTCGGCGGAAGAATTCCCGTCAATGTGGATGGAGGCCTGAAGTCAAAAGGCCATCCCATTGGAGCCACAGGCGTCTCCATGGCCATCGAAATCACTAAGCAGTTGAGAGGGGAAGCAGGTGAAAGACAGGTAAAGAATCCAGAAATCGGCCTTGCCCATAATGTCGGAGGAACCGGACAGGTGGTGGCCGTTCATATCTTCAGGAGGGAGTAGAATGGACTTCAAAAATTTTTCTCTTAACATTTCACAGACCAAGGTGAACAGATTTGTCGATGAATTGTCAGCGGGCAAATTCATGGCAACCGTTTGTAAAAAATGCGGTAAGAAATATTATCCACCTCTGGCTGATTGTTCAAATTGTATGCAGAGCGACATGGAATGGAAGCAGATTAGTGGAGAGGGGACTCTGGTGACTTTCACAAAGATTCATGTTCCTCCAGAGCATTTTGCCGTCCGACAACCCCTCATGCCATTTTCGAGCATCCAATTTGAGCCCTGCCCCATTGGACTTTTAGAGGTAGAGGGTGGATTGAAGATCATGGGCTGGATACCGAAGGGGGATGTGAAAAAGATCAAAGTCGGAATGAAGATGAAGGCCTCGCCCTTTACTCTTCCTGACGGCAAGGTGACAATTATTCTGGAACCGATTTAACCCATAACCCAAAGGGTCCGAGGGTTCTAGGGTTCAAGGATTCAAGTGAAATGCTTTTATTAAAAATAACTTGAACCCTCGACCCCTCGAATCCTGGAACCCTGGATTTACGGAGGACTTCATCATGTTACTAAGGGGTAAAGTGGCATTGGTCACTGGAGGTTCAAGAGGGCTTGGAAGGGTGGATGCCCTGGCCTTGGCCAAAGAAGGTGCAGATGTCGTTGTCGCCGATATTGTGATGGAGGGAGCGGAAAAAACATCCCAAAAGATCCAGGCCATGGGGAAAAGGTCTTTTGCCATTAAGATGGATGTGACCAAGAAAGATGAAGTGAAAGAAGGGGCCGCGAGAATTAAAAAGGAACTGGGATCCATTGACATTCTGGTGAACAGTGCAGCCACATTAGATCACCTCAGTCAGATCCTGGAACAAAAAGATGAACTCTGGGAAAGGGACCTTCGGGTCAATCTTACAGGCACCTACCACTGCTCCAGAGCGGTCTGGCCATATATGAAAGAAAAGGGTTGGGGAAGAATCATCAATATGGCCTCTGTAGCAGGAACACTCGGTGGGTTTGGTCAAGCGAGTTACTCCACGACCAAGGCAGGGATCATTGGGTTCACCAAAACTTTGGCTTTGGAAGGGGCGAGGTATGGGATTAATTGTAATGTGGTCTGTCCGGGAATTATCGAATCCGAATCCTTCCGACTCATTCCTCCTGAAATGAGGGAGAGACTGGCTAAACGGACGGCATTCCGAAAGCCGGGAGAGCCTGAAGATGTTGCCAACGCCATTGTCTTTTTAGCTTCGGACAAAGCCAAATACATTACTGGCATTGTGCTCAATGTTTCAGGAGGGATCGAACTCTTTACTTTTTAAAAGCTTCTCTCTCATTGCGAAAGATCATTATTTCTTAAAACAGTCCATGCATAGTAGTTTCTTATCTTGTGGTGGTTGGACTTGAACCACCACCTCTTTCCCACAACCCGCACAATTAATTTTGTAAGATTTTGGACGGTTTGAACGGTGGGATTTTGAAACACGCATTCTCCCATGTCTCCTTCTTTGCATCCTGCTCCCTTCTTTTACCCTCCTTCGCAGAAAGCCACGGGCTTTAACCGCGAATAAATGTGAGGGGTACCCCTATCTCGTTACGAACGTAGTGATATATGCTTCGGAGAATTCCGCTCTTCGGAGCATGTGGAAGAGCCGTGGGCTTTAGCCCGTGCCTCCACGGAGATTTATCGAAATGAGCGCAAACATTTCACCGTTCAGAAATTTTGGGGCGATCTTAATAACGGCCCCTGCCACCGTAATTGGATCTTCCCCCTCGACCTCCAGGTCCTCCTCGATTAGGGCGAGGGCGGGCCTCATTCACATTCATCTGTCGGCCGAGGAGTTCTTTTCCATTCAGGTTCGCAATCGCCGTCCGAGCCTCATTTTGATCAGGCATTTCGACGAAGCCAAAACCCCGAGGTTGGCCACTATACTTGTCTCTCACAATGGTGGCTGAGCTGACCTGCCCGAAGGCTTCAAAGGCCGTTTGAAGATTTTCCTCTTTTACATCAAATGATAGATTCCCCACATAAATGTTCATCGTCTCTCTCCTCTTTTTAATATTCGATAAAACTCCTCAGTTTTTCCGCCCGGCTGGGATGTTTTAACTTCCTTAAGGCTTTCTCCTCAATCTGACGGATCCGCTCTCGTGTGACGTTAAAGTCCTGTCCCACCTCCTCGAGGGTATGATCATGCTTCTCCCCGATCCCAAACCGCATCCTTAGAATCTTTTCTTCCCGCTTATCCAAAGTCGAGAGGACCCTTTGAGTCTGTTTTGCCAGATTGGAACTGATGGCAGCATCCTGAGGAGATATGGATCCCTTATCCTCGATAAAATCCTCCAGACGGCCATCCTCTTCCTCACCGACAGGGGTTTCAAGGGAGATGGTTTTTTTACTGACCTTTAAAATCTTCTGAACATGATGAAGGGGCACTCCCATTTTTTCAGCGATCTCTTCCAGGGTGGGTTCTCTTCCCATCTGCTGAACGAGGGATCGAGAGGTCCGGTTCAGCTTGTTGATGACCTCGATCATATGGACCGGAATGCGTATGGTCCGGGCTTGATCTGCGATGGCCCGTGTGATGGCCTGTCGAACCCACCACGTGGCATAGGTGCCGAATTTATAGCCCCTTTGATATTCAAACTTTTCCACTGCCCTCATTAACCCAATATTTCCCTCTTGAATCAAATCCAGAAACTGGAGCCCTCGATTCAGATATCTCTTGGCAATGGAGATGACTAATCTCAGATTGGCCTTGATCAGTTCAGCCTTCGCTTCCCTGACCTTGGTTTCTCCTTTCTCCATCGCCCTCAACGCCTCTTTAAGCTGCTCCGTAGAAAGGCCACACTCTGCCTCCATCCTGCTTATTCTCCGTTTAAAATTTCGGACGATCCTATTCCTCTCCTCCGAATCTTTACGTTTTAGGTTCGTCTTCTTTGTCTTTAGAGATTTTTTAGTTCCTTCGATAGAAATCCCGAGGTCACCCCCAATTTTTTTTACCTCCGATTGGACCTTTTGCATTTGAATATCCCACTGCTTCAGCCTCTGAATGATTTTGCTAATCTGCTCCCCTCTTAAGTTGATCCGTTTAAAAGCATCCAGTATTTCACCCTGTTTCTTAACGATCTTTTCCTCAATCTTCTTTTTAGATGATTTCTTTTTCATGATTCTCAACTTCTTCTGAAGAAGTTGAGTTTTATTCCTTCCCCTCTGAATTTTGTTGATGAGGTTGAGAACCCTTTCTTTCTGAATCCTTTCTTCTTTAACATTGGTCTCCTCATCGCCGATCTCATTGGTGACCTGGCTGATCCCGGTCTTCCCTTCTCGGAGAGCCTTTCCAAGGTTGACGACCTCCCTGATCGAAATGGGGCAGTTGAGAACCACACTGAGAACTTCCTGCTGTCCATTTTCGATCCTCTTAGCCGCCTCTACCTCTCCTTCACGGGTCAATAGCGGAAAAGATCCCATCTCCTTCAGGTAAATCCGAACAGGATCGATCGCCTTCCCAGGAAGACCCACATATCCAACTTCAACGGCTTCCTCCTCTTCGGTTGATTGAGTATTCTCATTCTCCGTTTCGATTCCTGGAACCTCAACCAATATATCAATATCCAACTCATCCGATAGGATTATGGGATCTTCGCTCGGCTCAAATAGGTAAGGTTTTTCTGAAACCCCTTCTTCCAAACTTTTCTCCTTTTTCCAATCTCTTTGCATCAAATTTATTCTTAATGAAACACGATGAAGGGTTCTGTCAGGCAAGGAGGAATATTAGCGATTAACAAAAAACCGCAAAGGAGAAATATTTTAGAGTTCTTTGCGGTTTTCCCCATATTGGAACACTAATAGGCTCTTTGCAACTAAATTCGATTTTAATATACACTATCCCCGGCCGAATAGCAAGTAAATTCGTGGCCTCCTGATTACACCGATTATTTAGGATTACGCAGATTTTTCATTCCTGAAATCTGATCTATACTACTAACGTTGATGAATTCGTAAAAAGTTGTCATTCCCGTGAAAACGGGAATCCAGTATTTTCATAGGCGTTCTGGACTCCCGCTGGAGTTTACCCCGTACTTGATACGGGGCGGGAGTGACAGATAGTGGTTATTGAGCACGTAATAGGGTTCGCAAAATCAGCACAGTTTTATATTTGGTTGCGGCTATGCTGGGCTGTGTAATCGTTCTTTCATCTCGTTCTTCTAATCAGAGAACTTTAAAGCTTTTTTAGAGCTCTCCTGTGAGGCCTCCTGGGCAATGTCGGGTGCAGTTATCACAATGATAGTGGATAAAAAACTGGAGATATTGCATGTGACGGAAAAAACGAGGTGACTTGATCATCTCCAGACGCTCGTTTATGGAAGGCTTCTCCGCCATCTCCATTAGAAACCTCATAAAGTTTCCCACATCATTTGGCTGGCTCACCTTCACACAGCGATGACTTAATACACGACCTTCCTCTGTAAATGCTTTTCCTGGGCAGGTTGAACGACAGTCGTATTGACAAGTGTTGCAAGGATCATATCCATTCATGGGCGGGTCTGATTCCAAGTCCAGGCTATTGAGAAGTCCGAGAAACATCACCCGAGGCCCAAATTCTCGGGTCATGGCCAGGGTGTTTTTCCCCCATACAGCCAATCCACTCTGAACCGCTACGTGCCGGAGCGAAACGCTTCCAATGGGAGAACGAAAGGTTTCCTCATTGATTTCAAATGGCCGATGGGCCTGCACAAGGAAACATTCACCACCGTATTCACGTTCCATAAACTTCCCGAGATGATAGGCCGCTGTATTGCCAGCCGATTCCACAGCGTATAAAAAAGAGGGCATCTTGCTCCAGGTATTTTCCCCATAGCGATAGGCCCCTGCGAGAGGACTAAAAGCGAGGACAACAATGGACTTGGCCGATGGGAGGTAACGATGAGGATTTGGCGACCGTGGGCTATCATAGTCTTTAAGGTTTAAAAAGCCGACGAGGTCAGCTCCCAACTCTTTCGCTTTGTTTCTAATAACTTCTTTCATCAGTGATACTCCCTGCATTTGAAAAGTATATTAAGACAACCATCTTTTCCTTCTTCGGTAGTGTTTCACCTCTCGAAAGCTTTTCCGTTTTCCCACCTGGCTGAGCCCGAGATAAAACTCCTTGATATCCTCATTCTCCTTCAATTTGGGAGATGGCCCATCTAAAACAACCCGTCCATTCTCCATGATGTAGCCATAATCCGATGTGGAAAGGGCAATGTTTGCATTCTGCTCTACTAGGAGGATCGACGTCCTCTCCTCTTTATTGATCTTTTTGATAATCCCGAAAATTTCCCTTACGAGAAGAGGACTGAGCCCGAGAGAAGGTTCGTCGAGAAGCATCACCTTTGGACTGGACATCAAAGCCCGACCCATGACCAGCATCTGTCTTTCTCCGCCGGAGAGATAGCCGCTCACATGTCCTCTGAGATCTTTCAGCCTTGGAAAATAACGATAAACCGATTCAAGGTCTTTTAAAATGGCCTCCCTGTCTTTTCGGGCATAGGCGCCCACTCGGAGATTTTCCTCAACAGTGAGATGTTCGAACATGCGGCGGCCTTCCATCACCTGGACAATTCCCATCTGAACAATCTCTTCCGGCGCTTTTCCATCGATCCTCACCCCATCAAACTCAATGCTTCCATCCGTGACTTCCCCTAATTCGGTATAAAGGACTCCTGAGATGGCCTTGAGGGTAGTTGTCTTCCCTGCGCCATTGGCGCCCAATAAAGAAATGATTTTTCCGTCAGGCACCTCAAGAGAGACCCCTTTCAGAACCAGGATCACGTCACTATAGATAACTTCAATGTTATTGAGTTTCAGCATCTCGTCTTGCCGCAATCGATGAGATTCTGATAATCATCAGAATGTTCGTTAGTTTAGTTTCTTTGGTTTCTCTGGTTTATTTAGTTAACCAAAAAGACCAAATAAACTAAAGAAACCAAATAGACCAGTGTAATCTGCCATAGGCCATCTGCAATCAATTACTTCTTCGGAGCTGGCTTCACAAATTCCACTGTCGTGGTTGCTAACGCTCCAGAGTCAGCACCCGAAGCCTTTATCTTATAGACTCCAGGAGGAATGGGATTGAGGGTTT
>Ga0315280_10003856_pt1 | contig 22649 bp, 23 predicted proteins | sample YL17G06_40_MG_FD_203697 | JGI IMG/M metagenome (GOLD analysis project Ga0315280, IMG submission 203697) | Sediment microbial communities from Yellowstone Lake, YNP, Wyoming, USA - YL17G06_40 | ecosystem: Environmental > Aquatic > Freshwater > Lake > Sediment | place: USA: Wyoming | collected... | reverse complement strand
GAGGCCGTTCGAGGCGCCAGAAGAGCCGCAAATCACCCAGACCTCTTGTCCCGGGCAAAGTGAAGATCATGAAAAATATTCGGCACCGGAATGGCGCCAGCCTGCGATCTTCTCCACCAAGGCCGCAGAGATGAGCTCTTCCCCAAGGAGCAGGGAGAAGACTTCGCGCTTGAAGAACTCGGCCATCAGGTGTCCTGGAAGGAAGCCGAATGATGAAATGTCCCCTCAAAGTCCTCGCCTCCCTCGGGCTTAGATGCCGGATAGCCGAGCACGAAAAAATTGTATTGCTTCTCAGAATGGTGTCAAGAAACCGATATCTGACGGGTGCCGCTACTTCCTCTTGAACACGAACTCACCGGAGGGGTCTCTCTGTTTGATAGCCGTGACCTTCCCGTTCTCGAGGACGAACTCGAAGGCAAGGTCGGAGAACTCCTTGATGCGGAACATGAGGCCCTTGTAGGGGAGCAGCCGCAGTTCAGGCTGGCCGGAGAAGACTATGCAGAGGTTGCCGTCCTCCTTGAGGACGACCTGGAACTTGACACCCGTAGGCGTCTCGTAGGTGCCGGCGAGCTGCTTGAGGAGCATGGGGTCGAGGGTCTCGGGCTTGCGGGTGAAGGTGGCCTCGGCCTCGTCCAGGGATATGACTGCCTTATCGACATCGCCCTGGGGGTTGGTTAAAAAGTTGACCGCGAACCTGCCGTAGCGCTCGTCGTCGGGCGTGTCGAAGCGGTCGTAGTGGAAGTGGCTCAGGGGGAGCTGAATTTTGTGGAAGTCAAGCTGGAGCTGCCCATCCTTCATCCCGACCTTCAGGGTGCCGTAGGCAGGGTGCTCGTACTCGCCCGCGTAGGCCTCAAGGGGGTGGGAGGGCGTGGTGTTCGGCACCTTCTCGGCGCCGGCTTTGGCGCGCGCCTCGGTGCCCGCCTTCTTGCCCTTCAGCCGGATTTCCAGCAAGCGGGCGCTCCAGGGTGTCTGATCCATCCCCAGCAACCGCTCGTAGACGTTGTAGCTGACGGTGTTATAGAGGCTGGCGCAGTGGTTGCCGATGACGAACACGATGACGCCGATCCGGTCACGGGGCATGAAGGAGACCTGGGAGTGGAAGCCGGGAAGGTCCCCGCCGTGAAACGTGAGGAGGTGGCCCCGGTATGAAGCGGTCTCTCTTCCCATCCCGTAGGCGGTATTCAGGAGTTCCCAATAGCCCCGGGTTTCCGCTGCGGTGTTGGGCAGCGCAATGGCTGGCTCCAGCGTGGCCTTGAGCACGTCCGGGGGAAGGACCTGCTTGCCCCCGTATTTGCCGTCGTTCATCAGGGCGATGAGCCAGTGGGACAAGTCCTGGATGTTGGAGATGATCGCGCCGCACGGAGCCACTCCCCCTATGTCCTCATAATAGGGGATCTTGTAGATCTCGAAGGTGTCGCGCTTCTCGGTGAAGGGCACGCCGCAGTCGGGTGACTTGACCATATCTGCGATCGTATAGACGGTGGAGCTCATCTCCAATGGTGCGAAGATCCGTTCGCGGACGAAATCCTCCCAAATCTTGCCGGACTGGAGCTCGATGATATACCCCGCGGCGGCATACATCAAGTTGTTGTAGAGGAAGATCTGCCGCAGCGGCTCCTGGGGCTCCAGGTACTTCACCTTATCGAAGAGCTGTTTGCGTGTGTCGTCCGACTGGTACCAGACGGTGTCGTGCCGGGTGATGCCCGTGCGATGGGCCAGCATGTCGCGGAGCGTGACCGTGTTGTTCAGCTCGTCGTTGTAGAACCGGATGGAGGGGACGGAGTCCCGCACGGGTTTGTCCCACTCCAGCTTGCCCTCCTGAACCAGAAGGCCCGCGGCCACGGCCGTGAAGAGCTTGGTGTTGGATGCGATCTGGCACAGCGTCGTGGGTGTGAAGGGCAGCTTCTTCTCGTAGTCCCGGTAGCCGTATCCTTTGGCGAAGACGACCTTGTCGTTCAAGACGATGCCCACGCCGATCCCGGGGCAGTTCCAGTCCTTGACGACCTTCTCCATGTAAGCGTCGAAACCCTTGAGGTTCTTCTCGACGGCGGGATTGCCCGCGCCGGCTGAGGCGAAGAGCGAACAAGAAACGGCGATGAGAGCAAACGCGAAAAGCAAGTGACGGGGCATGTTTTGTCTAAAGATCTCGATTCGATTTCTTGTCATGATGTGTTCTCCTTGACTGTGACGACATGGATGGTAATTCATGATACCAAGGGATGTCAATGATCTGAATGGTTCAGCCCTTCGAGGGGTTTCTCCGCCATCAACCCTTCGCCTGACCTCATCCTCGGTCCTTGGGAAGGCTAAATCCTCTCATGGTCGTTGCGGGCGAATGGAAGAGGACTTTGTTAATAATTTGAGATATTTCGTTTTTTCCTGCGATGGCAGAACGTGCGTCATTGTGCCGGTTTTCCCCTCCAACCATTGTGGGGAATTATGAATCACGACTCAAAAAGATGTCAAGGACGGGTTGAGAGCGCGGGGATGCGTCCCCGAGGCCGTTCGAGGCGCCAGAAGAGCCGCAAATCACCCAGACCTCTTGTCCCGGGCAAAGTGAAGATCATGAAAAATATTCGGCACCGGAATGGCGCCAGCCTGCGATCTTCTCCACCAAGGCCTCAGAGATGAGCTCTTCCCCAGGGAGCAGGGAGAAGACTTCGCGCTTGAAGAACTCGGCCATCAGGTGTCCTGGAAGGAAGCCGAATGATGAAACGTCCCCTCAAAGTCCTCGCCTCCCTCGGTCACCAGGAGGTGGAGTAACCATCAACGAGAATGCCGACCCGAGCGTGAGGCAAGACTTGCTCATGACGCTGAAAAAAGCTGTTCCCGATACGCTTCCCTACGCTCAAACAGAAGGAAACTCGCCCGCCCATGTTAAAGCGAGCCTGGTCGGGTCTTCGGTCATGCTGATCATCGAGGACAGCCGGCTTGCGCTCGGAACATGGCAGGGTATTTTTTTCTGCGAATTCGACGGCCCACGCCGGAGAAAAGTCTATCTTAAAATTATCCCCGCCTGATAAAGACGGTTACACAAGTCCTTGAAAATTAATGTTATTTCATTCCCACTGATTTGTGGAAATGGACGATCACCCAGCCTGCTCCTCTCTTTTCCAGAATCCAGGTGCACCTGACCGGAAGCTCAAGCGCTTGCTCCCCCATCATGGCCTTGAAACTCCAGAGCGAAGTGGCCCAGGCGAACTTTCCATCAGGAGATATTTTGATTGTCTCATCACTGACCGTAATCTTGGTTCCTGAAAGAGCCGCATTCTGGTCCTGAATGACTTTTTCCAGTTCATTCCAGCCAACAATTCGATCGGCCGCTCCTGACCCGAAGTTCACCATGTCCGCATCATGGGCCATGACCTTTCCGTAAAGGGCCATGTCTTCATTTTCAATGCTGGTGACATAACCATCGAGCACTTCTTTTATCTTTTGCTGTTCAGCCTGGATGTCAACTTTTTTCGCGCAGCCAACGACTCCCATAAAAGCTAAACCCAAAAATAGAACCAAAAACTTTTTCATTGAAAAATCCCTCCTTTCATTAAATTCTGCTTTTGCATATTATTCAGCTAAAAAAAAGCCGTTGTCAAGTTTAGAAAGGGAGCTGGAGTTCCCCCAAAAATTTTAGGGACTAAAGAGCCACCTTTGACCGGAATCAGGTTTGGGGCATAAATTTAGGCCCTGGCAGCCCCATTTTCGGGCGAAAAGATGTTCCTTGATGCCATCGGCCAGAGCATAAAAGCGAAACTCCGGGATGCCGAACACGCGTTTGGCCGCTTTGAGCAGATGTCTCATCAAAACGCGCAGTTTCGTCTTCAATCCCAGATAGGCCATCGTGAAGTAGGCCACCGCCATCACGAGCGCCATCATGTTCTGAAGTCGAACATAAGTCAGTAGCCGGATGTCTTCCAGCTCGTAGCTTTCTTTGATGAACCGGATCGTCTCCTCGATCCGCCACCGCATCAGGTAGCTCTCCACCATCTGCCATAGTTCTTTCCGGCTTCCCGTGATCTTAACATTCGCCAAGAGCAGCTGCGCTTTTTCCCCAAACCCCTTCACCACCACCAGATAGAGATCTTCGTTGCGGCCGGGAAGACGGACCTTGCGGAAGCCGAACTCCAAAAAGTAAACCTTCTCTTTGGTCCCTTCCTCTCTGACCACGCGCTCCATGTAAAGCATCGGACAAGCGGCAGCTAAGTCCACGACCGGCAGGGAGATTCCTCGGTGGACGAGATGTCTGTCTCCCCGGAGCCGGATCAGGAAGTGAAGCTCCCTTTTCAGCAAGGGACGGAGGATTTCTCCCCTGTCGCCACCCCTGTCCAGCACCCAGATCCCCCGCTTCCCCGTATGCCGGGAAACCGTATCCATCACCTACAACATCACCCGGTTCTCTCCCCGCCACTCCGGACTCACATCCGAATAGAGCTTGTTCAAGACAGGCAGGATCGTCGTCCCTTGCCGCTCGGTCCCAACGACCTGACAGGTCCAGTACCCAGACGCCAGTTCCTTTTCGCTTCCGTCGCGAACCATCCCCAGATATTCCATCCTCTTCGCATACTTCTTGCTGATGTCGGAGATGTCAAGCACCAAAAGCGTTTGCTCTTTGATCTGCGGAGCGGCCAGCCGGCAAACCGAGTCAGTCAGATGGTCCCAGAGCTCCTTCCGTTCCAACTGACGACACAGACGGTATTCCGTCTTGCGCAGCGCAATCTTCTCCTCCAGGGCTCTTCCGATCTCGGTCAGCCGGACCGATTGCCGCGCCTGGATGCCGAAGATCATTTCCGCGACAAAGCGCCGGGCAGTCTTGGGGAGACCGGAAGAAAGTACCCCCGAAAATTTGATGATTTGCTCTCGTAATTTTTGAGCCGTTCTGGCATAATACATGCGGGGCCTCCTCTGGAAAAGAACCTTACGGAAGCCGAAAGGCTTGCCGTCGTGAGGCCCCATTGTAGCTCAAAAAAAGAAAAAAGTTCCCCCATTTTTCATTTCCAGATTCGTGATCAGACTAATTCATTGATAGAAAATAACTTAGCCCAATTTGGGCTTAATTATTGGGGGAACTCCTGTAGTCAATCTGACAACCTTTCTGGATTAACTGACATACCATAACTTGAGCAACTTGCCCACTAATTTTTTTTCACTTCTTCTGCCTCATCCTTTTCATAGCCTGAAGGATAACCCGGGACACGGCCTCCCGTTTGGCTCCATCATTTTCTCTTTATCGATCTTCGATGAACCAGCGGATGTAATCTGGAAGTGAACCGGCTAGAAAATAAGGAAGATTCAATAAAGAAAACGGTTTGCCTTCGGGCGTCCTTGAGTCCTGAACCTCGAGCGGCCCCGCAGGGGTTCATTGCCGCGACGAACATAAAAGAATTTGGACTAATCGCAGGAAGGAACAGGTCTGCCTTTGATCTCGGAGAGCAAAATGGCCCAGGCGCAGCCGACGCCGGCCCTGACCGCGATCGCTTGAAAAGGGCAATTTTTGGCGCAGGCGCCGCACTCCATGCAGGCATCGCGGTCTCGGACTCGGGCTTTTCCATTTTCGAGATCAAAGATCCTGTGCGGACAAACCTCAGCGCACATTCCGCAGCCCGTGCATTTTTCCGGGTCATAGGTTAATGTCACGACATTCCTAAGATAACGATGTTCCTTCATGTTGCGCCCTCCTTAAAAAACCCGGGTCATAACGACAACAAGAAACCCCAGCCCAAGAACAGCGGAAGCGAGGATGGCCGGCACCGCAAAGCGCATCTCCTTCAGGACTCCGGAAAGAGATGTATAAGTGGAAGAGCCGGTGAAGCTCATGGCCAGGAAAGCCGATATCGCCGGGAGAAGCAGGAAATGAACGGTCGCCTGCTTCCAGTCTGAGGACGATGATAAAATCCATCCCTGAAACATATTCACGAAAAAAGCCCAGCCGATTCCCAGGAGCCAGCCTTTAAAGGCAAAAGCCCTGCCGGGGATCCAGGGAAGTAAGGCCGGCACAAGCACGGCGCCGACAAGGATGGCACCAAGATAAGGATAAAGGCCTCTCCAGGAGAAGAAATGAAGGCCGAAAATGCTCAGAATCCATAAGGCCGCCGCTATCATCGCAAAATATTTGAAAGGTTGCACTAACTCCATCAGAGTTAAGATCATCCGGTCCCGAAAAGTGAACCTGACCCGGCGCATCTCCGGCGTGGCTTTGTTGCCGGCTTTGAAGAAGGCCTTGATATCGGAAGCCCGAACGGGCCCGTAAATGACTTTGAATTTCGACCTTTTGGTGACTTCATGCGCAGCGACTCCCGGAGCGCCGAGCTGGGGAAGGATGAGTGTCCGATGAGAGATGACTTTGGCGAGGCCCGTATCTTCGATCCGGCGCACGAGCTCATCGGTCCCGAACGTTCCCTTCCCTGCAGCGCACCAGACATTGATACCCTTCGTGTCCAGAACAAGGATCCAGGCGTCTAGACCATCCAGCTCTTTTCTCAACATGTCGAAGCTCAGTTTGTAATTGGCCGAGACAAAAACAAGAGAACCGGAATTTGGATTTCCGATTCCATAAAGACCCGGCCTGATACTGTAATTCATGCGACCGATGCCAAGGCGGACCTTGGCGAAGCCGAGCTTGTCGCGTCCACTCAGCGCCGTTTTAACGACCGGGATTGAACCCGCAAGTGTTTCGAGACGCCGGTCAACCCAGCTCGAGGGCTCGTGAACATATCTCTCCGGACTCTCTGGTTTGCCGTCATCGGAAGCGCCGCCGCAGTAAACCGTTGATTCGCAGCACGGCCCGAGATCAGTCGCGCTCTCTTTTTTCATTTCTCTTCTCCCTCAACTGAAGGCAGCCGTTCCCGGAAGCAACCAGCGGAATCGTTGTATTCGCGCAAAGCATCCGTAAAAAGACTGATGCTTTCGATGATAGCGTCCCTTTTTTCGACCGGAATAAATTCCAGGACGCCGGAGAAATAATCGTTGAATGTCTTTTCGATCTCATCGAAAACCTTTCGGCCCTGGTCGGATAACGAGATGGCGATATACCGCCTGTCTCTCTCATTGGTCAGCCGGTTGACAAGCCCGAGAAAGACCAAGCCGTTGATCGTCCGGCTCAGCGTACTCGTGTCCAGGCCGAGGTTCGAGGCCAGCTCGACAAGCGATATCTGATCCTTGTTGCCGATCTCGAGCAGGGTGTGGCACTGGCCGAGAGTCAGGCCACAGCAGCCATTATCGGACCTGAACCGGTCATTTGATTCTCTCTCCAATAATCTTAATTTCTCTCTTAAAAGGCGTATTTTTTGGATATCCATTTTTCGCGTCCTTCGGTTGAGTCATCGATGCAGTTTCATTAAACAATTACTGTATAGCCCAATTATTGTATTTGTCAAGCAATATTGCAGAAATATTTTTACTCCTAAAAAACAGATACTCTCCCTTCGCCAAAAAGGCCTATGATTTCGCCTTAAAGATCGGCGGCCGTCCGTTGCATTCGCTTGTTGGGCGGCCTAAATGTGCAATCTACCTTCTTCTCGAAATTGCAATACTTATCAGACCGAGCACACCAATCCCAATCGCACCGGCAGTAGAGTATTCTCCCCTGGCAAACAGAAACATCAGAACTGCTATGACCACCAAGACTATGCCAACGATGAAACGAGACTTGTTCAACTGAGAACTCTTCATTTTTGACCTCCTTGGGTTGGTTGCCTAACTATTAATATACAGCATGCCTTTTTTGATACAAATTCTCTGCAATTATTCCCGCTTTATTAAAGAAAGACCGGAGTCGCGCAGCTCTTTTTCGAGATCGGTGTCGGGCTTATAGAGAATACCTTTGAGCCCCAGGGCTTTAGCACCTATGATGTTTTCCTCCATGTCGTCAATAAAGACAGCTTCAGGCGCTTCAGCTCCTGCCCTTTTTAAAGCTTCCTTGTAGATCTCGGGATGAGGCTTCATGTATCCGACTTCAAAAGAGAGGACATAGTCATCAAAAATCAAGATCTCGGGGAATTTGCTTTTGATAAAAGCGAACCGGATGACATCCGTGTTGGAAAGAAGGATGAGCCTGTATTTTCCCTTCAGCTTGTCTAAGATATCCAAGACGGCCGGGTTGGAAGAAAAAACGTCCGTATAGGCGGCGAAAAATTCTTTATAGCCGATGCGGGCATCGAGCTTGGCAATGGCGCGGGAGTGGAATTCCTGCGGTGTTATTTTTCCTGTATCAAATAATTCGATAAACTCTGAATTCTTGTGGACGATTTCTCTGATTTTCTCCTCGGTCAAGGAGCAATAGGCTGTCATTTTCCTGAAGAAAATTTTGTTGTCGAACCAGAGAATAACTCTGCCCAGATCTGAAATAACTGTGGAGATCATGAGGGCGGTTCGACCGGCTTCGTTTTTAAAACCTCCAGGCCGCCGCCTTCTCGGGCATCCGCCCTTTTCAGAAGAAAGGCAAAGGTCAAGCCGAAAAGGCCGAGGCTCGAAAACATAATGGAGCTCGCTGTGTAGGTGTGGGTCAGATCGCGGAGGAGGCCGTTGAGTAGCGGAAAGAGACCGAGCCCGATATTTTGAATCGCCGTCATCAGCCCGAAGGCCGTGCCGACCCGTTCTTTGCGCACAATCAGAGGAACCGAAGGCCACATCGCCGCAGGCACAAGCACAAAAGCCGCGCCCAGGGCGACCATCGGAATGGACGGATAAATTCTGGTCAAGCCCATCAGCAAATGACTGGGGATGAGGATCAAAGATCCGACGATCATCAACGTCGCCCTTTTCCCGATCCTGTCCACCAGGCTGCCGGCAAATGGCGCAAAGATCATCGAGGCGAAGACGATGATGCTGCTGATCCCGCCGGCCGTGCTGAACATGTGGAGGAGGTTATTAAAAACCTGATGGAGGAACCCGCCGGCCGTTTCAGCCGTCCTGGCGATGCCCCATTTATCGACAAAAAAGTCCGTCGAGAGGGCCGTGAAGGGGAATATTGCCGAATAGAAGGTCAGGCACAAAAAAGTGACATACCAGAATGTCGGCTTGAATTCTTTGATATCTTTGAACTGGATTTTTTCGCCGGCGCTCTCATCTTTAAGGTGAAGGACCTGTTCACCCCGGCGGTCCATGATGATGTAGAAGAGATTCCCGATCAATGAGATGGCACACGCACCCACGGCGGCAAACAGAGCGTACCGGAAGCTGCCGAAAAAACTGGTAATGAGCTCGCCCGTGTTAAAGGCAAAGAGGGAGCCGAGCCGGCTCACGGTCAGGGTAAGGCCGAAGGACAGCGCCAGCTCTTTATTTTTGAACCAGCGGGCCAGCATGGCGCTCTGGGCCACGATCAAGGGCTCAGAGCCGGCGCCGAAAATGAATCGCCCGATGAAAAACATGGGGATGCTTTTGGCCCGCCAGACCAGGGCCGCGCCAAGAAAGACAAGTACAGAGAATAAAATGCTGGCCTTGCGCGTGCCCAGCCGGTCGACAAGCACCCCTCCGATGAACACGGCCAGGACGGCGGCGATGCTGTACATGGTGAAAAATGTGCCGACCGTGCCCCGCGCCGCATGCAGCTCTTCGACGAGCGTCGGCGCAATGGCGCTGACAATGTCGTAGGCAAAATAGCTCCCAAAGGAGAGAGAAGCGATGAAGACAAGGTTGGTAAAGCGATACAGACCTCTGGAGGGATGAAAAAGACTAAGCGGCTGGTCGATTGCAGTCATCGGATTCTTGGTTTCCCGAGTCTCACATCGAGGGCAAAATATAACACTCATCCTTAAGGTGTCAAGGAGTTTATGGAGAATGGGTCCTGTCACGGGAAATGGTGATGTTTTCCTACTAAAGGGACCTTTGAGCTTTGGGGCTTAGTTGACCTGTAGCACATAAGTTTGGTCTAATACAATTTCTTCTCATCATGGCAGCGACGAAAGGAGAAGGTCATGATAAATGCCAAAGTGTCAAAAGGCTCTTCTGGACTCGGATTCATTCTTATTTTGGCTGCTGCGGCTGCAGTAATTATCGGCGGCGCCCTGGCCCTTTATTTTTTGAAAGGGCAAAAGATTACGACCCAGGATATCGCCTCGGCGGAAAAAATCATCAACCTCCATTTTACGCAGAAGGAAAGAAAACTCATGAAAGAAAACCTCAAAGAGAACGCTGACGATTACGCCAAGCTCCATAGAGTGACCTTGGCAAACAATGTTCCACCAGCTCTCCAGTTTAGCCCCATAGTGCCCGGCATGAGCTTCGAAAAAGAGGAGAAGCCTTCTGCTCTTCCGGAAAATACAGCCATCGAACAGCCCGCTGACATCGACAATTTAGCCTTTTATCCTGTAACGGCTCTCTCCGAGCTCATCCGGGCGCGGAAGCTGACATCGACAGAACTTACCAAGATGTACCTCAACCGGTTGAAGAAATTCGGGCCGCGACTTGAATGCGTCATCACGCTGACAGAGGAGTTGGCCCTGGCACAAGCCAAAAAGGCCGATGAAGAAATCGCCGCCGGCCGATACCGCGGGCCTCTCCATGGCATTCCCTGGGGAGCCAAAGACCTTCTGGCGACCAAAGGAATAAAAACCACCTGGGGAGCGATGCCTTATAAGGATCAAATGATCGATGTGAACGCCACAGTCGTCGAGCGCCTAAATGCGGCAGGAGCTGTGCTTGTGGCCAAACTCACGATGGGCGCTTTAGCCTGGGGAGATGTTTGGTTCGGCGGAAAAACGAGAAGCCCCTGGAACTATGAACAGGGCTCAAGCGGCTCATCAGCCGGCTCTGCCTCCGCGACGGCCGCAGGACTTGTCGGGTTTGCCATCGGCACGGAAACCTGGGGGTCCATCGTCTCTCCTTCGACGCGCTGCGGTGTGACCGGACTGAGGCCTACATATGGGAGAGTCAGCCGGGCCGGAGCTATGGCTTTGAGCTGGAGCATGGATAAGATCGGAGCGATCTGCCGTTCGGTGGAAGACTGCGCTCTGGTGTTTGAGGCCATCAACGGCCCGGACGGCAAAGACTTAACGATTGTGGATCTCCCCTTTAATTGGGATCCCGGCCTCGACCTGAAGAGCCTGCGCATCGGCTACCTCAAAAAAGCCTTCGAGAAGGATTACCCGACCAAGAAGAATGATGAGGCTTCACTCGGCGTTCTCCGTTCGCTGGGTGTCGAGCTTATTCCCTTCGACCTCCCGGAAAACCTTCCTGTCGAAGCTATCGCTTTCATCTTGAATGCTGAAGCAGCGGCGGCCTTCGCCGACCTGACCCGGACGAATCGAGATGACCTCCTGGTCCGGCAGGGACGGAACGCCTGGCCGAATGTTTTTCGTCAGGCCAGGTTTATCCCGGCTGTGGAATACATCCAGGCCAACCGGATTAGGACTCTGCTGATGGAAGAAATGGCCGAGAAGATGAAAGACATTGATGTCTATGTCGCCCCGTCTCTCGGTGATGATAACCTTCTTCTCACCAACCTCACCGGTCACCCTGCTGTAGTCGTCCCCAACGGGTTCGATGAGAAGGGATTACCCACCAGCATTTCTTTTATAGGAAACCTCTTCGAGGAAGCGAAAACTCTCCGCGCGGCTCAAGCCTTCCAGCAGGCCACTTCCTTTCATCTCAAGCACCCTGTGCTCAAGGAATAGCTGCGGATAACCTATTTTTTCTCGCGAGTGGCGGTGGCCGGAACCGTCGCCTCGATGTCGGGAACGCTCATCATTCCTTCAAGGTTGTCCACGCCGACTTTGAATTCGGCTTTGACCAGACGCTGCAGCCCATCCGGAGGCGTTGGAGAGGTAAACTCAAAGCTCAGGTTTTCGCCGTCAAACAGGATTTCCGAAATGGGTAGATTAGTGAAGATTCCTTGGGATTCACTGACTGTTCCCTCCAAATTGCCTTCGGTGACCCTCATTTCAAGGGTCAGGTAGTAGTACTCTCCGCCAGCATCGATTTCGACCTTCCATGTGCCGACGATTTTTCCATTGTCCACTTTTTCCTGAGTTGGTTGCGAATATGAAAAAAGAGCCAGGACAAAAAACAGGCCGAGAGCAAAAATTCCGCGGCGAATTGTCTTTCTCATTCAAAACCTCCTTTTTTTATGAGCTAATTATCATAGCCAAGTGAAAAAAATTATCAAGCAGAAGATGGGGACGGTTCTCATTGAGAACCGTCCCCCCTTCTTAAATGAAGACATGACCCTTGACAAAGATTTAAGAAGATTTTAAAAATGGCTCAGGCCGGCGCGATGATCGAAACCGCAAACCTCAATGAATTCGAAAAGCCCATCGAGGAAGCGTTAGCGATTCTTTCTAAGGAAAAAATCATTCTTAGAATCTGGGAAAAAGATTGGACTGTCTGGAAGAATGACCCTCGAGAAATCAGCAATCGGCTGGGCTGGCTCACTTTGCCTCAAAGAATGGAGAAGGAACTCTCGAACATAAGCCAGTTTATCCATGAGGTCCGCAAAAAAGGCTTTACCCACGCTCTTCTTCTGGGTATGGGAGGCTCGAGCCTGGCCCCGCTGGTTTTGAAATCTGTTTTCAAAACCGCCAAGGGATACCTCGACCTCGAGATTCTGGATTCAACGGATCCGGCGGCCGTCCTTCACCTTCAGAATAAACTTAACCCCAAAAAAGCTCTTATCATCGTTTCCTCAAAATCCGGCACAACAGTTGAGACAATCTCCTTTTTTAAATTTTTCTGGAATTGGATCGCCGAATCCTTGGGTGAGGACAGAACGGGCGAGCATTTCCTTGCCATCACTGACCCGGGCACGCCCCTCGAAGATCTGGCTCAGTGTCTTCGGTTTGGCGCCGTCTTTCTCGGCGGTCCTGAAATCGGCGGACGTTTCTCTGCCCTTTCTCCCTTCGGCCTCGTTCCATCGGCTCTCAAGGGGATCAAAATCCCAGAAATCCTGAAGACAGCCAAGGGAATGGCCGGCCTCTGCCGCAAAGCAGCGGATCTCAAGGCCAATCCAGGTGCTTACCTTGGAACAATTTTAGGTATCCTGACTCAGAGGGGCTATGACAAAGTAACTTTTCTGCTTTCGCCTCGACTCGAGAGCTTCGGCCTGTGGTTGGAACAGTTGATCGCCGAAAGCACAGGAAAAGAGGGAAAGGGAATGCTGCCCGTCGAAGGAGAGCCCATCGGCCCTGCCAAGGTTTATGGCCGGGACCGCCTTTTTGTTTATATCAAAGAAAGGGGCGATAACACGAACGAGGCTGTTATCAAGCGACTTAAAAGTGCCGGATTCCCTATGCTTTTGATGACCCTCCCTGCTATCCATCATTTCGGCAGCCAGTTCTTTCTCTGGGAATTTGCCACTGCCGTGGCTGGAATTTTCCTCAGAATCAATCCCTTTGACCAGCCCAACGTGGAATCTGCAAAAAAGAAAACTCAGGAAATTCTTGGAATTTACCGTCAGCAAGGCGCTTTCGCAGAAGAAAATCCTTCGTTCGAGGCCAAAGGAATCTCCCTGTTTTCGGATATCCGGGCCCCATCTCTGGGCGACTGTCTGAAAAGCTTCTTGGATCAGGCCCGGCCAGGAGATTACCTGGCCATCCAGGCTTTCTTGGCGCCAAAAAGGCAGACGGCAGCCGCTCTTCAAAAGCTCAGAGTCCTCCTCCGAGAGCGGACGCGGCGCGCGACAACAGTCGGATACGGCCCTCGCTTTCTCCATTCGACAGGACAGCTCCATAAGGGTGATAGAGGGAACGGCCTGTTCATCCAGATCACCTGCGATGACGAGAAGGATGCAGCTATTCCTGACGAACCGGGCTCTTCCAGCTCGACAATATCCTTCGGAGTTCTCAAAGCCGCCCAGGCCAGGGGAGATTTCGAAGCCTTAAAGTCTTCGGGCCGCCGCATTATCCGGCTCCACGTGGGGAAAGATACGGGCTCCGGGCTCGAGAAAATCATGAAGCTTTTCCGATAGATTTTATCTTTTATATAGGAATAATCAAGTTCAGAAAGGAGGGACGGTGATCCCGAAGGAAAGAGCCTTCACGAGCCTCAACCTGGATAGGAGGGCCGGGAGGGATAGCGCCTCTTTTATGCCAGACGGTCGTCAGGATGAAGTGAATCCAAAAGAAAGAATCTCGGTCTAAGGCTGAGAAATCGCCTTAATAGAGTCCGGCAAAAAGGAGGTCTGAATGAAAAAGCTCGCGAGTTTTTTTGCGGACTTTGGCATCGACAGTATCTTTGATATTGATATAAAACCAGAATTTATCGAATAGCCTCAATTTCTTGATGTAATAGAGGGCACAATCGGTCTTCTTGTCGACAAGGATCTTTCCAACTTCTTTGCCCTTGTCATCCGTGACGACGATCGCCTCAGTCTCTTTGCCTTCTGCCGTCGTTATTTTGGTCAAAGCCCCATGAACTTTAACTTTGCCCTTGCCTTCCCATTCTTCGTTCTTGGTGGCGGAGGTGACAGTTAATGCCGGAAAGCCCAGTCTATCTCGCGCCGAGATGTGACCCTCTAAGGTCACTTCTCCCGTCCTGGTGAAAACATTCCGGTACTGTCCTGCTTCTTTAATCTCTATACTATCAGCAACAAAAACCGAGGGCTCATCTTTGAGGAGTGCGCCTTTGACTTTGATCTCTTTTCCAACAAGGGCGCTGGCATCCTTTCCTTCGATCTTTCCCTGGACAACGATGTCAAAGCCTTTGGCTGAGGGCAGATAAAAATATTTGCCTAACCCAACTTTCACGATCCCTTCGTATTCATTCACTCCCCCTGGCGGAGCAACCTCCTGCTGCTGGGCTGAGGATTGTGCGGTTTCTTTTGGAGAGGCCATACCTGCGATGGCCACAGTGAGGCCGAGCAAGCCGAGAAGTGTAAGCCGGGATATCATTCTAAATTTGCCCTTACCTTCCTTTGACAATTCTTTTTGAAGAGTCATCGGTCACACCTCCAAACTTTAGTCAGACAACAGAGCCAACATATGGCAATAAATTTAGGATATCTTATACCACTGAAAAAAATAAAAGTAAAGAGAAAATTATCCTCCAGCAGCATCTCTATCTCAGCGATAGCAGGTGAGGGTTGGGGGGTTCGAAGCACCCTCACCTGCATTACTCCGTCTAATTGGTTATTTGGCAATCCTTCCATTTTGTCTGGAAGAAGAATTTTCTCTTTGTAGGAGAAACGTGGAGCGGAAGAGATGTTCGGGCTCAGTTGCCCTTTTTCACCACTCTGCCAGAAGGACTATGGGACGGGGATGACGATCGGGGAGCAGATGAATGGCTGGGAGCAGGGCGAGAAAACGAACGAGCAGAAAGGCCAGAACTTTTCGAGGAGGAGGACCCCTTGGGAGCTGAGAATATGGACCTCGATGGTGAAGAAAAGGAGCTCCTTCCTGAGTAACTTTCTCTTCGCAGTATCGAAGAAGATCCAAAGACAGGAGCCGCCTCACGCAGAGAACTTTTGGGGGATCTAAGGGCAGAAGAACCGAACCGGGAAATGCCGGCATTCGGAGAATAGACCCGTGGACTTTCCCTCCTCTCAAGCGAAGACCTGCGCTCAGACAGAGAAACCTGCGAGGAAGAAGAATAAGCTGCCACTCCTCTGTTTCCGCTTTGGCTGCGAGAGGGGAATCCCGGATTCGATGCGGCCGGACTTTCACTTGGAGTCATCCGAGCCTTGCCCAAAGGAGAGCTTTTCGTGATCTGGGAACGTGTCTCTGCTCCCGAAGCGCCCAGGCTCCTTCCTGCCGGTCTTATCTGGGGCGGGGAAAGAGCTCTGGAAGGCAACGAACCCTGCAAACTCGAACGGTTGATAACCGGCTTGATATCGGGTTGCCGGGCCTGGAGATTTATCTGGCCGAGGCGGGAGGCTTCGACATGAGTCAGAGCCACATTAGAGACTCGGGGAGCCTGGAGCTGGTTCTTGTGGATAACAGTCAAAGCCCGAGAACCAGCGGGGTAATAGGATCCATGATACCGGTCATAAAAATAGTTGTTGATGACAACAACAGGGTAGTTGTACCAGCTAAGCGGGCACCAGCCGACATAATCATATCCCCAATACCAGTTGACCCAAGCCGGTCCCCAATGATAGGTGGGGATCCAGTACCAGCCCAATCCCAGCCTCCAATGCCACCGGCCGTAATGATAAACACACCAGCCCCAGGGCTCATCAGAAATCCAGGTCCAGCCGATGACGGGATACCAGACCCATCTTCCGTAATAATAGGGCCTCCAATCCGTATAATAATACACGGAGGGCACCCAAACGTACCCGTAAGGCCTCTCGTAGGCCCAGTTGCCATTGGAGGCGAGCTCATATTCGTAGTCCTCGAGCTCGGAGGACAAATAGCGCTTCGAGACATATTGATTCTGCAGAGAATCCCGGCCTTCATTCCAATAGTCAAAATCATCCCGACTGTAAGAGAGAGAGGTCTGAGAACCCAGATGCCCGTTAGAGGCCAAGAGCCTCGCCCGGCTGCCTACAAGTTCAGAGCCTTCCTCGCCTGCTGCTTCCACAGAACCTTCAAGGACTGTAAGCTCGCTCCCGGCCTTTCCCACTATATCAAACCGGTAAAGCCCTTCCTCCAAGATATAAAAAGATGCATCAGGAGTGTGCACCTCAAAGTTTTTCTCTTCCTCCAAGTAGCTTACTCTGAGATAAATATTTCCGGCGAGGAGGTGCATTTTGATCCGGTTATCCCCTTGCCGTGGCAAGTTGGCGAATTCAACCTCTGAGTTCTCGTCGATCCGGAGATAGTTTTTCTTCCCGAAATGAATTTCAGCTCTTCCGTCTCTTGTTCCCAGTTTATCTCCCTCCACAAGAGTCAGGTTAACCACGCCTTGCTCGAACCCAAGGTCTCCAGCTCTTTGGACAGCGACATCGCCTTTGACATAGCTCAGGCGCGCATAACTATAGCTATAGTATCCTTCATCCTCGGCAGAGAGAATGAGAGGCAAGAAAAAAGCCAGTGCCGTTAAAAATATGGCTGACTTTTTCATTTTCTTCTCCTTCCCAAAGAGTTTTATAGCAAATCTTGTGCCAAATGATTCCCCAGGGAAAGAGAGGTTCCGGCAGGAAAATCTGTCCTTGATTAAGGACAGATGACATGAGAGTGGGTCATTAAAAATATTTTATTACCAGCGGCGCCATATCCTGTTCATCGGGCCTGACCGCCAAAAATTCCCCCTGCCCCAGCGGGGATTCATCCAGCCGTGGCCATAAAAGCCGCCTCTGCCCATAAAACGGCCCATGCCCCGGATTCTCCTGTCCATTATTCGGCTTCTGAATTTCTTCATTTTCTGCAATTGCTCCGGGGTGAAAATCGTCTTCATCTCCCTGGCGCTCTTGAGAGAGTTCTTGAGCTGCGTAGCCCTGAGGTTGGACATTTCGTCAATAAGGCTGTCGATTTTTTTCTCATCGGCCTGAGGAGCTTTCATCGACTCACGAAGTTCGGACCGGAGTTTTCTCATCTGGTCGAAAATTGCCCGTCTTTCCTCCTGTCTCGCCTTTCTGAATTCATCCAGCTTTGTTTTTTGCTCGGGAGTCAAGTTCAGGTATTTCTCTATTCTCGAGCCTGGGCGCTCCGGTTGCGCGGAAATTAGGGAAGGATAACAAGCGAAGAGAATAAAAAAGCCGATCAAAACACTCGGGATTGCATGCCGTTTCATTTTTCTTCTCCTTAACTTTATCTCACTTTTTTAGACAACAAAGAGAGAGAATCCTTTGCGTTCTGACTTCCCGGGGGGAAGATTAGACTTCCCAGGCTTCAAGACCGGTAGCGGAAAGTGAGGCTGGAAGTGGCCTGATGCCTTTTCCCAGGGCGACAATCTCCTGAAGCATCTTTCTTTTGACTCTGTCATCCTTGTTGGCCAAGATCGTCAGCGATCCACCCTTGCCGCCTGCGCCATTGACTTTCCAGCCCGAGGCCTTATATGTCTTGGCCACAGCAATAACGGCATCTGCTTCCTCGGAGATGAGCTCTCGGAATAGAGCTCTCTGGCATTCGTTGTTCTCCACCATCACCTCTCCATAGGATTCTAAATCGCCATCCAACAGAGAAGCTCTGGCTGCGACCGGCAATTGCTTCATCCTCTCGAGGGTCTTCCATTCCGGCCCTCTTGTCTCCAGCCGAGAGATCACTTGCACATGGATGGCCGAAGAAAGGTGGGGCTTGCCCAAATAGATCAAACAGAGCCTGCGGTCAAGCTCTCCCCAAACCCTGGGCTCGAGCGCCATTTTTTCCACACGAACCTGGGGATAGCGGTACATGTGGATGAAACAGACTCCTCCGTAGGCGGCGCAGATTTGATCCTGAATGCCGCTTTGTTGTTTCAGGTCTTCTGTCTCCACTCGGTGAGCCAGAGAGACAATCTCCATGAGCGCAGGGCTTTTCTCCTTCAGGAAGCTCAATGCTCCGAGGAGAGCCACACAAACCGAAGCAGATGTTCCGGTGGAAATGCCTGCCGGGACAGGCGAAAAAAGATTGATCTCGAGCTTGACGTGCTCGGGGAGAGGAATTCTGGCAATGATGTGCTGAAGAAATGGATGCGGAGAGCGGGAAGGCTTTTCCGGGTCCACCCAGAAGCTCTCGCCGTAATTTTCTGTGTGCACGAGAACCCTCTTTTTCCGTCCCTCCTTGTTCTCAAAAGCTTTGATCTGAACCTCGACTGGCGGGGCAATGGCCAAGTTCAGCACCTTGCCTTCCTCAGCAAACCAGGTGTCTGTCCATCCTCCGATATCATTCACCCGGAGAGGCGACCGGGCATGGACGAGCCTCCGGTATTCATTAGCTCCGCCGCTCTTTGCCTCCATGTGTCTTTCTCCTTATGTATCCCGCCGATAGCGAATCTGGTCCAGGCTCACCGCGACTATGATGATAAAACCTATAATGATCTCCTGAATATAATTCGGCCAGCCCATCATCGTGCAGCCGTTGCGCAGAAAGGCCATGATGAAAACGCCGATCATCGAACCGAGAATACTGCCCTGACCTCCACTCAGGCTTCCTCCGCCAATCACCACAGAGGCGATGATATCAAGCTCAAGTCCCACTGCTACGGTCGGGTCGCCCACGGTCAGCCGCGAAAACTCCATGACGCCGCTCAGCCCGCAGAATAGTCCGGATAGAGCGTATATGATAATTTTCGTCCTCTTTGTCCGGATGCCGCAAAGACGGGCAGTAGCTTCATTTGAGCCGATAGCAAAGACATGCCTCCCGAAAACTGTGTAGCGCAAGACTACGGCCATTACCACAGCGAGAAGAAGCATAAGCCAGACTCCTGGCGCCGTGAGCAGCCAGGAAGGCTGCTGGCTTCGCGCCATCAGCTCATTAACCCGGGTGATGTGCGCATCAATCTTTTGGCTTCCGGCCATCCATTTTGCTGCGCCCCGAGCAATTCCAAGCATCCCCAGGGTGACGATAAAAGGCACCAACCGCAGCGACGTGATAAAGGCTCCGTTAATCAGACCGATCAATCCTCCGGTCAGAATTCCTGCAAGCAAGCCTATCCAAGGAGGCAGTCCGGCGTTGATGGCATAAGCGATGACGCAGCTCGAAAGAGCGATGTTGGACGCGGCCGAGAGGTCGATCCCGCCGCTTGGGGATCACAGCGATTTCGAGCTTATCCAGTTTTTTCTGGGAGGATTCTTTCTTGCCTTTCTCGGCGCAACTGGCAAAAAGAAACAAGATTGCAGGAAGGCAAACTATGATCGGGAACCGCGCCTTCATGCTAAGAGTATACTGAGAGAAAAAAGATCAGTCAATTTAAGGGAAGGGACAGTCCTCGCTCAGGACGCACTTCATTAAGAGAGTGGACGGTTCTCAGCGAGAACCGTCCCCACGTTGGGCGGAAAAATAGGGCGCCTTTTCACGCCCTTCCGTCTTTATTTCTGAAAAATGACTCAGGCTTTCTTCAGGATGGGCATTCCTGTCTTGGCTGTTTCGATGACTTTGTAGCCTACAGGAACGGCATCCATGGCGCCGGGTCTGATGTCGCGGGCAAAAAAGTAAATGACCTGCTTCCGGCCGCCTTTGAGAGTCACGTTCTTCGAGTGCAGAAAGTATTTCACCCCTTTTTTGTTTGTGAATTCATAAGCCATATTAATACCTCCAAATTGAATTCGTTAAAACACGAAGCTTAAGCTGATTCCAAGGAGATCGGCTTTCGTTTTATAGTTACCTTCGCCCAAATTTATCGGGCCGAATTGGTAAGCCTCGATATATCTGTTGGGGGCTGTCCTGTCGGAAAAGACTTCATGGTGATAGGTAATATCCAGGACCACTTTGCCGAACGTATAACCGAGGCCAGCGGTGATGGCATAGCGCTTGGCATCGGGCAGAAGCGGATCCATCGTATCTGCAGGCTGAGGGGTCTCGTCCCAGAGGAACCCGCCTCTCAAAGCAAACTTCGGGGTGACCATGTACTGGAGGCCGGCGCGCCAAATCCAGGAATCCTTGAATTTTTCTTCCACGACCATCGCCTCAAGCGGCAGGCCCTGGTCCTGCTCAGAAAATTCGACCTCATACTCATCAAACCGGCTCCAGAGAATATAGTGGGCATCCGCTGACAGGAGGAGCTTATCGGTGAGGTTAACTGACGCGCCTGCGCCGAGAATATGGGGGAACCTGAATGACGTTTTTCCCTTTGCTGTATTGGGAACATAGGGCTTTAAAGGAGCAAGAAGGGCGGAAGTATCAAGGGTGAGGTCACCCTCGTAGTCGATAGTAAATCCGCTCCGATAGTTAAAGCCAAGGCTAAAATTCTCCCCATGGTAGAGCAATCCTGCGTTGAAATTGAAGCTGCTGCCATTTCCCTTCATAGAGGCGGGAATATCATATGCCCCATAAGCTCCAAAATTCTTTCGCTCGACTAGCTTAAACTCCACGGTCGAGTAGATGTAAGAAACACCCACACCGACAGAAAGTTGATCAGTCAGTTTGACGCCGACCGTCGGGTTGAAGAAAAATGTCTTCATGTCATCCTCGTAGCCGAGGTACCGGAGAGGAAACTTGCCCTGCTCGTTTTCGGCCGGCCATTTGGCCCCGAGGCCGTAGGGCGAGAAGAAGCCAAAACCCAGCGTGACTTTATCGCCCACACTTTGGGTGAGATAGACACTTGAAGGATAAAACGTCTGGCTGATCTGATCCCACTTTCTTTCGGAAGGAACAGGCCAGTTTACAAGGTCCACACTTGCTTTCGACCAAATCAAGGTGGTGCCCAAAGAAAATTGTGTCCCCTTGAGAAAGGCGATGCCAGCCGGGTTGTGCCAAATGGCCGAGGGATCGTTGGCCACCGAGATAAACGCGCCCGCCATGGCCATGGCTGCCGCTCCGTGTTCGTAGATGAGGAAGCCGGCGCCGTGACTGAGGTTCGCCTGCCCAAGAATCACCAAAGCAAACAAAACGACGATCAAGATTCTTTTCACTCCAACCTCCTTGGAATTTTTTTCCTTTCCCTTAATTCGATTTGAAAGGATGTGTGTCTTAATCCACCTCTTTCAATCTTGTCCAAGTATTTATAAAAAAAAAGAGCTTCTGTCAAGGATATTTTTTCTTTTTCTCTCTTATTTTGTGATCAAGTCGCCCCGGCCCAGGTCTTTCAAAACCCGCGGATAGATTTCGAAGATCGGCTTGAGGACAGGCATGAATTTCACCGCCTGGCTGATATCTCCTTCGGCCCGCGTTTTTCCGCTGAGGAGAGCGGTGACGATATTCACTTTGCCCTGCCAGAATTCATGACTGATATCAGCTGAGCTCGCCAACGTGATATCAGAGCGCAAGTCGCTCTCGCCGAAAACCGCGGCAAAGTATTTCCCTTCTTCAGAAGCATCGCGGCAGTTGATCGTGACGACACCGTCGGGATCATGGACTTTGAAGCGGATGATGAGCTTTGATTTTTGCAATTGCGGTCCGATCTCCGGATCGCGAGCGACGCGGTCAAAAAAAACGCGCTGAACGGCATACATCTCTTCTTGATTTTTAAAATAGGACATTCTTTTCCTCCTCAGAATTTATTCAGGACCTAATGGACAAAACCGACCGAAGGCGGGGCTTCGGCCGGAATGATAGGGCCGAAGTCTTCTTCATATCTTTTGATGTTGGCTTCGAGCGCTTCCATGAATCTTTTCGCGTGGGCGGGGCTGAGGATCGTCCGGGAGACGAGCTTGCCCATGGGGCCATCAGGAAAAATGAAAGCAAAATCAAAGATAAACTCTTCCTTGGTGTGACGGATGGCCGCAAGGTTCGAATACTGCCCCAAGGCGATGTGCTCATCCACTTTTATGTCAATTTTTTTCTCTTCCATTTTTCCTCCTTCCATCAGAAATTGGCTTTATTTTCCCTGAATATCGGAGAAAATTCAATCTCAAAAAAATTTTTAAAAGAAGTCTTTACATTTGTCTTTTTCATGTTATAATAACAATGGCTTTCTTGCGCGGGCTGGAGAAAGCCCCCACCTTTTTGGTTCCCATCATCAACCCCCCTTTTGCTGACAACAGCCCGCACCTTCTTCACAAGAGATCAAGCGAGACCAAGATGTTAGATGATGGGTTCGCCATCAGGATACTTAGAGATGACTTCTAAGGGCACTTCATAAACTTTACTCCAACCTCCTAAGCGCTGCAGAATCTGGGGACTCGTCACGCCTCTCTTTTTTCCCTTCTCGATGAGATAAACACCCCTTCCTGGACGGTTGCTCTGCTCGATGATGAGGCGGCCCTC